>ENA-ORSY01002025-ORSY01002025.1-human-gut-metagenome-genome-assembly--contig:-NODE-2025-length-12525-cov-2.476423_pt1 | contig 12525 bp, 8 predicted proteins | sample MGYA00242193_ERZ509160 | MGnify/ENA primary metagenome ERZ509160 (study PRJEB26280, sample SAMEA2338670) | human gut metagenome | biome: human gut; feature: human-associated habitat; material: faeces...
AAATACGGGAACAAGCGTATCTGCAAGGAGGGTCCCGTGCTGGAGAAAGGAGAGGGCGGGCAGCCTATTGAATCCAGCCGGGAAGTAAGCTCCCGTTCCCGCTGGAGGTATTTGCTGAGCATAGCCAGCGGCAGCAGGCGCAGGTCCTCTGTTTTGATGCTTTTTCGCTGGGCCAGTGGGTTTTGCTTGGAAACATAAAGCACCTGCTCCGCCCGTCCCAGTGACAGAATATCACAGTTTTCGGTATCGTAGCAGATATCCGTTGTAAAGATGACATTGATCGAACCTTCCGCCAGCAGGGCCCTTGCTTCCAGATTATTTTTCTCGGTGGCCGCCAGCGTGATATTGGGGTAATTTTCGTGGAACTTTTGATAGAAATCCGGGAAAATTCTTTGCGAGGTAAAGGGGGTCAGGCCGACATTCACGATTTGGCGCTTCGGGCCCTCCGCCAACTGTTGGGCTACCTGCTCGATGGCGCAGATGCGGCCCAGCACCTCATTGATCCGCTCATAGATGATCTTTCCATCATCCGTCAGCTCCAGGCCTGTGGTGGTGTGTGTAAAAAGCACAATGCCCAATTCCTGCTCCAGCGCATTGATGGAGCGGGAAATGGCTGTACGGGAGATGAAAAGCTCATCCGCCGCCTTGGTCACGCTGTGGAATTCGCATACCGCCTTGAAATACCGTAGTTGTAGCAATGTCATTGTCCGCCCATCCTTTCCCCGCTGTACAGCAGGGGGCCAAGCCCCCTGCTATACATCAAGTCTATCAGATAATCCTCCGTCCGGCAACCGCCAGGACTGTTGTCATCTGTCGTTCTTGCTCAGAACAGCATCCCGCAGATAACCGGCAGCCAGATTGCCGAAAGCAGGCAAAGGATCACTTGGATGATTGCATTGGATTTTGGCATATCCGCCATTTCATAGTAGCCATAGCCGTAGGTCAGCAGCGGCACTACATCAATGGGGAACAGGAAGCAGCAGGTGGCGCACATTACGGTAGTGCAGATGAGCATAACAGGGCTCATATTGGCCGCAGCAGCAACCGCCACCAGCGGAACTGCCAGGGTAGTGACCAGCGTAGGGCCTACCGGCATGACAATAAGGATGAGGAAGCCGATGAGCGCCAGAACAAAGACAAATACGAAGTCGGAGGTGGCAATGGAGCTCAGATCCATAATGCTGGTGAGCCACTTTACCACGCCGTTGGTACGCAGCAGGCCGGTAAGGCCGATGAGGGTACCCAGCATGAAGAAGGCGGTCCAGTTGACTTCCTTAACGAAATCCTTCCAGCCAAAGACGCCAATGCCGGGCAGCATCATGATGCCAACACCTACCATGGCGACCACCATGATATTGAAGAAGCTGAACCAGGTGCCTAGGATCCAGCAGATGAGCATAGCAGCGATGATCACACAGACACGAATCTCATCCTTGCCGATCTTCTCCGGAATCTCCAGCTTGCTGAGGTAATGATGGATGGCATCCTGGGTGAGCTCTGCGGGCTTAAAGACCGCGCGGATGATGAAGTAAGCCGCAATAAATGCCACAATGGCGATAGGCCCAAAGATAGCGACCCAATCCAGGAAGGTGACATTCACGCTAGCCAGGTTCTCCAGATAGGTGATGGCAATGACATTCACCGCACCGCCGGCGGGAGTGATCATGCCACCGATCATGGAAGCGGTGGGCAGGGCGATGAGCATGCAGCGGCCGGTGCGCTTGCGCTCGTCCTCATTTTCATAGATGCTGAGGAAATCCAGCACCAGCGGGATGAACGCCGAGCAGGCGGCAATATTGGAAACGATGGAAGAAAGCAGGCCGCAGCACAGCATGATGGCCAGCAGAACAGTATTGACATTTCTGCCCGCTTTGGTGATGATGCCGCGCATCAAGCGGCGGGAAAGGGGCACTCTGGTCACGGCACAGGTCAGGCCAAAGCTTGCCAGCATAAAGAAGGCACTTTGGTTCTGGAAGCCAGCCAGCGCAGCCGCGGGCGTTTCCACACAGCCGCAGATATACATAAGCGGAATGACCAGCATGCACAGTACGCCGATGGGCAGACCGCCGGTGAGCATACAGACGATGGTAGCCAGCAGCAGGCCCAGCGAATTGCGGCCCGCCGCAGTCAAGGTCTCAGAGGTGGGGATAAAGAACATTGCCACGAGGATCAGGATAAAAAGCGCTAAACCAATATTATTTTTTACAGATCTGATTTCTTTTGCGTTAGCCATTTATTTTTCCTCCCTTTCATTGGAATGTATATCAAATGATTCGATCAAAGGCAGAGATTTTCAAACAATGCGGTCAGGTTTGCCGCGTTTTCCAGCTGGGCCGTTTCGGCTATTACCTTTTCGGCCTTATAGTCGGGCAGGATGCAGTTAGCGCCCAGGCGGAAACGGTCCTGGATCTCCTCATCGGTCAGGCGGTAGCCATCCTTATTGGTGCCGCGGGAATAATCCACCGATTCGGTGTATACCTGACCGCCTACGGTCACCTCCACCCGGCCGTACCAGCTCAGGGGATCCTTGCGGCGCAGCTCGGCATACTCAGGGGCCACATGCATGGTCACCTTTTTGGCAAAGGCCAGCAGCCGCGGGTCATTCAGGGCAATTTTATCCTGCCAGGCCGGGCCGGGCTTGTACCCAAAGGCCTCCAGCGCCATAGCGATGGGTCCGCTGAACTGCACATCTACCTGATTAGCCACGGAATACTGATCGGGATTCGCCACAAAGGCCGCGGTATGGCAGTCGATCGCCTCGATCTGCTCCGGGGAGAAGTGGTATTTTTCCTGCAGGATCGCAAAGGCATCCAGCACACTGTGGAGGTAGCGGCACACAGGGTATGGTTTATAGTGATACTCGGTAAAGAACCAGCGGGAGCCCAGTTCCTCTACTACCTTTTCGGGGTCCCATACATCCGGCTCCCGGCAGTAAATATGAGGGAAGCCGTATTCACTATCCAGGGTATACTCATTCCCGGTGTAGCCCAGCTCGGCCATCTCGGCCGCCTGCACCGCGCCCTGGGCCATCCAGGAAACCGGCACATATTTGATCATGGACTTGGGGGAGGTAGATTCCCAGTCGCGGCAGACGCCCAGCGAGCAGTAATAGGCCGCGATGCCGATGGCATTGCGCATCTGCTTCTCGTTCAGCTTCATCAGCATACCGCAGCCCACCGCGGCGCCAATGATATGCTCATTGCTGTTGCCAAAGAAGTCCGGAGTCTTGCCGTATTTCATAATGGACTTTGTCATAATGCTAAGCAGCACGCGGGAAAGCCGCCGGGCTATCTCCTGGCCGACACACAGTGCCGCCAGCAGCTCCTTGCCGGTGGAGCCGCGCTCCTCCGCCACAGCCAGAATGGCAGGGATCACGATGGGTGGAACATGGGGCACAGGGTCCATATCCAGGCCGTTCCACAGCTCCGCATTGCAGAAAGCCGCCACAGCCGCAGAAGACTTTCCTCCTACGCCGATCAGGCTGGCCGCACCGTTGCCCCCCTGCCGGCGTGCAAACATTATACCGATCTTGCCCTTATCGGAAGCAATGCCGCCCAGCGCGTTTCCCAGTCCATCCAGCAGTACCCGCTTGGATTCATGGATCACTTCCGCCGGGATCTTATCATAATCGGCATATTCCAACGCAAATTTTACAAATTCATCGGTGACATTCCTCATATTGCAGTCGCCTTTCTTTCTTATGTTCTATCCATGGACAAATATATTGTATCTTGTCAAAGTTCATAAAATCAAGAAGAAGAAATGGTACATACTTGTGTAGTTTTTGTTTCATGGCTATAAAAAAGACTCTCCCCTGCGGAAGAGTCTCCTATTTTTATTCAATTTAACGGTTACCGGCTGGAATAATTGGTATAGCTGACAAAGCCATCATACAGCTTACCCAGATATTCGAAGCTCTTGCCGGTACCGATGGCCACCGCCTCAATAGGATTTTCGGCCAAATGCACCCGGATGCGCACCCGGCTGGTGATGAGCTTATCCAAACCATCCAGCATGGCGCCGCCGCCGGTCATCAGCAGGCCGTTTTTCTCAATATCCGCCACCAGCTCGGGCGGGGTCTGCTCCATCACCGATTGCAGCGCCGTGATGATGCGCTCCACCTCGATGCGCAGCGGCATCTCCAGCTCGTAGCTGGAAAGGGCGATCTTCTGCGGCAGGCCGGTCACCAGGTTGCGGCCCTTCACCTCTACGGTCTTTTCAGGCTGGCCCTCAGTCCACACGGTACCGATCTCCCGTTTGACGCGGTCGGCGGTGGAATCGCCGATAAGGACATTGTAGGTGCTGCGCACATACCGCACAATGGCCGCGTTCATCTTGTTGCCGGCCATCTTCACCGAGCTCTTGCAAACAATACCGTTTAGGGAAAGCACTGCGATATCGCTGGTGCCGCCGCCGATATCCAGCACCACGATGCCGCCGGGACGGGTAATATCCATCCCCGCGCCAATGGCCGCCGCGACCGGCTCCTCGATCAGATAAACATTGCGGGCGCCGCTGGACATCACCGTATCAATGACGGAACGGGATTCCACCTCGGTGATGGCGCTGGGCACGCAGACGCACACCCGGGGCTTAAAGACCCGGCTGGGGTTCACCTTGGCAAAGAAGTGCTTGAGCATCTGCTCGGTCACCTCATAGTCGCTGATGACGCCGTCCTCCAGCGGACGCACCACCCGGATATCCGAAGCGGTCTTGCCCAGCATGGTATAGGCTTCATCGCCTACGGCCAGTACCTGCCCGTTGCGCTCATCCATCGCCACTATGGAAGGCTCCCGCAGAACAATGCCTTTTCCGGCTATATAGATCAGGGTCGTAGCGGTACCCAGGTCAATTCCGATATCATTTGCAAACACCTTGATATTCCCTCATTTCGCTGTAGCTTTGGCCGCCGGGGCGACCTTTCCCATTTATGAATTTATCATACCATTATCATCTGATAATGTCAAAGCCGGGGCGGCACATTTCGCAGTAAATTCACAATTTACCCTTTATTGCCCTCTAGTTTTTTGCCCTCCGGCCGGGGGGTACGCAGCACCGCCGCAGCAGTCACGCTTTCGGCGCCCTGCGCCAGCAGGAGCGCGGCGCAGTTTTCCAGCGTTGCCCCGGTGGTAATAATGTCGTCAATGAGCAGAATATGCTCACCGGGCGGCAGCTTCCTTTCCCCGGCCCGGTAGCTTTCCTTCGCCAGCGTGATGCGGGCCGCCCGGCCCGCCGCCGCGTGGGCGGTCGCTCGGCCATCCCGGGCCAGCACACCCTCCCGCAGTGGCAGTCCCAGCTCCCCGGCCAGGTACTGCGCCAGCAGTTTGGATTGATTATACCCCCGGTGGCGGTCCCGCTCCGGCGGCATGGGCACATAGGTCACAGCCGTCAGCCGCGGCAGCAGGCCGCTTTGCCTCACCGCTTCCGTCAGCATCCCGCCAAAAAGCGGCAGGCTTTCCCGCACGCCCTCAAATTTCAGCTGCTCCATCCCGGCGCGAAAGGCCCCCTCATACCGGGCGCACCATAGTATTCCCCGGCAGCCGAATACCTCCGGCTCCCAGAAAAATTCCCCTGCCTGCGGCTGTTGCTTCTGGCAGCTCTCACACAGCAGTTCCTCCCAGCCGCACAGCGTCCCGCACAGCAGGCACCGCGGCGGGTACAGCAGGTTGGTCACTATTTCCCGCAGCGTCACATGGTCACTCATCGCACATCTCCTGCAGCATCTCTCTTTGATTGGTATAGCGCAGGGTGCGGCGGTTATTCTGCACCATGGCATACACCGTTTCCTTTTGTCCGGTCATAATAAGCAGCTTTCTCGCCCTTGTTACGGCGGTATACAGCAAATTGCGGTAATGCAGCTTGGGGTGGCGGCGCTCCAGCGGCATCACCACAGCCTCAAATTCGCTGCCTTGGCTTTTATGCACCGTCACGGCATAGGCGTGCTCCAGCTGGTCCTGGTTCTCAAAGGAATAGGTCGCCAGCTTTTCCTCAAACCGTACCTGAATGGTCTTGCTGCCGGGGTCCAGCATCTCAATAATGCCCATATCTCCATTAAAAATACCTACACCTTCATTATCACCATATCCATTTATTCTATTCCATTTTAATGAATATACAATTCGGGGGATTTGTTCTCCCTTCACAAATCCCCCGAATCTTATTTATTTTTTCAACTCTTTTTCTAACATTTCTTTCAGCTCCGGTGATGAAGGTCGAGGAGCATCGACCGACACGACTCGCCCTTGTTTATCAAATACCATAAACCGGGGAATTCCCTTTATCTTGTAATCTTGGGCAATCTTACTCCATCCGGATGCATGTACCTGAATTCCTCCCAACTCTTCCTTTTTAATGAAATCCAACCATTTCTGTTTATCTTTCGCTTCATCCACGGAAACACCCAAGAATACCACGTCCGTCCCGTGCATCTCCTGTTCCAACTTCTTCAAATGAGGGATTTCTCCCCGACAAGGGCCACACCAAGTAGCCCACACGTCAACCAACACAACTTTCCCCTTGAAATCGGATAACGACACCTCTTTCCCGTTTACATCAGGGTAAGTAAAATCGGCAGCAATCGAACCGGGAGCCGTGTCATACAGCGCCGTCCCGATAGCCTCAGCCCGAGCCTTTAGAGAAGGCGTTACCAAGTATTTTCCATAACGATCCATCAAACTTAGATATTGGTCATAAGACTTCAACCCGGCAAATACATTCCGTAACAAATACTCCCCTTTCAAACGATCCGTCTTCAAATACCCTAAACAAGTGCTTTGATAATCTACCGGATCATACTTTTTACCAGACGTCATATATCCAAAACTTGCATAGATACCGATCATTCGTGCTCCTTGAGGAAACAACAACACGTCATCCGTCGTGAACTTATCATCAGATATGATCGTATTGTAAAATTCCGGCCAATCCTGACGTTCCGGATGAGCTGTTCTGGGAGTCTGCAAAAAGACTGCTGCATAATAGTCCACGTCATAATCAATTTTCTTTTTCAATAAAGCATCAAACTCCGCGTTACCGCTCTTTATCTTCTTTTTAATCGAATCAAGTTTAGAAACAAATACAGTAAATTCAGGGAAAAAGTCCTTATAATTACTGATTGTCAGCATAAAATAAACTGATTTCAAACGAACATCAGCCGCAAAGTCTTCCCATTTATACAAGGCCACGTTCTCTTTCGTATTCTTTCCCGCCAACTCGGCCTTGTTTTCCAAAATATTGATATTGATTTTATCGCCACCTTTTACGTAAACCACAAAATCCATCTGCTTATCATTACCTACTGTGTAAAAACCCGACTTTTCCGGACAAAACAAAAATCCATAAGAACCATCTTCTGCCACCATGGTCGAAGCATAAGAATGTGTCGTCCCATCTTCTACACGATAAAGATGAACTTCCTTCAAACGATCATTTTTCACGAAACCCTTTATTTCCGTGTACTTTTGTGCATATAGCACCACACCCATACAGGTTAAAAACAATAACAAACTAAATTTTTTCATACTCCCGATAATTATTTAAAACATACTAGTGATTTAGGCGGACAATGGCAAATGCCATCATCCACCTTATTTTCAAGCCAATTGAAAATTCTTTACAAAACAATGTTATTTACGAAGCATAACATATCCGGCTGTCCCTTTACCGGAATAAACAAACGCAGGCTCCGTTTCGATCTCCGGTGTTTGCCCGATTACATTAAAACGATACAATTTCCAACCCGTCGCACTATTTGTCAATACAACCAAATGATTGAATTTCTCATCTTCCGGAGCATTGTATGCACTAGTCGCATTTACAATATAAACTATTTCTTCTCCCGGAAAACGTTTCAACTCACTTTCACGATTATCTATTTTGACATTCTTATACACCTTCAACACATCTCCATCAGCCTCTTTCTTGGAATAATAAATACAACTGGCATATAAAGAAGTGCCCATAACTTTTGCCTCAGGCATTTCACAATGTGCCGGAACAGTATCAATATCCACGAATGGGTAGTCAGACATGGAATAAACCATGTCAAATACATAATACTCGTCTTTATTCTTATTCTTCATTACAGCAAAAGCCGTAGAAGGAACTCCTTCATTCCTAACCAACATCCGGATCATATCCACGTCCATATTTGTCGGGGAAATACCACCCTCTGAATCTTCTGAAAACAAATTCATAGAACTACCACTAGACGACGTGTTATAGAACGTACTTGTCTCCTTATCAAAAACCATCACCCCATAATAGCTCATCACCATATCAGGGTGTACCTTATACAACCCCGGCTTAGCATATCCCAACATTCCGCTATTTGATGACATTCCATAAATCGAATAAACTTTCCCAGCATTAATAGCATAAAAATCAGAGCTAATCATGCCACAATTTTCCGGTTTACACGTTTCTGGAACTTCATAAAAATAATCCTCATAGTTATAAAACAGATCCATGTTGTCAGCATTAAAAATCTTTATATCCTGATCACTATAAACATGGAAAGCTTTCTTGTTAACCAGCTGATTCTTCGTTCCATCCGGGTTCTGAATCACGGGAGTATAACGGGAAGACTGATATGCCATTTTTACTGGTTTCCCTTTTAATCGTTTTTGTCCAAAAGTAGTGATCAAATCTTCTATCTTCTCCCCATCCATAGAGATATAATCAATATCCGTTTCTCCATTTTCCTCCTTCATCACGTACCACCCCGTACTCACATCCGATTGAACTGTCATCGACACTTGTTTTCGAACATAAATATCCAACTTTGGATCCCGAACCTCATAAACCAAATTATATTTTCCCGACTCGTATGTTACTTCAAATGATAAATCTCTCTTTAAGGAAAGAGTATCTCGTTGTGGGGCAAATCCCGCTGTTTCAGAAGGAGATGCATACCACAGGTATATGTAACGAGATTCATCATCCATATTCTCTAATACCGGAATAATATTCAAAGTAGAACGGATAGCCACCGTGGTATCTTCAAACCCGGAAATAGTTACAGGAAATAATTCTTCTTTCGGAATATAACTATAATTCCCCCGGTCATCAATACAAGATTGTACTCCTTGAAGAGACACCATTAAACCTATCCCTATCAATATATTCTTCAGTTTCATAATCAATTTCATTTTAATCATTCAAAAGTTACCAATGTACCGTCAGCCTCACTCAATGGTTCATCCGGGTGATTCGTATTATACTCTAATAATTTTTGTTTCACTTTAGAACTCAAATAATTAGTATAATCTGAACTCAAAGAACCACCGTCAAACTCCGTGAACCCGGTATTATCAATAATAAATTTCATTTTCACGGACCCCCAAGTTATTCCGAAATAATATTTCCAATAAGAGTCCCAATTTGTAGGTTTTACCGCCATAGACGTGGTCTTTACAACAAAATTCGTCCACTCGTCAATTCCTGATCTAAAATACTCATTCTCCCCAATCTTCAACTCAATCCGAACCTCTTCCAATTCCAAAGAAGGATCACGCAGAACAATTAAAGGGAAACTTTTACGCACACTCCCTTTAGGAATCTTTAAATGCTCTAACATTTCCGGATCATCAAAAGCCACGAAATGCTTTCCGGCAACAGCCGATCCCGGTTTCCCCGCATTCGTTTGTTCCAAAACAAAAGGCCGATCCGTGTCTGTCGGGTATCCCATCGTCAGAATCTCTACAAAAACCGTATCTCGCATTTGATCATCCGGTTGGATAAAAAAGGTATGAGCGATACTATCTTGTTGTGTATAATACGAATTTTCAAAATACAATGCCGGGTCATTTTCATACTCTAAGGCTGTATTCTCCTTACAACCGATTGTACCCACAATCAGTAAAAATATCAATATCGTTGCAATTCTTATTTTCATAATCTCACTTTTTACTAATCAAACACGCTTTGGCTCTTAGGAATCGGAAGCAAGTAAGCTCCTTCTGGAATAGTTTTATTCTTGGGCCAAGTAAATCTGGTAAAATTGTGTTTCTTATAGAAAAACCACATTTGACCTTCCCCGAAAAATTCTTTCCGATACTCTTTCTCTAACCGATTTATAACATCTTGTTCCGTGACCAAGGAATTATCAATTGAAATATCCAAATTTCGAGCAACCCGATAAGTCTTGAAATAAGTCGGGGCTTCTGACAAAGGCGAATCCTCAACCAAAATCAAATACATCTCGGCCAAACGAAGTAATGGCACAATATTCAAAGTAGCATAGGTATCGCTCCCGGTATATTTTCGGAAATGATTCACTTTACTCGAATTTTGATAAGTTTTCTCTTCCCAATAACGATTCGCTTTATTTCTTATATCGTCCGGATGTATGCTACTTTCATACGCCGTGTTAATATAAGCCACCGTTTGCCTCAAACTTGCATTTTCATCTTTAAACAAAGGTTGTACAATAGCTTGATGCTGCGAATTATGAACACCGAAAAGATGTTCTGATTTCATCACCAGATTTCCATTTGAGCCATACGTCGATTCTGTCGCCAATGTAAATTTAGATGTGCCATCTTCATTTTTAGCATCGATCACCTCTTTTGCAAATTTTACTGCATTTTCTTTATCACCGATCCAATGATAGTAACGGGCTTTTGCCCCTTTCACGGCATAATAATTGAAACGTACCTGTCGATAGAATTGCCATTCATCCAAAGGTTTCCCTTCCCAATCGTACACCGGTTGATTCAACTGCGTATTTGAACCCACTAAAATCGGGTCTTTCTCCAAAAGCTTTTCCGCAGCATCCAGATCCCGAATAATCTTCTCACATACTTCCTTGTAGGTAATAGTATGCAATTTACCGGGATCTTTTGTCATCTGTTCCTGATAAGGAATAGCCAGAGAACCCGATGTTGCCTTTTCAGGCACGGGGCCAAATAAACGTAAAAGCTCCAAGTGAAGGAATCCTCGTAATCCCAGAGCTTCACCTTTTATCAAAGCCTCATTTCCATTCGTAAACGTCACACCAGTTGTTTCCAGATTTCCCAATACATTATTCAGATGCACGATACATTGGTAGTATTTCTTCCAAAGTTTTTCTATCGCCTCTTCTGATTGTTCATGTGTATAATCAAAAGCACATATATTATAAATCAACGATACCTTATCAGTTGAAATAGTCCAATGTTGTGCCAACATTTCGGGAATATACATGGAAGCATCCCGACCGTAAAGTTCTTCTGCCGCCAATTGAATATACGCCCCTGTCAAAGCACTCTTGAATCCTTCCTCGTTAGCGTACATATCCTCCTCTTTCATCTCGTTCCGAGGACGCACGTCCAACCAATCGCTACATCCAGATCCTATTGCCAATAACAATAACAGAATACAGGCATATTTCTTTTTAATCATATTTCTCATAATCATACTCTTTTAAAATCTAACGGATAAAGACATTGAAAACTTACGCGAAAAAGGATAAGATAAACCTCTCTCTTGTTTTATGGATGAAATTCTAAACACATCTTCCATGTAACCCGTTATGGTTAAGTAAGAAATGCCTACTTGATCCAGCCACTTAGCCTCCCAATCATATCCTAAAGAAATGGAACGGCATTCCAATGTATTCTCGTCCATCACGAAACGACTTGTTGCATTCGTCGTCGTGAAATCCCGAACACCCTTGAAGAAAGCATTGTCTCCCGGATTTTTCCAACGATCATACAACACGCGTTTATCTGCATTATCAAAAGGTTTGATATTCTCTACTTTACTAACTAACGTGTAATTATACATTTGCCCGCCATAACGATAACTGAATATTGCATTCAATGTTATCCCTTTATAACGAAACATCGTATTCAGATTTCCCCAGATCTTCGGTTCATCAATACCACAAGCAACTTTATCTTTCGGATCCCAAGTATATGTTTCGGTTCCGTCTTTCTTGATATAAATTTCTTTACCATTACTCGGATCTATACCTTTAGATTTCACGGCAAAGATCGTTTTCATTGATTGCCCCTCTTCATACATAAAACTGGGATTTCCACCATCCTCCGAACTCATCTGTTCATTCAGAAACTCCAATGAATTCGAAATTTTCTTAATCTCATTCTTGTTGTGAGCCAAAGTTCCACCTATCAACCACATCACATCCCGTTTCGTATCCCGAAGCACGTAAACATTCAAGCCCAACTCGACTCCGGTGTTCGCGACTTGTCCCACGTTAGCCTTGTAACTCCCGAAACCACTGGATGAGGGTAATGTAATATCAGATAACAGATCGTCAGTCACCTTATTATAATAGTCTGCGTTAACACGAATCCTCCCATTAAAAAACTCCAATTCCGTTCCGATATTCAATTGTTTCGTCTTTTGCCATCCCAAATCATTATTCCCCATAGCCATCAAATACACCCCATACCACCCCTGATAACTTGAACCTCCGTAATCTTTAAACGTCGTCATCGCTTGATAAGAATCAAAAGCCTGTGAACCGGAAGTCCCGTAAGAAAGTTTTAATCGAGCTACATTTAATAATTCATTTCCAGC
>ENA-ORSY01002039-ORSY01002039.1-human-gut-metagenome-genome-assembly--contig:-NODE-2039-length-12422-cov-4.062262_pt1 | contig 12422 bp, 8 predicted proteins | sample MGYA00242193_ERZ509160 | MGnify/ENA primary metagenome ERZ509160 (study PRJEB26280, sample SAMEA2338670) | human gut metagenome | biome: human gut; feature: human-associated habitat; material: faeces...
CGGTTCATATGCTGGTTTTTAATTACTTAGAATGTATATATATAAGTGACTTTAACATTTCGTGGCATAGAATAATATTCAGTAGATGCAGAACTTGTCCAATTCCCTATTATATCCTGTCTGTTAAAAATATTTTCTATATCAAGCTGTACTTTACTATTCTTATCAAACTTATAACTTGTATAGAAATTAACTGGTATCATATTTGGCCAATCGCCAGCTCTTGCAGCAGTAATGCTACCAGTCAAAGCAGCATTCACTTTTTCATTATTATACTTTATACTACCTGTATATTGCTGTCTGGCGAATTTTCTATTCCAATTTCCGCTATTATCTTTTGCTTTTGGATTACAAAAATTAGCTCCAAGTGCATAAGAATATCTACTGCCTATTTTTTTATCATAGTTTATTTCAAATCCAAGATTTTCAAATGGTGCGTTTATTATCTTATTAATACTCTCTCCAGTTATTGGGTCAATTTTACTTTCATATGATATAGAATCGTTATCCATATAATATAATGCAGCTTTGAACATACTGCTATCACTAGCTTTCTTATACCCTATTTCATATGTCCAACCTTCCTCTGGTTTTAACAATGGATTCGCTTCATAATTAGGTGAACCACTGCCATAAAGCTGCATAAAAGTGGGCATCCTAAAAGATTTAGCAGCATTGATATATACGCTGCTATTCTCATCTAATTTTTTTAACAAAGAAAATTCAGGAGTAAAAGCATCATACGTCTTATTTGCATCTACAAATTGTTCACGGGCCCCAATAGTTGCAATGAAATCATTTCCTAAATTTTTAGTCATTTGTACAAATAGTGCATAATTTTTTCTATTGACATCAATATGTAAATTTTTCAATGAACCACTACTCCATGGAGTATCATTCTTATATGATTCCTGTGATATTGTAGTTCCAATAATAAAATCTGCGAATTTACTATCAATTTTTTTCTGCAAATCTAAACCTATGGTATCGAATATAATATATTCTTCTTTATTCCATTTACCCGTAGACGCCGTTATTGTCTTGTTTTTTCTATTACTTCTATTATAAAATAAATTTCCTGTCCAAGTGTCATCTTTATACTGTAATCTAGTATAATCTTCAATATATACATAATGACCATCTTCTTTTAATTTGTTCCAATCCGGTAAAACATATGAATTAAATTTATAGTCATTGACATTATGCTGATGAGACAATGTTAAATTATCATTGAACTTATAACGAACTAAAACTGAACTTTTATCTGCATCATTCATTCCTCTACCATTATTGGCTAGTTTCTTTATTTCATCGCCCTGTTCAAAAGTTGCAGCCAAACTTAATTTACCAGCTCCAACTGTAAGCGCTTCTTTAGCTTTTCCATATTCACCCTTAGTCAAAGCAATAGTATTTTTCATAGATTTTTTAGTAATAATATTAATTACACCACCAGAAGCCTCTGAACCATAAAGTACAGATGATGCTCCTTTTACAATTTCAACTCTTTCTATTGATTCTACTGGAAATGTATCTAAGAAATAAGTTTCATTCATATTTATAGGTGCCCCATCTATCATTACAACGGTACCTTTATCAGCACCTCTCATTAAAATTTTCCCATTCATTCCTCCCCAAGCTTGCCCGCCAGCACCATACGAATATGAAGTTATACCATTTTGTAATCTTAATGCATCGAATAAATTAGCAGCACCAGTTTCTACCAATTGCTGCTGAGTAAGAACTGCAACCGATGCTGGAGTATCAACATCCCTTTTTTCTTCTCTCTGTGCTGTTACTACCATAGGATCTAACGTAAACGCTTGATTAGGTTCTTCAGCGTGTACTAGAGTGCCCCCCCAGATGACATTACTACTTGTCAATAAGCCCATCAAAACTACTTTTACCAAACTCTTTTTGTTCCTTAACAATTTACATCTTCCTTCCACTTTTCAAATTTATAGCAAACAGCTTTACGTATCCAATCTTTCATGGTCATACGCAGCTTAAGCTAACATTATATAAGCATTTTAAGTAACAAAAAGAATTTGTAAAAGCTACAATGTTAGACCGGAGTAAAACTCCGGTCTATTAATTTGTTACTTAAAATGTATATTCCATTCCAACTAGGAAATTACGTCCCGGAGCACTCCACCACTGCTCATCTGGATCACTGCTCCAGTTATATCTAGCATTCGAATGTTCTGCATAGAATTTATCAAAAATATTATTAACTTTTACATATGCTTTAATCGTTTTAGACACTTTATAATTCAACCCTAAATCCCAAACCCAATATGTCGTGGCCGGGAAGAAATTATCAACAGCATCCGCTGTCTGCGGACCAGGTCTATCAATAATACCTTTGCCTAACAATGATGCACTAAATTTTCCCTCATCATAATCTACACCAATATTCCACGCACCTTTAGGAACGTAACCGTCAACGTTGGCAGCTCTTTGGGCAGTTGCATCTACTATTGTATGTGTATAACCTACAAAGGTCGAAATATTTTTATTAAATTGTTTGCGTAACTGCATGTCCCAACCTCTGGCTTTTTCATCACCAACATTAGTATATTTAGGAGCTACGTAACCAATACGATCTTTAGAATTCCTCCAGAACATATGTGCTGATGCAACTAATGTGTCATCAAATCTATGATTAATCCCTATTTCTTTGGTAGCACCAGTTTCAGGCTTTATATTGGGATTACCGTATTTGGAACTATATAAATGCGTTGGCGTAGGAGGGATAAAATATTCACTATAGCTTACATAAACATTGGTTTTATCATTATTAAAGTTATAACCTAGATTTACGCTGGGAGTAGTATGGTCACCGAACCCGGAATTTTTGTCATGACGTACTCCGGCAGTTAATTTTAATTGGTCTGTGATATTAAATTGATCCTGAATATAGACAGCTTTATTAATCAACTTCACGCCATTGGCAGTAATCACTTTATCATGACTATATTCAAATCCCGCGGAAACGATATGTTTATCATCAAAATTCTTAGTAAATTGATCAGAAATTCTCATAGTTCTGACTTTAGTCAAATATGCGTTAAAATTTGTATCATAATCTAAATTGATAAAAGATAATTGATTTGTAGTCGTATCATCAAATTTACTGTTTAAAATAAATTTATAGTTACTATTATCTACTGATCCAGGTTTTAAACTTGGTTCCCATAATGCGGTATACTTATAATCAGCTTTATATGAATCATAAGTAGCTGTTAAATCATGCTTTTCTCCAAGTTTCTTTGTAATTTTAAAACTGGTACTCGTAGCATTTGAATAGGCTGGAGTCGTTACTCCGCGTCCGTCCTTAAAATCACTGATTTTATTTTTACTGACATAAGCATCCCAAGACCAATCTTTTTCTTTTCCCTGGTGGTTTATAGCATAATTTTCTGTATTAAAGCTTCCTAATTCGGCAGAAATTTTAGTTTTTATTCCCTCAGGTTTAGCTGTAATGATATTAATAACGCCACCTTTTGCATCAGATCCGTACAATGTAGATGCAGAACCTTTTAACACTTCAATTCGTTCTACGTTATCCAGATTTTTCAGCATTACAGCGGATATTTTATTATTAACATTATTTATTTTTACACCATCTACAAGAACAACAATTTCATCAGCACCATTAATTTTTAAATTATTACTGTTATCATAACCAGCTACACTATAATTGCCAATGTATACTCCCGGCACCATACGTAATGCTTCAGACAGATCCTGATAATGTCTTTCTTCAATTTCTTTTTTTGTAATTACGCTAATATTAGCATTTGCTTTAAAAGCCTCAACAGGAGTACGAGTTGCCGTTACAACCATTTCATCTAAAAAGAATGCCTGCTGTTCTTCAGCGTGGCCTACCGTGTACCCCCCCAGATGACACTCCCAGTTATAAGTGCTGTCATCAGTGTACTTTTGCTCAAACTCTTTTTCAACATACTCAACAACTTCCTTTCAAAATTTTTTATCATAGAACAAATCATCTGTGTCCAATCTCGCATGGTCACACAAATAATTGATCCAGCAAAAATAAAAATGCCTTTCTCCCAAAAACAGAGAAAGGCATAAAAACACCGGTGTTAAACAACAAAGGCGCAACCTCCCATCGCTCGCAGGAATATTACTTTATTAAAACAGGCAGTTCTTCTGGCTCAGATTCAACGCCTTCGCTGCACCTTCCCAAGGTTATCCTCAGTGGCATTTGCAGCAGGCTCATCTTTACAGCGGCGGGACCGCATCGGCTTATACCGATTTCTCTATTAAGCTTGCGCACCTGTTTTTATATTCAGTTATTAAAATGCTCTACTACTTATTTGCTCACTTATATGATATAATGTCTTATATGGAATTATTGTAAACTATATAGTGACTATATTGTCAATATATTTTTCATTTTTTATTGAATATTATTTAAATATTTTAATGGAGATGTAATAATTATGAGTAAGAATTCGGAAAGTTTTTTTACCGCCGGTGAACTGGCTACTCTCTTTAACATACCAAAACAGACATTGCTTTATTATGACAAAATGAACCTTCTTACGCCTGAATTTATTGCGGAAAACGGCTATAGGCATTATTCTTTAAAGCAGTATTTGACACTTGAAGTTATTGTTAATCTACGAAAACTTGATATTCCTATTTCAAAAATCAAAGAATATATAGAAAATCGCGATATAGATGCATTTGATAAACTTTTATTAGAAAAAAAATGTGAATGTGATGAAATAATTGAAAAAAATCTAAAAATAAAAAACAGCTTAAATACTGTGTTTGCCCAATTGGAGAAAACGCGCAGCAGCAGATTAAACCAAATAACTTTAGAATTTCAAAAAGAAAAATACTTTTTTATCAGCGACCTCAGTAAAACCAGAATTGGTAAAAAAAGAATCGAAATCATGGCCCATCATAACCAAAAAGCTTTTTCTAAACAACATTTTAAAGAAAAAAATATCGGCTGGATCATAAATAAAGAAAACTTTTTCAGTACTGATAAAGCCAATATAAACAACACCTGTGCATTTTTTTCTGCTGTCAGTCCTTCTCATGCAGGAGCAAAATCCTGTATCAGCAGGCCTGCTGGTCTTTATCTTACTTTACGGTTTAAAGGCACATTCTACAGTCGGGCTTCAGAACTTGCACAAATGTTTAAAAATTTTGCCGCAACCAACAATTTGCTTATTGTCGGCGATTTATATGTTTCTCCTCTAAAAAATCACTGGGTAACATCGAATCCAAATGAATACATTAATCAGATATCCATACAGGTAGAATACAAATAAAACCGGCTGAGCCAATGTCTCAGCCGGTTTTATTTAATCAGCTCGCTCTTCTATTTCTCCCTCAATATCCAGGAGCAATTTCTGCAGCTCTTTTTTAGTTTTGGACTTAGCGTTCCACATTTGTCTTTGCTCCGCCTCTAGCAGCACTTCTGCAATTCTGTGCAAAGCCCAAGGATTTACTTCTTCCATCCATTGCCGTATTTCTGGATCAAGTGCATATTTTACTGCCAAATCTTCATACATCCAATCATCCATAACATCGCTGGTCGCATCCCATTGGTAACAATGTGCTACATAATTACCCATATCTGCCGCACCTTTATATCCATGCTCTTTCATGCCATTGATAAATTTGGGATTCATAATTTCACCGCGAAAAACCCTTTTGACCTCTTCTTCTATAGTACGAACGACTACATGACTTTGATCTGTACTATCTGCACAATAAGTTCTTGGCATTTTACCGCTGCAGCTACGAACACCAGCAATTAATCCTCCATGGTAAGAATTAAAATCGTCTGCGCTCAACAAATTTATTTCTCTATTATCTATACCCATAACAGTAGCATCAATTCTACTCAACCGGCGTTTAAACAAATCCGGCATATAGGCTCCATTCTCACCATCGCCATAAACATGTGCCCCCCAACGAACATAGACTTGTGCCAGGTCATCGATCTTTTCCCAGTTTTTTTCTTCAAGTAAATACGCCACTCCTGCCCCATATCCACCAGGCGGGCATCCGAAAATACGATGTACAGCCTGTTTTGCGGCCTCTTCTTTTACAATTCCCTGCTGCTCAAGATACTCTATATCTTCTTTTAAATGTTTACTGATATAATTTATTTCATCACTTTCATCTAAACTGGCAGCAAGCTTTACTGCCTTATCTAATAATGTAACTACGCAAGGCATACTGTCACGCATCATTCCTGTAATCCTTGCTGTAGCATCAATACGCGGCCTTTTAAGCTCAGCAATGCTCATAGCTTCCAAGCCAAGTACACGGCCACTGCCTTTTTGCCATATTGGCCTTATTCCCAAAAGATATAAAAACTGGGCAAAGCTTACGCCGTGAGTTCGCATATCCGATCCCATCACCATGCCAATAGTTTCCGGATATTTCCCCTCGTCGGCGATATATGCTTCTATCACTCCATCCGCTCTGGCTTTACCTACTTCCCATGCTACTTTTGTAGGTAATGTCTGTGGATCTACACCATAAAAGTTCCTTCCAGTTGGCAGCACATCAGCTCTGCCATTAGTTGGAGCACCGGCCACAGAAGGTTCAATGAATTCTCCCTTTAAACCTCGAAGAGTATTATTTAATTCGTCTATTGTTTTCGCAAGATTCGGTACTAAATTACTGCAAATATAACGGCAAACAGTAGAAAACCGATCTTTTAAATCATCGGACATCACTGAATAATTCTTCTTTTGCAGCAATTCAGGTATATACTCAATGCTAAAATCAACTTCTGCCAAAGTTTCCAAAATATCAAGGCTTTCATTACGTATCTTATCTGCCAATTTACCATAAGTTAAACCTAGTTCAGGTATTTTTTGCGCACTGTTTTCCAACAATGTATAATAGTCGAATCCATAATGCTCTGCAAGTACTTTTGCTAAAGAAGGCACTGAACCATTTTCAAGTCTGCTCATCGCCAAAAGATACTCCAGCAAATTTTTACCTGTCGGAGGTTCTCCTAAAATATGCAGCCCCACACGTATTTGCATATTTTTAATATCTGTAAGATAGTTATGCAACTTACTAACATATCCATCAAAATCGTTATCTTCTTTGATATCGTTATTAAGATTACATTCCGCCGCTTTTTTCCTTATTAATTCGGCAGTATCACCCAATTTATCCTGTTCATTATCTTTAAAATCAAGATATTCATCTAGCAACGATTCTAATTCAGCCATGTTGTCATAGAGCCCTGATGTACTCATCGGCGGGGTAAGATAATCGACCAGACACGCAGCACTACGGCGCTTTGCCTGAATTCCTTCGCCGATAACTGTAACTATATAATGATATAAATTGGGCAAATCTCCAATGCAAATGTCCGGGTAACAACCTTTAGACAATCCTGCTGCTTTACCTGGAAGCCACTCGACAGAACCATGTGTGCCAACATGTATTACTGCATCAGCCCGCCATATTTCTCTTATCCAATAATAAAAGGCCAGATAATGGTGGGTTGGAGGAGCTACAGGATCATGATAAATTTTACCGCATTCTTCTCCAAAACCACGTGGAGGCTGAACCGTAATAATAACATTACCATTTGCAAGTCCCGGTATCAGTAATTTTTCATCATAGTTAAAAACATTGCCAAGTGGCTCTCCCCAAGCTTCAGTCATTTTTTCTCTAACATCTTTTGGCAAATTATCAAATAATTTTTTGTATTCTTCCAAGCCAACTTTGCCTAATGCTCCCTTAATCTGTTTATCCGTCATAAATCTTCTATCATTAGTAGCACAGGCAATTACCTCTTCCATAAAACACTTACTGTTTTCAGGAATATGATCTATTACATATCCTTCCCGCTTCAATACAGACAAAAGCAGTCTTACACTTTCAGGTGAGTCCATACCAAGAGCAGTGCCTATATTTGAATTTGTTGGTGGATAATTATGAAAGATGATTGCAATTTTTTTATCTTTATTTGCTTTATGCCTTAAAGCCGCCCATTTGGAAGCTTTACTTACAAGCCGTTCTATTCTTTCAGCCATGGGCACATAATAAATTATATTATCTTCATCTCTGTATTTTCCAGCAACCGGAACACTATGCAGAGCGCCATCAAATTCAGGCATAGTTATGCTTATCGCAACTTCAACCGCACTCATTCCCTGAATATTCTCCCGCCATTCTTCGGTAGAACGCATTAAAGTATATGCCTGTAATAATGGCACATTTAAATTTTTTAGTACACTTAGATCCAGGGAAGCAGAAGCTGTCAGAGAAAACTTGATTGTATTTATTAAAGCATCAATTATGGTTTTACCATCTTTAATAAAGTATTTGTTTACTGCTTCTTCGAGACCTGGAGCACCCATTTCCGGATTTTTTACACCATGGCTGAATACAGCAATAATATTAACTTTTTGCTTGAAACATTCTTCTACAAGTGCTTTTTGATAAGCCAGATTATCCAGCAGCCATTCATTGCGATAAAAAATAAGTCCTATGGTTGGATAATTAGGATTACAGAATTTTTCCTGATATTCTTCTAAAGAAGTATATACTTTATCGGCATTAGGATGATAAATACCATTCCAAAGCATTTGCTGTGGTTGATTATATTCTAGCTCCAGGGCGCAAAAGCGCTGTAAAAGCCACAACCATAAATTTTTAAAGTTTTCTATGCCTCCATATACACTGTATTTGGCTGTTAAAACATGATCATCGGCTTTAAAAATATTGCTGGCATTGCCCTCTGCTTCGCCACCGGCATGGATCTTAAATGCGATATCTCTCTTTTTCAAATAATCCAGTGCTCCCTGAAGGTAAGGTGTTTCTAACGTTACCCCCATCCACTCTATAATAACTACTTCGCTTCCTTCAAGCAACTGTTCCCAATAACAGTCCCATAAGCATCCTTCCGTTACTAAATAAGCAGCACCTTCGTCTTTTAAAATATTATCTTTTCTTAAGCTATTTAATGATTTTTTTGCCAATGCATAATAGCCATCAGTATTACTTAAAATAACGACTTTTGCCATTTATTTCAGCTCCATTATTATAATTTATATCATTTGATTAGTTCTAATAATAGCTATAATAAACTATATAGTCATTGTATTGTCAATCAAAACAATAAGAATCTCCGGATTGTTTCCGAAGATTCTTTTTTTATCTAATCTTTCAATAGCCCTTTATCAGATGCTCGTTACTCATATCAAAAATATTGCCATAAGCAGCATTAGCTATACCTTTTATTGCATAGACACAATTTTGTGTCGCACTATACAGATATCTATCCGGGATATTCTTTATATTATTTAAACCTCGAAGTCCCTGCAAAGCCGGATCATTAAAATATTCCAGTTGAAAATTTCTGCTTGCTTCCGTTGCCATCTGACGTGGAGCCGAAACCATAAAAAAATCAGGATCACAAGCTACGACTAATTCTTTGGGAACGAACTGCCCATTATATAAACCCATTTTAGCAATACCATTACATACGCGGGCTTTACTGCACAGTTCATCAAACATACACCCCTTACCGCCATAACTAGTCATCTGTGAGACAAGCATGCCAACAGGAACTGCTTCTTTTCTATTTTTCAGCTCTGCCGCAATTTCATCCAATTGGCGGTCAATTTCAGTTATTACTCTGACCCCGGCATTTTGTTCGTTTACAGCATCAGCAATCATTAAAATAGTTTTCTTAACTTCATCAACAGTATCTGGTCCTTTACACACGATTACACTAAATCCCAAATCTCTGTAGCCTTGTATCATCTCAGGCTTCGTCCATGTAGAAGCAATGATAAGATCAGGTTTAAGTTTTAAAACTGTTTCAAATGGGTAAAAATATAACTTTACCGGTATTTGCCTGCTTTCTTCTACTATCCAGGAAATGCCAGGATCCGGCGCTGTTTTATGAACGGCAACCAAGCGGTCAGGCGGAACTAGCCCTAGCGTCATTACATCAAACCCTAATGAGAGAGTTAGAATGCGTTTTGGTTTTTCTGGCAATTCAACGATTGTACCTTCATAATCTCTGATAGCTCGCACATTCCCATTATTCATACTAATATCAATTTTGTCCGAGGTGCAGCCGGCTAGTAAAAAACTTATGAAAATAAATACTAAAAACTTCTTTAACATATCACTTTCATCTTAGTTGGAAAATAGCTGTATCAAATTTTTCCTGATTATAAGATACATCTTTCTTCAACTCAGTAAAATCTGTCTGCATATCCAATGATAAAGCAATTTTTTTTAGCCATTGCAACAAATTTTGCATTCCATATGGTAGTGATGCAATAATGTACTTTTGTCCCAACATTTCCTGTAAAAATTCAGCAGATGCTAAACCCAATTCCGGATATACAACTAAATTCGAGGCCGCCTCTGGTAATTGACTAATTTCCTTACTTTTACGTTCAGACTGTCTGATCATATCTGCCTCCGAAAATTTTATTGCTGCAATGAACAGGCAGCTCCAAACGCAACTGTAAATTGCGGGTATTTTAAAACGCTTACATCCGTAAATAGTTCGTCTTCAATAGCTTCTGCCAAAGCTGTATTATTTGCTGATCCGCCGTCTAAATATACACCTTCAACACTTTCTGTTCCCATCATCCCAGCAATACGTCTTGCTATAGATTCATGTAAGCCCTTAATAATTGACTCTTTAGGTGTCCCCTTTGCCAAGAGTGAAACTATCTCGCTTTCAGCAAAGACGACGCAGGTACTGTTTATTGCGGCAGCAGACACGGCCTGCTCAGACAGTGCTGCAAATTCATAAATAGAAGTATCTAAGATCCTTGCCGCCATCTCAAAAAATCTGCCAGTTCCAGCAGCACACTTATCATTCATTTTAAATTCTAATAATTTTCCATTAGCATCCAATTGTATTATTTTAATATCCTGTCCGCCAATATTAATAATAACTTTCGCCGCAGCTCCGCTCAAAAGATGTAGCCCCAGAGCATTAGCAGAAACTTCATCAATAACTTTATCCGCACTATTCATAAGGTTTTTGCCATATCCTGTAGCCGCAACTCCCAGAATATCATCCTTAGATATATCAAGCTCCCGTATACCTTCTTCGATCACTTTATTTGCCAAAGCTTCCTGTCCCGGAGCTGTTGGTATCGCTTTATGCCAAATCAATGTATTATTCTGAACAAATACTACTTTTATTGCGGTACTTCCCAAGTCTACACCAACTGAGTATTGCATTTACAGTCCTCCCTCTTACAATGTTTGTTTAAATGCTTCCAGCCTTGTTAAAATATTCTGGCTGTCTTCTTTTCCATAGTAGCCGCCCCGGTGACCTCCCATTCCATCTGCTACAATAAACAGGTTGGGAAGCTTTCCGATCTCATCGGTGGTCATCCACGCATAGTCCTGGTTGAAGGATCTCTTTTTTCCAATATCTGTAATCGCGTAAGCTTTCATTCGCTCACCCTCTCTGTATTCGGAATTTCACCCATTATCTTTACCATACTAGCACAAAAATACAAAAAGGACAAGCTGTTATCCGGCATTGTCCTCTTTCGAGAAGGTTCACTCGCTCTGCTCTTCCATGTGTCTGCGGCGCAGCTGTCCGCATGCCCCGTCGATGTCCCTTCCCATCTCACGACGGATTGTGACGTTGACGCCGCCTTTTTCCAGACGCTTCTGGAACGCTGCAATCGCGGCGTGGTTGGACTGTACAAAATCCCGCTCCTTGATCGGGTTGACCGGAATCAGGTTGACATGACTGCCCAGCGGCGCTGCCAGACCGATCAGCTCTTCCGCGTCCTCTTTTGTATCGTTGACGCCGCCGACCAGACTATATTCAAAGGTCAGCCTCCGTCCGGTTTTGTCCGCATAATTGCGGCAGGCGTCCATCAGCTCCTTCATTCCGTATTTGTTAGCGATGGGCATCAGCCTGCGGCGCTTTTCATCTGTCGTCGCATGCAGGGAAAGCGCCAGCGTGATCTGAAGCTTTTCCTCCGCCAGCTCATACATTTTCGGCACAATTCCGCAGGTCGAAACCGTCACATTGCGCTGGCTGATATTTAAACCGTTTTCATCCGTCAGCATCCGTAAAAATACGAGCAGATTGTCGTAATTATCCAACGGTTCCCCGCTTCCCATCACGACGACATTACTTACCCTCTCCCCGGTCAGCTTCTGAATCCGGTAAATCTGATCCAGCATTTCCGCAGGCGTCAGTCCCCGTTCCAGACCGTCCAGCGTAGACGCGCAAAAGCGGCAGCCCATCCGGCAGCCAACCTGAGAGGAAATACAGACCGAATTGCCATGCTTATACTGCATCCACACACTCTCCACCAGATTTCCGTCCGGCAGCGCGAATAAAAATTTCTTTGTCCCGTCAATCGCAGAGGTCTGCTCACGCACTACCCTCAGGGTTGTCAACG
>ENA-ORSY01002042-ORSY01002042.1-human-gut-metagenome-genome-assembly--contig:-NODE-2042-length-12403-cov-2.422983_pt1 | contig 12403 bp, 8 predicted proteins | sample MGYA00242193_ERZ509160 | MGnify/ENA primary metagenome ERZ509160 (study PRJEB26280, sample SAMEA2338670) | human gut metagenome | biome: human gut; feature: human-associated habitat; material: faeces...
ACAGCCTTATTACAAAAAAAATTGGCAGCTGCGGTTGCCTGATTTTAGAAGAAAGCACAAGCCGTGATAAATGAATACGGCTTGGTAAAATACATCAAGAGCGAAAACCGATCAGGATTTTCGCTCTTGTTTTTTTATAGTACTCTCCTTCTCCCTTGCTGTGTCCCGTAGTTTTATGGGGAGTCGCGTTAACGATATAGGGAAAACACCTAAGAAACAGTGGTTTCTTAGGAGAGGGTTAAGAAGAATAGCTTGGAAATTTATCAGTATGTGTAATCCACGCATGCCCTGTCGGCTTTATGTCCGGCGAGGAGTGCGGCTACATGGGCCGGGTGTTTTGCGTAGGTTTCTACATCTTCCATTTTTTCTACGACCGCAGTAAGTACGATATCCCAACTTTCGGACGGGTTTTCATTGATGCCCACTTCTATACTTTTAAGCACGTCGATAGTTAGGGGCAGAGCCATCAAAGCATCTTTGAATTTATTCGCTACCTCTTTGCGTTCTGCCGGAGTGCCGGTCAGTTTGAAAGTTACAATATGTTTTATCATACCGAAAATATGTTTTTATAAATTGTAGAGTCGTTCGCGGGCGGCTTGTACCTTTTCATCGGTGATGTAATCGTCGTAGTCCATCATTTTGTCGATGATACCGCCGGGAGTCAGTTCAATGATACGATTGCAGACGGTCTGTATAAATTCGTGGTCGTGCGAGGAAAGCAGCACATTACCCTTGAATCCTTGCAGCGTATTGTTGAAAGCCTGTATCGATTCGAGGTCGAGGTGGTTGGTGGGGGAATCGAGTATCATGGTGTTGGCATTTTTCAACATCATACGGGCGATCATACAACGCATTTTTTCCCCTCCGGACAATACGGACGCCTGTTTGAGCAACTCTTCTCCCGAGAAGAGCATACGACCGAGAAAGCCTTTGAGATACAGCTCGCTGGTGTCCTCTGAGAATTGTGCCAACCAATCGATCAGATTCATGTCCGTATTGAAAAACGAACTGTTATCGAGCGGCAGATAGGCCGTGGTGATGGTTTGTCCCCATTCGTAGGTTCCCGCATCGGCTTTCGCTTCGCCGTTGATGATTTCGAAAAGAGCTGTCATAGCACGAGGATCGTGAGAGATGAAAGCCACTTTGTCGTCTTTTTCGATGGAGAAGTTCACGTCTTTGAAAAGCAGAGTCCCTTCGATCGATTTTGCGAGTCCTTTGACTTCGAGAATTTTGTTACCCGGCTCCCGTGACGGAGTGAAAATGATACCCGGGTATCGGCGGGAAGAAGGTTGTATCTCTTCGATATTGAGCTTTTCGAGCATCTTTTTACGGCTGGTCGTCTGTTTCGATTTGGCGACATTGGCACTGAACCTCTGGATAAATTCGAGCAATTCTTTTCGCTTTTCTTCGGCTTTCTTGTTTTGTTGCTGTTGTTGACGCAGAGCCAACTGGCTGGATTCGTACCAGAAACTGTAATTCCCGGCGAAAAGTTGTACTTTGCCGAAGTCGATATCTACGGTGTGCGTACATACCGAATCGAGGAAGTGCCGGTCGTGCGAAACGACCAATACGGTATTTTCGAAGTTGGCGAGGTAGTTTTCGAGCCACATCACCGTTTCGAGGTCGAGGTCATTGGTGGGCTCGTCGAGCAGCAAGTTGTCCGGGTGACCGAACAATGCTTTTGCCAACAATACCCGTACTTTTTCCTTACCGCTCAAATCTTTCATGAGCATGTAGTGTTTGTTTTCCTTGATACCCAGTCCGCTGAGCAGGGAAGCTGCATCGCTTTCGGCATTCCAACCTTCGAGCTCGGCGAATTTCTCTTCGAGTTCGGCTGCGCGGATACCGTCCGCATCGCTGAAATCGGGTTTGGCGTACAAGGCATCTTTTTCCTGCATGATGTCCCATAGAACGGTATGCCCCATCAGCACGGTATTGATGACGGTAAATTCATCGAATGCAAAGTGATCCTGACTCAATACAGAGAGGCGTTCACCCGGCCCCAGAGTCACAGTACCGTGAGAGGGTTCGAGTTGATTGCTCAAAATACGCATGAGGGTCGATTTGCCGGCTCCGTTAGCTCCGATAATGCCATAGCAGTTTCCCGGAGTAAACTTTAAATTAACCTCTTGAAAAAGAACTCTTTTACCAAATTGAATACCTAAATTGTTAACCGTTATCATCTTTTACCTTTTCGTGTTTACCGGGTGGAACGGGGAGAGAGACGAATATCGCTCGATAGTGCCGAGACCCGGTTCTTATTTTTTCGATTGGCAAAGGTAGCTCTTTTTTTCGAGATATGAAAAGTCCTGTTTTTTATGAGGTTTATTCCGGGACAGGATAGTTTTTCTATATCATATCGGGGAGGAAGGGCTTTTGACGATAATTTTACGGTTGACTTTTTTCCCGGTAGAGGTCAATCCGTTTATGATGTAGATACCGGGTTGCAGTTCGGTGAATATGTCCCGATGGTTTTCGGTAAATCGGCCGATGATTTGTCCTTGCAGGTTAAAGATAGTTCCCGATTCGATAAATTCGTCCTGTTCTATTTTCTCGATACCCATGTGGTCGTTCATACGGAAATATAGAGTTTGGGTCATTAAAATTTTGGAACCGTTAAATCCCCATACCGTTATTTCGTAGTTGGTATCGATATATATTTTGTCGAAGGTGTACGTGGTATAACTATTGTTGATGTTGTCTTCGAGGTTGTCTTCCCAAATCTTATCTCTGTTTGTGTCGACGATTTTTATCGTATAGGTTTTTGCATCCCAAGCATGAAATCCCACAGTCAGTGTGCAAGATTGTGCATCCTGTACCTTTACATCGAGAATATCGATCTTCGGCTGGTCGGGGTATGTGCGGATAAAGAAAGGGTAGTTGATTTCATAGGTTATTCCTCCATATTGGGTTTTGCAGTAAATATTGCAAATGACATCACCGTCATCGTTCCGTTTGTCCATATATTCCACAGTGGGTATTTCGATTGGGAATTGGGGACTTTCGCCGGTCGCGATGATTTTTGGACCTCCCTCTTTTTGGGCGATTTCGAAGCTCCATTGGAAGTTTTCCGCCGGGAAATCGGTGATGCATTCAAACTGGTATTTACGATTGGGTTCGTAATAGACGATGCCCGATCGGGGAATCTCGTTGTTGTTAACTTGGATTTTACTTAAAAAATCGTGGGAGTTGAAAGTCAATATTTCCGACTTTGCTGCAAATTCTCCGTAACTTGTTATTACAAACTCATAGTCAGTGTCGGTAAATAGCGAAGTTATGGTATATGTTATGTAGCTTTTATCTTCGTAGTCTTTCGGGTTGATATTTTCGTTGGTGATGTAGAGCAAATCGGGGGACCTTATATCCAAAGAATAGAACGGATCGCCCCATGACTTAAACCCGATGGTGAGATTACAGCGGTAGGGTGAGATGAGTTCTATACCCACAATATCTATGGTATGTTTTTCGGTTGCGTCGACGGTGAAAATCTTCCCTCCGAGTAGAATCAAAACGACGAATATAAATGCCTTTACTCTCATGGTTTCTATATATTTGTAGAATATAGGATGCGGCTCGGCATAGTCAAATCGGAAATGAGATTTCGGTTTGCCTTTGCGCTCGCCTTTCTGTATATTTGTGAGTTTTCAAATATAAAAATTAGATTTAATAGATACAAATTTTATACTGTGAAATGCACAATAATTGAGTCCCTTTGTTCATAAAGAGTGATTCAAAAAAGTGTACCTAATATCCCTGTGGAGGTTTTCTTCGGTTGTAGAGAGCGCATAATGTTGTTTTCATACCATGTTTTGGGAGGCTCATTGTTTTGGTGAGCGCACTCGAATAGCGGGTATAATTGGTCGTAAGTCATCGAATTTGCGATGATGTTTTTTAATTCGGCGGTATTCAAAGGAATGATTTTCATTCCGTTAATGCACTGCTCTCCATCGCTTGAATAGTAGGGCATTTGTTTTCGCCCCCGGAAATCCGAAATAACGTTTAGATGCAGGAACGGGGTGACAAACAAGGCGTAGGCTTCCTGCCGATTGTCGCGTAAGAGGAAGTCACCCAAATGCCGGGAGACCGGTTCCATCTCCATGCGGCGTTGTGTGCCGGCCTCGGCAAGGGTCGCTTCGATAAGCAGTGTGTGCTCCGGGTAACCGGGAGTGGCATTGTATCGATAGGTAATGTCTTCCATACCACCGGCGGCGTGTGTTTTCGGAAGCAAATCGGCATCTAACGACAGGTTGAAGTAATCCAGAATGCGCCCTTTGCGGTTGCTTACCTTGTACCAGACGATACCGACGATGTATTCGAAAATGGTGGGCACATCGGCGTTGTCGGTGACGAGCCTGCGGATATTGATGTCGTTGCGGGTTTCGAAGTCAGACAACAGTTCCAACAGGACATGGTCGGGAAAACGGGCATCGATGAGCCGGTTGAAACGCTCGTGGCGCTCGTCGTCGAGAAAGGCGCGAATGTCGCTGAGCGATTGCGGGGCAAGGCCATACTTGTCTGCCAGTTTACGATGCAGGTCGGATTCTTCGATATCATAGCGAGGTATGATTTTTTCGATGTCGCAATCGAGGGGCAGGAGCGGTGAGGTCGTGAAAGCGATTTCTTCGAGATTTTCGGCACAAAGGTCGAAAAAACATTTCGGTATGGGGGAGAGTTCTACCCTGTTGTCTTTGAAAAGAACGGTATCGGTCGTCCCGAAATATCGGCGGTTCAGATCGAAATAATCAGACAAATTGGCTTTTACCTTGAAGAGATGCATCAATCGGAAGAATCTGTCTTTCAATTCAGATTCGTTTCGGCAATTCAAGATGGGAACATCGTTGAGCGAGGCGGATAGTAATTTCTTTATTTTTCCCCTGTTCGTCGTTTTGAAAAGGTGGTTGCACCACAACGCACCGATGCGAATGTTCCGGCAGGCTTGTAACAAATCGAGAATGGATTGAGCGTTGTTTCTATCCAATGACTCGATAGTGCGGTAGAGCGGGTAGTATGTGCTGTCGTATTGACGACTTTTGCGGTTGATTCCCGCTTGGCAAATCACATGTTCGGATACCGGTCTCTCCAAAAGATATAGCCTCGCTTCCCGGTAATTCTCCATCGTCAAGAGTGTATCGACGATGATTTCGTCGATTGTGATATCTCCTTTTCGCAATCGTTTTATGCAATCGACGATTGTTCTGAATTTTCGGGAAGTGGTAATGAGTGGCAGCAGGTAGGTGAACTCTTCTTGTGTGAGATATTCCAGCTGTTTCAAAGCGAGAACCAGTACGACGAACAGTCGTACGATTTCACCGTCTACGTCGTTGCTCGTTTTGAGCATCTGTTTGAAATAAATGTAGCTATCGGCCGGAATTTGCAGCAGATTATTCGGTCGGAAATCTCCGTTGGAGGTGATTTGTCGTAATGATTCTCCGGCGGCAGTCGGTCTTCGTTCGTTATCGATCAATCCCAAATCAATCAACCCCGATGTTTTTTCCCGGGCATCTTTGGGTTTGTTGGGTGCATCGCCGGTAAGAAAATCGTTGTCTTTCATGAAGTCGTAGTACAAAGATTGTATCTCGTCGTTCCCCGACCAAACGACATCGGTATGAACCTCCCAAAACTTGGAAAGAAGAGTCAATTGTCTTTCGATTTTTTGATTGAAATCGGCAGTCCTGAAACTCGTGGTTCCCATCGACCAACAATAGCTTTTATATGTACACATACTTCATTCGAAATTGGTGATTAGTACTTCGGTGGAATGTTTGCTCCTGTCTTTTTTGTGATAACTCGAATTGCTGTAATTGTAATTCAAATCGTGACGGATATACATGGGATTCCGTTCTAACCATTCGGCCAATATCGTGTTTTCTTTGTCTCCGTTTTTCAGAACGTTCGACAAGGCGAATTTTATTCCTCTGTCGTTCGCCCGGTCGAGGTAAGTGAGCAGTTGTTTTTCGAGCCGGGCGTTCCAGCCGTTATTTTCGTTGTAGGTGGCGCAGGTTATCAAATAAGGGGGATCGGCATAAATGAGACTGTGTTCGGACAGCCCATCGAATGGAATTCTCCGAAAATCGTTGGACGACAGTTCGATATGGGGATTTTTGATGGCTTCGGCAAAATGCCTCACTTTGTTCCTCATGTTGTTATTGAAGTCGCGTTTCCCCACCGGAAGATTGAATTCTCTTTTTTCGTTGAACCGTATTTGATTGTTGAAGGCAAACACGATGAGGGTGAACAGCATGAAGAAATAACGGTCGTTCCTCCTTTTCATATTATTCAGCTCGCTACGCAGCCGGTTATATCCTTCCTTGTTATATGTACCCAAACCTCTCGCGCTTTCGCATTGGTAAAACGCATATCCGTTCGTGCGACTGTCCGACAGGCCGTACCGGTCGATGATGCCGTCGATTATCTCTAAAATCTGTTCGGTGGGGTATTGCCGGAATAATCTGAAAATGCGTATGACGTTCTTGTCCGAGTCATTCAAGACGATTCTCTCTGCCGATGTGTTGATTCCTACGTTACCGCCACCGCAGAACAGGTCTACCAACACATCGATGTTTGCGGGAAACAAGGGCAGGATTTGCGGTAATAGCCTGAATTTTCCACCTGTATAATTGAGAGGTGATTGTATCCGGTTCGGAAAGTCTAGTGATTGTCGCATACACATATAAATAGGCGTTCTTGATGGTTTTTAATATTCGACTTTCCCGTGGTAAATGGTCTGTGGTCATGGGAAAAAACTTGTACTCGGCCTTTGGCTTCGAGTATACGCATGATGTCGGTATCGTCCATTTTTGCATTGGATCGCCCATTCCCTTTTTTTGCCATGTTGTTGTATGACAGTACAATGTATCTCGTGTGTAGATTGTCGACGAGGTCGGCGAAAGCATCGACCGCCTTCATGGTACAAAAGTCGCTTTTCTTGTCTTTTTGGTTGAATTTTCCGGCTACTCCTTTTACCTCCGGTTTTTCCCAACGGACCAGATTTTCATAGAGATGGTAGGCATCGCAATATTGGCGGGAATTATAGGGTGGATCCATGTAGACGATGTCGGCATGCAGTGTTCGAGCCAGCGTGTTGCTGTTTTCTTGGTAAATTGCTACATTGTCATAGCTTCGAGCGTCTATTAACCGGAGGGTGAGGGATTTTTTTTCTATCTCCTTTCCTTGTATGTAGGCATCGAAATGCCCTACGGTGTTGGCTATGCGATCCATATTGTAAATGAGGGTGGAGAGTAGAATGTTATATTCTTTGTCTGTGAGTTCTCCTCGACGGTCTTCTATGTTCTGGCGAACATATCCGATGAGTTTCGAAACTCCATAATCGAAATATTTACCGCCGAAGTTTATTGAAAAATAATTATCCTCCAAAGAGTTGTAATCGGTGTGATTATACTCGTCGAGGATTGTACATAATTTATCCCTGTTCCATTCTCCTTTTTCGAAGAAACCTTGATAGATGACTCGGTTGGCACAAAGCAAATCGTTGAATATCACTTGGTCGTAATAGGGTATTGCTTTCCCGGCCACAGCACCGGTTCCAGCAAAAATATCGCAGAACGAATGCGCCTCGGGGCATTCCCGCCGAATAGTTTCCATGATCCAATCGGTCAGTTTGGTTTTGTTTCCAATGTAACGGCGGCTTTCCAGCCCGATGGGGCGAGATATGAACGAGTTCATGAAGAACGAGATGTATCGCTCTCCGAGTCGGGCTTTTTCCTGAGCGACTTTCAGGGCTTCGATGGTATGGTCGGGATACTGCTCGCTTATTTCTAAAATTTTATCGCTTACTAATTGCAGGACTAGCAGGTTACTGTCGAGCCCGTAAGTTTCCGCTAATTTGATGAGTAAGCTCTCGGAAGGCATTCGTTTCCCATTTTCGACACGGCTCAACAGAGTCAAATCGATATTCGATTCGATAGCGACCTGTCGAAGTTGTAACCCACGTTCTTCCCGTATAGTTTTCAATATTTTACCTATGGTATGCATGTTATCTGCGTTTGACAACGTATGGCAAAATTACAAAACAAATTCGAGCAGCACTTAACTTCTGGGATAAAAATTTTCTCTATTTGTGAAACCCGTTAGAAAAGGCTACTTTTGTCGGCAAATTGAGAGCTATGATGCGCATTGATATTATTACCGTATTGCCAGAGTTATTGCAAAGCCCGCTGAATTATTCTATTCTGAAAAGAGCCCAAGATAAAAAGTTGGTCGAGATCGTGGTTCACAATCTGAGGGATTACTCGTTGGATAAACATCGGCGAGTCGACGACTATCCATTCGGGGGAGAGGCCGGTATGGTCATGCAGATAGAGCCTGTGGATCGGGCTATCACTCAATTGAAAAGCGAGCGGAATTACGATGAGGTGATTTTTACAACTCCCGACGGAGAGCGATTCGACCAGCCTATGGCTAACCGTTTGTCGATGGCGGGTAATCTCATTATTCTGTGCGGTCATTATAAAGGTATCGATTACCGCATACGGGAACATTTCGTGACGAAGGAGGTGACGATAGGAGATTATGTCCTCACCGGGGGAGAGCTGGCCGCTGCGATCATGTGCGATGCTATCGTGCGTCTTATACCGGGAGCTATCGGTGACGAGCAGTCGGCTTTATCCGATTCCTTTCAGGACAATTTATTGGCTCCGCCCGTTTATACGCGCCCGGCGGAATATAAAGGTTGGAGAGTTCCCGATGTGTTGCTTTCGGGACATCAACGTAAAATCGACGAATGGAAACACGAGCAGTCACTCGAACGTACCCGACGCTTACGCCCGGATTTATTGGAATGACAACTCTTTGCTATTGAGTTCTATCTCGGTGAATATAGTTGCTCGTGAAGTGTGTGAAAGTATGTATGTAGCAGGGGTAATCGTTTGATCTTTTCTGGCTACTAACCGATGGAGCAGTTCTTTTTTTCGTTCTCCCACCAGAGCGATAAGGATTTCACGGGATGCTAAAATGACTTCTCCGGTTTGAGTAATTCGTCTTTGCCCGGTTGCCGGGTGTCGTGACACAGCATAAAGGTCGTCCGATTTTAATAAATCGGTATCGTTATTGAATATGGATGCGATGTGCTCGTCTTCGCCGATGCCGAGCAGGGTACAGTCGAATTGTGGTACTCCGTTACTGTCGGGCAGCATTTCTGCGACCAATCGGGAGTATCTTTCAGCTTCTCGGTAGGGAATATCTTCTCCTTGTATTCTGTAAATGTGGTTCGGATTTATACCTACGGGTTTGAAAAACAGTTTTTCAGCCCAATGATAATTGCTTTCTTCGTTTTCAGACGATACGCATCGTTCATCTACCCAAAAGAAATGTACGTTTTTCCACCGTTTGGGATCATTATATTGATTTTTCCATATTTCGAAAAGTGAGCGAGCTGTCTCTCCTCCCGATAGGGCCAAGTAAAAAGGTTTCTTTGTACGTGCGGCAGCCGATATGAGTAAGGCGTTGGTGAGGGCTATCAGCGATTTAGTTGCGTCTGGATAGAATTGTACGATGGTTTGATTCATGATGTTGTTTATTATGTTATGGGTTGGGGGTGCAAACAGGTGCTTCGAGCACATACGGGTGAGAATATATATGGGTAATCTCGCGAGGTATCGGACTACCGGCCGGATAAAATACGAGATTCTCTTCTTTTTCTTTTTCCCAGTGGTCGATGAGAGGGGCCAAATAGTGCCAGCTCAGTTCCAGAGCATCGCTTCGCGAATATAGTAGAGCGTCGCCTCGCATGGCATCGAGAAGAAGCCGTTCATAAGCATCCGGTAATTTATTCGGGATAAGTGAGTTGTAGAAAAAATCCATGCTCACTTGCTGTACCTCGAAGTTGGTTCCGGGCTGTTTTAAACCGAAACGTAACCGGATGCTTTCGTCGGGGTGTAGAGTAATGATGAGTTGATTGCAAGAGTCTCCGCAACATTGTCCCGGAAATAATGCCTGTGGCGTGGAACGGAAATGTATGATGATTTCAGACCTCTTTTCGGATAATCGTTTCCCCGTATAAATATAAAATGGAACATGAGCCCACCGCCAATTATCTATGTATAATTTTAGAGCGACAAAGGTTTCTGTCGTCGATTGCTTATTTACGTTCGGTTCTTCTCGGTATCCGGGAAGTTTTGTTCCGTTTAATTTCCCTTCGGAGTATTGTGCCCGCAGTGTGTTATGCGCTATATCGTCGGGAGAGAGTGGACGTAATGACCGGAATACTTTACTGATTTCATTGCGAATTGCTTCGGTTTCGAAAGAGGAGGGTGGTTCCATAGCGATAAATGCCATGATTTGCATGAGATGACTTTGTACCATGTCTCGCAGAGCACCGGCCGAATCGTAGTAATTACCTCGTTGTTCCACTCCTAAGGTTTCGGTGGCCGTTATTTCTATGTGGTCTATGTAATTCCGATTCCAAAGAGGTTCCCAAATGCTGTTGGCGAAGCGCAGGACTAAAATGTTTTGAACAGTTTCTTTTCCCAAAAAATGATCTATACGGTAGATTTCTCGTTCGGGGAATATTCCGCATAATAATTTGTCGAGTTGTTTCGCTTCATCTTCGTTACTTCCATACGGCTTTTCTATAATGATTCTCCGCCAACCGTTTTTAGAGATGTTTTGTTGTTGGGCTTGTATGCAGATGGGGATAGTTGCATACATCTGAGGCGGCGTAGCGAGATAAAACAACATGTTATCTTCTATGCCGGCGGCATTGCGCAATTGTTCTATTTCTCTGAATAAAGCGACGTATGCATTGCAGTCGGTAGTATCGCAAGAGATATAGTATATTTCTCTGAGGAAGTTTTTTAGATAAGGATTATCCGTGGCATAGGTCTTTCCGTTACCAATGATAGATGAATGCAAGGATTGTCGGAATTCTTCAGTACTTTGTTTTGTCCGGGAAACACCTACGATTAAAAATTTGTCGGGAAGAAGTTTCCTTTCGAATAGCTCGAATAACGAGGGTATGAGTTTCCGATGGGTTAAATCACCTGATGCTCCGAAGATAATCAGAATTTGGCTTTCGGGTATTTTGTTCATATCGAAATTTTTTGTTTGTTTTTATAGAGAATAGTTACCGGAGGTCGTTCCGTCTCCGTGTCGGTTCCAGTCGGTGTGAAAAAACGTACCTGCCGGAGCATCGATTCTTTCATACAAATGAGCACCGAAGTAGTCTCGTTGCGCTTGTATCAGGTTGGCCGATGATTTTTTACATCTAAAACCGTCGAACCATGCTAATGCCGAGGCTGTCCCGGGTATGGCTATCCCTGCTGCTATGGCCGTTTGAACTACTTTCCGCCAAAACGGGAGACATAAAATTATTTTTTCCCTGAAATAAGGTGTGAATAGTAAGTTTTCGTATTCATTCGTCAGTTTGTAAGCCTGAGCTATTTCGTAGAGAAATCGAGATTGTATGATGCAACCCTTTCTCCATATAGTCGCTATATCGGCGAGGTTGAGCTGCCAGTTATGTTTTTCGGACATGTTGTACAATAAATCGAACCCTTGTGTATATGCGATGATTTTGGAGGCGTAAAGAGCATGATGTATGTCGTCTACGCTAAGTTCGAATATCGGAGCCGGATCGGTTTCGGGGTATAAACGATGTGCTTTGTTTCGCTCTGTTGTGCGATTCGATAAGAGTCGGGCAAAAACCGACTCGGCAGTAACAGATAGCGTGGTTCCGCTGTCGATGGCAGCCTCTATGCTCCATTTTCCTGTTCCCTTTTGTCCCGCACGGTCTGCTATTTTGTCGATTAGGGATTTACCGTCGGTATCTTTATATCGTAATATGGGTGCTGTTATTCCTATCAAATAACTGTCCAGAACACCTTTGTTCCATGATTCGAAAGTTTGGGCAGTGGCTTCATGGTCTCCTTTTTGCAAAATATTCAATAGGGAATACGCCTCGGCTATCAGTTGCATATCTCCGTATTCTATACCGTTGTGAACTGTTTTTACGAAGTGTCCCGAACCGTCGGGCCCGATCCATGAGCAGCAGGGAGTCCCGTCGTCGAGATGCACAGCTATGTTTTGTAAAACGGGTAATATTTCTTTTTTGATTTCGTCTGATCCTCCCGGCATAATCGATGGCCCGTGGAGAGCTCCTTCTTCTCCGCCCGAAATACCGCAGCCTACAAAAAATATTCCTTTTTCCCGCAATTCGTTTTCACGACGTTGAGTATCTCGATAATCCGAATTTCCGCCGTCTATGATTGTATCGCCTTTTTTGAGAAAGGGAAGTAATGTTGTAATCATTTCGTCTACGGGGTGTCCGGCTCGTATCATAAGTAAAATTTTTCGAGGGGATTTCAATGATTCGATAAATTCTTTGGGCGAGTGTGTACCGATGAAATGTTTGTTTTTCCCTTTATTGGCGAGAAATGAATCTACCGCT
>ENA-ORSY01002052-ORSY01002052.1-human-gut-metagenome-genome-assembly--contig:-NODE-2052-length-12357-cov-2.457974_pt1 | contig 12357 bp, 10 predicted proteins | sample MGYA00242193_ERZ509160 | MGnify/ENA primary metagenome ERZ509160 (study PRJEB26280, sample SAMEA2338670) | human gut metagenome | biome: human gut; feature: human-associated habitat; material: faeces...
GACGATGCCGAGCACCGCCGCGCATCCCAGCAGCGCTACTGCGGCAACCATGGCCACTGCGAATCGCCCGTCCGCCTGCAAGGCGCGCCCGCGCTTGCCGCGTGAGTTTGTCGTCTGCATCTCCTTCAAGATCAGGCGCTACTTCTGCTCGCGCGGCGTCTCGTACAGGGCCTCGTACAGCTCTTCGTATGCGTCATCCCAGTCGTCATTGGGCTTGTAGAGGAACAGCTTGGGGTTGAGCGTGATGACGCGGCCCTCCTTGACGGCAGTCAGCTCCTTCCAAGCCGGGTTGGCCGTAGTCTGGTCCTTGAGCGCCTTTTGCGCAGCCTCGCTCGAGTCGCCCATGGGCAGCAGGAAGATGAAGTCGGGGTCGGCCTTGACCAGGGACTCCAGGCTGTAGTCGGACAGCAGGCTCTTGTCGGCGTCGGTGATGTTGTTTGCGCCCAGCTCGGCGAGCATGGTGCCGGTCTGGGTCGAGGACGCCTGGACGCGCGTGCCGCCGGAGTACGTGGTCAGCACCGCGACGCTACCAGCGCTCTTGCCCTCGGCCTTCTTCTTTATGGCGGCAATGTTCTCGGCGACGTTAGTGCCGTTTTCTTCGTATGTCTTGGTGTTGCCGGTGATATCGCAGCAGGTCTTGAGCATGCGCAGGTAGTCGTCGAAGGTGGTCACGTTGAAGTACGCCACGGCGATGCCCGCCGCCTGCAGGGTGTCCTTGAGGTCGGTCTGTGCGACGCCGCCGCCGCGGCCGGAGTTTGCACCAGTTAGGATGACGAAGTCAGGGTCGAGGGCGATGATGGACTCCGCGTTGAGAGAAGAGAAATCGCCGACCTTTTCCGCCTTGGATTCGATGTGGTAATCGGAAAATGCATCGTTGGACGCGCCGACGAGCGTGCCGCCGGCTAGCTCCCAGATGTTCGCAAAGCTGCCCATGCCCGCGACGACGCGCTCGTGGGAGCTCACAGTTACCTGGTTGCCCAGATCGTCCGTGAAGGTGTAGCCGGCCTCCTGGCTTGTCGCGCCCTGCTGCGCGCCGTCGTTACCGGAGCTATTGCCAGAGCATCCGACCATCGCGCTCCCACTTGTCGCCAGGACCAGTGCACACATCCATGCGCAGGTCTTTGTTGCGATTCTCTTCATGCGATTCCCCTTGTTTCGTTGGTGCGGCTGACGATTGTGGCGCCGCTGGTTTTCGTTGGTTGATTGCTCGCCGGTCTCGTGTCGCTGTCGAGCAGCGGGCTGTTGCCGCCAGAGCCTAGGCGCCCATGCAGCCGAGCTTCTGCCCGTAGGCGCAGTAGTCGTCTTGTGCCATGTAGTCGCCGTCGTGGTAGTACGCCGCGCGCGCCCTGCAGCCGCCGCAATGCTTCTTGTGCTCGCACTCGCCGCAGTTGCCGCCGTAAGCCTGCGTGCGCAGACGCTCGAACACGGGGCTCGTTGCCCAGATCTCATCGAAGGGTTGTTGCCGCACATCGCCGGCGTCCTCGGTCATGTACGCGCATGGGCGCACGATGCCCTCGCTGCCGATAACGCAGTAGGTGAGGCCGGCCAGGCAGCCGCGTGTGTAGCGGGTTGGGATGCCGAGCTGGTCGGCAACGCGCGTGAACTGCGGCGCGCAGGTGGGTTTGACGTCGATGTCGACGTCTGCGGCCTTGCGCATGATGTCTTGGAGCAGCGCTTCGTTCTCGAGTACCTTGAGGCTCGTCTCCTCGATGTACTTGCCGCGTCCCACGGGGATGAGAAAGAAGATCGAGTGGTTGACCGCGCCGATGCTTTGCGCAAAGTCCGTGATGTCGCAGATCTCGTCGCGGTTCCAGTTGACCACGGTGGTGTGGATCTGGAAGTCGAGGCCCGCGCGCTTGCATGCCTCGATGCCCGCGAGGGTGTCTGCGTGAGCGCCCTCAACGCCGCGGAAGGCGTCGTGCTTTGCCGCGTCGAGGCTGTCGATGCTGATGCCCATGGAGCACGCACCGGCCTCCTTGAGTTTGCGTGCGACCTCGTCGGTGATCAGCGTGCCGTTGCTGCCGAACACAGGGCGCAGACCCTGGGCCGCGGCGTGCGCCACGAGCTCGAAGATGTCATCGCGCATGAGCGGCTCACCGCCGCTGAAAATCATGATTTTGAAGCCGGCGCGCGCGATCTGCTCGATCATCGCCTTGCCCTCGACCGTTGTTAGCTCGCGGCTGTCGCAGTCCGCTGCGTCCTGATAGCAGTGCTCGCACTTGAGGTTGCACTTGTTGGTCGTCATCCATGAAACGATCATCGTCTTTCCTCTCTCGAAACCGAGTGAGGATGTTAACGGGCGACGCTACGTCATGGTCAAGTGCTGCACGAGAAAAAGTTGGCGAGCGGCGCGGCATGCCGATCAAGGCTGTGATCTGGTCGGGCACCCTGTTTGGGGCCTGGTTTTTCATTGACAGAAATAACTTGTACTTCTGCAAGTATGAGTGGGTCGTGCGTCAGGCCTGCTCGTGCAGCGCTTCGAGCGCGTCTTTGAGGAAGCTGAGCGTTCTGCGTTGGATGCCCGCGTAGAAGTCTCGACCGTACTTCTTGGGGCCTTGTGTGCGTTGGTTGGCAAGGCGCTTGAGGCCGGTCAGGGCGCTGGGCATGCCGCCGAGGCGCTCGAAGCGCAAGGCGAGCTCCCGGCCGCGCTCGTCGCCGGGCTGCACGCCGTCGTGCATGGCCTCGATGGTATCGCCCATGAGCTCGTGCCAGCGGTTGATCACCTCGTGGGTGAGCTCTGGGACGCTGCTTTCGTCGCAGCCCTCCCCGTTGATTGCCATCCACAGCACGTCCTCACGGTTCTGCATATCGCTGATGGCTTGGGCGAAGTCGCTCCACCGCACGCTCTCGCTCGCAGCCAGGTGCTCTTTGAGGTTGCTGATGGTGTTGATGTTACGCAGGATCTCCATGCTCTCGCGTTCCAGTTCGCACATGCGATGGTCAAGCGCGCCGGAGAGCTTCTGACAGTCGTCGATGCCCTCTGCTTCCTTGATCTGCGTGAGCGAGAAGCCGAGGAACTTGAGGGTGAGGATGCGATAGAGGCGCTCCTCGTCGTCGCGGGAGTACAGGCGCTGGTTCTGCTCGCTTTTGGAGCTGGGGTGCAGCAGGCCCTTTTGGTCGTAGTACTGGATGGTGCGCACGGTCACGCCCACGCGACGGGCGAGTTCGCCAACTGTCATCAGATCATCTTTGTATGCAGGCATGCCGTGCTCCTCTCGCACGCGGAATCGCAAAGTAGTTTAGCAACCTATTATCGCGCGCGACGTTACGTCACCGTCAAGTGCCCATGTGGGGATTGCCGCTGCTTCGCTGCAACCCGATGGTGCCGACTTAATTTGGCGCCTACGCGGGGCCTGGGGCTCGATAATACTGTTGCGAAGCTCGTTGTTCGCAGCACGGCATATAAGGCGGGACAGGGTCGTTCTGCTACGAGGCCTTGCGGCCCAAAAGTCCCGCATGCCCCCGTGTCTCAAAGTAAAATTGCCTGAATAATTAATCGTTAAGGCAATTGCTCAAAATGCCCAAATACGGCAAGATACGCGGCGCTATTCGGTGGTATTCGAGGTTACCGAACCTGCGGAAACCGATTTTCGCTCCTATATATTCCCGTTTGCTGAACTGGGTAAATACAGTTTACAGAGGGTCCGGAGGCCGTTATTCCCGTTATTTCGCTGGTGGCTTTGCTCTGCGGCGATGCCGAAACAGTATCAGGCGGTACTCGGCAGCACCAAAATGCGAGTTCAGAAGCCAGTTCCTGCTACTCCCACTCGACTGAGAATTCGAGCGTTGTCGTAGTTCGTTGTGTTTCAATTTGCACTCTCATGTTTTGTCGTCTCCGGGATATCCAATCTGTTTGCACTCATTCCGTACTCGCAAGCAAGATTACTCCTGATGTCCCTAAGAGGAAGCTTTGCCAGCGCTTGGACCTAGGGTTTTAACCAGGTTGCCAGCTAAATCTTTGAGCGAATTCTTACCTTGATCGCTGCCGGCGAAATCTTCAATGACCTCCGTCACTTTCCTGACGAATTCGTTGTCTAGTTTTTGCTCTATTAAGTTGCGAATCGCATCAACGTCCTTCGCGCTCATTTCGCCAAGATATACCTTCTCGAAGACAAACGCCGAGCCTTCGCCAATGGCCGCGACGATGGCTGCCGCGACGATGGCGTTTATAACTTCTCCTGCAAGGTTGACGCCTGGTATCGCTTTCAGTGCGCTGATTGCGGCCTTGGCCGCTATGCTTGCCGTGCCGACCTCTAGAATCGTGTCCATTATCTTTTGGGCATCGTCGCCATCGGGAATTCCGTAGATCTTTCGCAGCGCTGTGACGAGTCCGCTCTCGACGGGAACGAGTATGGCGGCATCGGCAAAAGGCAGAGGAATCGCGCCGACGGCTCCGCCTGCTGCGGTCGATGCGGTTATGACGCTTTGCGCCATCGCTCGCTTACGCTTCAGCTTGAAGGATGCGATGTCTTTCTCGGCGGCTTTCATGCCTTCCGGGAGGACGGCATTGGTGGCATCGATGAGTTCCATGATTCCCTCAGGCGGCGCAAAGGCCGTGTCGTTGAGCGTGTAGGTTTGGGCCACGACGGGAATAACCGCTTTAAGGTTCTTCGCATAGCGCTTTTGCTGGGCGAATGCGTTATGAACCATCTGGACGTTCTCGGCTCGTTCAGGGATGGAATAGGATTTCGTGATTACAATGATCACAGGTACCGATTCTCACATCTTCGTAGCCTTAGATAGGTTCTTGATGGCTTCGGGAAACAGTTTTCTGGAAGTTCCATCGATGCAGAACCAGATGGCATTTATTTGCCTATCCTCATTGCCTTCCTTGGCACTCTCTTTCGACCATTTTTTGACGGCCTTGATAGCTTTCGCCCTTTTGAGGAAGGACGGCTCAAACCCGATGGTGTCGATGAGCTGGAAAGGCACCTTCTTTGCGGGATAAATCTCCAGAGCGCTGGTCGTTCCCGAAATGCCCCAACCTACCCTCGCAGCAATTTCGTCTTCGTCGAGAAAGGCGTTGATGAGGGTCGATTTTCCAACGCCTGAGTTGCCGATTACCAATACATTACCAGCTGCCATTTTTGAATCCTTTCTACGCAGCCTCACTCCCTATAGGGCATGCAATTTCTGCGAACTCGGACGGCTGATTGCTTTGTTTACTCGCGGATCCCCGCGACATCCATCCGCCTGGCTTGTTCCAGCACTTCGAGGGCATCTTCACCATCGTCCCAGGTCTGTTTCCGCTCGTCGTATTCGGCCTGGGTGATCTCCTTGCTGTAGAGGATGAAAGCGGTGAAGGCAATGAAGGGAAACTGGCTGTATAGGAATCTGCCTTCACTGCCGTCATCGCCGTCACGGGGTCGTTCGCAAGAGCGGCCCCGTTTGCATTGAATGGCGGCGAAGTCGCAATTGGCAGTCGCATTGGCGCGACACCGGCGGGCGGCGCTTTTCAAGGGGTACGAGCTGATTGGCTAATCCAGCAAGTAGATATCCAGTTCGGTGATGATGTTGCGGTAATTGGTATTGGCCCGGTTGGGTTGATGGGTGAAACTGGTCGGTGCGTCCGATCCATGCAACTTCGGCTTTGAGATTCCGCCTATGTAGGTAGCGAAGTTTAAGCCGTTAATTTGGAAATACCTACCATGTGTCCTGCTTGCTGCATGAGCGATTGGAACCTCTATGAGAAAATGGCCGCACGCATTCTTTTGCGAGCATGCCGATCCTGAAAGGACACTACCATGCGTTTTGCGAAGAAGATTCTATTTATTATTGCAGGCAGTGTGTGCCTTGCGCTTGGCTTCATTGGAATGTTTGTACCGGTTCTGCCAACAACGCCGCTTGTGCTGCTTGCAGCGTTTCTGTTTTCACGTAGCTCGGAGCGCCTTAGTTCCTGGATTGCTCAAACTCCAATTTACCGAGCATACGTTGAGCCCTTCAAGCAAAGCGGTGGTATTTCTCTGCCTAGGAAGATGAGGATCCTGGCCATCTCCTATTCAGTGATGGGACTTAGCGCATTTCTGGTTCAAAAACCCGTTGTGTGGGTTGTGCTAGCTGCTGTTGCGGTTTTCCTGGCGGTTTTAATGTTGGCTGTTATCCCCACCATTTCTAAGGACAGGGAACTTGACCATGGTGACGGCCTTGAGCTTGATGCTGTTACCAGAGTGCGTGAGCACGACTAGTGCTTTTATCCCAGCGCAACGTCGAGAACCATCATCAGGCTGAACCCGATGGCAAAGAACACCGTGCCAAGGTTAGAATGCTTGCCTTGAGATAGTTCCGGCATCAGTTCTTCGACCACCACATACAGCATGGCTCCTGCTGCAAAGCTTAAAAGATAAGGCAGTGCCGCAATGATGAGCTGTGAGGCAATGATCGTCAGCACTGCACCAATGGGCTCTACGATGCCGGAAACAACGCCACCTGCGAATGCCTTTCTTCTGCTCATCCCTTCTGCTCGAAGCGGCATCGAGATGATTGCACCTTCTGGGAAATTCTGAATAGCGATGCCGAGGGACAATGCCAAAGCGCTTGCTGCTGTGATTTGCGCATTTCCCGAAAGGAAGCCTGCGTACATTACGCCAACCGCCATGCCTTCCGGGATGTTATGTAGCGTCACTGCCAATACCATCATTGTAGTACGGCTAAGTTTGCTTTTTGGGCCCTCTGACTGTTCGCTGCCCACATGTAGATGGGGAATCAGGTGGTCTAAGGCAAGCAAGAAGAGCACGCCGAACCAGAATCCCGCAAAAGCGGGAACGAACGAAAGCGCTCCCATCGAAGCCGATTGCTCTATAGCAGGAATGAGCAGGCTCCAAACCGACGCGGCAACCATTACCCCTGCGGCAAATCCCGCTAGGCAACGTTGCGTCAGGTTTCCCAGATTGTTTTTCATGAAAAGCACGCAGGCAGCGCCCATCGTCGTGCCTAAAAAGGGAATCAGGATTCCAAGGATGGTTTCTATTTGCTCCACCTTCTTTCGGTTGATTTACTTGCCTTTGGCGCAGCCTCTTTGATTTGCGAGGATGGAACAACGCGGCACGTGTTCGCATCGGTCATGGTGACGCACCCCCCCCTTGCTTCCTGGGGGTGGAACCGACTAATTGGTACAGGTGGTTTGCGCGTTCGGCAATCGAATTGGCGGCCCTTCGGAAGAAGCTTTCGGGGGGGCGCCAATGGGGTCTTGCTATTTAAAGCTTCGAAAACTCGCCTATTCCTGCACTTTCAATGCCTCGGATAGGCTAACCCGTTTAATCGAGCGCGTATGGATTAGTGCCACGAGAAGGTAGGTTGCAAATCCGATGCCTACGCATGCAGCCATGCACCACCAGGGGACGTAGATCTCGATGTTGCCGTTGTAGGAGAGCAGCATTGAGCGGAAAATTGCAGTGAGCGAGCCGATGATGAGGGGCTGGCACAACACAAGCGATGCGACCACGCACAGCGTGACCGAGCGAATGTAAAAATGCGAGACCTCTTTATCACGGTAGCCGAATACCTTCATATAACTGATGGAGCGTGCGCTGCGATCGATGACGGCTTTGGTGAGCAGGTACATGAACAGCAAGAAGATGAATACGGCCAAGCCCACCATCATGTCGATCATGGAGTCCATCATGTCTACGAATTGTTCGCCTACCGCGCGCATGTCATCGTGGGTGGTGTCGCTTGCGTAATAGCGAGAATCCAGGGAGAGCGCTTCGTTGCTAACGTATCCGTTGAAATATGACTTATCGTGATCGAACATTGCATTGAAGTCGTCGATGCTCATATACACGTTCATGTCCGAGTTCGAACCCCAGGTGTCTTCCTGGCCCGAGAAGGTAAGGCTGTGGGTTTTGTCTTCGTACTTGTCGTAGAGGTTTACCTGTTGGTTTTCATTCCAGCCGAACTTGTCTGCAAGACCCGCACCGAATACGGCTTTGCCATCGCCTATATCAAGATCCTTCCAGTAACGGGAATTTGGCTGAATGCCGTAGACGGCAACGGTTTCGGTGCCGTTGTTGTTTCCTCGGTCGTATTCAAGCTGGTAGACGGCGTACTTTTCTGCTTGGTTAATGACATCAGTGCCGTTGTCGGTGGTGTTTATGGGGTGAATATCGTCATCGTCTGTATCAATGTCAGCGGCTTTTTCCATAAGGTCGATGGCATCGTCGCGGTTGCATCCAAGAGCGTCGGCAATGTCATCTATACATGCATAGAAAGCGTCCTTTTTGCGTTGTGCTTTCGAAAGGGCGTTGGTTGCCGCTTGTGCCGTTTCTGCGGAAGGCGATGTCAGTGCAGCGTTGTATGCATCTTGTGCGGCATCTGCTGCATCTTCCAGCCCGTCTTGCGCATCTTCTGTGGCGGAAAGCAGCGTGCCGTTGATGGATTGCAAGCGTTCGAGCGCAGCCCACGCTTCTCGTTCTTCGGGTGTTCCCTCAAGTTCGAGCGGCGCCTTCAAGGTGTAGGTATGTTCGGCAACGAGGCTTGTTTCTAAGTTGTCGGCGTAATGTGTCATAGTGGGCAAGATGGCCAGGCCGAAGAGCAAAAGCAGGCTGGCAAATGCAATTCCTACGAAGAGTGTGGCGAAGTTGCCAAGGTTTCGCAGGAAAATACGAAGGCGGAAGCGCGCTACGAAGCTCAGACGTTCAGGTAAGCGCACGCCGCGCTTGGTGCCCGATTTCCCGGCAGCTTCGTGACGCAGGAACTGCAGTGGCGTTTTTCCCATTTTGCGCAGAAGGCCCACGAGCGTAATGATGATAAGTGCGGCAGCGGGCACCACGGCGCACTTGAGGAAAATACCCCAGTCCCAGAACACCTGGAACGGAGGCAGGCTGTAGGAGCCGTAGTAAAGCTGGCGCATGGGCTCGGTAAAGAATGCCACTCCGAGTGCGGTACCTAGACCAGCTGCCAAGATGCCTACAATTGCCGGCAGCGCTAGATAGTGCAGGACAATCTCGCTTCGGCGATATCCACTTGCCAGAAGGGTGCCGATGATTGCGCTTTCCTGTTCGATGGTGGCGTTGGTAAGCACCACAAATACGAATGCCATGATAACGATGATGATGTAGAGCAGAGTGGTCCACATGGCAGAATCGCCCTTAACGTCATCTGCCGCATAGCCAATGCCTTGGTTGGCGCTTGCATCGGTGAGGTCGTCGATATTTGCATCGGCATCCGCCATTGCCTCTGCCATATCTTTTTCGGCATCGGTGCGGTCTGCAACGGAAAGGTTGCGGTTGGCGAAGGTAAACGAGTAGGTATATGTTGGTGCGCCGCCAGCATCTTTAAGCGCTTCAAAGCCCGCGGGGGAAACTTCGGCAACGCCATAGGTGATGGTGTTCACGGTAAAGTCGGAGTTATTGAGGAAAAGCGCTTGGCTGTCCGGTTGGGTCATGATGCCGCAGACGGTGTAGGCGCTGCCTTCAAGATCGACGGTATCGCCCACATGGATATCGTTGTTTTTTGCAAACACGCGGTCGATGGCAACTTCTTTTTCGGTTGCAGGTTCTGAACCCTCGCAGTAGGCTGCGATGTCTACTTGGGTGCGATGCTTGTAAGTACGCAGTGTGCGTTTGGTCCCATCGTCATTGGGGAGCGTGATGGCGGCATCGATGGAATAGTTATCAAAGAGCGTAATGCCGCCTACGCCTTCGGCTGCATCGCGTGCGGCTTGGAGCTGGCTATCGGTGGCTTCGAACGAGGTGGCTAAACGGCCGTCTTCGATGGTGTATTCGCCGTGCATGCCATCGATGATCTGGCTGATCGAATGCGCGGCAAGTAGAAAGCCGGAGGTCAGCGCAATGGCTCCGCACATAAGCAGAAAGATGCCAAGGTATTTGCCGATGTTGTTCTTGAGTTCGCGGGGGAGTCGTTTGGCAAGTGGTGTCATCGTTCGCCTACCATTCAAGCTTGCAAGCGGGCACAGGCGCTCCATTTGCTGCGTCTTCCGCCAGACGTCCGTCGCGCAAGCGAAGCACGCGGTTTGCCATGCGTGCTATTGCGGCGTTGTGTGTGACGATAACGATCGTGCAGCCATACGTGCGGTTCACGCTTTCCATAAGCTCAAGAACCTCTTTCGAAGTTTTGTAATCGAGGGCACCGGTGGGTTCGTCGCACAAGATGAGGCCAGGGTTCTTCACCAACGCTCGTCCGATGGCGCAGCGCTGTTGCTGGCCGCCTGAAACCTGGCGGGGAAATTTGTTGCGGTGCTCCCACAGGCCAAGCGAATGCAACAGTTCGTCTATGGGGAGGGGTTTCTTGGAAAGGTGCGCTGTGACCTCGATGTTTTCGCGAATGGTAAGGTCGGGGACCAGGTTGTAGAACTGGAAAACGAAGCCAAGTTCACGGCGGCGGTATTCGCCCAAGGTTTTTGCGGAAAGCGCGGTGATCTTGCTTTCTCCGACGTGGATCGTGCCGCCGTCGGCTCCTTCGAGTCCGCCGATGAGGTTCAGAAACGTTGATTTTCCTGAACCGGAGGGGCCGAGCATAACGCAAATTTCGCCTTTGTTTATGGTTGTGGTAATTCCATCAAGCACTTGGACGCGCGCTTCGCCATTGCCGTAATGCTTCATGAGTCCGTTGACCACCAGGTAGGGGGTGTTGCTTTTCATAAGCGCTCCAATCTGCGCGGAAGGCCAACGGAGCGATCGGTGTGAGAGCAGAGTTAGCCGTGGTTAAGTTAGTTCAAGTTAACTTTAGCACAGATGCATAGTGCATTCCGAAAGAGAATGATTGGGGAGATTGGACGATTACCAAGGTTTGGACTTGTTTCTTTTTGCTGTTGAATGAAACAAGGCGCCCGCCGAATGGCGAGCGCCTTGTTTTTGCAAACAAACAAGCTGGTAAAAGCTACTTTTTGATAGACTTGAATGCTTCGGTCTGAGCCTTGATGCCGCGCTCGGCTGCCAGGCGTTCGATGGAAGTTGCGCCGAAGAAGCCATCGATACCAGGAACGTTTTCGATGATGTAAGCCGCATCCTTGGGCTCGGAGATGGGGCCGCCATGGCAGATAACGAGTGCATCGGGGTTGATATCCTTTACAACCTTTACGATGCCTTCGATGATCTTTGCGCAATCCTCGAGAGTGCGTGCGGTTTCTGCGCCGATGGTGCCACCGGTGGTAAGGCCCATGTGGGCAACGATGATGTCTGCGCCGGCCTTGGTCATTGCGGCTGCCTGCTCTTCATCGAAGACATACGGGCAGGTAAGCATATCGAGCTTGTGGGCCTCGGCGATCATGTCCACTTCAAGGCCGTAGCCCATGCCGGTTTCTTCGAGGTTCTTACGGAATGTGCCGTCGATAAGGCCTACAGTGGGGAAGTTCTGAACGCCGTTGAAGCCCTGCTCCTTAAGCTCGGCAAGGTACTTCTTCATTACGCGGAAGGGGTCGGTGCCACATACGCCAGCGAGCACGGGGGTGTCCTTCACAACAGGCAGAACCTCGGCTCCCATTTCAACAACGATCTGGTTTGCATCGCCGTAGGAAAGCAGGCCAGCAAGAGAGCCGCGGCCAGCCATGCGGAATCGACCAGAGTTGTAGATAACGAAGATGTCGGCACCGCCGGCCTCAGCGGATTTAGCCGTGATGCCCGTACCAGCGCCTACACCGAGCAGGATGTTGCCTTCGTCGAGGGACTTGCGGAAGCGGTCGAGGATTTCTGCGCGGGACAATTCAAGCATGGTTTTCTCCTTTTTCCTTGAGGAACTGTTACTTTAATGAGCGTTTTCCAATAAGAGATACTGCCCTTATGGAAAAAGGCCCAATGAAGCTAGGGTTGCGGTGCCGCTTGGGGCACCCTCTGTAATAAAAAGACGAGAACTAGGTGTTCTCGTCTTTTTGTATCGTTATTGATTCATGAGGTCGATCAGCTTTTGTGCTGCGGCGATGGCGAATTCGTCGTCGTTCACATGAGCATCCATTTCGATGAGCTCAGCCTTTGTCGGGTCGATCTCATCGCGAAGCACCTGGAACAGTGCCGCATCTTCTTCGGGACCGTAGAACGGCTGGCCTTCTGCGTCGATCATCGAAACGCCCTTCAAAGGCAACATGACGGCGCACGGGCCGATAGACATGTTCACCTTGCTTGCAATAGCACGCCCAATTTGCTCGTTTTCTTCAACCGTGGTGCGCATAAGCGTAACGGTGGGGTTGTGCTTGTACAGGTTTCGGGACTTATACTGCTCGGGAACGGTTTCCCACGGCCCGAAGTTAACCATGTCGTCGGCGCCGACCGACACGACGGCGGGCACGCCGTTCAGGGCAGCCGCGCTGCAGCGGTCGGGGCCTGCGGCAAGCACGCCCCCGACGACCTCGTCGCACCATTCGGTGGTGGTCAGGTCGAGCACTCCTTTGATGAGCCCTGAAGCCCC
>ENA-ORSY01002056-ORSY01002056.1-human-gut-metagenome-genome-assembly--contig:-NODE-2056-length-12340-cov-5.893854_pt1 | contig 12340 bp, 10 predicted proteins | sample MGYA00242193_ERZ509160 | MGnify/ENA primary metagenome ERZ509160 (study PRJEB26280, sample SAMEA2338670) | human gut metagenome | biome: human gut; feature: human-associated habitat; material: faeces...
CCGACGCGGAATCCAGTGATGACAGCCGGATTTTTCTTATGCTTTTCGTACTGGATTCCGCGTCGGAGCGCGGAATGACAGTTACCAACTGACCGCTTGAAGTAAGAATACTATAACATTCTCTTATACCGAACTCACGTTAAATTACACAACTACACACATTTGCGTAAAATGCGGACATTCAATAAAACTAAAAAAATCCCCCTTCCTTCACTATACTTAGTCCGGAAGGGGGATGAAAACAAAACACACAAACGGTTGGCAACAAGTACTACAAGCATATATGTCGCATACACACTGTAGTCAGCCTTCCCGAATGTTTGTTACTTGCAGAGATGAATGTTTATTTGTTTGTCGTGATTACCGCACGGCTCAGACGCGGGTCGTCATAGAACATGTTTTCTACACCGCCCTTATAGTCAACCTTGAGCTGTGACTTGTCTACGCCGAACTCGTTAACAAGGCAGTCGTAAACAGCCTCTGCGCGATCCTTGCTCAAACGCTTGTTTATCTTCTTGCTGCCCGTTCCTGCGTCAGCATAGCCGGTGATTGTGTAAACGGCGTTCTTGTCGCCCTGCTTTATCACCTCTGCCAGCATGCCGAGGTTAGCACGTGCCTCATTAGACAGCTTGCTCTTGCCAATCTTGAACGTCACGAGGTTTGACGAAGCGATGTTCTTCACTATCACCTCAGCCTCCTTGTTCTTGCCCTCTTCAAGAGCCTTGCGCAGACGCTCGTTCTCGGCGCTCACCTCGTTCAGGCGCTCACGCATCGCGTTGATGGCCTCGTTGTCATAACGTACAATGGTTCTGGGCTTGTCCCATCCGCGCTTCTTGAACTTGTATGTCAAGCCCACGGTAGCCGTGAACATACCCTCGCCGCCGCGGCCGCCTTCTTCGCCGTCGAAGTCATCGTTGACAAACATGCCTCGCAGGTCGAGGTTGATGTCGATGGCGGAACTGATGCGGAACGAGTTGAATATACCCACATGTCCTGTGATGTCAACGTTCTTAGGCTCGCTCGTTGCGCTTGCCGCGCCGATACCAACGTAGGGGCTGCAGTTGTAGATGCGCTTCTCGTTATAGCCGAACAAGAGGTTGGAGAAGTTGAACATCACGTCGCCGTGAACATTCCACATGTTATACTTCTGCTTGTAAGTCCAGCCCTTGTCGTCGCCGAGGTAGTCGCCGGTTGAGTGGATGCCGTCCTGAGTGGCCCCCTTCACCTGCAGGCCGCTGTACATTACGCGCACACCGATGCCCGGAGTGAACCATTTACCTACGGCAATGTCGAGTGCTCCGCCAAGTCGGTCGCCGAAGTCAGCCTGCTTGTCGTGGTCGCCGAAATAAATCTGGGCGCCGCCGCCAACGCTGACGAACCAGTTGCTCCAGAACCGGTTGGTCTCAACCTTGTACTTGTCATCACTGTAATACACCTTGTCGGTGTATCTGCCGTTCTCCTCGATTTTCGCCTCCTGGGCGTAAACCGAACCTGCGGCGGTCAAAGCCAGTGCCGCAATTAATGTTTTTCTAATCATATAAATTCTCGTTTTTTTTAATTGATAATCTATTCTTCACGGACGCAGCGTATGCCGTTTGCATCGCGCAGGTCTGCAGTCTTGGCGTAGGTCTCTATCCTGTTGCCCGCTGTGCTGCTTGCCACTGGGACAGACTCTTTATAGTCGTCAGTCTTCAGATAGCAAGCCTGTACTTCGCCGCTTTCAGTGACAAACGCCTCGGCCGCCCACCAGTAACCGCCTGTGGAGTTGTTCTTACTTCTACCCGTTGAACCATCGCGCGTTTCTATCTCCCTGTAACAAGTTCCCTCCGTGTCGTCGGCGTTCTTCATGAAATACCATCGGTTTTCAGAAGTCGCGTCTTCCACGTAGTTAATGTGGTCGAGCCTGTCCAACGGCACGGGAAAGCCGTTGTCTACGTCTTCCACATCACCTGTGTTGCCGCTCGGCATGTCGGTAAAGCCGCTGAAGGTGAAGATATTTGCCACGCGATAACCTACGGGCGACGGGTCATAGATGGTCTTCTTGCTGTTCCATCCTGCGCCGCAGCGTGAATCGCCGAGGTCGTCGGGCAGGTCGCGGTCATAGTCGCCCCATAGATACAGGTTTGGCTCGCCCAACCATCCGCAGTTGTCGCTGTTGCCAGTCCATATCATTTGCATGGGGTTGCGAATGGCATCAGTTATAGTTGCCCCACCGTCCATTGCCGTTAGGGGCCATCTGCTCGCAGAGGTTCTTGTGCCGTCCGCGACATAGGCCACACCGGAATAGTATGCAAGGAACGGGTCTTTACGTCCCCACTGATATACTACGCCCCTATTGTCGCCTACACTCAACGCCCCGAGGTCTCTGTCCATTACCATGAACTTAGCCCCGGCCTGGTTGGTGTACTCCTCGTCTTCGGGCATGCCAGTAGTCCCCCATATATGCCAGCTCCAAAGTATGTCGCCTTGGCAGTCGGGTTCGCTGTAGACGGCGATTACGGCGTTGCCTGTAGTCTGGTTTGTACGTCCGTTCACTAATCTTACGTCTGAAACAAAACTATTTGCGACTGACCCGGTTGACCACAGCACCTTTGCCGACTTCGGGTTGATATACGGCGTATCGGTGTGGAAACCTGCACCGGCTATGATGCCTTTCGCCCCATTGCCTATGACGGTGGCTTTGAAGTCGTGCTCGCCCGTTTCGGTCACGATGTAGCAGTTGGCGGTCTCCTCTTCGGGCCAATCCTCATACGTGGCTTCGTTGTTGTCAAGTACCGTTGCCGTAAGCGGAACGGTGTAAAACTTGCCTGCTTCGAAGTCGCAGAGGGCCGTCGTGGTGAACTCGCCCTGCTGACGGTCGGTGTTGAACACACAGCGCCACCCCTCGCCCTCGTGCTGCCCGGGAGCCACTACGGCGTAGGCCGTAATCTTTTCGCGAGCCGTGGGAGGGTACATGAAGTAAAGCGTAAGTCCGTCCGCCGTGGCGTTGCCGGGTGTAAGTCCGGCATCGAGGTCGGCCAGATTGTAGGTGAAGTCGCCCGTCATGGGCACCCCCTGGTTTACAGGATGTATGGTGATGTCCATCAGCAGCTCGTCGTCAGCCAATTTGGACACTCCGGTCAGGTCAATCTCAAAGCGCACCAATGCGGCCATCTGGCGCATTCTTACGCGGAACTGTCCGCTGCCCTCATCGGTCAATACGCTTGCAGCTTTCACATCATACAGTGCAACCGAGCTTTCATCCTCATACATTTGCTCAGCAGGAATGGTGACAGGTATTGCCGCCATGTCCGTAACGCTGCTGTCATAAGGATAGTAAGCGTAGAGAGGGGTGTCGCCGTCGGCGAGGTCACCCGAGAATGTAGTCGTAGCGGCTGGCTCGGTGTTGCCGCTTATAAAGGCGGCGTTCTGCGTTGTAGCGCCGAACACACCGATGGTGTCGCCTACGCTCCAGTCTATAGCCAACGCCCCGTCATCTGCCATGTCGCCCACTTGGGTGCGCGTGGCTGCCAGAGACGTATAAACGTCAGCCGTGCCCGTGATACTTACATGCCCCTGCCCTTGCGCCGGCGGGCCGGCTTCTTCAAGCTCGGCGCACGATATGGCACACATGGCAAGCGCGCATGCACAGCATAACGTAATAATTTGTTTCATAACTTATCTACTTTCAAAAAACCAAGGGCGCACCGGGCGTTACAGACAAAACCAACCAAATCCATAAACGCCCACAGCCGCAGCCACCAATGTGCACACCCTTGACAACCAACACATTAATATATACATATTATCCGTCCTCATCCGCCTTACGGACGAGGACGGACGAAAGGATGACGCTTACTGCCAAGCATTTCCGCCGTTGGCAAAGCCACTGTCATAACTTTGCGTTCCTGAAGGCGTATCAGTACGCGTTTTAGTACGGAGGTTGAACTTGAAGTTGTTGTCAATGATGGTCTGTATCAAGTTGTCAGTTCCATATTGCTGGCCTTTTTCCTGCTTGTCTGCAAAATTGAAGAATACCAATCCCAGTGAAGCGTTTTCATCACGCTGCTGCAGATAAGACGTGATTTGCGGATTGAACCACCGTGCAAATGCAATAGGAGCTTCATCGTTCGTATCACCGTTTCCATAATCTTTGTCATAACCATTAGTACCGGAAACATTGCCATGGAACGTTCCGCCACAGTCATTCATGAACCATGTATCATGGGCGTCATTTTGCTCATACATGCCTACACTGTTGGTAAATATGTCTATCGCATAAGCATACTTGTTGGCAGGCGTAATTTCTGTGCCAGTTCCGACGTGTGTGGCCTCCTGATACATCCAGTTAAGCGGTGTACGTGTTGAATTTGTGTTTGGAGACCCCCAACGCAAAGGAACAGTATTTTTTGCCCCATTCCAACGGGAGAACAATGCAGGCACAACGTCATTAGCCGCAATGTACCCGTTTTGTGCATCGCTGTTTGTATTAACCTTCAGGATTATCTTGCCTTTAACATCGTCAAGCGTGGTATTGGCAGTGATTTCTTCTGTATAAATTCTGTTAGCGGCATCTTCTCCAAGCTGTTTCAGCTCATTGGCGATAGCGTCCATCCAAACATGTTCAGCTCCACCGACATCACTAATATAATGTCTTCCACTCCCTGTGAAGTCTGCCGACACAGCATCATTACCAGCGTAAGTAATCATCACAACCGCACATTCCAGATTTCGGTCTTGACCTCCTTTGTTCAAAGACGTTTCTGCTGTTTCCAGTGCTTTTGCAATATGGGTTATCGCATCAGACAAATCATCTCCACCTCCACAGAAAATTGGCAGTGTTGCATCTGTATAAGTGTAATCATAACTCGGGATCCAACCACCACCTGTTCGAGTTGCATTATACGTAGCATTTGCACCAACCTGAACAATGAAGCCACGTACTCCGTCAAGGAACTGCTGCTCTATCGTCTCGCCTTGGAATGCGGCATTGCTACCTGCATTTTCAGATGTCAGATAAGAGAACTTACTTCCCGGTATGGACAACTCTGAAAGATAAATACCCCTGTCCAATGAAGACATCCAGTAGTTAGTACCTGCTGAACGTAAACGAGGCAAGATTACCGTATTGACTTTGTGCGGCACGATTGACGATTCTGCACCTGCATTAGAATAACCTAATGTACGTGTAAGGACTGCACCGTTCATTGGCTGCACACGTATCTGCAGCTCCCTTGAATCTTTAATAGCCTCATCGACCGGCAACAGATATGCACGCACAATCAGAGTATCGTTCGGTTTCAACGTAATGAAATCACGCTCTGCCGCATTCCAGCCGGAAATAGAAATTGTATTACGTACTTCACCGGTAGTATTGCCTACAGCCTCATAATTAGGAGCGTTACCATCCGCTTCAACAGGACTCATGTCACAGATAAAATCACCTGTCAGAATTGTCTGCGAACCATCTATTGCACGGATATTGAAGTTAGTAACCTTCAGCTCGCCACTTTCAGGTCCAGGCAGCTTTATCTGCACAACAGTCATCCACGGATGGAAAGTAAGTCTTACATCGTCGTTACCCATTGTGCTTCTGTTAGCCGTACCGTAAGCCCACATATAGGCAAGGTCAGTATTTGTCTTGCCATAATAATTTGTACCTCCGGCTTTGTTGGGTTGTGGGTTCCAGCTATCTACGTTCTGTGTCGGCGGAACATATCCCTTGATTTTACCATTCTCTGTACCTGTAACCGCACTTGCAGGATAAAAGCCATAGAAATGGTGTACATCAGCTGCACCCCATTGCAGACCGGCCTCATCAGGGTTAACCTTTGTCACAGCACTTGAAGTGGTCGCGTCACTGGTGTTAGGAGTCACCCGATAATTCACCAATGTTCCATTAGACGCTTCCGGGCAGTAGATTGAAATCTCGTCGTCTTTTACCCAGTATACAGGATAAGCCCCGTCTACAGGTTCATCCCCGTAAATTGTACGGGTCTGTGCTTCCAAATCCGTCAATGACGAGCCGAACGTTATCTCAGCACCGGTCTGAGCCGGAGTAGCCGGATTTTCGACCATCTCGTCCTGGCAGCTGCTCATGGCTACCATGGCGGCTGCTAATAAAGAATATACGATTTTTTTCATGATTAAAAATCATTTAAGTTAATTACCATGCACTGTTTCTTGACCATTCCTCCTGGCCGTCCCAGCCTACGTTAGTATAGTCTCCTGTGTTGCCGACTTCGTGACCTTCAATGTTCACGCCGTCGTCCTGCTGGTTCTCGGGGTCGAACACCGAGGCACTACTCATAAACCCGCTTTCGAGGTTTACTTGAGTCTTCTTTGTTAAAGGAGACTCATACTTTACTTTTTCTTTGTCTTTTTTCATTGCAATAAAAAAATTGATTGTTTGTTAAACTATAGTTTGGGTAACTCATTTCTTTCTTTTTCCACGCTTTCCGTAACCGTAGCCATAGTGTCCGTAGCCGTAACCATAACCGTAGCCGTAACCATAGCCGTAGCCGCGGTGCTTCGGGTCAACTCCGTTGAGCACCAGAGCCATGTTGTTCAGCTTCTTGTCCTCGTATATCGTTTCGATGTCGGGCAGCTGGCGGCGGTCAAGCTTTCCGGCACGTATCACGAACACTGTCATGTCGGCAATGCGGTTTACGATGCTTGCGTCGGCTATGATGCCCATAGGCACGCTGTCGGCAATTACTACGTCGTAGCGCGTGCGCAGCTCGGCGAAGAGTTCGTCAAGGCGATTGTCCATAAGCAGTTCGGCGGGGTTGGGCGCTGTGGTTCCCGCGCATATCACGTCGAAGCTGTCCTGTGTCTGTATGATGTCGTCAACCGTGAGCGAGTTGTCGGCCAGATAGTTGGTAACGCCCGGATGGTGCGCCTTGCCCAGTCGGTGGCTCAATGTACCCTTGCGTATGTCGAGGTCGACCAGCACCACCTTTTTCTTGGCGTAGACGAAGCTCATGCCGAGGTTGCATGATATGAATGTCTTTCCCGCGCCTTCGTTGAACGACGTGAACGTTATCACCTGCACAGGCTTGTCTTTCTTCTGCATGAATGCCATGTTGGTGCGCAGTATCCGGAAGGCTTCAGACACGATGCTGTCGTCGTCAGGCTCCATGCAGGGGCTTTCACCGGCCTTGCTCCGCCCGGCAGCCTCCTTGTCTTGCGGTATTTCGCCGAGGAAGGGCACGCTAAGCGCTTTTTCCACATCCTTGCGGCTGTGGATGCGCGTGTCAAGGAAGAGCACGAGCATGCAGCCTACTCCGGGTATGGCCAAGCCCACCAGTATGCCGAGCAGCAGGATTTGGTTGCGCTTTGGCGATATGGGCGAGCCGGGGCCGTCGGCGCCGTCGATTACGCGGGCGTTGTTGTCGGCCATGGCCTGCGACAGGGCGTTCTCCTCACGCTTGTTAAGGAGGTATAGGTACAGCGCCTCCTTGATTTTCTGCTGTCGCTCTATCGAGAGCATCTGCCTTTCTTTCTTAGGCATTGATGTAACCCGGCTCTGTGCGCGCATCTGCCTGTTCTGCGCGTCGTTGCGCTTCACGTTGATGCCTACTATCATGTTGTCAACGGCACGTATGACGTTCTGCTTCATGGCGCGCAGCGAGTTGTTCAGTTCAAGCACCACGGGGTTGTTCTCGCTGCTGTCGTCGATGAGGTGGTCGCGCTTCAGCTTTGCCGCGTTGTACTGGTTAATCTGGCTCTCTATGCCAGCGTCGCCGATGCCGGTGTTGGCCGGTATCAGGTCGCGCTCCTTTGTCGGGTCGTTCAGGTAGTCCTTGATGAACTGCGCCAGGCGCAGCTGTGTCTCAAGCTCAAGCGCGTCGGTGTTGTACTTCTGCGATTCGCCCATGTAGAGGCTGGTTGACGAGGCAATGTCCATAATCTGGTTGCTCTGCTTGAAAGTCTGCAGTTCAGACTCTACTCCGCCCAGCTCTTTCGAGATGATGATAAGCCTCTCGTTGATGAAGTTGGCCGTGTTCACCGCCACCTGGTTCTTGTCCTTGATGGCCTCTTCGTTATACACGGTGATGAGCATGTTGATGACGTCCTCGGCACGTGCGGCTGAATTGTCTTTCAACGCGAGGTTGAGTATCGACGCCTCTTCCTCTTCCTGCTGTATGCCCAACGCGCCTATGTAGGCGCCCACTACCGAGTTCATGGGACGTTTCTGCACGTTTATGGACGTGCCGAACCATGACTTGCCGTAGTAATTGGTAGGCGAGGCTATCAGGCGCAGCTTCTTGCCTATGGTGACAGTGTCGTTCATGGGCACGGTATAGCTTTTTCCTTCATCGATGCCGGCACCCTTGATGTCTGAAATGATAATCGTCTTACCGTCCTTCGGGGTTACAGTCATGGACATGTACTGTTCGGCCATGGCGTCGGGGAAACCTATCTGTACCGGCGACTGCTTGTAAAGCTCCTTGTAGCGCAGCCCGTCCTCAATCTGGTAGCTTATGTCGGCATGGACGCGCTGTACAACTTCACGCATAAGCCGCTTTGAACGGAACTGCAGTATTTCATTGGCAACGTTCACCTTGTTTATAAGCTTGTCGAAGCGGTCAAGCCCGGTCGTAGTGGCCTGGTTTGAGGGGTCCTTGATGATTACCGTGGCCGAGCGGAAATATACGAACGGTGTCCTGGCGTACTGGAACCACGCTATGCTGCCGCAGATTACGACAGACAGGAGAAACCATTTCCACTTTGAAGCAAGATAGGCGAACAAGTCAACGATGTTGAGTCCCTGGTCGCCGGTAGTGTTTTTATTGGTCTGCATGTCTTGTTAGATAAAGCGTTTACATTATTTGAGCGCCCAGATGAGCGAGCATATCACGGATGCCAGCGAAAGCGCAGTCGTAGCGATTTGCCAACCGCGGTCTTCCGTGTCTTTCTTGCGGTATTTCGACTCTACATACACAACGTCGTCCTGCTGGAGGTAGAAGCAGGGCGAATCGAAAATGTCCTTGCTGTTAAGATTGTGCATGAACATCTGACGCTGACCGTTCACCTCGCGGATAACGGCCACGCGGTCGGTCTTGGCTTTGGGTGCCAGGTCTCCTGCATTGGCAATGGCTTCCAGCAGGGTAACCCTGTCGCCCTTTGATGTGAACGTACCTGTGCGCCCCACAGCTCCGAGCACTGTGTACTTGAAGTTAAGGAACTCTATTGACACCAGCGGGTCTTTCATGTAGTTGCCAGCCACAATCTTGTCGCAAATCAGTTTCTTCGCCGCGTTGACCGTCATGCCTTCCACATGCAGTTTACCGAGAATGGGGAAGTCGATGTTTCCGTCAACGTCAACACGGTAGCCTTTTTCGTTTATTCCGTTAGAGGCGTCGGCCGTCACATTACCATCCGTACCAACCCTGAAAGTCCCGCCATAGATGTTGAACGGTATTGCCAGTTCCGGGTTCTTGCAGCTTACCGTGATGCCCAGCAGGTCGTCACTGTGAATCACCGGCTCGTATTTAGTTTCAATAGGGTATTTTGTTCCCATCTGCATGTCTTGCAGATATAGATAACTTTTCCTCGATGCGCACGAGGTAAGCAACAGTACGGCAAGAAGGCTTGCCCACAGAATTTGTCTTCTCATATTTTTCTTAATGATTTGGTTTATCTGTTCTAAATGTTTATTTTTTGGTTATTATTTCTGTATCAGTGCGTCATGGCATGACAATGCGGCCGCCATGTCAGGCAGGCAATCCATCATTCCCACCGTAACCATGCCGGAAAGGCGTGCCAGCGTGTCATACAGGCAATTACGCAGCCGGATGTCCTCGGCTATCACCGAACATCCGGGATAAAGCACGATGAAAGCATCCGCTCCTTCTGTCCTGTAAAACACGTTTGCCGGAGCCTGTTTCAGACGTACCATGCCACCGACGGGGAACGACAAGTTTTTATAACATGCCGTTTTGCCGCTCCACGGCGTGCCGTAAGCGTATGCCTTTCCGTCCACGATGCGTACAGTGGGGTTATCGTCATTAAGCAGTTCTGTTCCAGGTATATGCTTTATCCAAAGTGAGGCATGGGTGCTCTTCCCTGTGCCGCTCGCCCCCAAAAACAGGTAGGCATGTCCGCTGTTGTACACCGCCGCCGCATGGATGGACACGGCATCGTGGCCAAGGATGGCTTGAGCGTAGGCGATGCGCAACATGGAAGAAAGCGCAGCCCCGATGTTTTTGTCTTCGCGTTGCAAACAGGCTCGTACACAAGAGAAGTCTGCATTGGCCGTAATCCGGTGGGTATGGCTGTTATTGGCAACTTCAACCATGTATCCGCCAACAGTGGCGTACAGGCTCAAGTGCCCCATGTCATTGTCGGTTTCCTCCAGCAATTGCCTTGTTTCGGGCTCAGGCATATCGTCAGGCTCCACTACGGCGAAGTCAAACAGCAGTTCTTCGTCTCCTGCGCATCCGGACGTCCTGAACGGGCGGAAAGAAGGCAACAGTTTTTCCGCGTCCATGTCAGCCGGAAGGCGAACGGGAAAAAGGAAACCGGCCACCCGATAGTAATAGATTGTCATTTGCATTGTCCTTTCAATAGTTGGATGAAGAGCCAGAAAGCTTCTTTAGGGGCGTAATGGAAAGCAAACCTGACATTGCGCCCGAACGAGCGTGCCGTCTGCCACTTACGTCCCCATCCGTAAGCATTCTGCTCCAATATAGCATCATAATGTCCGAAGTTTCCGCCCCTCCAAACGATGTCGCTCAATGGTTGTGCAGTAGCAGCTGTTTCAGGATAAGGAAGTTTGTCAACTGGCAGGCCAAGGCAATCCACCAGAAAGGCGTGCAGGAGCTTGCTCCATCTGTCCAGCCCCAACTTTTGGCAAACCATTTTCATTTCCTGTGCGTCTACCTCACCATGCAACCTATGGCAAGCACATGCCATGTCACAAAGCTGGCGCAACCCTATACCACGTCCGAGGGAATGTTTCAGGATGTGCAGGTTAAGAAGCAGCAAATCCATGAATGGCGACGGCACCGTTATGTCCGCTTGGGGTTCCGCCGACAAAGCGATGAGCTGATACCCGTGCCTGTTTTCCAGACGATTTACGAAACTTTGATGAAAAGGATTATAAAGGTCAAGCAGCTGCCTATGGTGTTCAACATCCACGCCATTCCAGCGATAGAATATACCATGGTCTGCCTGTTTCTTGAACCGGACGTTTTGACGCCGCAGAAGGACAATGGCTACATCCCAGGCACGGCTGCTGTTGAACTTAAGGTCGATGTCACCACATTCCCTTAACAACGGATTGCCATAGAAACGTGCCACACCTTGCCCTTTCTGCAGAATGGGGTTCAGTCCCCTTTTCCTGAACATGGTGTATAATTCTTTAATAGCGGAGTTCATCTTCTTGTTTCTCCGCTCTATGGCATCCGTTTCCGCCGCCCAGCGTAACAGCAATGTCTCAGGAGGAAGCAGGTGGTCAGCCAGATGTTGCAGCCCGACGAATGTAAGTCCGGTCACGGTCTGTCGCCGTGCCTGGCGGAATACATTTTCCCAGCTTTTGTCCGATAAGGGGAAACAGGAAAGGTCTTCAGGTTCCCGTTCCCATAGTCCGGCCCGCAAGAGTGCGAGCAAAGCCTTTCGCTCACGGACGGCCCGGCTTTCTTGCCTGTCTTCTTGTCTTTCTGTATTCATTTGTCCATACCGTTAAAGAATCAGACCGTATGCTTTCCATTCAGCAAGTTGCCGCTCCACGTCCTGCATGGTGGTGCACTTGTCCGTTTCGTAATGTTCACAAAGGTATTCAGCCAAATCATCTGCGGTACAATCTCCTTGGGTAATCCGTTTCCACATCCGCGCAGCCGTTGGGTTCAGGCTATACACATCGCTCATGTTCACGTTTCCCTCGCAGGCTTCCACTATTATGTATTGCCGGCCTGCTTTCCGCAATTGCAGCCCCTCCTTGGGGCATATCGTCTTTCCGTTCATGGTAAGTTGATGTTTTTTCAAATTGTTTTGTCAGTTGCATTAAAACTTCTTTCCCGAAATGATGGATACAACTGTCAGGAAAATTATCTTGAAGTCCAACCACAGCGAGCGTTGGCGCATGTATTCCAAATCCATCCTCAGTCGTTCCAGCATTTTTTCCATCGTGTCCGTATAACCGTTGTACAATGTCGCAGGAGAGAACAGTCCCGGCCTTAACCGGTAAAGCAATTCGTAATTCGGGTTGATGGCCTTGATTTGGTCTACGAAGAACTTGCGTTCCGGCCGTGGGCCAACGAAACTCATGTCACCCTTCATAGTTATGAGTAGCTTATCATAATTATGATTATGACAAGTAATATGTTATGTAAAGTGCGAGTAAAAGTTGGTTTAT
>ENA-ORSY01002057-ORSY01002057.1-human-gut-metagenome-genome-assembly--contig:-NODE-2057-length-12337-cov-4.818271_pt1 | contig 12337 bp, 10 predicted proteins | sample MGYA00242193_ERZ509160 | MGnify/ENA primary metagenome ERZ509160 (study PRJEB26280, sample SAMEA2338670) | human gut metagenome | biome: human gut; feature: human-associated habitat; material: faeces...
TATTCCCAGCGTGGCACCGATAATGGCGGAGTTTCCGGCTGCCATACCGTCCATGCCGTCATTCAGGTTAGCCCCGTTCGAAACGGCGGTTACAACGAAGATCGTAATGATCACGAACAGGAACCATCCGGCTGTCTGTGCATGTTCGCCCATAAAGCCCACCAGGTCGGCATAATCTAAGTTGTTACTTTTAAAGAAAGGAATAGTGGTTTGGGTAGATTTTAAATCATTGGTTCCGTGAATCACTTCCATTTCCTGTCCCGGTGTATGAACCTCGATGTTTTCGCGGATAACTACATCCGGACTCAGATACAGGGTTAAGCCTACAATCAGCCCCAGACCCACCTGACCGATGATTTTGAACTTACCGTGCAAGCCTTCCTTGTCTTTCTTGAATATTTTGATATAGTCGTCGGCAAAACCGAGTGATCCCAGCCATACAGTGGTGATCAGCATCAATATCATGTATATATTATCCAGCTTACCCAATAGCAGGCAAGGTATAAGGATGGCTACAATGATGATGACACCTCCCATGCTTGGTACGCCTACTTTGTTGACACCGAACGGGTCGGTCTTGGCGTCACGCTGTGTTTCCGTGATTTGCTTCTTTTTAAGCAGATTGATGAATTTGTCTCCCCATATACTCGATATAAGCAATGCGAGGATAACAGCCATCAAAGCACGGAATGAGGTGTAACCGAACATTCCCGCTCCGGGAAAATTAAGCTTGTGCAGCCATTCAAACAGATAGTATAACATCTCTTTTCTATTTACAATTTATAGCCTGCAATTTACAGTTTCTCATTGTTGCCCCACGCTTGATAAGATGCTGTCTATTGCAAATAATTATATGTTGTCAATTAAATATTTCCTTCAAAACTTCCTTGTCGTCAAAGTGGTGTTTCACTCCTTTGATTTCCTGATAGTTTTCGTGCCCTTTTCCGGCAACGAGTATCACGTCTCCTTTTTCTGCAAGCATGCAAGCCGTGCGGATCGCTTCTTTCCGGTCGGCGATGCTGAGCGTTTTTTTCATATCTTCCGCATCCAGTCCGGCAAGCATATCGTTGATAATCTCCTGTGGCTCTTCAAAACGCGGATTGTCCGATGTGATAATCACCCGGTCACTGGCTTTCGCTGCCTCCTTTGCCATGATGGGGCGTTTCCCCTTATCGCGGTTGCCGCCGGCACCTACTACGGTGATCACTTTTCCTTTGCCTTCGAGTACTCCATGAATGGCGTTCAATACATTCACCAACGCGTCCGGAGTATGTGCATAGTCAACGATGGCCGTTACCCCTTTCGGAGAACGGATGGCATCGAAACGTCCGGCTACCGGATGGAGCGTACTGAGCGCAAGAAGTACATCTTCCTCTTTTTTGCCCAATAATACGGCTGCTCCAAATACCGCCAACAGATTGGATGCATTGAACTTGCCGATAAACTGAACGGCCAGCTCATGATTATTGAAATCGAGCAGCATTCCTTCAAAATGGGATTCTATGACCCGGCCTTTGAAGTCGCTGAGGCTTCTTAATGAATAGGTGTAGACCTTGGAACGTGTATTTTGTGTCATCACCAGCCCGTTCTTATCGTCAAGGTTGGTGAGGCTGAAAGCGTTTTTAGGCATATCGTCAAAGAACTTTTTCTTTGCCTTCAGATAGTTCTCTACCGTTTTGTGATAATCCAGATGATCGCGCGTCAGATTCGTGAAGATACCTCCCGCAAACTTTAATCCGCTGATACGTTTTTGAGCGATGGAATGTGAACTGACTTCCATAAAGACGTACTTGCATCCTTCGTCCGCCATTTGCCCCAACAAGCGGTTGAGCGTGATAGGGTCGGGGGTGGTATGTTCTGTCGGAATCGGCTGATCGTCGATATAGTTGCAGACAGTAGAGATTAATCCCACTTTATATCCGAAGTAGCGGAATGTATTATATAATAAGGTGGCGATGGTTGTCTTGCCATTTGTTCCCGTCACACCGACCAGTTCGAATTGTGAAGTCGGATTACCGTAGAATGTCGTTGCAATCTTTCCTACTGCATCTTCGCTGTCTTTCACTTGGATATAAGTGATTCCTGCTACGGGTTCCTCCGGTATATCTTCGCAGAGGATGGCAGTCGCTCCCTTCTGAATGGCAGCGGGGATATAGGCGTGACCATCGGTCTGCGTGCCGCGCATCGCCATAAACAGCTGTCCGGCTTCTACCAGACGGGAGTCAATGTTGACTCCGGTGATCTCTATCCTTGAATCTCCGGTCACTTGCACCGGCTGGATTGCTTTCAGTAACTCGTTTAATAACATATCTGTCCTACTTAATTTAATTCTTAATGCAACGTAAGCGTAATCGTCTGCCCTTTTCTTGCAACACTGCCGTTGGCTATCGACTGGCTTTTTACTTTCCCGACTCCCACCAGATTGACTTTCAATCCTTTGCTTTCCAATAGATAAACAGCATCTTTCGCTCCCATGCCTACGACGCTTGGCACGAAGTTCTGCATGATACCCCGGCTTTCAAGAACTACCGCCTGAGGGGCGGGATGGGTGCTTCCCCATACTTCTTTTCCCGAATCGGTGATTTTTCCCTGTATCTTTATATTCAGTTCTTCCAGTACCCGTTGCGTTTCCCTCATTTCTCCTGCCTTAACGTTCGGGATGACTACCGTATTCGTATCAATGGCACTTGTGAGTGGCAAGCGCAGGTCTTTGGCATACACTCTTTCTGCGATCTTGCTGAATACGCTACCTGCCATCAAACCTCCCGAAGCGGGCAAACCGGGTTTCTGAATGGAAACAATCATGCTATATTTAGGATCCTCTGACGGGAAATAACCGCAGAAACTGACTAGATAATTCGTTCTCCCCGTCTTGTATCCGGCTGCTCCCTGTGAGATTTGCGCTGTCCCCGTTTTTCCCGAAACATGGAACTGTTTGCTTCCTGCCGGTTTGGCAAGTCCTTCACCTACCACTTTCCGCAGGATTTCCCGTATTTGTGCCAGCGTCTTGTCCGAACAGATCTTGGGATTGATGATTTCCGTCGGATATTCCTTTATCACTTCTCCGTCTCTGACGGCGGCTTTTACAAACTTCGGACGTATGGATACTCCGTTATTGGCTATTGCATTATAGAATGTCAGAATATTGATCGGTGGAACCTGCGTTTCATAGCCGATGCTCATCCATGGCAAAGTCGTTTTTGAAAAATAGCGTTCTTTCGGACCACGAATATTCGGCTTTCCTTCTCCGGATATTTGCAGGTGGAGTGGCTGGTCGATGCTCATCCGTTTCAGTCCGTCCACAAACTTCTGCGGGTTGCTTCCGTAAAAGTTCTCGATGATGCTAGAAGTTCCGACATTGGACGATACTCCCAAAATCTCGGTAACAGTCAGTTTGCCGTATCCGCCTCGATGCCAGTTGTGGTCTTTCATGACACGGCCATGCATCGGCTTTTGTCCGTTGCCGGTGTCTACGATATAGTCCGGAGTGATTTTTCCGTCTTCCAGAGCTACCATGATAGAGGCTGTCTTGAAGGTAGAACCCGGTTCGAGCATATCGCTGATTGCATTGTTGCGTACTTCATAATATTCACCGTCTCTGCCTTGCGTCATATTGACGATGGCTTTTACTTCTCCGGTTGCAACTTCCATCAATACGACTACACCCACGGTGGCGTTCAATTCTTTCAGCTTGTCTACCAATGCTTTTTCGCAAATATCCTGCATACCTACATCGATGGTGGTGATCAGGTCGCAACCGTCGATCGGGGCGACATCGACAATGTTCAGGTATTTGTTCATCACCTTTTGGCGGTGAGTTAGCCCGTCACGTCCTTTCAGAATCGTATCGAACGCGAGTTCTATACCGTTCTTTGCTCCTTGGGCTGTATCGGCATATACATCTCCCAGGGTACGGGCTGCCAATGAGCCGAAAGGTTTCTTGCGCTGATTATATGCCAACTCCTTGAATCCTCCCTTATAGCGGTTCAGACAGAAGACAGGCAGACGTTTCACCTCTTTATATTGTATATAAGAGATACGCTTCGGGTAGATCAGGTAGTTACGGCTTTTGGCCTGACGTCCTTTTTGAAGGTGTGCCTTGAATTGTGCCGCACTTTTGTCGGGGAATATCTTATGCAGTCCGATGCAAATCGAATCCATATTGGCTTTGAGGATGGAATCCCGACGTGCCTGATCCTTCTTTCTTCTTTTTTCGTCCTTTTCACCGGACATAAAGTCCATGTAGATTCTGTATTCAGGCAGTGAACTTGCCATCAGTTTACCGTCAGAAGAAATAATGTTTCCGCGGTTAGGTTTCACCGTCACGTTTTCTTTTACGAAACGATCGGCTACATCCTGCCAGTACTGTCGTTCGGCAAACATGGTCACGCCTGCCTTGACGACAATTGCTACTCCTATCAGTGCCATGATCAGAATGACAAAGAAGTAACGGGTCATTATATTTTTCTTATTTACTGCCACAGTGCTTATTCTCTTTTAAGACTCTCCACTTACACCTTATTTAATAAGGTAAGGCGGGTTGGTAGAGGTCTGCAAATCACTTTCCTTGTTTGATATATACTCTTCGATGCGTGACTGACGGCTTTTCTCCATCAGCTCCGAACTACGGGTCAACGCATCGTATTTAATGTCGATTAATTCTTTTTTCAACCGGTCGATCTCGATCTGTTGTTGCTGGCTCGCATAGCGGTTATGGATGTAGAAGATGATGAATACCATAATCAGCACCAACAGCTTCGTCTGCCGGCGGAAAAAGTCTGTGGCGAGGATATCTCCTCCCAGAATACTTTTCAATGAGGTGCGTTTTTTCTTTTTGCCCTCTTCTGCTTTTTTGTTTACTGCTTCTTCTTCCATATCTGAGATTATTTCTTCTCTGCGATTCGTAATTTGGCACTTCTCGACCGTGGATTTCTTTCTATCTCCGCTTCATCGGGGACAATCACTTTATTGTTGACCAACCGGAACGGAGTTTGCAGGTTTCCAAAGAAGTCGGTTTCCGCTTTCCCTTCTACGTTTCCTGTTTTCATTATATTCTTCACCATGCGGTCTTCCAGTGAGTGATACGTGATCACTACAAGGCGCCCCCCCGGTTTGAGCGCTTCGGTGGCTGCTGCCAGCATTTCTTTCAGTGCTTCCATTTCCTGATTCACTTCAATGCGGAGTGCCTGAAATACTTTCGCCAGTTCTTTCTTCTCCCGTTCGCGTCCGAAAAGCGGCTTGATGATTTCCAGAAACTCGCCGATAGTCCGGATAGACTGTCCGTTTCTGGCTTTTACGATGGCGGATGCCAGTTTGCGGCTGTTCTTCAGTTCACCGTACAGATAGAAGATGTTTGGGAGCCGTTCTTCTTCGTATGTGTTGACGATGTCGGCGGCAGTTAGTCCTGCACGTTTGTTCATGCGCATATCCAGCGCTCCGTCAAAACGGAATGAGAAGCCACGCTCGCTGTCGTCGAAATGGTGGGAGGACACGCCGAGGTCGGCGAGGATTGCGTCCACCTGTTCGATGTCATGATACCGCAGGAAATTCTGCAAATAGCGGAAGTTGCTGCGTACAAAGGTGAAGTGGGGATCATTGACGATATTCCGTTCGGCATCCTCGTCCTGATCGAATCCCAGCAGGCGCCCGCCTTCTCCAAGGCGTGAAAGAATCTCGCGCGAATGCCCTGCTCCTCCGAAGGTAACGTCTACATACGTTCCGTCCGGATGAATATTCATTCCGTCAACGCTTTCTTTTAGCAGTACGGGTACGTGGTATGTCAACTCATCTTTCTCCATCTTGTCTATTTTCATCGTTCATAATCTCTTCTAATGCTGCACCAAACTCTTCGGGGGACATGAACGGTTGTTCTGCCCGTTCTTTGGCCCAAATCTCTATCTTGTTGTCGATACCGATAAAGCGTATATCTCCACGGATATTACAAATCTGTAAGTAACGCTTCGGGATCAGTATGCGTCCGTTGCTGTCGGGCGTAACTACTTCGACGTCACTCACAAACTGTCTGAAAATGAGCTGGTGTTTGCTATTCCATTTGTTCAGCCTGCTTCGGAGCTCATTCAGCTCCTCGTTCCACACGCTCTCGGGGTACAGTGTCAGGCAGTCCTGAAATACGTCTTTACGCATAATAAGTCTCTCTTCGGAAGCAGCTTGCAGTTGCTTCCTGAAAGTAGCGGGGATGAACACTCTTCCTTTGGCGTCCGCCCTGACTTCAATATTGCCTAAAAAACGTATCATTTACCTTATTATAATAAGAGAGCGTAAAAGTAGGAAATTCCCCACAATTCCCCACAATTTTCCATAAAAATCTTTTAGATAAGTTTTCAACCGATTGTTAAATGCTTATTTACTTGAAAAAGATGCGGTTTGGGAAATGCTTTATTAGTGGGCGAAAACGGAAAGATGCGGCGCTTTTTTGTTTGTATTGAGGAAGAATCTTTTTTATCGAAAGAGAGGCTTTCTTTCTTTGCGAGGGAGGTTTGCACGACACCCGGGTCTCGGTATGTATGACACCCGGGTGTCAGGACGTACAACACCCGGGTGTCAGTATGCTCGACATCCGGGTGTCATATAGGAGGGATTAGTAAAAAAGGCAGAAGGTATGGTAACTCTTCTGCCTTAAACTAACACAATTAAAAATCTGCACTAAAAATATCTAACTTGGAATTGATAAATAATATAGTTAAAGGTTTAGCGAAAGTCTTTCAGTTCTTCCTGCAATTTCTGGCGGGTGAAGAAGATACGGCTCTTCACGGTGCCCAGCGGGAGGTTCAGCTTTTCAGCGATTTCGCGGTACTTGAAGCCGGAAACGTGCATAGCGAACGGAACTCTATATTCTTTCGGGAGCGCGTTGACTACCCGATGCATTTCTTTCAGGTCGTACGTTCTTTCCGTACTTTCAAAGCCGGTGTCTTGCGGCAGGTTCAGATGATAAAGATTATCGGTCTGATCGATGAATGTCTGGTCGCGAACTACTTTACGGTAGTTGTTGATAAAGATATTGCGCATGATGGTATACATCCATCCTTTGAAATTTGTGTCGGGCATATATTTATCCTCATTGTCTAATGCTTTGAGTGATGTCTCCTGCAACAAATCGTTTGCTTCTTCGCGGTCGGTTGTCAGCTTATAAGCGAAACGGAGTAATTCGTCTTGTACTCCTACTAAATCTTTTCTGAAGCTTACACTTTTCATATACGTTGCTTTTTAAATTGTGAATATTCGTTGTTAAATTTCGATGATGCAAGTTTACGGGATTTTTTTAAGTACGGCGGGGGTGAAACTGACGGAATTTAGCCTAAAAACTGTTTGCGGATAGTTTTTAGGCCATAATCTGATAGTTTTTGGGTGTTTTTCACCCGTTTTTTGAATATTCACTGTTGCCTCATTTGAACTTTATAAGGTAATCATTGTTTTCATCAGACCTAAACTTTTAACGAACCGGTATATGAAAATACAAACTGGAAGGGGAACAATACCTCTTATCACTTTAATAGCTATTTGGTCTATCTCGGCATTGACCTCTTTGCCGGGGCTGGCTGTTTCGCCTATATTGGGCGACCTTACCAAAATCTTTCCGAAAGCGACCGACCTGGATATTCAGATGTTGACTTCGCTGCCATCGTTGCTGATTATCCCTTTTATCCTTTTGGGTGGTAAGCTCACGGAAAAGGTTGATTTTGTCCGTATCCTGAAAATCGGACTCTGGCTCTTTGCAGCAAGCGGTATCTTGTATCTGATCTCCAACAAAATGTGGCAATTAATCGTCGTGAGTGCCCTGCTGGGCATCGGCTCCGGACTGATTATTCCGCTGTCCACGGGATTAATCTCAAAATACTTTGTGGGTACTTACCGGGTGAAACAATTCGGATTGAGTTCTGCCATTACCAATTTTACATTGGTGATAGCTACTGCCGTGACCGGATATCTGGCGGAAGTCAGCTGGCATTTGCCGTTTTTGGTCTATCTGCTCCCTTTGATTTCTATTCTGCTGGTCGGTCACTTAAAAGAGAGCCGGTCTGACGCCGCCGTCGAACCTTCTTCTCAAAGTACCGCGCCATCCGGACAAACGGCTGCCGCAGATACCGGAGGAAGTAAATATGGAATCCATATCAGGCATCTGCTTCAGATCATGCTTTTCTACGGAGTGACGACTTTTATTGTGCTGGCAGTCATATTCAACCTTTCTTTCCTGATGGAGAAACACCATTTCTCCAGTGGCAATTCGGGACTGATGATCTCGCTTTTCTTTTTAGCGATTATGGCTCCGGGTTTCTGTCTGGACAAGATAGTGGATGAACTGAAAGAGCGTACCAAAGCATACAGCCTCCTGTCTATGGCTGTGGGGCTGGCGCTGATCTGGATTGCCCCGATCGAATGGCTGATTATTCCGGGATGTATCCTGGTCGGTTTGGGATATGGCATTATTCAGCCTATGCTGTATGATAAAACGACACATACGGCACTGCCTCAAAAGGCGACAATGGCATTGGCTTTTGTAATGATGATGAATTATCTCGCCATCTTGCTTTATCCTTTTATTATAGATTTTCTCCAAAATCTGTTTCATACCCAGTCGCAAGAGTTTCCTTTTGTCTTCAACTTGTTGATAACTATTGTCACATTCTTTTGGGCTTACCTGCGCCGCGATACCTTTTTGTTTAACGATCAACTGAAATAAAAAAAGATGAAGAATAAGAAACTGGAAGCCAATCTGAGTATGGCTGTATCAAAAATATTCAGCGGTTTGAATATGAATGCCCTGAAGTATCTGCTTCCCCTATGGATGAGCCCGTTGACAGGTGCGACACTTCGTTGCCCCTTTGCCGCCGCTGCATTTTGGGTGATCGGATGGTTCATGCCGCCGGAAAAGTCATCCGCCAAAGACAAATGGCTGCTTTTCCTGTTAGGGGCATTCGGACTGTACGGCTTTATGTTTCTTTATCTGGCGGGATTGAGTAAAACGACTCCTGTATCCAGTTCCATATTTACCAGTCTGCAGCCTATCTGGGTGTTTCTGATTATGATTTTCTTTTATAAGGAGAAGGCGACATGGAAGAAAATTCTTGGAATCTCAATCGGACTGGTCGGTGCACTGGTCTGCATCCTGACCCAACAGAGCGATGATTTGGCCTCCGATGCTTTCGTGGGGAATATGCTTTGCCTGATCAGTTCCATCGTTTATGCTGTCTATCTGATTCTGAGTCAGCGTATCCTTTCATCTATCGGGGCGATGACTATGTTGAGATATACATTCTCCGGTGCGGCGGTTTCTGCTATTATTGTGACATTTATTACAGGATTCGATGCGCCGGTGTTCTCTATGCCGTTCCATTGGACACCTTTCCTGATATTGATGTTTGTACTCATATTTCCGACAACGATCAGCTATATGTTGCTTCCGGTCGGTCTGAAGTATCTGAAAACAACAGTCGTCGCGATCTACGGTTATCTGATTCTGATTGTTGCGACCATTGCTTCTCTGGCTCTCGGACAGGACCGTTTTAGCTGGACGCAGACGTGTGCCATCATTTTTATTTGTATCGGCGTTTATCTGGTTGAGGTAGCCGAAAGCAAAGACAAGTCGCCGGACCCCTTGAAGAAATAATCATATATAATGTATGATATGAAAAAAAGCGGGCGCCCTTCTCAGGGTGCCCGCTCGCTTATGTCGTCATCATGTTTTATAGAGAGGAGCTGATTGCTTGCGCAATGGATTTAAATTCTTCATCCGATAATTTCAGTTTCGGATTGGAGAACAACATATCCGATTCCTTCTGAATAGGAATTAAGTGGATATGGGCATGCGGTACTTCCAGGCCGATAACCGCTTCGCCTACCTTTTTACAAGGGAAGGCTTTTTCGATGGCACGGGCTATCTTCTTTGCGAATACGTGCATTGCTGCGAGGTCTTCGTCACTTAAATCGAAGATGTAGTCTACTTCCTGTTTGGGGACTACCAGCGTATGTCCCTTTACCAATGGATTGATATCAAGAAAAGCAAAAAAACGATCGTTTTCCGCTATCTTGTAGCAAGGAATTTCGCCTGCGATGATTCTACTGAATATTGTTGCCATAATCTTTGATAGATAAAAGAAGGCAAGCCTCACACGGAGACCTGCCTTTCTGTTAAATTGATATGTTTACTACTTCTAATGCAATTTTACCCTGCGGTACGGTAATTTCTGCAATATCACCTACTTTCTTGCCAAGCAGACCTTGTGCAATCGGGGTGTTTACGGAAATCTTGCCTTCTTTCAGGTTAGCTTCGCTTTCGGAAACGATGGTATAAGTCATCTTCATGCCATTTTTGACGTTCTTCAGCTCCACTTTGTTCAGAATCTGTACAGAGTCTGTCTTTAGTTTGGACTCGTCGATGATCTTGGCATCTGCAATGACCGTTTTCAATTTGTTGATGCGCATTTCAAGCATCCCCTGTGCTTCTTTGGCTGCATCATATTCTGCATTTTCCGACAAGTCGCCTTTATCCCTTGCTTCGGCTATAGCCGCAGAGATTTTGGGGCGTTCCACTGTTTCCAGTTCCTTTAATTCTGCCATTAACTTTTTGTAACCTTCTTCTGACATATAAGCCATGATGTTTTTCCTCCTTTTATTTAAAATGGTCATATAAACAAAAAAGAATTCCAACATGGCACATGTTGGAACCCTCTCTTCAATTATTTCTCTGCAAAGATAGACTTTTAAGTGATATCTGTCAAGTGAAAAATGATGCTATGTAACATATTTAAATGAAATATGCTAAATTATAACAACTTAGAGTAATGACTTGACGGATGCTTCGAGGTCTTTGATGTCTTCGCCGCGGAGCTTCAGTTCGTTGTTCCGGTTGATCAGGAAGATGGATGGAACCTGGCGAACATTATATACAGCTACGTTGGTCGAGTAGACACCGTTGCCGTCACGTACGCAAACCCAGGGCAGGTTGCCTGCTGCGGTTTTCCAGTAGTGCTCGTCTGCGTCGAGAGATACCTGATAGATTTCCAGCCCATCCTTTGCGTATTTATTATATAGTTCGCGAAGCATCATATTGTGAGGCGCTCCTGCCGGTGACTGGAATACGGAGAAATCCAGCAGCACTACTTTCCCTTTCAGGTCGGTCAGTTTGCGGGTATTTCCTTTCACGTCACGCAGGGCGATGTCGATAATACCGGTCTCGATGATCTTGTCCTGTGGAATTTCCAGAGACTTGCTCTGTGGCTGACGGGTATTTTTCATCCCTTTGATTACGATATTATATAGATTTTTTGAACGTACAGCATCCGGATATGTATTGTTGAGGCTGGTAGCGACAGCTGCAAAACATTTTACATCGTCCTTGTTGTTCAGCGGATCGAAGATCAGATAGTCATTCAGCTTTTGGAACAGGGCGAAGTAAGCGGCTGCCGTGTTGGGAGCTGCGAATATATAATTCACTTTGACGTCCTCCTTATAGTTCTTCAGCAGTGTTGCGAGGTTCTCTTCAAACGTATCGTGTCCCAGTTTGTTGGCACGCAGCGCATTCAGTTGCTCGTCCACATTCTTTTGAAGATTGATTTGTTTCAGCGTCAGTTCCTTTATCTTACTGCTGTTTTCAGATCCTTCTACCGTGTAGGCGGTAGAGAAATCAACGTATGGAGCGTTGATCTGTAGCGTTTCGATAGAATCCACAGAAAAGTTGATGACTTTGTTGTCTACCCGCAAGCGATAAAACTCGGGTGATTCGGGGCGGGGTTGTTTAAACTTGAATGTACCTTCTCCTTTCAATTTAACCGAATCAAGCGGAACAATACCTTCCAGACCGGAAGCTTCGAGATAAAGCATTTTCCCGTCGGCCCCTGATATGTCTCCGTTCACTTCAAACTCAGGACCGGAACTACAAGCTGTAATGGTAAGTGCGGCAAGCGCTACAAAAGTTATCTTTTTCATATCTCGTGTGTTTTTTAAGAGTTGCAAATATACGTCTTTTCAAGATTACTCAAAGCTTTTTGCCTGCTTCTTCACCTCTATTTTGCAAAAAAAACATATAGCGTCTAACTTTTTAGCTCATTTCCACCTGATTACAACGAGAAATGTATATCTTTGCAGGAATTTTGAAAGAAAAGTATAGATAAAACAATTTTTATGATTAACCCAATTGTTAAGACGATCGAGTTACCTGATGGAAGAACCATCACACTCGAGACGGGAAAGTTGGCAAAACAGGCAGACGGTTCTGTAATGCTACGCATGGGAAACACCATGTTATTAGCTACTGTTTGTGCCGCTAAAGATGCAGTTCCCGGAACAGATTTCATGCCTTTGCAGGTTGAGTACAGAGAAC
>ENA-ORSY01002059-ORSY01002059.1-human-gut-metagenome-genome-assembly--contig:-NODE-2059-length-12324-cov-33.787350_pt1 | contig 12324 bp, 5 predicted proteins | sample MGYA00242193_ERZ509160 | MGnify/ENA primary metagenome ERZ509160 (study PRJEB26280, sample SAMEA2338670) | human gut metagenome | biome: human gut; feature: human-associated habitat; material: faeces...
CAGGCGGAGACTCTGACGAGTCCCCGCCTTTTGCTTGATGGGGCGTTCCCCATACCCCCCTGTAACACAGATTTCATCTGTGGCTGCGCGATGTGCCATCGCTATTTTTCCTCGCGCTGCCGCTCGGTGGTCTGCCGGTTCTGTTCGCCCAGCCCCAGCAAATAGGCCGCGTTCGCCTTGTGGATCAGCAGCTCCCGCATCTGCTCCTGCGCCCGGTGGTACTCGGCGTAGGCCGCCTTTTTCTCTGCCAGCAGCCTTGCAAATTCTTCGTTCAGGCTCCTGACCGTGGGCAGCTTTTTCAGGCCGAACGCATCAAAGGCTTTCTTCGCCGCCTTGTGGATGAGGATATCCCCCTCATGCTCCGCAAGGTATTTTTTCGAGTACCCCGCCTTGCGGTAGCCGGTGTAAACGCTGCGGGTTCTGGAATAGTTCATGATGTGCGTCCGCAGGGTCTGTATCTCGCCCATACGCGCTTCCGCCGCCTTTATGGCCGCCTTCAAATCATAGAACCGCTTCTCCGCATCGGCGGCGGCATTGACAAGTGCGTCGAAATCGGCAAAGCCCTTTTCCTCCAGATATATCAGCGTCTTTGCCATCTGCTTGAGCTTTGCCACCTTCATCGCCTGATCGTAGCGGTGGCCTTTTCCCGAATTGAGCTTTGCCTCAATGTCGGCAATCAGCGTGGCGCGCTCCCTGCGCTTCGGATATTTTTTCCTGACAAAGGGCTTGTGCGTCCTGCTTCCCGCAAGGACGGCGCGCAGCTCCTGTTCGGAATATCCCTCGCCCAGGGAATCCAGGCGGATGCTCTGTTTCTGGTTTTCGTGCCGCAGCGACAGCCTGCCCTTTCGGGCAACGGAATAGCCGGAATCCTTCAAAAGCGCCAGCAGCGCGTCGAAATCCTGGGGCTGCTTTTCAAGCGCCGCGTCTATCGCCATGCGCAGAAGATCGCGGTTGGAGAGCTTGTCGTGACCGCCGCGCCATTTGTTGTAGCTCAGCCCGTGTTTCTGCGGATTCTCCACCACGGACAGCCGGTGCTCGGCGCAGATCAGGTCGGACAGCCTGCGGACAGCGCGGTAGCTCCCGATGAAGTTCTTGAACTTCCGCGTACAGTCCAGTGCCGTGGAGTTCCAATAGATGTGGTTATGGATATGCTTTTTGTCGGTGTGGGTGCAGATGAGGAAAGCGTGTTCGCCCTTTAGGAAGCGCTTGGCAAATTCGTAGCCGATGCGGTTGGCCTCCTCCGGCGTAACCTCTCCGGGCTTAAAGGACTGCCGTACCTGATAGGCGATGACGTCGCTTTCCTGCACCCGTCCGGTCAGCTCCCGGTACTCCCGCTTGGACAGGGCAAATTCGGAAACGGCAGTCTCCGGCTCGCAGGCGAATGCGGAGATCAGCGCACCGCCCTCGGTCTTATCCGGGTTCATGCCGTACTCCGTCCGGTCGGCAAGGCACTGCGTAAGCGTCTTGCCCTTGTTTAAGTGCATGGGTATGATTCGTGTGGTCGCCATATTCCCTCCATGGAAAAAGGCGCAGGAGGGAGCCTGCGCCTTTTCACATTCCGCATATTCCGTTTATCCGTAGATTCGCTCCTTGAGCAGCATTCTCATACCGATAAACCGCGCTGTGAGCTTCACCGCCAAATAGTGCAGTCCGTAGGGGGAGAGCAGAAACGCAATGCCCAGACAGATGCAGCCGTTCTGCACGTTGCCGTCCACAAAGTAAAAAACACCTGAAAGCAGAAACAGGGCGGAGGCGATGACACAGACCACGGCGGAAGCCTTGAGTGCCAGCGTGAGCGCCCATTCCACGATCCACAAGATCAGCATAAGGGGCGCAAGCAGCAGTTTCAAAATGAATTTCATAGTCGTTTTCCGTCCTTTTTGATTTCATTATACAGAAAGAGCTGCCCTAAAACAAGGATGCCGGCAGCATGGGCTTATCGTATATTTCTGCCTGCTCACTGAATGGTGGACAGCTTCATAAGAATTTTGTTGGCAAGTCCCCATAGCTGCTTCTGCTTTTCCAGAATCTCCGCAAGGTCGGTGTCGTAGGCTCTGCCGCTCTCGTTGAGCCGTTTGGCGATCTGATTGATGTTGTTGCTCGTGTAGCGCAGAAGCGAGATCATCTGCTTCAGCTCAGGCAAATCCAGCCTGATCACCAGCCCGTCCAGCGCCATCTTCCGCAGGAACGCCTCCTGATTGGTAACGCCGATCCGCGCCATCTTTTCCTTCAGCAGCCGGTGCTCCTCCTCCGTCAGGCGAACGGAGATGCGGATGCTCCGGCGCATGAACTGCGCGCTCACAGGGACGGCTCCTTTGTCTTTTTGACTGCCTCCGCCGCCGCTTCGGGCGGTCTGTTTTTCAGTCTGCCGAGCACCGAGGGCCTGCGCTCATGCGCCCTTGCGGCCTCCCGCGCCAGCTTGGTAAACAGATCAACCAGCCCGCTGTGGCTGTTCACCGCCAGATAGCAGTTCCGATCCGTCCCCCATGCGTCGGGGTTCTCCGCGATGGAAACGGTCTTTGCCCATTGTTTGTTGTCCGCAGAGAACCGCCCGTCCCAATCCTTCTGCCGGATGGTAATCGCCAGCACATATAAAATGCGCTCATGCCCGAACTGCTCCGCCACCTGCGCAACGGCTTCCCTGTGCAGGACGTTATCGCAATAATGCTCGGAGATCGCCTTCTCGATGGCCTCCTTGCAGGCGGCGCTGGCCTTGTTGGAGGCGCGGTAAAGCTCCAGCTCGCCGTTTTCACGGGCGTGCTCGGCGGGAAATCTGTAAACGGGAATATCCTTCATATTGGTGAATCCTTCCTTTCATTAAGCTGTAATGAAGCGACTCCGACAAAATCCGTTCTTCGTCGGAGCCGCTGGTTTTTATCGTTCTTCCTTGCCCCTGTGCCTGATTTTGTCCTCGGCGCAGGGCTGGGACAGCGGCGCTTTCAGCTTTGCCAGCACGGAGGGACGCTCCGCCTTTGCGCTCTGCACGGCGGGCGCGTCCTCCGCCATCTGTTCCATGGGAGTGCGGTCGTCGATGTTCAGCTCGGCGTTGAGCTCCGCAAGCCGCGCGGATTTTGTCCGCAGCTCATCCTCCTGGGGGAAGGGCTTGCCCAGCTCCGCCTTTGCCGTCTCCATCTGCGCGGTGAGCGCGTCCAGCGTGTTTCTGACATTCTGCAATCTGTCCGGCATGGCGTTCAGGACGTTGTCAATGCGGGTGAGGTTGCCCCGCGCGTCCTTGCCCAGCGTCACGCGGTGGTTCATCCTGCCCTTGAGGGTGAGAATAAAGTCCCGCCCGAAGTCCTCCACGGTCAGGGACATGGCAAAGCCCCGATAGCTGCCGATGGGCACGGGCTCCATGCCCTTTGCGTCCTTGAAGGCTTCCAGAATGGCAGCGCCCGCGTTGTCCTTGTCGGTGAGAAGGTCGCCCTTGACCTCCATACCCGCAAAGCCGTCCACGGGGTGCGGATGCCCGGCGAGCGTCTGCATATCGGCGGTGAAGCCCTCCACGAAGCTCTCATTCTGCCGGATCTGTTCGGGGAAATGCCTGAGCAGATTGTCCTCCAGACGGAACTGCTGGCTCTGATGGCTGGCCTTCATGAGCTTCAGACGGGCAACATCCACATCCAAGTCCATCTTCTCCTTGATACGCTCGTCTCCGGCACACAGCGCCTTGATCTCGGCGTAGGAAAGAGCAGTCTCGTCCACGTCCTCGCAGGAACGAACAGGGGATTTTGATGTCATGATCTGGGAGATGAATTTCTGCTTATTCTCCACCGTCTGCCAGAGGTAGGCGTCGAAGGTGGATTCTGTGACATAGCGATAGATGTGAACTTCCTTGTTGCGGTTACCCTGCCGGATGATGCGCCCGCTGCGCTGCTCCAAATCGCCCGGTCGCCACGGACAGTCGAGGTCGTGGAGCGCCACAAGCCTGTCCTGCACGTTCATACCGGCACCCATTTTGAAGGTGCTTCCCATGAGTACACGCACCTGACCGGAGCGCACCTTTGCAAACAGCTCCTTCTTCCGCGTCTCGGTGTTGGCTTCATGGATGAATGCGATCTCCTCGCGGGGGATTCCTCTGGCGACGAGCTTTTCCCGGATGTCGTCATATACCGTGAAGCCGGGTTCGTCGGGGTTTTCCTTCTCGATCAGCCGCTCGACGGCGTGAAGCTCCGGGCTGTCCAGATTCCCGCCCGCCGTCTTTGCCGCCTTCGCTCCGGTCGCGCCGGTTTTCGGGGTGGACAAATCGCAGAACACGAGCTGGGTCAGCCTGTCCGCCTGTCCGTCCTGCCAGATGCGGTGGATGTTGTCCACGCAGCGATTGACCTTACTGTTCGGGTCGTCCGGCAGGTCGGGGTTGATGATGCGCTGGTCAAGCCCCAGCTTGCGCCCGTCCGAGGTGATCTTGAGCATATTGTCCGTGCCGGGGTCAACAAGCTGGGCGTGTACCCTTGCTGCACGTTCGGACAGCTCCTGCACCATCTGCTTCTGTATCTCCGTGGGCTGCGCCACCTCGTTGTGATAGATGGGCGTGGGTGTAGGCAGGTTGAGCTGGTCGGAGGTCTTGATATCCGCCGCCTCCTTGAACAGAGTCATGAGCTCAGGCAGATTAAAGAACTTGGCAAAGCGCGTCCTCGCCCGGTACCCCGTACCCTCGGGAGCCAGCTCGATGGCGGTCTGCGTCTCCCCGAAGGTGGAAGCCCAGCAGTCGAAGTGGGCAAGCCCCTTACTGCGAATGGTGTTGTGTTGGAGATAACGCATCATGGTGTAAAGCTCCGTCATTGAGTTTGAGACAGGCGTGCCCGTGGCGAACACTACGCCGCGGCTGTCGGTGATCTCATCGATATACCGGCACTTGAGCAACATATCCGAAGATTTCTGGGCGTCGGTGGCGGAAAGCCCCGCCACGTTGCGCATCTTGGTGTAGAGAAAAAGATTCTTGTAGTTGTGCGCCTCGTCCACATACAGCCGGTCTACGCCCAGCTGCTCAAAGGTCACAACGTCGTCCTTTCGGGAGCTGTCCTGGAGCTTTTTGAGCTTGGCTTCAAGGCCGCGCTTGGTGCGCTCCAGAGACTTAATGGTGAACCGCTCCGCCCGCTGGCTTTTCAGCTCCCGCAGACCTTCCTCCACCTCGAAGATCTGCTCCGCCAAAAGCCGCTGCTGCCGCTCCATGGATACGGGTATCTTCTCAAACTGCGAGTGGCCGATGATAACGGCGTCGTATTCGCCCGTGGCGATGCGGGCGCAGAACTTCTTGCGGTTCTTCGGCTCAAAGTCCTTTTTCGTAGCCACGAGGATGTTGGCGGAGGGGTACAGCCGCAGGAACTCGCCCGACCACTGCTCCGTCAGGTGGTTGGGAACGACAAACAGGGATTTGTGGCACAGCCCCAGCCGCTTGGATTCCATGGCAGCGGCTACCATCTCAAAGGTCTTGCCCGCGCCCACCTCGTGGGCAAGAAGGGTGTTGCCGCCGTAGAGCACATGGGCGACCGCGTTGAGCTGGTGCTCCCGCAGCCGTATCTCCGGGTTCATGCCCGCAAAGGTGATGTGGCTGCCGTCGTATTCGCGGGGTCTGGTGGAATTGAACAGCTCATTGTACCTTGTAACCAGAGTGTGCCGCCTGTCGGGGTCACGCCATATCCAGTCCCGGAAAGCATCCCGGATGGCCTGCTGCTTCTGCTGGGCGAGGGTGGTTTCCTTGCTGTTGAGCACGCGCCGCTCCTTGCCGTCCGCATCGTACTTGGTGTCGTAGATGCGCACGTCGCGCAGGTTCAGGGTATCTTCAAGAATCTTATAGGCGTTTGCGCGCTCCGTGCCGTAGGTCATATATGCGGCAATATTGCTGTAACTGACCGCGTTCTTGTTCCTGATGTTCCACTCGGCGGTGAAGGCGGAATAGTTCACGTCGATCATACGCTGTTGGTAAAAAGGCGTCTCAAAGGTCTCCCACATGAACTCCCGGATATACGAGGGGTCGATCCACGTTGCGCCCAGCCGCACCTCGATTTCGCTTGCGTCCAGATCCCTGGGCTGCGCCTGTCGCAGCGCTTCCACGTTGGGCAGATAGCCGGGGCTGTCCTGCGCTGCCTGCTCCGCCTCCCGCAGCTTCTGCCGGACGTTGCCGGAGAGGTATTCGTCCGCCGTCTGCCACTCCCCGCGCACAGGGTCGAGGAAGATAACGCCGTTCAGCTCGTCGATCAGTTCCTCCTGGCTTTTGCCGGTGAGCTGCGCCATATACGCCATATCCACGCAGGCTTTTTCGGAGATGGACAGCGCCAGCGCCTCCGAAGCGGTGTCCACGCTGGTCACGGCCTCGTGCGCCCGTATGGTTCGCCGGGTGAACATATCTGCCTTGCGCTTGAGGTTTTTGTCCTCGTCCAGCTCCTCCAGAGAGCAGAGCAGATAGTAGGAGCTGTCCTCGGCAAAGGCCAGCGCATTGGCGCGGGAGTTAATAAGCCCATACTTTGCGGTGAAGCCGTCGTAGAGGGTATTCAGCTCCGCCTGCGTCTGCCGGATGGTTTCATCCGAAATAAAGCCGTCCATCTGCCGAGAGATAAGCTTCTGCACGCAGTCCCGCAGCTCCACCATGCCCTTGGCACGCTCCTTTGCGGTGGCGTTGAAGTCGGGCTTGGTCATGATGCTGTTCTGACGGTAGTACAGCTCCCCGTCCACCACGGTGTAGGAGAAGTTCCGCACATTCGGGTCTGCCGGGATGGTCTCCACGATGGTCTCATCCTCGCCCAAATCGGGCAGCTCCGCTTCCGCGTAGGTTCCACGGATATTCCGAATTGCGCCGCTGAGCTGCTCCGCAAGGTCTGCGCCCTCGGCGGGCGCAACGGTAAAGTCCTGCCTGCCGTACTGCGTGCTTTCCGAGGTCTGCCGCCCCAGCACCATCTCCGGGTGGTCGATGAAATACTGATTGATGGCAAAGCCGTCCGCATTCGCTCCCGGGTTTCGCCAGATACCCGTGTGTACCCAATCAGGTTCGATCTCAATGGGTCTGTCCCGCTTTTGAAGAAAGATAATATCCGAAACGACCTCCGTACCGGCGTTGGCCTTGAAGGCGTTGTTGGGCAGGCGGATCGCGCCGAGGAAATCCGCGCGTTGTGCAATATACTTCCTTGCGGCGCTGTCCTTGGCGTCCATGGTATAGCGGGAGGTGACGAAGGCCACCACGCCGCCCGGACGCACCTGATCCAGCGCTTTTGCGAAAAAGTAGTTGTGAATGGAAAAACCGAGCTTGTCAAAAGCCCGGTCGCTGACCTGATACTGTCCAAAGGGTACGTTGCCCACGGCGAGGTCGAAGAAATCCTTTCGGTCGGTGGTTTCAAAGCCGGCCACGGTAATATCCGCCTTGGGATAGAGCTGCTTTGCGATGCGTCCCGTGATGGAATCCAGCTCCACGCCGTAGAGCCTGCTGCTTTTCATGCTCTCCGGCAGCATACCGAAGAAGTTGCCCACGCCCATGCTGGGCTCCAGAATATTGCCGGTCTGGAAGCCCATGTTCTCCACCGCGTCGTAAATGGCGCGGATAACGGTGGGGCTGGTGTAGTGGGCGTTGAGGGTAGAGGCACGGGCGGCAGCATATTCCTCCGGGGATAGCGCGGCGTACAGCTCCGCAAATTCGTCTTTCCAGTTATCCTTGCTTTCATCAAAAGCGTCCGCAAGCCCGCCCCAGCCCACATAGCGGGAGAGAATTTCCTGCTGCTCCGGGCTGGCCTGCAAGTCCTCAAATTCCAACTCCTTCAGAAGATTGATTGCCGCCATATTTGCCCGAAACTTTGCTTTTGCGCCGCCGACGCCGAGGGCATCGTCGGTGATGCGGAAGTTTTCTGCGTTCCGGCGAAGATTGTCCTTGTACTCCTCGTACATGGCTTTTTCGGCGGCTTCACGGTTGGGGAAGGTCTGCCACTCGCCGCCTACCTGCACAGAAATGGGATTGGCATCCACGACCTCCTCAAAAGATGGAGGCTCCGGCTCGTCAAAGCGCAGGGTGCGAATCTCCACATCATAGGGGAGGTTGCTTTTGTCACCGGGATATACCGCCACGGTTTCCTCGGTGTAGGCGGGTTTTGGTTCTTTTTCGGGGACAGTCGTATTCTCTGCGGCGGTCTTTCCTGGCTGCGGATACCGCTCCATGAGCCGCGCGAAGCTCTCCCTGCTCTCCGCGCGGGAGATGGGATAGAAAAGCGTCGGGTCGCTGAGGGTAATATCAAAGACGCCGATGCTCTCGATGATATAGGGCTTGCCGTTTTCCAGATACACCGTATCGCCTACGGAATACGGGAACGGTTCTCTCTGCGGGGCGGGAGCTGTTTCGGGAGCTTCCGCAACTGTTTCCTCTGGCTCGTGCCATCGGTGCTGCTCCACATCCTCATCCGAAACATGAATGAGGTCGCTGAAATCGAGGTTTTCCAGCTCATTGGAAATAAACTCCTGCAAAGAGGCGTACTGCCGGGTTTCCAGATGCTCGTCGTCCAGATAGCGCTCCAGCCGGAAATTCACAAGGTCGATATTCACCTGAACGGGAATCTCATCGTCGGTGACAGTGGTGTAGGCGACGCCGACCTTCGCCGGGTCGCTGAAATCCGCCTCTGAGCCGTATTCGCTCCGGCAGAAGTCGGAAATCAGCCCCTTTGCACGCTCTAAAAGCGTCTGCTCCGCCTGTCCTTGCAGCTCCAGCCGGTACGCCTCCGCCTGCCATTCGCTTGTAAATTCCTCGGTTACGCCGTCCGCGTCCACATAGTAGCCGTGGGTCTCGTCGTCCCACACGGCGTACAGGGTGCGAAAGCCACGGTCAAGGCTTACCACATGGAAACGGTCTGCGGGATCGAGGGCAGGTTTTTCCTGCTGTGCCATTCTTTCCTGCGCTTCCTGCGCCGCGATCCGCTCCACATCCGCCATGACCTGCCGGACGAAGGGGCTGTTGCGATTAGCCTCCGCATCCACAATCTGCCCATTTACAATACCTCGTTCAGCAAGCGCTTCCCGGATGGCGATGGGGTCAATATTGTCAAAGTTGTCCTGTTCCTGCTCGGTGTAGAAGTTATCGGATTGAATGAGCTGCGCAATGCGCCGCTGCACCTTCGCCCATGACAGCGTGACCGGCTCGGAATTGCCCACGGAGATTTGCAGCGGTTTAGAGGTATCCTTCAAGCCGTACTCCCGCGCCAGCCATGCGGCGGTATCCCGGTCGCGGGCGTGAGCCTTCATATAGCGGACAACTGCGTGCTTGCTTTCAATCCTGCCGTTCCACTGCTGCAAGGCCGCGTCAATGTCCGCCTGCGTGACCTTGTAGGGCGAGGGCGTAACCGTCGTTGCCAGCGTGGGGTAAAGCTCGTCCAAAAGCTCCTGATGGAGCCGGTTGTGGAACGCGGGCATATCGAAATAGAGCCGTGTGAGCTGCAAATCGCCGGATTCTGTGACGATGCGCCGGATGGCGGCAGCGCCCTCCAGATAGGCGTTCTCCCGGTCAGAGTTGCGGCAGGCGTTGAGAAACGCTTCATCCTTGGAAAGCGCGTTGCCCACGCTCAGGCGGTATCTCTCGAACAGCTCCTGCACCGTGGGCTGAGCCTGCTCTGCGGCAGGGTCGCGGAACACCCTCGTGCCGTCCGCGCCGAACTCTGCTTCATAAGCATTGATGGCGGCTTCTGCTTCATGGTCGATAGAGCGCAGCGTGTAAATGTGGCGCTCACCTCTAAAGTCTGGCGCTTCGGCAATCGTCACATCATACTTATCGCGCAATTTCTCCACATACATCTCTAAATTGTGCGACGGTACACCGCACATCTCCACACGGCCAGCGCCGGGGATGTTGCGGGTGGTCAGGTTCATATTCAGCAGCTCCGCCGCCTGCTTTGCGTCCTCGCCGTACATCTCAAAGAAATCCCCCACCTGAAACAGCACGAGGTCGTCCGGGTGGGCTTCCTTTACGGCATTGTAGTCATTCCATGCTGCGCTTCGCGCTGCGGTCTGCCGCTGAAGCTGCTCAAAGCGCGCCTTTTCCTCCGGCGTCAGGAAACGGTCTTTGCGGATCAGCTCAGAGATACGCTTGGCGACGTTCGCCCAGTTCAGCTGGATTTCCGGGCAGTCCTGCTTTTTCAGGCTGACGCCCTTGCCACTGTGATCCTCACCGCTGTGGGATGCGCCGGATACCGCGTGGGAGCGTCCCCCAATGCCGTATTCATCTTTCAGGAAATCCGCCTGCTCCCTGGGGCTGTGTTTCTCTTTGAAATAGGCGTAGATACGCCCCTTGCTCCCTTCAATATTGCTGCCGCGGGTCAGGGTCGCGGCGATCTCGTCCTCGGTAATGAACCGCTGCACGGCGGGGATCTCCGCCATTTCGGTGCGGTATTCCCTGCGGGGCAGGGACAGCTCCCGCAGACCCTGCTCGATTTTGTCCGGCTTGTGGTAATGGAAGCGCAGCAGGCTCCTGTCCTCCCGGCAGTCGGATCGGAGCTGTGCTAAATCGTCCATGAGGACTTCACGGAACGCAGGGTCTGTCAGCCGTTCGGCAAGCCGCGCCGTTTCCTCCGGGAAACCGCCGCCCCGCATATCCGACAGGCAGGAGAGATAGCCCTGCGCCCGCGCCTTTTCACTTAAATCCTGCCGTAGATACCAGATAGACTGCGCCAGCTCCGTGCGCTCGTGCCCCGGCGCTTCCGCAAGCTCTACGTTGGTTGCGTATTCGCCCTGCTCCAAAAGCTCGGAAATGCGCGCTGCCGCCTCCTGCCAGCTTACGACCTTTGCGGAGGTCAGGTATCTTGCCGCGTCCCCATTGGCGATGTGGATGCCGTCGTCGGCGTACCACGCGGAATATCTGCCGTTTTCGGTGACGACGCCGTTGCCGCCGTGGAAGCTGCTTTGAAGAAACGCCGCGATTTCTTCCACGCTCTTGCCCTTGGAGAACTCCGTGGCGATCTTCATGCGGGCATAGTCGGCGTTGCCCTCCATGCGCAGAATGTGGTCGATATCCGACTGCGGGATGGACATGGAAAAAGCGGAGGGCGTGTAGCTCTCCGCTTCTGCGATATATGCGATTTGCTCATCCTCCGTGGGGAACAGGCTCAGTTGATATGCCTGCGGTATCGGAGGCTGCGCCGGTTCCGCTTCCGGCGCGTCATTGGTCAGTTGTACACCAGCTCGCTGAGGATGATCTCCTCGGCCTGCGCTTTCAGGCTGTTCATCAGCCCCACCCATTTCATCTGGTCGCGGGCTTTCAGCTCCTCCGTCACGCCCGCCGACTTCATCAGCTCCGGCATCATCTGCTCCAGCCTCCGGTTCGCCGTCTCGTCGATCTCCCGCAGATGCGGGAACAGCTTCTCCGACAGCACCAGACGGCTGTACAGCCCCGGTCTGTGCTCCTGAAGGTAGCTCCTGCGCAGTCTCCCGTACTTGCCCAGGGGTCTCGCGTCCTCCGGCGTTTCGCTCAGCGTCAGGTCGGGAATCAGGTAGTCCCCGTTCTTGGTGTAGGTCAGCTCTGTCATGGCTATGGCTCCTTTCTGCGAGTTTCTCGCGCTCGTAATTCTTGATGGTGACTTCGATCTGCCGCAGCACCTCTCCGTTGATCCTGCTCACCGCCGTGCCCAGCTCGGCGGCGGCTTCCGGGGTGTTGAAATCGAAGATGCTCAGGAAATCCTCATGCTCGAAGCGGTCGTCCGCTTCAAGCCCGCAGCGGGACATGAGCGAGTAGGCGATGCTGACGGCGGCGGCGCTTTGAAAAGCCGCTCCTACGTTGAACTCATCATACCCGTAAAGAAAGGAATCGTCAACGATGGCGAGGATATCCCGCTTATAGTCCCGCCAGTATTCCTCCGCAAGCTGAGACGCGATGCGCTCAAGCTGGTCAGGAAGCCCTCCTTTTCCGTCCACACCGTAGCGGCTTTCCAGCATGGCGCTTACCGCGTCCGCGTGTTCCTCCCGGTATTCCCACAGATAGCGGCTCTTTGGAAATTCTCTGCCGCCCGTGTCCGACACGTCGAACACATACCGAAGCCTCGGCCTTTCGCCGCTGCTGTCGATGAGGGCGATGCCCTTGGAGCCCCTGCGGACATACCGGCCCATTTTTTCGTTCCAGAAGTCGTACTCCGCGCAGGCGGTGGCGTCCGGACGCTGGGCGTGGATCATGACCTGCTCGGCGTAGGGGTATTTGTACAGCCTTGCGGCGGTGGTGAGAAAGCCCGTCCAGCCCCGGTAGCTGCCGGTGATCTGTCGCTGCGCCTCGTCCGCCATCTGCATATACGTTTGCAGCTTGCTCGGCATATTGCTCCTCCTTCATGGCATAAATTTAGAGCGCCCGGAACGGACGCTCTATGTAAGGGGCGGTAT
>ENA-ORSY01002062-ORSY01002062.1-human-gut-metagenome-genome-assembly--contig:-NODE-2062-length-12310-cov-2.567523_pt1 | contig 12310 bp, 8 predicted proteins | sample MGYA00242193_ERZ509160 | MGnify/ENA primary metagenome ERZ509160 (study PRJEB26280, sample SAMEA2338670) | human gut metagenome | biome: human gut; feature: human-associated habitat; material: faeces...
TACTTTTTCCAGATCTTTCTGTGCCGCTTTTACCGCCTCATCCAGATCCGGATAGAAATTACGCACCACTGTTTTCCAGTTTACATTGCCTTCCTCAACTCCATCCAGCAGCGATTCCATATTTGCAGTAAAATGTTCATCTACAATACTTGGAAATGATTCTTTCATAATCTGATTTACCACTTCTCCAAGTTCTGTCACATATAAATTTTTCGCTTCCTTGACAATATAACGTCTGCCGAGCAGTGTTGTGATGGTAGGAGAATAGGTACTAGGACGTCCAATTCCCAGTTCCTCCAATGTTTTTACCAGAGATGCCTCTGTATAATGTGCCGGCGGCTGTGTAAAATGCTGTTTTTCATCAAACTCTTTTAAATTAAGCACTGTATTCTCATCAATAGAACCTACCAGAACATTATTCTCTGCTTTTTCATCGTCATCACTTGTATACACCGACATAAATCCGTCAAATGCTATTTTCGATGCAGACACTGTAAACCGGTATTCTCCTGCTCCGATCTTTACGTTCGTTGTCTCGTAAACCGCCTGCGCCATTCTGCTTGCCGTAAAACGTTTCCAGATCAACTGGTAAAGGCGGAACTGATCACGCGACAATGACTCTTTTACCATGACCGGAGTACGGTTAATATCAGATGGGCGGATTGCCTCATGTGCATCCTGTATTTTGGCACCATTCTTTTTCGTCGTTTTTTCGCCTGCGATATAGTTTTCACCATAATTTCCGGCAATATATTCCCGCGCCTGTGCATCTGCCTCTTCCGAAATACGAACAGAATCCGTTCTTAAGTAAGTGATAAGACCAACTGTTCCCTGTCCTTTGACATCAACACCTTCGTATAACTGCTGTGCAATCCGCATAGTCTTTGAAATCGGGAAATTAAGTGCCTTAGATGCTTCCTGCTGCAGCGTACTGGTTGTAAATGGCAATGGGGCCTTTTTCACACGTTCTCCTTTTTTTACTTCTAAAACATGAAACTCCTCTTTCTGCATCTCTGCCATGATGCGGTCTGCCTGCTCTTTACTGGAAATCGTAAGTTTTCCGTTCTCATCTCCATAAAATTTTGCGAGCAGTGTCTTTCTCTCTCCTTTTACAGATAATTCTGCATCCAGTGTCCAGTATTCTTCCGGGATAAATGCGTTAATTTCATCCTCACGGTCACAGATAATGCGAAGTGCAACAGACTGGACACGCCCGGCGCTAAGTCCTCTTTTTACTTTTGCCCAGAGAACCGGACTGATCTTATATCCCACGATACGATCCAGCACACGACGCGCCTGCTGCGCATCTACCAGATCCATGTCGATATCACGTGCATTTTTCAGGGATGCCTTTACCGCACTTTTAGTGATCTCGTTAAAGCTGATCCGGTATACTTTCTTTCCTTCCAGTTTAAGTGCTTTCATCAAGTGCCAGGAAATTGCTTCTCCTTCGCGGTCCGGGTCAGTTGCAAGATAAATCTTATCTGCTTTTTTTACTTCTTTTCTAAGTCCTGCAAGGATCTCACCTTTTCCTCTGATTGTAATGTATTTCGGCTCAAAGTCATGCTCCAGGTCTACTCCCATCTGACTTTTCGGCAAATCTCTTACATGTCCGTTTGATGCCATTACCACGTAATTGCTGCCGAGAAATTTCTTTATGGTCTTCACTTTTGTCGGTGACTCTACAATCACAAGATAACGTGCCATATATTATATTCCTCCATATTAACAGTGTCAGATCATTTAGCTCTGACATAATAATTTTTTGATCTTTCCTGAATGCATCCTTTCAACTGAAGAGATACACAGATTCCCATCACCTCCTGTGGAGTAAGTCCGGTTTCTCTCTGTAAATCATCCAGCCCCCGCGGATACAAACCGAGCTTACTATACACCAAATTTTCTTTCGTTTCAAGCTTTATTTTATTTTTCGTGTCTGATATAATTGCGATTTTCTTCTTTAGCAGCCCTTTTATAACCAGTTCTTCCAGCAAATATTCTTCATTCAAAAGAATCCCTGCTCCCTGCCGGATCAGGCGGTTACAACCACAGCTCAGCGGCTCTGTCACCATCCCCGGGAGAGCATAAATGTCTCTTCCTTGTTCAAGAGCCATGTCTGCTGTAATCAGGGATCCGCTCTTTTCTTTTGCCTCCATAACAAGTACCACATCGGCAAGTCCGCTGATCAGACGGTTTCTTGCCGGAAAATGCCAGGCAACCGGTGGAGTTCCCGGTGGCTGTTCAGACAGTATGCCTCCCCGCTTTATTAAATCTTTATAGAGTCCTTTATGTGCCGCAGGATAACATACATCTGCTCCGCCTCCCAAAACCGCAAATGTTTTCCCTCCGACATTTAATGCAGCCCGGTGTGCCATTCCACTGATGATCTGGATTCCGCTCTCCGCAAGTCTTTCAACAAAGCGAAGCGTCATTTTCTCACCATAGCTGCTACATCTTCTGGCACCCACCACTGCCACCGACGGCATTCCCTCCCGTGGCATCTCCCCGATAAAAAAGAGTGCATACGGCATTCCCGCAAGTTCTTCAAACCGTTTCGGATAATTGTTCTGTCCCCGGACTGCCATCTGAATTCCCCGGTCCACCACTTTTTGATACGCTTCCCTCCAATTCCTTTTTTTCTTACTTTCTTTCAGAATCCCCCACTCTTTTTCTGTAATTATCTGTTCTCTGATCCCTTTTTCTTCTATATAATATACTGCTTCCGCAGATCCGTTCTTTCTGCATAATTCACACTTTCTGTCACCTGTGATTCCTTCCACACACGCCAGCCAGTATGTATACCACATTTCACTCATTTCTCTTATCCCCAATATTCTTTATCCATAACCCGATAACCCAGTGCCTCTCGGAGTGTCACAATATCGATCTCCTCTTTTTCCTCCATATCTGCGATCGTCCGTGCCACCTTCAACACTTTATGATAGCTTCTCACCGTCAGCTTCATCACTTCATAAGCCTGGCGCATCATCCGTTCTTCTTCTTTCCCAAGACGGCAGTATTTTTCAATTTCATTTTGCCCCATCTGTGCATTTTTTGTCAGCTTTTCTTCTCGAAAACGATCCATCTGACGCATTCTTGCAAGCATCACTTTTCCTCGCATGGTTCTGGAATCCATCCCTGTTCCCTTTCCGGTCAGTTCTTCATATTCGACCTTTGGTGCCTCCATGCAGATATCAATCCGATCCAGAAACGGCTGGCTCAACTTTCCCTGATAATTCCGGATCTGCCCGGGCGTACAGGTACATTGGGGACCAGGAGCCATTCCGCAGGGACATGGATTCGTTGCAGCAACCAACATAAAGTCTGCCGGAAAAATATAAGCTCCCTGCTGCCTTGCCAGATGAATGCATTTTTCTTCCAACGGCTGCCTGAGCACTTCCAGAACACCTCTCGGAAACTCCGCCAGCTCATCCAGAAAAAGGACACCTCCATGCGCAAGTGTTGCTTCTCCCGGCGATGGGATTCGTCCGCCTCCGATGAGCGCTGCCCGTGTCACAGTATGATGGACCTCCCGGAACGGTCTCTGCCAGATCAGCGGATTCTTTCTTTTAAGCAGTCCAGCCGTACTGTAAATCCCCGTGATCTCCAGACTTTCTTCCCGGTCAAGCGGTGGTAGGATTGTCGGGATCCGTTTGGCAAGCATCGTCTTTCCGGAACCAGGCGGACCGACATAAAGCAGGTTATGTCCTCCTGCCACCGCCACCATCGTTGCTCTTTTTACTGCTTCCTGTCCCTGAATATCACTATAATCTATGTCCCATTCTTCCGTTCCATGAGCCTCTTCCCGGTCAGTTTTCTCCATCTGAGGCATATACTCACCCTTCAGCCATCTGCATACCTCCTCCAGAGTCTCTGCCCCAAAAATCTGTATTCCCTGCGCCAGCCTTCCCTCATCCTCATTTGACTTCGGAATCACACAATATCTAAAACCAGCCTTCTTTGCTTCCAGAACAATCGGAAGGATTCCCTCTACCGGCTGCAGCTTTCCATCCAGTCCGAGCTCTCCTGCAAGTAAAATATCCTCCACTGCTTTTTCCGGGAAAATCCCCATTGCCCCAAGTACTGCAACTGCAATTGGAAGGTCAAATACCGATCCCTTCTTGCGGACACATGCCGGCGACAGATTGATCACAATCTTTTTCGCCGGCATGGTATAACCGGCATTACGCATGGCAGTTCTTACCCGTTCTGCTGCTTCCTTTACCTCAGAAGACAGATATCCCACCATATGAAACATTGGAAGTCCGTTCCCTGCATCTGCCTCTACCTGCACAAATTCTACTTTCAGCCCCAGAATCGTTGCCGAATGTACCTTATAAAATCCCATATTAAATTCACCCTTGCCTTTCCCCGGCAAAAGTTCAGAAGTTTTATTTCAGAAAATGTATGGCGAAATGCCATGAGTGATTTGCTAAAAGAAAACCGATATCTTTTAGAAAATGTATCCTTATGATAGTATGGGTAGGGGATTTTGTCAAGATGATTGGGAGGGGAAATTTGTGGGAGTAGGTTGTGAAGTCATCGTGGGAGAATCATCTCTTTTGATTCTCCCACGATGACCGCCGTACTTTACTGGCAAAGTTTTGCCTTGCTGTATCATAGATGGGACAAAATGCCACTGCACAGGTGGGATGGAACCCTGTGTGCAGTGGCATTTTCTAAATAAGCATTATTTGCTTAATCTTTGTTTCATGTATTCGTTGGCGTTTAATTCCAGGGTGTCTTCCAGTGGCGCAAGTGGTTCTATTTGACCGTATTTGCGTTCTAGGGCAGTTTGTAATATAAAATCGCAGAGTACCGGGTTCTTTGGTAAAAGGGAGCCGTGCGAATAGGTTCCGAAGACATTTTTGTAGCGGGCTCCTTCGGTTTGGTCTTCTCCGTTGTTGCCGTAGCCTTTGAGCATTTTGCCGAGTGGTGATACGCCTTCACCCAGGTAGGTCTTGCCAGAATGATTTTCAAAGCCGACTACGACAGCTCCACTGCTCTCCGGGAGGGTCTCAAACATATAATTGCCAATCATACGCTCTTTTGATCCAACGGTATGAATGTTGATCGCGCCGGTAAAATCGAGCTGGACACCATCCCAGGTCTTATAATACTGGCCAAGCATCTGATAGCCTCCGCAGATTGCGAGGAAGGTCTTTTCATCTTCCACAGCCGCGCGGATCTCTGCTGCTTTTCCGGTCCCCAGGTCTTTCAGAAGGACTTCCTGTTCAAAATCCTGACCTCCGCCAATGAAGAAGATATCATAGCGGTTTGCATCCAGCGTTTCTCCGATCGAGCAGCCTTCTACATTGACCTTGATTCCCCGATCCTCCATACGACGTTTCATTGTGATGATATTGCCCCGGTCTCCATACAGATTAAGGATGTCCGGATAGAGATGACAGATATTCAGTTCCATAATTCCCTCCTTATTCGTAAAATGCCTTGATATCGGTATGCTTGCTGATCTCGCCGCGCAGATCAAACATAGCGGTATAAGTTGGCATAATAAATGTCGGTGTCTCATCCGCTCCGATTGCTTCTAAAAGGTTCTCATAGTCGCGGATCACTTCAATCCGTCCAGTGTCAAATCCTGCATATTTCAGGCGGAGCGCCATATCATCTGCACGGACTCCGGATACCAGAATACGGGTAAAGCGTGCGCTCTGGCGGGCAAGTGCTTCAAAATCCACATCCCAGATCCAACTGATATCGGTTCCATCTGCATAACGGTCGTTCAGAAGGAACGCAATCTTGCACTCTTCCTCATCATTAGAGATCTGGTTGATGACCTGATTGTACCCTGCCGGGTTCTTGACAAGCATCATACGTGCTTTAGACTTGCCAAGTTCAAACTGTTCCGCACGTCCGAAACCACACTCAAATCTGCTGAGTGCATCAACTGCTGTGTCTTCATCGATTCCAACAATCTCCGCAGCCGCAACACAGGCTGCCGCATTGTAAATATTGTAACCTCCCGGAAGATTAATGTGCACATCATGGTTATGCCCGAATGCATTTAACACGATATCCGAAGAATCTGCTCCGGTACGCACTACCTGCGTCACGCCAACCTGCGGTGTCTGCCGGTGATATCCACATTTCGGACAGCGGAAACCGCCAAGATGGCTGTAAGTTCTGTAATCGTATTCATATTCTGTCTTACAATGAATACAGTACACTGCATCAGACAATTCAAACGCTGTCTCTTTGTAAATCGGCACATCCACCCCGAACCATACAACCTTATTCGGTACATCATCTGCAAGAGATGACGTCAATGAACAGTCCGCGTTCAGGCACAGGGTTGCATCCGGTACGTGGGTAATTCCTTCGCGGATTGCATTCAACGTGTGAGTGATCTCCCCATATCTGTCCAGCTGGTCACGGAAAATATTGTTGACTACCAGACACTCTACCGGCAGCATCTCACTGGTCTTGCGGAACGCTGCCTCATCGCACTCGATCAGTGCGTGTGTGTAGGAACACTTGCCAGAAAGACTGCAGTGCTGTGCAAACACCGTAATGATCCCAGTCAGAAGATTGGCACCGGATTTATTTGCGAAGTACTTATATCCGGCTTCTTCAAATGCCTGCTCGATCATACGGGACGTGGTCGTCTTTCCATTGGTTCCGGTCACTACCGTAACCTTCACCCCACGTGATAATTCCTTTAAAATATCTTTGTCAATTTTTAATGCGATCTTGCCCGGCAGGTTCGTTCCGCCTCGTCCCATCCGCCGCAGGACTGCATTGGATGTCTTACAGGCAAGTACCGCTAATCTTGTCCTTATTCCCATAATTTTTTCCTTTTCTCTCGTAATCTCATTTCTTTTGTAAAACATATCTGCTACTACATGATTCAACGCTCATTATAACGCATTTTCAGACGTACCACAAGCGCAAAATAACCCGAATGGAAAAGCACAGAACATTTCACTTTTACATACAATGTTAGTAACTCTATTTTGAGGTAATCGTATTGAAATCCTTTCCTCCGCCTCTTACTCCAAAAGAGGAATCCGAGCTTCTGAGACGTAGTGCAGACAGTGACAATGAGGCCCGTCATATTCTGATCGAGCGCAATCTCCGTCTGGTCGCTCATGTCATAAAAAAATATCAGCATCTGGAGGACGATACAGAAGATCTTCTGTCCATCGGAACCATCGGACTTATCAAAGCAGTTTCCACCTTTAACCCGGACAAAAAAGCCCGGCTTGCCACCTACGCCTGCCGTTGCATCGAAAATGAACTTCTGATGATGCTGCGCACCAAGCGGAAGAGTAACCGGGAAACCTCCCTATACGAACCAATCGGTACAGACCGTGAAGGGAATGAGATCCGCCTGTATGATGTCATCGAATCTGATGAAGAAGATGCCTGTATGCAGCTTGCTCTGAAAAATGATATTTCTCTTCTCTATGAAAAACTGGAATCCGTTCTCACCGACCGTGAACAGCTGGTACTGAAAAAACGCTACGGTCTTTATGGTGAAAAAGAATATACCCAGAAAGAAGTTGCAGCTTCTCTTGGCATCTCACGTTCCTACGTTTCGCGAATTGAAAAAGGGGCGATCCAAAAACTCCGCCCCTGCTTTCTTCCTTCTCATTTTTAATTTTTGCCGGTCTAGATCCTGTCTGTCTATTTTTTAATTCATGATGCTTCTTTCACACCGGCAGACAGGACACTCTACTCAAACATTCCTATACCAAAAAGCAGAATGCCAAGTCCCAGAAAGACGCTACTTACAATCACAAGCCCCAGCAGAGTTTTCTTTTTCTCTCTTGGCAGAAGTCCCCTGTCGTATCCCGGCTGCCCTTTATGGATCAGGTAATTCCCCGCATAAATCAGAAACGGTCCTGCCGAAGCATACATAAAATACACCGCCACCGTCACAAGCAAAATGCCTGTCGATGCCATAGCTTCTGCACTTTCCATCTGCTCTGAAGCCACACTGGAAGTAAGCTGTAAAAGCAATGTCGGCAACGCATTATTGATCAGATGGAATAGCATGTTATAAAACATGTTATCCGTCTCGGCAAGCAGATATCCCATGGCGATTCCAAGCATCGCTGTCGGCACAAACCGCCAGAAGCTTCCGTGAAATGCACCGAACACTGCTGCACTGATCAGAATTGCCGGCCATGGACTCCTAAAGCCACGAAAACAGCTGAAAAGCCCGCCTCTGAATGCTATTTCCTCAAAAATCGCCGGCGTGACACAGATCAGAAGAAATGCAAGTCCAAACGGCAGTCCGCCGGATAATTCACTCACACTTTCTGTAGCCCCACTCATCTGCTCCGGAAATACATAAAGCAGGATCGATGTCGGAATCATCGTGATCAGAAGGGTTCCGATCCACATCAGCAATGTTCCGACAGTCTTTGCGATCGTCGGTCTGTGAAATGGAAATGCACGCTTTACGTCTTCCCTGAAAAGCACTACTATTCCAAGTGCCAGCACCGCAAGAAGACCCTCATACATTGGAATTCCCCACTCACCAAAATAATAGACACAAAATCCGGAAAGCCAGAATATATCCACGCCGTACAGAAGGATCAGTACGATCGCCGCATATGGCTTCCACGTTTTTTTATTCATCTGCTTCCTCTTTTCTTCTGAGAATATCGTACTTGTCAGCCCTACCGGAAAGTTCTACATACAGTACCTGCTTCGGATGTGGTGCACTCTCCTGTTCTTCTCCTTCTTCATTTACGATCCGTTTTACCTGAACCTCCACGTTATCTCCGTTCGGTTTCATGATCTCAATCGTCTCGCCCACCGAAAATTTATTTCTCTGTTCGATCTTCACCATACCGTCTTTAATCTCTTCTGTGATTCCAAGATATGTGTACTCCCGGATATAGGTGTTGCTGTCATAAATCTGTGCCTCTTCCGATGGTTTTCCAAAGAAAAATCCAGTTGTAAACTGCCGATAGGTACAATTCGAGATCTGGTCCAGATACCACGGCATATTCTTCCTGTAAAGCTCCGGATCTTTCTGATAATCATCAATTGCTTTCCGGTATGTTCTCGCTACAGTTGCCACATACAGAGCCGTTTTCATTCTTCCTTCGATCTTGAAGCTGTCAATCCCCGCATCGATAAGCTCCGGAATATGTTCGATCATACAGAGATCTTTTGAATTGAAAATATACGTTCCTCTCTCATTTTCATAAACCGGCATATATTCTCCCGGACGGGTTTCTTCCACAACAGAATATTTCCAGCGGCACGGATGGGTGCATGCGCCATGGTTTGCATCCCTGCCTGTAAAGAAATTACTGAGCAGACATCTTCCGGAATAAGAAATACACATTGCACCGTGTACGAATGTCTCAATCTCCAGATCATCCGGGATATGTGCACGGATTTCTTTGATCTCACGCATGGAAAGTTCTCTTGCAGATACAACTCTGCTCGCCCCTTGTCTGTACCAGAACATATAAGTTGCATAATTTGTATTATTGGCCTGTGTACTCACATGTCTTTCAATTTCCGGACATACTTCTTTTGCAATCTCAAATACACCCGGATCAGCAATGATCAATGCATCCGGTTTTATTTCCTTTAACTCTTTAAAATATTCCCGCACGCCTTCCAGATCGTAGTTATGTGCCAGAATATTTGCAGTTACATATACTTTTACATCATGCTCATGTGCAAACCGGATTCCTTCCATCATATCTTCTTTGGAAAAGTTCTTTGCCTTTGCACGAAGTCCAAATGCTTCTCCTCCAATATAAACTGCATCTGCTCCAAATACGACTGCAGTCTTCAACACTTCCAGGCTGCTTGCCGGTATCAATAATTCAGGATGTCTTGCCATTATTTTTTTCCTTTCTGTTACTGTTATCTCCTGTTTTTATTTTCGCACGCTCAGTGCCACCCCATCTCCCAGCGGAAGAATAGACGTCTCAAGCTCAGGATGATGTTTCAGAGTATACAGATACTCCCTCATCCGGCTATGGATCGTGCGGTCTCTTCTTTCCACCGCAAACCGTGACTCAATAATATCTCCGTCCTGCAACACATTATCCGTGATCAGGATCCCTCCCGGCACAAGGAAACGCATCACCTGTTCTAAATATGCCGGATATTGTCCCTTTGCGGCATCCATAAACACAAAATCAAATCCTGCATCATCCGGCATGCCTTTCATAATCTCCAGTGCATCGCCTTCAAGCAGCGTAATTTTCTGTTCCATACCTGCCCTGGCAAAATTGGCTCTGGCAATTGGAATCCTTTTTTCGTAATTTTCGATTGTTGTAATGTGACATTCCTCCGGAGAATATTTTCCCATCAGAATTGCCGAAAATCCAACTGCTGTCCCAATTTCAAGAATCTTTACCGGACGTTTGATCTCCAGCATTACTTTCAGAAAACTTTTTGTCTCTTTGCGGATGATCGGAACCATGTCCGCAAGGGCTTCCTGTTCGATCTCATCGAGAACGGGAATGTCCGCGCTTTCCAGAGAATGGAGGTAAGTCGTCAGTCGTTCTTCTACTATCATATCTTCCTCTTTTCTTCCAAGGGAATTCTTATCCTATACATTTATCATAGAAGCGCAGACAAAGTTTATTTTCTTTTCAACTCTGACTGCGCTTCTTTATGCAGATATCTTCGCATCTGCTTATTTTCATAAAAATGCCACAGGCATCTTTATATTATACATCCATAATGATCGGAAGGATCATTGGTTTTCTCTTGGTTCTTTTCCAGATAAAGTCATTCATTGTGTCGCGGATCACAAGCTTAATCTTGCTCCAGTCAGCATGACGGCTCATCAGACATTTTTCAACCGCTTCCGTAACAACCTTCCGTGCCTCTTCCATCAGGCTTTCAGATTCACGTACATAAACAAATCCACGGGATACGATATCAGGTCCGGCAAGAAGCTGGTTGGTACGCTTTTCCAGTGTCAGAACAACAATCAGGATTCCGTCTTCTGCCAGATGCTGACGATCACGCAGTACAATATTACCGACATCGCCAACACCGAGTCCATCTACCAGGATTTCTCCTGTGTGTACCTTATCTAAAACTTCTGCACTTTCATCATCCAGTGCGAGTACATCACCTGACTTGAGGATGAAAATGTTGTCCTTCGGAATCCCAAGAGATTTGGCAATACCTGCGTTCGCTTTCAGATGACGGTATTCTCCGTGAACCGGAATTGCATATTTTGGTTTTACCAGTGAATAGATCAGCTTCAGCTCTTCCTGGCACGCATGTCCGGATACGTGCGTATCCTGGAAAATAACATTCGCTCCCTTTTCAGAGAGTTCATTGATGATATTCGATACCGCTTTTTCATTACCCGGGATCGGATTAGAGCTTAAAATGATCGTGTCACCCGGCATGATCGAGATCTTCTTATGGATATCTGCTGCCATACGTGACAGAGCCGCCATAGATTCTCCCTGGCTTCCGGTTGTGATGATCGTTGTCTTCTCTCTTGGATAGTTTTTCAACTGATCTGTCTCGATCAGCGTATTCTCCGGCACATTCAAATAGCCAAGCTCTGATGCAACCGAAATGATATTTACCATACTGCGGCCTTCTACAACTACTTTACGTCCATACTTGTAAGACGTATTGATGATCTGCTGTACACGGTCTACATTCGAAGCGAAGGTTGCTACAATAATTCTTGTATTGGAGTGTTCGGCAAAAAGCCGGTCAAATGTAGCTCCCACTGTCCTTTCTGACTGTGTAAAACCAGGTCTCTCCGCATTGGTACTGTCTGACATCAATGCCAGTACCCCTTTCTTGCCAATTTCTGCAAAACGCTGCAGATCAATCGCATCACCAAATACCGGTGTATAATCTACCTTAAAGTCTCCGGTATGCACAACAATTCCTGCCGGTGAATAAATAGCAAGTGCTGCGGCATCCTGAATACTGTGGTTTGTCTTGATAAATTCCACACGGAAACAACCAAGGTTGATATGCTGTCCGTATTTTACAACTTTACGTTTTACTTTTGTGAGCATATTGTGCTCTTTTAATTTGTGTTCGATAATACCATTGGTAAGTTTTGTTGCATAAATCGGTGCATTTACCTCTTTTAATACATAAGGGATCGCACCGATATGATCCTCATGACCATGTGTGATAAAGAATCCCTTTACTTTATCAATGTTGTCTTTCAAATAGGTAATATCCGGGATTACAAGATCGATTCCATACATGTCGTCTTCCGGGAATGACAATCCGCAATCCACAACAATAATACTGTCCTCATACTCAAAAGCTGTAATATTCATTCCGATCTGCTCTAATCCGCCAAGTGGAATGATCT
>ENA-ORSY01002066-ORSY01002066.1-human-gut-metagenome-genome-assembly--contig:-NODE-2066-length-12282-cov-5.047272_pt1 | contig 12282 bp, 8 predicted proteins | sample MGYA00242193_ERZ509160 | MGnify/ENA primary metagenome ERZ509160 (study PRJEB26280, sample SAMEA2338670) | human gut metagenome | biome: human gut; feature: human-associated habitat; material: faeces...
CCATCCGCCGCTGCGGCAGACGAAATCTCGCCATAGAAGCCCTCCTTTCTTTGCGCAAAAGCCGCCCGGAACCGCACAAAGCAGCGCCGGGCGGCGTGGTGATTCGATTACTTTAGCAGTTCCTTGGCACGGGCCGCAATGTTTTCGGCAGTAAAGCCGTACTCCTCCAGCAACTTGGCGCCGGGGCCGGAATGACCGTACTGATCGTTGACACCCAGGCGGCTGACCTTGCAGGGGGCTTCCTCCGCGATGGCTTCCATAACAGCGGAACCCAGGCCGCCAATGATGGAATGTTCCTCGCAGGTGAGGATGCGGCCAGTCTCCCGGCTGGCCTTTACCAGCAGCTCTTTATCAATAGGCTTGATGGTGTGGATATTGATGATACGGGCATCGATCCCCTCAGCGGCCAGCAGCTCACCAGCCTTGATGGCCTCGCCTACCAGGATACCAGTAGCCACAATGGTCACATCCTTGCCGTCCCGCAGGGTAATGCCCTTGCCCATCTCAAACTTGTAGGTCGTGGCATCATTAAAAATGGGGGCAGCCAGACGGCCAAAGCGCAGATAAACCGGGCCTACATAGGCAGCGGCAGCCTTTACAGCAGCCTTGGCTTCCACATCATCGGCGGGATTGATAACCACCATACCGGGAATGGTGCGCATTAGGGCGATGTCCTCATTGCACTGGTGGGTCGCACCATCCTCACCGACGGAAATACCGGCATGGGTCGCGCCGATCTTGACATTGAGGTGGGGATAACCAATGCTGTTGCGGATCTGCTCAAAGGCGCGGCCGGCTGCAAACATGGCAAAGGTGCTGGCAAAAGGAATGTATCCGCAGGTAGAAACACCCGCTGCCGCTACCATCATATTCCCCTCAGCAATGCCGCAATCAAAGAAGCGGTCCGGGAAGGCCTTTTTGAATACGCCGGTCTTGGTGGCACCGGCCAGGTCCGCATCAAATACTACAATATTGGGGTTTTCCTGCCCCAGCTCTACCAGTGCTTCGCCGTAGCTGTCACGGGTCGCTTTTTTCATTACCTCTGCCATGTTACCGCACCTCCTCCAGCTCTTTCATGCCCTGTTCGTACTCGGCGTCATTGGGGGCCTTGCCGTGCCAGCCCACCTGGTCTTCCATGTAGCTGACGCCCTTGCCCTTTACGGTCTTGGCAATGATCGCTGCCGGCTTGCCGGTCACCTTCAGTACCTTTTGGAATGTCTCCTCCAGCGCGGCAAAATCGTGGCCATCGCAGCAGAATACTTCAAAACCAAAGGCACGAAACTTTTCATCGATGGGGTAGGGAGAAGAAACCTCGCCCACACGGCCATCGATCTGCAGATCGTTGTTATCGATGATGAAGCAAAGGTTATCCAGCTTGTAGTGGTCGGCAAACATAGCGGCCTCCCACACCTGGCCCTCTTCAATTTCGCCATCGCCCAGAATGGTATAGACGCGGTAGTCCTTGTGCCCCAGCTTACCGGCCAACGCCATACCGCAGGCGGCACTGACGCCCTGGCCCAGCGAACCGGCGGAAAAATCAATGCCGGGGGCCTTATTCATATCGGGGTGGCCCTGCAGACGGGAACCGATCGCGCGGAAGGTGGTCAGCTCCTCCTTGGGGAAGAAGCCCCGGAGTGCCAGCACGGAATACAGGGCGGGGGTACAGTGGCCCTTGGACAGCACGAAGCGGTCGCGGTCCGGTTTTTTCGGCTCCTTGGGGTCGATGTTCATATCCACGAAGTAGAGATAAGACAGCACCTCGGCGATGTCCAGACTGCCGCCCGGATGGCCGCACTTGGCGCTGTGAGTTCCCTCGATCACGCCCATGCGGATGTGACAGGCGTGCTTGGCAAGGGTAAGCTTTTCTGCATTTGTCATGATGGTCCTCCCGTATGAACCTCAGAAGTTGCAAGTATACAGCCGCGCAAGGCACAGCTCCCGCCGCCCCATTGCGCTATAATTCAAGTTTATATTATCTATTCTGTGCAAAAAGGTCAAGCTTCTTACAGCAAAATGTACACAGGCGGTCAAAAACTGCTCCAAACGCTTTCTTTTTTGGTCAATTTGCAGCCTGTCCGGGGGCGGTCTTGACAAATCCTGCGGCACTCTGCTATAATTTTCACGATCTCCGGCAGGAAGCCGGGCCTGCGGGCCGAAGCCCGCCTTACACTATTTTCAGCCGCCGCATTTTTGAAACAGACGCCATGAAGGGGTCTGCCGTTGGCTTGCAAGCCGACTGGCAGGCCCTTTTTTCTGTTTTTCTGCGGCGCAGTCACAGGAGGAAACAGATGAAAACCAAAAACGCTTCTCCGGCCCGCAATGTCGTGCTGGCCGCACTCTTTCTGGCGCTGGCCTTCGTGCTGCCCATGGTGACGGGCCATCTGCCGCAGGTAGGCAATATGCTCTGCCCGATGCATTTCCCCATCCTGCTCTGCGGCTTCGTGCTGGGCGGGCCTTGGGGTCTGGCTGTGGGCTTCGCGGCCCCGCTGCTCCGCTCGGTGCTCTTCGGGATGCCCCCGATGTTCCCCATCGCCATTTCGATGGCTTTTGAGCTGGCAGCTTACGGCGCCGTGTCCGGCTGGCTCTACCGCCGGGTGAAGCACACCCTGCCCATGACCTACGCCACCCTCGCGGCGGCCATGGTGGCTGGCCGCCTTGTCTGGGGCGCGGTCCGCTTCGTGCTGGCGGGCCTGTCCGGCTCCAGCTTCCCGTTCTCGGCCTTCCTGTCCGGCGCGCTCTTTACCGCTGTGCCGGGCATCATCGCACAGCTGGTGCTCATCCCCCTCATCATCACCGCTCTGCAGAAAGCCAAGGTGCTGGAGTAACAGGTTCTCGCTGCCTTTATCGCAAGTCAAGAAATTGGTGCAGCATCCAAACAACATCTTTTCGATATGCAATTCAACGCTGTTGCTGTTGCATTAAAAAGTTGAATTGCTGTCATCAAGCCTCTCAGTCGAGCTTACGCTCGCCAGTTCCCCTGATAGGGGGAGCCTCTGGCAAAAAGAGAAAGTTTTTCTCTCTGTCAAAGCCTCTCCTCCGTAGGAGAGGTGGCATTGCGAAGCCATGACGGAGAGGTTTTTCGTTTGCTTTCTCCCTGACGTATTTCAGCGTTTCTTCCAAAAAAATCCTAAAAAGTTTATTTCAAACGCCGAAATTGCCCGCGATCTTCAATTAAATCTTGTAAAGTTGCAGGAATCATGTAAACTAGAATACAACATTGTGTCGCAACCGCAACGGGGAGATTGCGCTTTCCGGCAGGGCGGCAGGAAAAGGAGAGTTTCTATGAGAAACGCAAAGCAAAGCATCCGGCGCACCGTAGCCGGACTGCTGGCAGGCGCGATGCTTCTGGGCATGACACCGCTGGCCGCGTTTGCGGAGGGGTCTTCCTCCGCATCGGGCGACTGGCAGTTCAAAGCCTTCGGCACCTCCACTGCAGCAGGAGTCAACACCATCGCAGATGGCGCGGACATCAACGGCAAGGTCACCCTCAACTCCTGCACCATCAAAGATGATGGCACCATCGACAAGAAGGGCGGCAAGTTCGTCGCGGACTCCCCGGCAGACGGCCTGTCCTTCTACTACACCACCATCGACCCGACCACCCAGAACTTCTATCTGCAGGCCGATGTCACCATCGATTATGTGAACCCGGCTCCGGACGGTCAGGAGGGATTTGCCCTCATGGTGCGCGACAGCATCAGCGGCTCCGGCAGCTATTTCTCGAATCAAATTTCTGTCGTCGGCACCAAGCTCCCTCTGGACGGTGTTGAGATCAAAGACGCTGTGGGCGTCCGCAGCTACACCGGCATCATCTCCAACGAGACGGCTGCTTCCAACGACGTCAAGTCGAATCGTGCGGCGTTCAGCTCGCAGGCCATCAAGCAGGGTGACACCTACCGCGTGAGTCTGGCCAAGACCAGCAACAGCTATGTTGCCACCCAGTACGCCATCAATGCGGACGGCACCACCGGCACGGTGATCGGCTCTTCTACCCTGTATATCCCGGCAAAGAGCAGCACCGCCACCAGCGTTTCCAAGTATGCTGAGTTGGACGACCCCATGACCGTGCAGGAGGCAAAGAAGGCGTATCTGGGCTTTGCAGCTGCCCGCGGCATGAACGTGACCTTCTCCAACATCACCTACACCACCAGTGCATGGAATGCTTCGGAGTGGACCTTGCAGCCCACCAGTTACATTGCCCCGGTGTACCAGATCACCAGCCCCTCCACCTGCACCGGCAGCAGCTACGCGCTGGCCTTCAAGGCCAATGCAGACGGCACCGCCAAGGTGTACGCCAACGGCAAGCTTGTGGACAAGAACCTTGCCGTCAAGGTCGGTGAGACTCTGACCCGGAGCTACACCGTGACCCGCGACACCACCTTTAAGGTGGTGTTCACCCCGGATAAGAGCTACGTCATCAGCGCCTTTGAGAAGCTGAGCAGCTACAAGACCGCCACCATTGAAAAGAAGGTCTCGCTGCGGGCATTGGGCGCAAACGGTGTCATCGTGGTCACCCCGGACGGCACTGCTGCCCATAACGGCACCAGCGCTGCGGACGCCGTAGACCTGCAGACCGCGCTGAACTACGCCGCCGCAGGCCAGACCATCCAGCTGGCAGGCGGCACCTACGCCCTGACCGGTGAGTTGAAGGTAGAGCGCGGCCGCGATGGCACCGCCGAGGCTCCCATCACCCTGACCACCGCAGACGGCAGCTACGCCACGCTGGACTTTGGCGGCGTGGGCACCGGCTTCAGCGTCTGGGGCAATTACTGGAACATCAGCAAGATCAACATCACCAACACCGCAGACGGCGCGAAGGGTATGCAGCTGGCCGGCAGCTACTGCGTCCTCGAGCAGATGAATTTCTACAACAACGGCAACACCGGCCTGCAGGTCTCCGGCCTGTCCACTGATAACAAGGCTCTGTGGCCCAGCCACAACACCATCAAGAACTGCACCTCCATGAACAACGCAGACCGCGCGATGGAAGACGCCGACGGCTTTGCCGCCAAACTGACCACCGGCGAGGGCAACGTCTTCGACGGCTGCATCGCTGCTTACAACGCCGATGACGGCTGGGATCTCTTCGCAAAGGCTGCAACCGGTTCCATCGGCGCGGTCACCATCCAGAACTGCGTCGCCTACAAGAACGGTTATCTGATGCTGGCTGCAGAGCCGGTCAAGAAGCAGTCGCTCCAGTTCCCGACCGTCACCTGTGACGACGACGGCAACCTGAGCTTCAGCAATGTTGCTGTCACCATCGCGGCAGGCAACGGCAACGGCTTCAAGATGGGCGGCACCAATCTGCCCGGCAACCACAAGCTCCTCAACTCCATCTCCTACGACAACGCCGCCAAGGGCATCGACTCCAACTCCTGCCCGGACGTCAAGGTCTACAGCTCCACTTCCTACAACAACGAGGGCTATAACGTCGCGCTCTACACCGGCAACAAGTCCGCTGTGACCGACTATGCCGCCGACGGTGTCATCTCCTTCCGCAAGGGTACCGACGGCAAGGAGCAGCTGGCCCTCCAGAGCCAGAGCAGCACCGCTGTCTACGGCCCGAACAACTTCTACTGGGATTCCGAAACCCAGACCAGCCACAACAAATCCACCAACACCGTCACGGTGAAGGAGAGCTGGTTTGAGAGCCTCGACACCTCCGTTGCTCCGACCCGGAACGCAGACGGCAGCATCAATATGCACGGCCTGCTCCTGCTGACCGCTGAGGGTCTGGCCGCCACCGATGCAGGCGCACGCGGTTCCGCATGGGGTCAGCCCGAGGCGGCCAAGGCGACCATCTGGGTCGTCGGCGACTCCACCGTTTCCGCTTTCGACGACAGCTATTATCTGCCGCGTGAAGGCTACGGTGAGGAGATTGCGAACTACTTCAACGCAGATGTCTACAATCTGGCTGTCTCCGGTGCGTCCAGCAAGGACTTTACCGGCATGAGCAGCTACAATACCCTGATGAACGGTTCCGATACCGTTCCGGCTCTGGGCGACGCTTCCGGCGACAAGTTCCTCATCATCGGCTTCGGCCACAATGACGAGAAGACCGAGCCTGCCCGTTACACCAACCCCAACGGCGACTACAAAACCGAAGGCTCCTTTGCCAACAGCCTCTATGTCAACTACATCCAGCCTGCTCTGGAGCGCGGTGTCATCCCGGTCGTCTGCACGCCTATTGCGCGCCTGACGAACGAGAACACCAAGGCCAGCTACGACAGTGCTTCCGGCCACAAGACCCAGACCGTCACCATTGGCGACACCGTCTATGAGGGCGGCTATTACGCACAGGCCATCCGTGATATGTGCAGCGAGCTGCACCTCATCTGCGTGGATCTGACCGATGCCACCATCAACGAGAACATCACGATGGGCAAAAAGGCTCAGTACACCCACAGCTTTACCGGCGCAAAAGAAGGCAAAAAGGGCAATCTGGTTCCCACCGGTCTTGACTTGACCCACACCAACAGCTATGGTGCAAAGCTGAACGCATGGCTCATCGACCAGCTCACCATCGACACGCCGCTGGGCGCGTACAGCAAACACAAGGAAAAGCCCACCTACAAGCAGTTCTACGGCGATGCCGCAAACCCGGATTACGTTCCTTCCAGCTATGTCTCTCCCACCGAGAACAGCACGCTCTGGCCGGCCTTTACCGACGCCAACGGCACCGTCTGGAATGGTTCCGTCTTCGGCAATGTCGGCGGCAATGATAAAATCTCCGGTGGCGATTTCACCGCAACAGTTGACGGCCAAAACATCACCCTCGGCGTCACCAACAACCGCGGTAAGATCGCGTCCACGGTGGACGGCCTGATGATGTACTACGTCAAGCTGCCTGCAGGCACCAACTTCACTCTGACCGCAAAGGCCACCGTCAACTCACTGGCAAAAAACAATCAGGTCTCCTTCGGCCTGATGGCCCGTGATGAGATGTATATTGATACCAGCATCTCCGACCCCATCGGCGATTATGTCGCCGTCGGCACCCGGAATCAGGGTGCGATCAACTGCTTCGGCCGCAAGAGCGGTGAGTTGTACGACGGCCCGGCTGCGACTGTCAAGTACGGTGCAGGCGACACCGTTGACCTGAAGCTCATCGGCACGGCAGACGGTTTCACCCTGATCTACGGCGACAACGAGACGGCTTCCACAGGCTTCGACTACGCACTGACCGCCATTGATTCCGATTACATCTATGTCGGCTTCTATGTGGCACGCAATGCAAATGTCACCTTCAGCGATATCCAGCTGACGACCAACGGCGTTTTCTCCGCTTCCGGCTCCGGCCTGAAAGCGGTATGGAACAAGGTCAAGGACCTTTTCCCGTTCTAAGCTTCGCCTGATTTTCGGGTTCTTCTTCTGATCCCTTACACACGCAAAAAAGACCAGCGTTGCGGATGCAATGCTGGTCTTTTTTCAGGGCTTTCGCTCTGCGTTATGAACATACACGAAGAAAGAAGGAAGGCAATTACTTCAGGAAGTCCGGCAGGAGTTTGCCCTGCTTGAGCCACTGATGATACTCGGCGGTCGCGGCGAACTCCACGTCGCCGGCAGAGTTCAGCGCAGTCTCCACAGAGTCCTGGATCACGCCGATGATGAAGCCGACACCGACCATCTGCATGGCCACATCGTTGGAGATGCCAAACAGGGAGCAGGCCATGGGGATGAGCAGCAGAGAGCCGCCGGCCACGCCGGAAGCGCCGCAGGCACCCAGAGCGGACATGGCGCTCAGGACGATGGCGGCAGGCAGGGTCACGGGGATGCCCAGCGTGTTGGCCGCAGCCAGCGTCATGATGGTGATGGTGATCGCCGCACCATCCATATTGATGGTAGCGCCCAGAGGGATGGAGACGGAATACATATCCTTATCGAGGCCCAGCTTCTCGCACAGGGCCATGTTGACGGGGATGTTGGCCGCAGAGCTGCGGGTGAAGAAAGCGGTCAGGCCGGACTCCTTCAGGCAGCGGAACACCAGCGGATACGGGTTGCAGCGCAGATAGAGGAACATGATGAAGGGCGAAACGATGAACGCCATGAAGAGCATGGTACCCACCAGCAGGGCCAGCAGCTTGCCGTACTGGGTAAAGATGGCCAGACCGTTGCCGGCCACGTTGGTGTACACCAGACCCATGATGCCGAAGGGCGCCAGATTGATGATCCAGCGCACCACCTGCGACACAGCGTCGGCAGTGTCGGCGAGGAACTTCTTGGTGGTGTCAGAGCCGATGTTCTTCATGGCAAGGCCGAACATGCAGGCCCAGAACAGGATGCCGATGTAGTTGCCGCTCATCAGAGAGCTGACAGGGTTGGCGACGAAGTTGGTGAGCAGGGTGCCCAGCACCTCGCCCAGACCCTGCGGCACCACATCCGACTGCGCAGCGTCTGCCAGAACGACCGACACAGGGAACATGAAGCTGGTGATCGAAGCGATCGCAGCCGCAAGGAAGGTGGTGAGCATGTACAGCCAGATGACCGTACCGAAGCGGCGGTCCAGCTTGGAGCTGCCCTGTGCCAGCGCGCTCGCCACGATGACGAACACCAGCACCGGAGCGATGCCCTTCAGTGCGCCGACGAACAGGCTGCCCAGCTCGCCGACCCAGCCTGCACCCGGCACCGCAAGCGCCAGCACCGCGCCGATGACCAGACCGACGACGATGCGAAGGATGAGGCTGACCTCATTGTACTTCTTCACAATGGCTTTTGCACCATTCATCATATAAAACACTCCTCTGTATTTGTGCGTCCTCGACGCACACTTTTCCTGTCTCTTACCCAAAGACAGTTGTTGTTATAGCACACACGGAAGAAAAGTCAAAGGTTTTCAGTGAATTTTTCGGGCTGCTTCGGCAGATTTTTTCGTTTTCAGCCTTCCTCCGCGCCGCCTTATGTGTGCGTCATAGAAATACACAATTAAAATATTTCACCGCTCAGGGCAGAAAAATCCCCCGGCAGAGTTCGTCTGCCGGGGGGTAGTCATTCTTATTTATTTTTTCTGATCTTTCAGTCGTCCAGATAGGTCACTTTGCCGGGGACGAAACCCTGGATGCCCATGCCGGGTGCATCCGAAACGGTGATATTCTTCTCGTCGAAGACCGCGCCGCCGAGGATGTGGTCCTCGCTGCAGAGCACCGGGCCGTCCAGGTCCACTTTGGTGATGATCTTCTTGGCGCAGGCCAGCTCCACGGCTGCGTTGACCGAGATCTTGGCTTCCAGCATACAGCCGATCATGCACTCCACGCCGTAGACCTCTGCCGCCGAGGCGATGCGGAGGGCGTTGGTGATGCCGCCGCACTTCATCAGCTTGATGTTCACAAAGTCGGCTGCGCCGGTCTGCATGATGCGCAGGGCATCCGCCGGGCTGAACACGCTCTCATCGGCCAGCACCGGCACACTGGCGTGGCGGGTGACGTACTGCATCCCCTCGAGGTCAGCCGCAGGGACAGGCTGCTCGACGAACTCGATGTCCAGGCCCTTCTCCTGCATCTGGTCGAGGATGCGGACAGCCTGCTTTGCATTCCACGCCTGATTGGCGTCGATGCGGAGCTTGACGTCCTTGCCCACGGCCTCGCGGACGGCGGCCAGACGGGCCACGTCCAGCTCCGGGTCGATGCCCACCTTGACCTTCAGGCAGTCATAACCGCGCTGGATGGCGGTGCGGGCGTCCCGGGCCATCTCCTCAGGCGGGTTGACGCTGATGGTGATGTCCGTCACGATATTGCTGCGCGCACCGCCCAGCATCCGGTAGACCGGGGCGCTGTACTTCTGGCCCAGCAGGTCCCACAGGGCCATATCCACGGCAGCCTTGGCGCTGGTGTTGTGGACGAGGGCCTTCTGCACGGCGGCGGTCAGATCCTCGAACTCGTCGAGGTTGCGGCCCAGAATGGCCGGAGCGATGTGGTCACGGATAGCGCCGATGATCGCTCCGGTGGTGTCGCCGGTGATGACGCCGGTAGGAGGTGCCTCACCGTAGCCCACCGCGCCGGTGTCGGTGTGCAGCTCAACGATGACGTCCTCCACGCTGCTCACGGTGCGCAGCGCTGTCTTGAAGGGGACGCGGAGCGGGGTCGAGATACGGCCCAGCTTTACCTGTGTGATCTTCATGCCAGTCCCTCCTTATTCTTCCTGCATATGCACGGTGGCCGACAGCTTCTGGTAAGCGACGCGGGGCGTGCCGTTTTCCACATGGATGATGCCGCAGCGGGCAAAACCATTCTTCTCGAGAAGATGCTGCATGATCTTGTTGTCGGCGTGGGTGTCGGCCCGCAGGCTCTCGCAGTGCTCGAGGCACCATGCGATGACCTCAGACGCCACACCCCTGCGGTCCCCCGTCGAGGCCAGCCGGTGGATGGTGCCGTAAGGCACCTCATCGTTGAGCCACTGGCCGTCTTCGATTTTCGCGTAGGTGGGGTCCGGCCCGAGGATGAAGGCAAACACCGCCTCGAGACAGCCGTTCACCGTATAGACGAACAGCCGGTTGGAGTCGATGTCTTCTTCCAGCATCTCCTGCGGCGGATAGCTGTCGCCCCACTGGGTCGGGTTGCCCGAATCCGCCATTTCTTTCCGGGCATGGGCATAGATCTCTAAAATTTGCTCCAGATCAGAGCGCCGTGCTCCACGAAACATTCCGTTTCCACCTTCTCTTTCCGTGCGCCGCAGCGCACTCCCACATTTTTGCAGGTCTAGCTTTTATTGTAACACACTCTGCATCGTTTTTCCATCTTAAGACATCAAAAGACGTCCCGCAGACACGGGACGTCTTTTTTCGCAGTGTGCTCAAAGGTCAGGCCGGTGTGCGGGTGCGGGCCGCGCGGCTCTGACGGTACTCACGGGGGCTCTGACCGTACCGCTCGTGGAACAGGCGGTAGAAATAGCTGGTGTTCTCGTAGCCGACATGGGTGATGATCTGCTGGATGTTCCAGTCGCTGCGGCGCAGCAGGCGGGCGGCAGTCTCCATCCGGTGCTTCTGGAGCAATTCCTTGTAAGTACGGCCTGTCTGCGCCCGGACGCACTCGCTGACATAGGCCAGAGAGACGCCGTAGCTGCGAGCCACATTGGAGAGGCTGGCCTCACGGTAATTCTTGGTGATCTCATCCAAAGCCGCCTGCACCAGCTCTTCGCGGCTGACGGCCGCGCCGTAGGCTTCCAGCGGGAATTTCTTGATGCTCATAGGTATCCTCCGTTGCGGCGCAGCCGGGGACATGGGGGCTGTCGGAGCCGGGCCGCGCTCAGGTCTCATAAGCGTCCCTCTGTTGGGAGGCTTCTGCCTATAATACGGCGCAGCCGGGCCGGAAATTGCATAAGACAAGAAAAAACTCCAAAATTTTTCAGACGGGGTTTCGACAAAGCAAAAGCCGCCGCCCGCCTCGGGCAGCAGCTTTTCAGGAAAAGAAAAAGAGGAAAACAGAACTCAGAACATCTTCTCGTGGTGATACCGGCCCGTGCGCAGGAACTCCACCCACTCGGCGATGTTCACGGCGTGGTCGCCGATGCGCTCGAGGTACTTGATGACCATCAGCACATCCAGCGCGGCGTCCACTTTGCTGGGGTCAGCAGCGATCTCCGCCGCCAGCATCCGCTTGATGCTGTTGAAGTCGTAGTCCACGGCGTCGTCGGCGTCGATGACGGCTTTTGCCGCCGCCTCATCTTCTGCCGCAAAGGCGCTCATGGCGTCCTGCAGCATCTTGTGGGCTTTACGGCCCATCTCAATGCTCCTGCTCACGGCGGGGTCGCCCGCCTTGCGGACGCCGGCCAGATGGGGGACGATCTCCGCGATGTCGGCGGCATGGTCACCGATGCGCTCCACGTCTGTCACCACTTTCATGGCAGCAGAGATAAAGCGCAGATCACTTGCCACCGGCTGCTGACGCAGCAGCAGGGTCATGCAGCGGTGCTCGATGTCCCGCTCCATCCGGTTGACCTCGGTGTCGCCCTTGACGATGCCCTTTGCTTCCTCGGCGTCCGCCGTGCAGAGAGCTTCCAGCGCATCTTCCACCGCGTCGGCAGAGAGCTGGCCCATCTTGGCCAGCGATCCCTTCAGGGCCGCGAGGTCGGCTTCGTACTGTGTGCGTGTGCTCATATCGCAAACCCTCCTTTTTAACCGAAGCGGCCCGAGATGTAGTCCTCGGTGCGCTTATCCTTCGGGGTGCTGAAAATCTCGCCCGTGGGGCCGCACTCCACCAGCTCACCCAGCAGGAAGAAGGCCGTGCGGTCGCTGATACGGGCAGCCTGCTGCATATTGTGGGTGACGATGACCACGGTGTAGTTCTTTTT
>ENA-ORSY01002067-ORSY01002067.1-human-gut-metagenome-genome-assembly--contig:-NODE-2067-length-12282-cov-3.241188_pt1 | contig 12282 bp, 10 predicted proteins | sample MGYA00242193_ERZ509160 | MGnify/ENA primary metagenome ERZ509160 (study PRJEB26280, sample SAMEA2338670) | human gut metagenome | biome: human gut; feature: human-associated habitat; material: faeces...
CGCGGGTGCCGCATGGAGCACCTGGCGGCGGAAGAAATACGGGATCAGGATCGTGGAGGGGTAGAAAAAATGGAAGAGCAAAATATGTTTTTGTGGATCAAGGCGGCGGTGACGGCGCTGTGCGCGGCGTTTTCGGCGGCCTTTGGCTGGCTGGGGTGGCTGGTGCTGGCCTGGGCTGTATGCATGGTGATCGACTGGATCAGTGGCAGCGCGGCTGCGGCGTCCAAAGGCGAGTGGTCAAGCGCTGTGGCGCGCGCAGGCATCTGGCACAAGGCCGGGATGGTGGTCGTTGTGCTGGTGTGCGCCCTGACCGACGCCGTGCTGGCGATGACCGTTGCCAACCTGCCCGGGCTGGGCCTTGAGGTGAACGGCGTGGTGCTGCCGGTGGTGCTGGTGTGGTATATTTTTACCGAGCTCGGTTCCATTGCCGAGAACGCCGCCGCCATGGGCGCACCCGTGCCCGGGTGGCTGGTAAGGATTTTGGCGCAGGGGAAGGAGGGGGCAGAAAAGTGAGGGGTGCAGCAGCTTTGCCTTCCCCCAAGTGGGGGAAGGTGGCCCCGCAGGGCCGGATGAGGGATGAGCTTGCGAAAAGCAGAGCGCGAACGGGGAATCACCGCAGGGCTGCCCCTCATCCGCCCTCGGGCGGGGCCTCGGGCACCTTCCCCCAAAAGGGGGAAGGCTGACAACGTGAACCTGCGAGTCGGTAAAAAAGAAGGGTATCTGTCGCATGAACGGCAGATACCCTTTTTTTATTTTGCTTACAGGTAATTTTTCAGGTCGCTCTTGTTCGTGGCGCAGCGCTCGGCGGCCTCGCGGGTGATGCGGCCTGTGCTGACAAGGCGGGCCAGGTCGGCGTTCAGGCTGTGCATACCAAGGGCCGCGCCGGATTGCAGGATGCTCGGGATCTGGTAGCACTTGCCCTCGCGGATCAGGTTTGCGACGGCGTCGGTGCCCACCAGAATCTCCGTGGCGGCGCAGCGGCCCTTGCCGACGGCCAGCGGCAGCAGCTGCTGGGTGATGACGCCGCGCAGCACGGCGGCCAGCTGGCCGCGGATCTGGTTCTGCGCACCGGCAGGGCAGACGTCGATGATGCGGTCGATCGTCTGCGCCGCGCCGATGGTGTGCAGCGTGCTCATGACAAGGTGTCCGGTCTCGGCAGCCGTGACGGCAGCGGAAATCGTCTCATAGTCGCGCATCTCGCCGACGAGGATGACGTCGGGGTCCTCACGCAGGGCGCTGCGCAGCGCCGAAGCAAAGCTGCGCACATCGGCGCCGACCTCGCGCTGGTGGATCAGCGAGCAGCGGCCCTGATAGACGTACTCGATGGGGTCCTCAATCGTGATGATGTGGTCGCTGCGCGTCTTATTGATGTGGTCGATCATGGCGGCCAGCGTGGTGGATTTGCCGCTGCCCGTGGGGCCGGTGACCAGGATCAGACCGCGCGGCTCGTCGGCCAGCTTTGTCAGAACGGGCGGCATGGCCAGCTCCTCCAAGGTCGGGATGGAGTCGTTCAGCAGGCGCAGTGTGGCCGCGGCCCTGCCCTGCTGGTAAAAGACGTTCACACGGCTGCGGGTACCGTCGGGCGCGACAAGCGCAAAGTCTGCGTCGATGCGCTCCGATGTGATGGCCTCGCGGTGGGCCTCGTCCATCAGGCTCAAAATCAGTGAGCGCGTCTCTGTCGCCGAAAGCTGGACCGGTGCCTCCGCCAGATGCCCGTCGATGCGGAACATCAGCGGCAGCCCCTCGGAGATATGAATATCGCTGGCCTTGCTGTTCCGCGCCAGCGCGGTGAGCTCATGGATCTGCATGGTGTACCTCGTTTTTCAGAAAAGAGGGTGGTGGCGGAAGGCTCTCTCCCCCAGTCGCTTCGCGACAGCCCCCTCGCAGAGGGGGCCAAGTCGCCTTGCCTCCCTCTGCGAGGGAGGTGGCGAGCCTGCGAGCCGGAGGGAGAGAACCCTGCGGTCAGCTGCTGCTTTCCTGTTTACTCCTCATAGAACGTGATCTTCAGCAGCTCCTCGGGGGTGGTTTCGCCCTCGCGGACGAGCTGCAGGGCGGCCTCGCGCAGGCTCGTCATGCCCTGGCTGCGGCGGGCGGCCTCGGTCAGCTGCGCCTGCGTTGCCCTGGCAGAAATCAGTTCGCGCAGCTCACGGTTGATGATGACCAGCTCGTGGATGGCGATACGCCCGCGGTAGCCCGTGCCGTTGCACTGGGTACAGCCCGTGCCGCGGCGCACAAACGGGATGTCAGGCCCTAAATAGGTGCGCTCCTCCGCCGTGACCGGCATCTGCTTGGCGCAGTGCGGGCAGACGCGGCGCATCAGACGCTGAGCCACGAGGCCCGCGACGGAGTTTGCGATCATGTACCGCTCGACACCCATATCCTCCAAACGGACAATGGACGACAGTGCGTCGTTTGTGTGCAGCGTTGAGAAAACCATGTGGCCCGTGATGGCCGCACGCACCGAGATGGACGCTGTCTCGGCGTCGCGCGTCTCGCCGACCATGATGACGTCGGGGTCCTGGCGCAGCAGGGCGCGCAGACCGCTCTCAAACGTCAGGCCGGCAATGTTGTTGACCTGCGTCTGGTTGATGCGGGCCAGGTTGCGCTCCACGGGGTCCTCAATCGTCGAGACGTTGACCTGCCGCTCGGCAATCGTCTGCAGGACCATGTACAGCGTCGTCGTTTTGCCGGAGCCTGTCGGTCCGGTCAGGTAGACGATGCCGTTCGGGCGGTTCAGCAGCGGCAGAAAGCGCTTGTAGGTCTCGTCGTTCATGCCGAAATGACTGGCATTTTTGATGTAGGTGTTGCTGGACAGAATACGCAGAACGGCCTTCTCGCCAAAGACCGTCGGCAGGATCGAAACACGGACGTTGACGTCGGGGCCGGTCTCGAGGCGTGCGCGGAAGTGGCCGTCCTGCGGGATGCGGTGCTCGGCAATGTCAAGGTTCGACATGATTTTGATACGCGCGATCAGCGGCTGGTGCAAAGCACGCTGCAGCGTCACATAGTCGATAATGACGCCGTCGATGCGCATACGGACCTTCGTCTCGCCCTCGAACGGCTCGATGTGAATATCCGACGCCGTCGTCGTGACGGCACGCTGCACGAGGCTGTTCAGCAGACGGATGATGGGCGCGTCGAGGTCGCCGCCCTCGGCAGTCATGTCGATGGCCAGATCCTCGGTCTGGGCGGCGGCCATGTCGCTGTCGTTGGCGGTGCGGGCCGCCTTGCGGGCGCTGACCTCGGCGTAATAGTAGCGGATGGCGCGGCGCAGCGGCTCCAGCTCGGCCAGCACGATCTCCGGTTCGAGGCCGGTCAGCTGGCGGATGTCCTCAAGGGCGTAGTAGTTCAGCGGGTCGTTGGCGGCAATCGTCAGCGCGCGCGGACTCTGCGCAATCGGCAGCATATCGTACTTCTGCGCAAGCTCCTGCGGGACCTTCTCAACGGCGGTCACATCGACGTTGGTGTGCTCGATGTCGATCATTGTAAGCTGGAGGCGCTGGGCCAGTGCCTCCAGGACCTGACGCTCATTGACGTAGCCAAGCTCCTGCAAAGCCTGGCCGACGCGCAGGTCGCGGTGCTCTTTCTGGTAGGCAAGGGCGGTGTTCAGCTGGTCGGGCGTGATATAGCCGAACTCGATCAGAACGTCGCCGAGGCGGATGTTTTTCACGGCTGTACGCCTCCTTTGTCACAGAGGATCACGTTCAGGGATACATTGAACGCCGTGGCCGTCACGGCGCTGCCGTCGGTGTCGGCGAAGCTGCGGGTATCGATGGAGAAGGATACAAGCTGTACGGACGGGTAGTTCGCGGCCATGTCGTCCAGCATCGAAAGAAAATCACTGTCCTCGCCCGTGCAGCAGAAGCTGACCGCCACGCTGCGGTAATAGCCCGGCTGGTCATAGTCCGGGATGAGGTCGGAGGCTAAGATCTGCTGCAAAATGGCGTTGCCCTGGGCCGTCGTGTCGGCGGTATCAGCGGTGATGCTGTCGTCGTCACCGGCAAAGGCGGACGCGGCTGCGCTGGGGGCAGCGCTCTGTCCGGCGTTCTCACTGGCGGTATAATAGGTAAGGCTCTGGGTCACGGGCTCGCCGATGGTCAGCGAGTCGGGCTGTAAATTGTGGTTCAGCTCCAGGCTTGTCACCAGCGTGTCCAGCTCGTCACTGCTCAGCAGGCTGTAGTAGCTGGCGTTGGCGGTCTGCAGTTCGCCCCAGTTGTTGTTTTTCTCGGCGGCGTAGGTCCCGGCCAGCATGATCGCATCCTGCATGGAGGTCTGGGCGTCCTGCGCCTCGCGCAGATCGGCGTCGGCCTGCTGGTGGTTCTCAATGCCCGGAATCAGCAGGAACCGGACAAAAAGCACAACGAACGCCAGCATCAGAACGACGTACAGCAGAATTTTATCGCGCTTTGTCATTGGTGCAATTTCCATAGCGCCCTCCTTTACTGCTGCGGCGCTGCCAGCACACAGCGCAGATCGATGGAATAGCCGTCGTCATCGGCCTTGTAGCCGGTGTAGCTGACGGTGGAAAACACCCCGCAGTTCTGCAGGGAACGGATGTAGGCCGGAATGTCGATGACCTGGGAGGAGTTCGCGTTAAAGAGCAGCTCGCCCGTCGATGCGTTGTAGTCGGTGAACTGGATCGTGATGCCGGACCCGCCGGCAGCCTCGACCCGGTGCAGCAGACTGCTGGTCACGTCGGGGTAGCTGTTCAGCAGCTCGGTCATCCCGTTGGAATAGTCGGTCAGCGAGCGGAACTGCGCCGCAGACTCGGAATCCTGCGTTGCGGCGCGGTATGGCTCGGTATTGTCGCTGCACCAGTTCAGGATGTCCTCCCGCTGGCTTTTCAGCATTGAGGTGTGCAGCGTCAGCACACCCCAGCCCAGCATGGAGACAGCCACGACAGCAAGGCCGGGCACCAGTGCTCGCAGGCCCTGGCTGCGGGACTCCGACTTGGCCGCACCGGCGGCCTTCTGCCAGCGCAGATAAAAGTTGTTCTGTTTCATAGCCATAATGATAAGCCCCCGGGGCAAGTATTTGCAGGTAAAAATCAGCGTGCGATCAGGTTGCCCGCCGCGTAGAGCACATCGGCCAGCGCGATGCCGGACGGCAGCCTGACGGTGGGTGAATCCGGGAAGCGGTCCACCTGCAGGCCCAGCGCCTCACAGCCCGGGCGGCAGACCGCAAGGTCGTCCGCCGTGGAACCGGCAAAGCAGACCGTCTCAATGCGGTGCTCGCTCTTGCTGGTCGTGTGGAACTGGATCAGGCCCGAGAGCTTCTGCGCGATCTCGGTGCCGGACTCCGCCGAGCCGCGCGGGTTGAACAGGCGGCTGCGGGTCGAGTAGGTGTACTGCCCCTGCACAAACAGGCAGGCAGAGATCGTGTCATCGTCAAATTGCAGCAGCACGAAGGTTTTTTGCTGCAAATCGGGGATCGTGCGCACGGCCTTGATCGGCGCGGCCAGCCCTAAGTCGATGCTGTACAGCTTGAAGCCGACGGCCTTGGCCAGCGCGTCGTACCCGGCAATGACGCTCTGCTCCACGCGGGTGGCCAGCACGGTATCCACGCGGGTCTTGGCATCGCGGGAGAGCAGCATGTAGTCGTCCAGCGGAGCCTTGACCTCGGCGCCGCCGCTGGCAAGCTCATGGGAGAGCACGGCCATCCGCTTTTTCTCGCTCATGGCGGGCAGCGTCAGGATGCGGTGCATGAACTGGCTGCCGCCTGCAATCAGCGCCACGCGGTTCATCGGCAGCTTGTTGGCGGTGAAAAACTCTTTGAGCGCGGCGGTCAGGTCCGCCTCGTTTGTGATGACGCCGTTGATCAGGCAGCCCTCGGGCAGCTCGGTCTGGGCGGCGGCGACAACGCGCGCCCCGCTGCCCGTGGGCGTGCCGACGGCGGCATACACCGTGCGGCTGCACAGATATAAAGAGGTAAGAAGTGCCATGGTGGGCCTCCGAATGGATAAAATATAAACAGAAAAAGGAGCTGCAGTGATGAGGCTCTCTCCCCCACCCGCTGCGGCGGGAGCCCCCTCGCAGCGGGGGCCAGGGAACTTGCCTCCCTCTGCGAGGGAGGTGGCCCGAAGGGCCGGAGGGAGAGAAGCTGCCGGGAAAATCCCTTTTCAGGGTTGACGGTGGTTCCTTTAAATCGCGCCGCTCGACGCGCCGATGGTGCCGTAGGACTGGTAGATGGGCACGATGACCGCGGCCACGACGCCGCCGACCACGAGACCCATAACAACGATCATAACGGGCTCCAGCAGCGTGACAAGGCGCTTGGTCGCCATCTCGGCCTCATAGTCGAGTGTCTCGCTGATGGTCGCCAGCAGGCTGTCCAGCTTGCCGGTCTCCTCGCCGACAGCGACGGAGGAGGAGAGCTTCACTTCAAAACCGTCGATGCCCGCAATCGCCTCCGACAGGCTGTGGCCTGCGCGGATGCTGTCCAGCGCGTCACCGAACTGGCTCTCGATCCAGCGGTTGCCGATGGCGTCGCGTGCCGCGGCCAGTGTCGTGATGATGGGCACGCCGCTGCCGTACAGGTTGGACAGCGTGCTGGCAAAGCGCGCCGTGCAGATCTTGCGGTTCAGCACGCCGACCACCGGCGCGTGCAGGATGAAGCGGTCCCACTGGCGGCGGACCTTCGGCTGCGCCAGCAGGAGCTTGCCGCCAAAGACGATGAGCGCCGCCACGACGAGCAGCACCGGCCAGTTGGCACCGACAAAGTCGCTGACGTCAAACAGCAGCTGGGTCAGGAACGGCAGGGTCTCCATCTGGTCAAACATCGGTTTGAACTGCGGCAGAACAAAGGTCATCAAAATCGCAATAACGCCGACGATGAGCACGGACAGGATAATGGGGTACATCATGCTGTTGCCGACCTGCTGGTTCATCTTGTGCTCGCGCTCATAGTAGGTCGCCATGCGGGCGCAGGCGTGGTCGATGCTGCCGGTGCCCTCGGCGCTGCGGATCATGGCCAGCAGCAGGGTGGGGAACGCGGGTGCGCAGGACTCCATCGCATCGGACAGCGGCACGCCCTTGCGCAGCTCGCTCAGGATGGCCTCGTACAGGGCCTTCTGGCGGGCGTCGATGGTGCGCTCGTCCGCCATGATGCGGAACGCACGCACCAGCGGCACACCGGCGGTCAGCAGGGTGCCCAGGTTGCGGCAGAAATCCGCCAGCACGGCGGTTTTCAGCGGGCGGAACGTCGCGTGGGCCTTCTGGGCCTCCTGCGCGTCGGTCATGTACAGGCCGTCATTGCGCAGCTTGGCGTAGAGCGCCTCCTCGCTGGGGGCCTCAAGCAGTCCGCGGACGGTCTTGCCCTTCTCATTGGTGGCAGTATAACGAAAACGTGGCATGAGGGAGATTCCTCCGAAAACAGGTTAAAAACTTTCAGATTGTAGAAAAACTCTTGTAGGGGCGAGCATTGCTCGCCCGCGCCCGTTTGCTTTGTAAGACAACTGTCCCGGAAAAAGCGTTGCTGCGGTAAGTTGACGGGCGACCAATGGTCGCCCCTACACACGCAATAAGGCAAGAATGCAATTTTTTGACGGTCTGAACTTCACAAAAACGCGCAGTACCATTCCAAAACGGGCCCGCCAAACAGCATCGCGATCACGATGCCCGCACACAGAAACGGGCCGAAGGCGAAGTGGTCCTTCTTCCCTGCCTTTTTGGCGGCCAACAGGTATATGCCGTATATACCGCCAAAAACAATGCCGAAAAACATCGCCAGCAGCGTATTCTGCCAGCCCAGGAACAGCCCGGCGGCTGCCATCAGCTTGATGTCGCCGCCGCCGAACGCGCCGTCGATGACAAGGCAGAGCAGAAACATCGGCACACTGACGCAGAGCGCACCGATGACGTGCGGCAGCCAGTCGGCAGGGGAGAGCAGCACGCTCACCGCGCCGCAGACCGCCAGTGCCAGATTCAGCCGGTCCGGGATGGTCTGCGTCTCGGCATCAATGAGTGAAACGCTCAGCAAGATCCCGCAGACCGCCAGCGCCAGCAGCGCGGCCCAGCTCATGCCGAACAGCCCGCCCGGCAGGGCGTAGGCAGCGCCGTACCGCCAAGTGCAGCCCAGCGCCAGCACGCCGCCCAGAAGCTCCACCAGCAGGTACCGCGCCGGAATGTGCGCACCGCAGTGGCGGCACCGCCCGCGCAAGAATAACCAGCTGAACACAGGCACTAAGTCCGGCGCACCCAGCGTGTGGCCGCACTGCGGGCATACGCTGCGGCCCTTCAGCGGGTCCATGCCCCGCGGCAGCCGCCACGCGACGACGTTCATAAAGCTGAACAGCGCCGCGCCCAGCAGAAAACGAATGAGTCCCAGCAGAACCTCAAGCAGCAGCATGGCCCACCCCCGCGCCGTATTGCAGCCGGTCCTCCGCGCGGAAAACGCGGTAACCGCCGTCGGCATCATAGATGGCGTACATGCAGTTCTCCTGATATAGGAGCCGCTGCACGGTGTAGCCGTTCGGGTCGATCTGCAAAAGCGTCACTGTGCCGGGCAGTGAGCCCAGCGTGCGGATTTCCTCAGCGATGCCGTCCGCAAAGCCGTCCGCGCTTGTCTGGTCGGCGAATGTCTGCCCGGCGGAGTAGCACTGGGCAGACACGGCACTGGCCGCCAGCCGCGCAGCCTTGACCTGAGCCAGGGCCTCCCGCGCACGGGCCTGATAGCGCAGCTCCGCCGCGCCGGTCACAATAGTATACAGGACAGCGCCCAGCGCCAGCAGTACGGCGAGCTTTTCCGCAAACGCAGCTTTGGCCCAGCGTTCCCCGGTATGGCGCAGCCATGCGCCCAGTCGTGCTGCCAGCATTGTTACACATCCTCTACCATATAATAACACGTTATTTAGTATAGCGTGCCGGGCCTGTATTTGCAAGGAATTTCGCGAAAAAAACTCTGCTTTTTGTTCAAAGATAACGGAAATTATGGCAAAATCGTGCACAACCTGCCGCTGACCCACTATATTTGGTGTAAATTTGCTGAAATCTCGCGGGATTTATTGCGAAAACGTCACATTCCGAGTATAATGACAATATATATAATCTGGTATTGTGTCTTATTGTAACCTTTCACCGGAGAAACGACGGGAGCATCTATGGTGCAGTACAATAAAAATATAAAAAACAAAAAGAAAGGCTTTACGCTGGTGGAGCTGATGGTCGTTCTGGCTATCACGGCCATTCTGGCGGTGCTGGTCGGCGGCGGGCTGATCGCCTACACGCGGCTGGCCCGGTTTGAAAAGAACGAGGCCAACGCCCGCACGCTGTTCCAGACGGCGCAGATCTCCCTGACCCGGATGGAGACGGCGGGGGAGCTGGATGCGTTCCGCCGGCAGGTCATGGAGGAGGGCAGCACGGGCGACCACTTCCAGAACGACGTCACCGTGACCGACGCGGACGGCAAAACCCTTGTGAGCCGCACCAAGACCGAACTGAACCAGAACGTGGCCGCGCTCTACTATGACCGCACGGGCGCTGCCGCGGGCAACCATAACGCGCTGGTGGAGCGGCTGCTGGGCGATTACATCTACGACGCCTCGCTGCTGAATGCCTCGATCTGCGTCGAGATCGACGTGCAGAGCGGGCAGGTCTACTCGGTCTTTTACGATACCAAATCCGATAAGCTCCGCTTCAATCAGGACGGTGCTACGAATATTTATGACCGCAGCTATGACCACCGCCGCAATGACAGCCTTGTCGGCTACTACTCTGCCGAGGACCGCGTCAACGTTGTGCAGCTGGTGCAGACGAAGCTGAAGGTCAAGAATCCCCGCCTGACGAACGGCGAGACGCTGACCCTGAGCTGGAGCGGCAACTCCAGCCTCGGCGATCTGGACACCTCCTACACGGCCACGGCCTACGATGCCAAGGATACCGGCAAGACGAAGCCGCTGTTTACCATCACGATCAAGCGCGACACCGCGGGCGCGGCGGATGATAACAAGCAGGTCATCACAGAGATGCCTGTCACGATTTATACGTATGATAATACGGGCAATCAGACGAAAACCGAGAAAGAACTCTACTTCCCGTTAAGCTACAACAAGGGCAGCTTTGTGCTGACGCTGGACGCCATGGCGGACGCGGCGCTGCTGCGTGCGTGTGAGAACGACGCTGACGTTGCCGCCACGAGCCTGTACAGCATCACCCGCCTGCTGAACGACCCGAAGGACATCTACATTGCCATGCGCGCCGAGCCGCGGGAAAACTACAGCGACACCTACACAGCCAGCAAAGAGGAAACGACGAACGAGGAAAACACCCTGCTGGCCAAGGGCGGCACGGCGGTCACGGCTGACCTGAAATATTTCCGCCATCTGTACAACCTGCGCTGGTCTGCGGATTGGAAGATTGACGACAAGGGCACCTACACACTGACCCCCCAGGCCAGCAACAGCACCGGCCTGAACTGGACGGGCGGCGGCGTCACGCTCTACTGCGCCGCGGGCGCATGGCCTGCGGCCAAGGTGCCGTCCCTCAATGACCCTGTCGCCTGGCCGACGATCCCGGAGCTGGGTGAAAAAATCGAACTTAGGAGCAAAACAACGGGCCTTGCCAACAACAAGACGACCCGTGTGCCCATCCTCAATCTGCAATTGAGCAGCAAGTCCGTTGCAAAAACCGGCAAGGCAGAGAAGGACGAGCTGGCCGACCACTATGTCGGCCTTATCGGCGAGAACAAGGGCGACATTTCTTACATCACACTGCGCGACCCGGACATTCAGGTCAACGTCAAGACCGAGACCGTCGCCGCCGGTGCGCTGCCGGACGAAAACCAGCTCAAGCTGACTGCAACCAAATTCGTCACGGCGCTGGAGGACACCGACGAGAACTGGCGCGATGTGCGCGCCGTCGGCGCACTCTGCGGCGTCAACACCGGCACGCTGGAAAACTGCGCCCTGACCCGCGGCACGAACTCCTCGACCAGTGCGCTGGTGGCCGCGGCGCTGGCGTTTGGCGACTCCACCACCGCGACAGAGCGAACAGCAGAACACAAGACCGTAAATAACAAAAACTATACCTATTATACAGACGAGCCGCGCGGCATTGGCGGTCTCGTCGGCGTTGCCATACCCAAAGCCGATTCCGTCATGCAGGATCTGACCGTTGCGTCGGACGTGACGGTAGCGGGTCTGCTTGTGGACGAGAACACGAAAAACGTTACAGACACAACGCCAGACCAGCAGGCCGAGAAGGCCCGCTACGCTGCCGCGGCAGCCGGGCCGGGTGACAAGAACTCCCTCTGGCGCAGCGTCGGCGTGGGCGGCGTGTTCGGCACGGTGGACGCTGCCCAGATGAAAACGAACGGTGATACGAACATCGTCAACAACGGCTTTGTCACCGGCAACGGCTTCACGGGCGGCATCGTCGGCAACCTGTTTACGACAGACGCAAATATCAGCACGCCGAGCCTGACGGGCCTGAGGAACAACGGCACGGTCAGCGCGGGCGCCAACTATAAGGGCGATACCGAGGGCGATGCGCGCAGCCTGGTGCTGGGGCAGTTCTTCGGCGGCATTGCGGGCTACGGCAGGGGCGTGACCCTGAAAGGCTGCGAAAGCGTGACCCGCAGCGACCTGACCGAGACCCAGCTCGAGGAGCAGGTCAAGGCGGGCTTCGACAAAAAAACCGGCACATTGACCGACGCCAGCCCCCTCAAGGGTGATTTCGTCGGCGGCCTTGTCGGCTACGGCAAGGATATTATGCTGGACAACTGCAAGACCGGCAGGGGCTACGTGCTCGGCAGCCGGTTTGTGGGCGGTCTGGCTGGTGGCTTTACCGGCAGCGGCGTACACATACAAAAGAACGATACGGGCTACGGAGGAGGTGGAATTGGTGACGGACAGACAAATACTGGAAGCCGTTTTGACGGAGGTCAGAGGACTTGGAACGCGAATGGATAAATTCGAAAGTCGAATGGATGGATTCGAAAGCCAAATGGATAAATTCGAAAGCCAGATGAACCGAATGGAAGAAAGTCAGAAGCGTTTTGAAGAAGAGACCAGAAATAACTTTGCAGATATCAAACTGCATTTGGAGAACATAACGGATAGGAATATTTCTATCCTTGCAGAGAATCATCTGAATCTTATCAATAAGATGGATGTGTCGGCTACCTGGATGAACAGGATTATGATTAATGAGGTTAAGATGAATGCTTTGACAGATCAGGTTGCCAGACTTCAGGCGAAATCCAGTTAAGCTTCCAATGATGAAAATACGAACGGATAAAAAGGGAGAACCATTGAGGTTCTCCCTTTAAAAGGTTTATTTTATGCGA
>ENA-ORSY01002070-ORSY01002070.1-human-gut-metagenome-genome-assembly--contig:-NODE-2070-length-12256-cov-23.436276_pt1 | contig 12256 bp, 6 predicted proteins | sample MGYA00242193_ERZ509160 | MGnify/ENA primary metagenome ERZ509160 (study PRJEB26280, sample SAMEA2338670) | human gut metagenome | biome: human gut; feature: human-associated habitat; material: faeces...
TCCCCGGCGAGCGCGCCAAGGTGGCCGTCGAGTCCTACGACGAACGCATCGACCCGGTGGGCGCCTGCGTCGGCATGAAGGGTTCGCGCATCTACTCGATCGTCAAGGAGCTGCGCAACGAGAACATCGACGTGGTCAATTACACGGCCAACCCGCAGCTGATGATCCAGCGCGCGCTGAACCCCGCGAAGATCTCGTCGATCACCATCGACGAGGAGAAGAAGACCGCCTCGGTCTACCTGAAGCCCGACCAGGTGTCGCTTGCCATCGGCAAGGGCGGCCTGAACATCCGCCTCTCGAAGATGCTCACCGGCTACGACATCGACGTCTACCGCGAGATCGAGGAGGAGGACGTGGCCCTCACGGAGTTCGCCGACGAGATCGACGGCTGGATCATCGACGCCCTGAAGGCTGCCGGCTGCGACACGGCCAAGAGCGTGCTCGAGCTGCCCGTCGAGGAGATCGCCGCACGCGCCGACCTCGAGCTGGAGCAGGCTCAGAAGGTGGTCGAGATTCTCAAGGCCGAGTTCGAATAACCAAAACAGCAAGAAAGGAGAGAATACCATATGAGTAATGAAAGAAGATTAAGGCTCATTCAGGTTGCCAAGGAGTTCAATGTGGGGATCAACACCATCACGGACTTCCTGCACAAGAAGGGCATCAAGAACGACGGGTCGCCCAACGCGCTGGTCGATGCCGACACCTATGCCGTGCTGGAGAAGGAGTTCGGCTCGAACCGCAGTGCCGCAGGTGCCCGCAACTCGATCCGCGAGCGCATCTCCCAGAAACAGGCGACCATCACCCTCGAGCAGACCCGCAAGCAGGAGCGCGAGGAGGAGAAAGAGGTGGTCATCAAGAGCAACGTCATCAGCGTGAAGGACGAGATCCAGCAGCCGAAGTTCCTCGGCAAGATCGACCTCTCGCCCAAACCCAAGGCCGCCCCGGCTCCCCAGCCGGCCCCGGCGCCCGCTCCGAAAGCGGAAACGGCCCCGGCACCCGCCCCCGCAGCCGAGAAACCGGCGGCTCCGGCCCCGGCTCCCCGAGAGGAGGCCCCCGCCGAGCCGCATGTGGCTGCCACGGCTCCCGAGCCGCGGGTTGAGACGCCCCGTACCGAACCGCAGCCGGCACCCGCTCCCGCCCGGGAGGAGGCTCCGGCCGAAACGAAGGCCGAGGCCCGCACGGAGGAGCGCCCGGCGCCCCAACCGGCCGCACCGGCTCCCGCCGAGCAGGCTCCCGCGACACCCGAGCCCCCGAAGGACAACATCTTCCGTCCGGCTACGGTGACCCTCACGGGCCCGCAGGTGCTCGGCACGATGGACGTCTCGGGATTCGTTCCCGGAGGCAAGCACAAGCGCAAGCGCCTCCAGAAGGAGAAGGTCGATGTCTCGAAGGCCCAGAAGGGAGGCCAGCAGGGCGGCGGCAAACAGGGCGGACAGGGCGGACAGAACGACCGCAACAACCGTCCGGGAGGCCAGCAGCAGAACCGCGGCCAGCAGCAGAACCAGCCCCGTCCGGGCGAAGGCCGCCGCAACAAGAACAAGAACACCCCCAAACCGATCGTCCGCCCCGAAGTGAGCGACGAGGAGGTTTCGAAACAGGTAAAGGACACCCTGGCCCGCCTGACGGCCAAGGGTGCCAAGACCAAGGCATCGAAATACCGCAAGGAGAAACGCGAGGCCGTCGCCGAACGCATGAGCGAGGAGTCGGCACGCGAGCAGCAGGAACGCTCGATCCTCAAGGTGACCGAGTTCGTCACCGTGAGCGAGCTGGCCACGATGATGAACGTCTCGCCGACGGAGGTCATCACCGCCTGCATGAACCTCGGACTGATGGTGTCGATCAACCAGCGGCTCGACGCCGAGGCTCTGGTGGTCGTTGCCGAGGAGTTCGGCTACAAGGTCGAGTTCGTCTCGGTGGAGATTCAGGAGGCCATCGCCGACGACCACGAAGACAAGGAGGAGGACCTCGTGCCGCGTCCGCCGATCGTCACGGTCATGGGACACGTCGATCACGGTAAGACCTCGCTGCTGGACAACATCCGCAAGACGAACGTCATCGAGGGCGAGGCCGGCGGCATCACGCAGCACATCGGTGCCTACAGCGTCGAACTCAACGGTCAGAAGATCACGTTCCTCGACACGCCGGGTCACGAAGCCTTCACGGCCATGCGTGCCCGCGGTGCGAAGATCACCGACGTGGCGATCATCATCGTCGCGGCCGACGACAACGTCATGCCGCAGACGATCGAGGCAATCAACCACGCCCAGGCTGCCGGTGTGCCGATGGTCTTCGCCATCAACAAGATCGACAAGCCCAATGCCAACCCCGACCACATCAAGGAGCAGCTCTCGCAGATGAACTACCTGGTCGAGTCGTGGGGCGGCAAATACCAGGATCAGGAGATCTCGGCCAAGAAGGGCATCAACCTCGACAAGCTGCTCGAGAAGGTGCTGCTCGAGGCTGAAATGCTCGAACTGAAGGCCAACCCGAACAAGAAGGCCGTGGGTACGGTGATCGAATCGACGCTCGACAAGGGCCGCGGCTACGTTTCGACGGTGCTCGTGCAGGCCGGAACGCTCCGCATCGGCGACGTCATCCTCTCCGGCACGTTCACGGGCCGCGTGAAGGCGATGTTCAACGAGAACGGCAAGAAGGTGACCGAGGCCGGTCCCTCGACCCCGGTGCAGGTGCTGGGTCTGAACGGCGCCCCGCAGGCCGGCGACCTGTTCAACGTGATGGACGACGACCGCTCGGCCCGCGAGATCGCCAACAAGCGCGAGCAGCTGCAGCGCATGCAGGGCATCATGACCCAGAAGCACGTGACGCTCGACGAGATCGGACGCCGCATCGCCATCGGTTCGTTCAAGGAGCTGAACATCATCGTCAAGGGCGACGTGGACGGTTCGGTCGAGGCCATGTCCGGATCGCTCATCAAGCTCTCGAAGGAGACTGTCCAGGTGAACGTGATCCATGCCGCCGTGGGACAGATCTCCGAGTCCGACGTGCTGCTGGCCGCCGCCTCGAACGCCATCATCGTAGGCTTCCAGGTGCGCCCGTCGGCCGCCGCGCGCAAGCTGGCCGAGAAGGAGGAGATCGAAATCCGCCTCTACTCGATCATCTACGACGCGATCAACGACATCAAGGACGCCATCGAGGGCATGCTCGAACCGGTGATGAAGGAGGAGATCGTCGCCTCGGTCGAGGTGATGGAGATCTTCCGCATCTCGAAGGTGGGCACCGTGGCCGGATGCGTCGTGCGCGAAGGCAAGCTCCAGCGCTCGACCCCCATCCGCGTCATCCGCGACGGCATCGTGATCTACACCGGCAAACTCGGATCGCTCAAGCGGTTCAAGGACGACGTCAAGGAGGTCACCTCCGGACAGGACTGCGGTCTGAACATCGAATCGTTCAACGACGTCCGTGTGGGCGACATCGTCGAAGGCTACGAACAGGTTGAGGTAAAACGCAAATAGTACCAATTATCCCAAACACACACCAATGAACACACAAATCAAATTTACCACCCCCGAAGAGGCCGTCAAGGTCATCAAGTCGGGCGATCACGTGCATCTGAGCTCCGTAGCTTCGGCTCCCCAGTGCCTGATCAACGCCATGTGCAAGCGCGGCGAAGCCGGTGAACTGAAGGATGTACACATCCACCACCTCCACACCGAGGGCCCGGCCCCCTATGCCGACGAGAAGTTCGAAGGCATCTTCCAGCTCGACTCGTTCTTCGTGGGCGGCAACGTCCGCAAGGTGACCCAGAGCGGATATGCCGACTACATTCCGATCTTCCTGAGCGAGACGCAGCGTCTCTACCGTTGCGGCGCCGTACCGTGCAACGTGGCCATGATCCAGGTTTCGACCCCGGACAAGCACGGCTTCGTATCGCTCGGCACGTCGGTCGATGCCACGCTGGCTGCCGTCGAGTGCGCCGACCACGTGATCGCCGTGGTAAACAAGCACGTTCCCCGTTCGTTCGGCCAGGCCATGATCCCGATGTCGAAGATCGACCTCTTCGTCGAGGACGACACCCCGCTCATGGAGGCCCACTTCACCGAGCCCAACGAGATCGAGACGGCCATCGGCAAGCACTGCGCCGCGCTGATCGAGGACGGTGCCACGCTGCAGATGGGTATCGGCGCCATTCCCAACGCCGTGCTCGCACAGCTCGGAAACCACAAGAACCTCGGTATCCACACCGAAATGTTCGCCGACGGCGTGCTGCTGCTCGTCGAGAAGGGCGTCATCAACGGCGAGGCGAAGAACATCGACAAGGGCAAGATGGTCTCGACCTTCCTGATGGGTTCGCAGAAGGTCTACGACTTCATCGACGACAACCCGGCCGTGATGATGATGGACGTGGGCTACACGAACGATCCCTACGTGATCGCCAAGAACGACCGCGTGACGGCCATCAACTCGGCCCTGCAGGTGGACCTCACCGGCCAGGTGTGCGCCGACTCGCTGGGCACGAAGTTCTACTCGGGCGTGGGCGGACAGATCGACTTCGTCTACGGAGCCTCGCTGTCGAAGGGCGGAAAGGCCATCATCGCCATGCCTTCGATCACCAACAAGGGCATCTCGAAGATCGCCCCGGTGCTCACGGCCGGTGCCGGTGTCGTTACGACGCGTAACCACATCCACTGGTTTGTCACCGAGAACGGCGCCGTGGATCTCTACGGCAAGACGCTCCAGGAGCGTGCCCGCCTGCTGATCTCGGTGGCCCACCCGTCGGCCCAGGAGGAGTTGGACCGTGCCGCTTTCGAGCGCTTCGGCTCGCACCACCACTACATCAAGAAGTACATGGGCAAGTAGCCTTCACGGAAGGGTTGCTTCCCGCACCGATACGGGGTTCCGGTCCAACGGCCGGAACCCCGTTTTTTTATCGTCCCGAAGCGGGAATTCGGCGGATATTCACTTGTTTTCGCGGGGAAGATTTTCTAAATTTGTAACAGATGCGGGATCGGAAATACCCGCCGGTCCGGGCAAACATCGTAACCAACCTAAACTACACCACCTATGAAACGTCCGACATTCGGGAACCTCCTCGGTTCGCTGTGCGGCACGGCCCTCGCCGCCGCACTCATCACCTCCTGCGCCCCCCGGCAGAACATGCTCACCGAAGAGGAAATCGCCGACGGCTGGGAGCTGCTCTTCGACGGGAAGAGCCTCGACCAGTGGAAAGACTTCAACGGGGATTCGCTCACACAGCCGTGGCACGTCGTAGACGGCTGCATCCAGGCCAACGGCGACGGCAGCGACCTTTCGGGCTATATCGTCACCCGAAAACAGTACGAAAACTTCATCCTCGACTGGGAGTGGAAACTCTCGCGCGGCGGCAACAGCGGCATGCTCTACCACGTGGTCGAGGGCCCCTGCTTCGAAGTACCCTACGTCACCGGCCCCGAATACCAGCTCATCGACGAGGAGGGCTGGGAGGAGCAGAACGCTCCGACGAAGCTCGAGGAGTGGCAGCGCCTGGGCGTCGATTACGCCATGCACCTCCCGGACCGCGCGGCCATGCGGCTCAATCCGCAGGGCGAGTGGAACTCGTCGCGCATCGTCTTCGACAACGGCCATGTCGAGCATTGGCTCAACGGCGTGAAGATCCTCGAATTCGAAGCCTGGACCGACGACTGGTTCGCCCGCAAGGCGAGCGGCAAATGGGAGACCGCTCCCGAATACGGACTGGCCCGCCGCGGCGTGATCTGCCTGCAGGACCACGGCTACCCGGCCTCGTTCCGCAACCTGAAGATCAAGGAGCTGCCCCGCAAGGCCGGCAGCGAGGTTTCGCTCTTCAACGGCCGTGACCTCACGGGCTGGGAGGCCTACGGCACCGAGAAGTGGTATGTCGATCCGCAGGGGCTCCTCGTTTGCGAAAGCGGTCCCGACAAGCAGTACGGATACCTTGCCACACGCGCATACTACGATGATTTCGACCTCACGGTGGAGTTCCGCCAGCTGGCCAACGGCAACTCGGGCATCTTCTTCCGCTCGTTCATCGAGCCGCCCGTGAAGGTGCACGGATGGCAGTGCGAGGTAGCCCCCAGGGGCAACGATACGGGCGGCATCTACGAATCCTACGGCCGCGGCTGGCTCGTACAGATCCCCGACGAGAAGGAGTCGCTGCTCAAAGAGCGCGACTGGAACACGCTGCGCCTGCGCGTCGAGGGCGATCACGTGCAGACGTGGCTCAACGGCGAGGCGATGGCCGACCTGCACGATGCGAAGATCGGCGCCGCACAGGGCCGCATCGCCCTGCAGATCCACGACGGAGGCGGCATCAAGGTGCAGTGGCGCAACCTCCGCCTCAAGACGCTCTGATCACCCAAGTCCAACCGCAAACAGATCGAAAGCCATGGGAATCAACCGCAGAAACTTCCTGAAAACGGCGGGTGCCGCCACGCTCTTCACCATCGTTCCGCGGTGGGTGCTGGGCGGACCCGGACGCATCGCCCCGAGCGACCAGCTCACCAAGGGCATCATCGGCGTCGGCGGCATCGGCCGCAGCAGCTACCACTTCACCAGCACACCCGAATGCCGGCTGGTGGCCATCTGCGACGTGGACAGCGACCACCTCCGGAGCGCCGCGGAGCTGGGCCGGCGCAAATTCGGCCAGACGCTGAAAACCTACCACTTCTACCGCGACCTGATCACCGACCCGAATGTCGATATCGTACACATCGCCACCCCACCCCACTGGCACGGCATCATGGCCGTCGAGGCCGCCAAGGCCGGCAAGGACATCTGGTGCGAAAAACCCATGACACGCACCATCGGCGAGGGCAGGCGCGTCGTCGAGGCCGTCAGGCGCTACGGGCGCATCTTCCGCCTCAATACGTGGTTCCGCTTTGCGGACACCTTCTACGGGCTCGGTACGACAGTCGAACCGCTCAAGAAACTCGTGCAGAGCGGCATGCTCGGATGGCCGCTGAAGGTGACTATCTCGGGGGCCACGGGCTTCACGTGGAAATTCTACTGGGTGGGCCGCGAACACCTCGAACCGCAACCCGTACCTGCAGCCCTCGACTACGACCTGTGGCTCGGCCCGGCCCCTGCGAAACCCTACAACGCCCACCGTACGCACCAGACCTTCCGCGGATACTGGGACTACGACGGCGGCGGGCTCACCGACATGGGTCAGCACTACATGGACCCGGTGCAGTACCTGCTGGGCAAGGACGACACGTCGCCCGTGAAGATCGAGGTCGATGCCCCGCAGCAGCACCCCGACGCGGTGGGCATCTGGCGCAGGATCGTCTACACCTACGAAGACGGCTGCCAGATCGTGCTCGAGGGCGAGGGGTTCGAGAGCTCGGGCAAGGTCCCCTACATCGAGGGCCCGTTGGGCAAGGTCTACAAGGGATTCGAGTGTACGATCCCCGACGTGATGAACAAGCTGGCCGAGATGCCCGACCCCGAGCCGCAACGCACCGACTTCCTCGCCTGCGTCCGAAAGCGCGAGCACTTCGCGCTGGACGAGGTGAAGGGACACCGCAGCTCGACGCTGGTCAATCTGGGCGCCTGCGCCCTGAGGCTCAACCGCACGCTGCACTTCGATCCCGACGCGCAGCTCTTCATCGGCGACGACGCAGCCAACCGACTGATCGACCAGCCGATGCGGTCGCCGTGGAAAATCTAACAACCCCCAAAGCGCATGAAACGATGAAAAAAAGAGCCATACTACTTTTCTGGTTCCTGTGTCTGCTGCCGTTTGCCGCGGGGGCACAGGATGGCCGGCAGCGCACCGTCGAGACGGTCGTGGCCGACGTGCTGGCACAGCTGCCCGCCGGGCAGACAGCCGACTACCGAACCCTGATGGACGAACTGGCCGCAACGGGCACGGAAGGCATCCGGATACTCGCCGGGATGCTCGTCCCCGCCGGGCAGGGCAGCGACGCCGCCGTGGAGTACGCCCTGAGCGGCGTAGTCCACCACGTGACGGAACAAGGACGCGGAGAGGCCCGCGATGCCGTGCGGCAAGGACTCGCACAGAGCATCGACGCCTGCCCGGACCCTGCGGACCGCGCCGTCCTCATCTCGCTGCTTGCATGCTGCTCCACGGCAGAGGATGCAGCCGTTTTTGCAAAATACGCCGACGACGGGCAGCTTGCCGATGCCGCCGTCCGCGGCCTGATCGCGACGCCCGGATCGGAGCCGGCAATTCTTGAGCTGATGCAGCAATCCGACGGTCCGTCGGCGCGGCTGGCCCATGCCGCCGCGAAACGGCCGAGCGAAGGGGCCGAGGAGATCCTCCTTGCGTGGCTGGCCGACTACCCCAGCGACGATACGACCCGGGAGGCCATCTATGCCGCCCTGGCTGCATGCGGCGGCCGGGCATCGCTCCGAGTGCTCGGGGATGCGGCGGCAGCCGCCGACTTCGACTTCGCCACGGGTGATGCGACGGGAGCCTTCCTCGACCTGCTGAACAACCTCGCCGAACGCGGCGACACGAAGGTCGTGCAGCGGGCCGCACGTACGCTGGCCAAAGAGTCGGTACGCACGAACATCCGCACGGCCGCGCTCGAGCTCCTGCTCCGCACCACCCCCGAACAGCGTACCGAACTGCTGCTCGCGGCGCTCGGGGACAACGACCGGGCCTACCGCTGCGCGGCACTCACCCTTGCAGCAGACTACACCGACGAGGCGCTGTGCGCAGCCATCGTCGGCGAATGGCCGAAACTGACGGCCGAGGCGCGCACGGATGTGGTGAACTGGTTGGGCGACCGCCACGCCGTTTCGCAGACCGCGACGGTACTGGCCGCCATCGACGCCTCGGATCCCGGGCTCGCCGCAGCCGCCGTGCGTGCGGCCGGCCGTCTCGGCGGCCAGGAGGCGCTCGAAGCGCTGATCGCCCGGCTGAACGGCCCGCTGGCCGAAGAGGCCGTAGCCGCACTGGCCTCATTCAACGGCCAGGTGGACGACGGGCTCGTCGCGGCGCTCGATGCCGATCCCGTAACGCAGGCCAACGCCCTGCGGCTCGTCGCCCGACGGCGGATCACCCGGGCAGCCGACCGGGTCTTCGCCCTGCTCAACGCCGGACAGGAACCCGTACGACAGGCCGCGCTGGCGGCCCTCGCCGGGGTGACGACGGCGGCGGATTTCCCGAGACTCTGCGACCGGCTCGACAACGCCACGGAGAGCGAAACACCGCAAATCCAGGCCGGACTGCTGAACGCCCTGGCACAAATGGCTCCCGAGGAACAATACGCCCGAACAACAGAGCGGATGGCCGCATCGGCTGAAAAGGCGCGCTACTACCCGTTGCTGGCACATACGGGCACACAGGAGGCGATCGACGCCCTGCTCGGCGGCGACGACCGCAAGGCGGCTTTCGCGGCACTGCTGACGGTAGAGAGTCCTGTCGTGCCGGAGGTGCTGTTCTCGCTGGCCACCGAGCACCCCGAATGGAAAGACGAGGCGATCACTCGCTACACGGAACTCGTGACCGCGAACCGCACGCCCGAGGAGCAGGTGACCTGCTGCACGAAAGCACTCGGAACGGATCCTGCACCGGAGGTGAAGAACCGGCTGCTTGCAGCATTGGCCGGCACCGCCTCGCTGCCGGCCGTCGAGGTGGCCGCCCGATACCTCGACGATCCCGCGACAGCCGCGGCGGCGGCAGATGCCGTGCGGAGAATCGCAGCAAAGAGCCCCGGCACGGGTGGAGAAACGGTGGTCGCAGCTCTCGAGCGGGCCCGCACGGTCTACGCCGGGCTGGCCTCTGAAGACGCCGACGCCGGCTATGCGGTGGACGAGATCAACGGGCTGCTGGACCGCTATGCCGCCGTGCCGCGCTTCGAGCTGACGGAAGAGGAGGCGGCCGAGGGTTTCGAGGTGCTCTTCGACGGCCTCTCGCTCGAAAAGTGGACCGGCAACAAGACCAACTACGTTCCGCAGGAGGGGACGATCTACGTCACGGCGCAATACGGCGGCAGTGGAAACCTCTACACCGTCAAGGAGTACGGCGACTTCATCCTGCGCTTCGAGTTCTCGTTCGTCCGCCCGGGTGTGAACAACGGAATCGGAATCCGCACCCCGATGGGCGTCGATGCCGCCTACCACGGCATGGAGATCCAGGTACTCGACCACGATGACCCGATCTACAAAAACCTGCACATCTACCAGCAACACGGCTCTGTCTATGGGGTCATCCCGGCGCAAAAGCACGTCGTCTTCGGCGAACAGGGGACGTGGAACACCGAGGAGATCCGCGCCGCAGGCGACCGCATCACCGTAACGGTCAATGGCGAGGTGATCCTCGACGGCAACATCCGCGAAGCCTGCAAGGGCCATAACGTGGCCCCCGACGGCTCGGAGCGGAACCCCTACACCGTGGACGGGCGGAACCACCCGGGGCTCTTCAACAAACGCGGTCACATCGGGCTGCTCGGCCACGGCCCCGGCATCCGGTTCCGCAACATCCGCATCAAGGAACTTTGAACCTCGGCGGAGGGCGGAGACCGATCCGGGAGAACCTCCACCCTCCGCACCGTACCGGGATGCCGCATCAGCGCCCCGCATCCCGCGAATTGAACCGCACGGAAAAGAGATGAACAGATCCAACCCAGGCAATGGTCCCGTCAGGATCGTCGCCATCGGAGCGGGCAACCGCACGAACAAATACCTCGAATACGCCGTCCGACACCCCGAACGGCTGCAACTTGCAGGCGTCGTGGAGCTCAACCCGCTGCGCCGGGAGGCTGTCGCCGCAAAATTCGGACTCGCGCCGTCGCAATGCTTCGACGACTACCGTCTCTTCTTCGGGCAGCCCCGGTCGGCCGATGCCGTACTGATCGCGACACCCGAGGACACGCACTTCGAGCCCTGCATGCTGGCCATCGAGGCGGGCTACGACGTACTGCTCGAGAAGCCCATCGCCCAAAGGCTCGACGAATGCCGGCAGATTGCCGAAGCGGCCCGCAGGCGGGGCGTGATCGTCGGGATCTGCCACGTCATGCGCTATCACCCCTATTTCGTCCGGATCAAGGAGATCGTCGATTCGGGTGAACTGGGACAACTCATCTCGATAAACCATACGGCCGCGGTGGGCATAGACCGCATGACCCACTGCTTCGTGCGGGGACTCTGGCGCTGCGAAGAGTGTGCCAACCCGATGCTGATCTCGAAGTGCTGCCACGACATCGACTTTCTGCTGTGGCTTGCATCGTCGCAATGCCGGAAAATATCGTCGTTCGGATCGCTCAGGTGGTATCGCCGGGAGAATGCCCCGCAGGGTTCGGCCGAACGTTGCATAGCGTGCCCCGTCGAACCGACATGCCCCTACTCGGCCGTAGACCTCTACCGTACCCGGCGTGACTGGATCTCGAACTTCGACATACCCGAGGGAGCAACGCTCGACGAGGTAATCGAACGGCAGTTACACGACGGATCTTATGGGCGCTGCGTCTTCCGCTGCGACAACAATGTGGTGGACAACCAGGTCGTCACCATGGAGATGGCAAGCGGTGTCACGGTATCGCTTGCCATGGAAACCTTCACGCTTGATGACCGGCGCGAAACGCACATACGAATGACGCACGGCGAAATCGAGGGCGACGAACGCACACTGCGGATCCGAAAGTTCCGCGGAGGAGAGGAGCAGATCATCGACTTCAGGGAGCTGGCCGGAACGCCGTTCCACGCCGGTTCGGACCTGAATCTGATCGGGGACTTTGTCGAAGCGATCAGCCGGAGGGGCGGACACCGATTCCGCACCACAATCGAGGAGTCGGTCGAAAGCCACCGGATCTGCTTCGAAGCCGAGCACAGCCGCCATACGGGGAAAACCCTCCTGCTTGAATAACCGACACGACGGGAGCCAACAAACATTCTCACCGGTCGGCCCGGTACCGCCGTACAAACCCTTGAAAACAACACACCCAGGGAAATCCCCGGGTGTATCTTTTCTTGTCTTACCGTCCCGACAACCGTTCGAAACAGATTCCTGCCCCTGCAGCAAGCCGAGGGCGAAGCTCAGAACGATTCCCCGTCCGGCGGGGCAGAGATATCGGGCAGGCCCCGTTTCTCTTGTGAGGCGATCCGGGCTTACAAGGATTCATGGATTCCCCGTCCTCCGGCTGCACAGGCAACCGACAAACGGCGGAATACCGTAAGCTGCTGCCGGCCTTGCTCCGGCCTCCGAATCCTGTCTCCGAAGGAGATCACCGGGACGGTCCCCGTTGTGCGAAGGAGATGCTTCTTCAGTCGTCGAGGCGATATCCGGATCTTGCGGGAGACAAAAAAAGGTCAG
>ENA-ORSY01002081-ORSY01002081.1-human-gut-metagenome-genome-assembly--contig:-NODE-2081-length-12208-cov-2.344853_pt1 | contig 12208 bp, 9 predicted proteins | sample MGYA00242193_ERZ509160 | MGnify/ENA primary metagenome ERZ509160 (study PRJEB26280, sample SAMEA2338670) | human gut metagenome | biome: human gut; feature: human-associated habitat; material: faeces...
TGAATACCCATGAGAAGAACGGCGGCGTGGGCGCCACATCCACGGTGGCCCGGAAGTGGTTGGCGTCCACCACCTCCGTGTCCACATCCTCCCCGAAGTGATCTATGATGTTTCGCATGGTGCGGTTCTCACACAGCAGCGTCACCCGCTGGGGCATGTCGTGATACATGCCAAAGATTTCCCGGATGTAGGACGCTGGGTCAAAGGACGGATCCGCTATGTAAGGGGCATCTGAATCCTGGATGGCCGTCATGCGGTCCACCCGGAACTGGGCCAGTTTGCCGTGCTTTTCCGACCAGCCCACGGCGTAATAGAAATCCCGGCTCCAGATGAGGACATAGGGGCTGAATCCATAGCGGTAGCCCTTGTGTTTCAGGACCTTTTCCTTTTTCGGCGTGTACTCGAAATACTGGAAGGAGATGGCCCGTTGTTTGTGAATCGCCGTCTGGATCGCGTCGATGGCGTAGTACACGGCCTCGTTGTCCGGCTTGGCCGTGCCGTCCATGTAGACGGGGCGGTTCAGGAGCGCGGCGTTGTGTCTGCTGGTAAGATGGCCTAACTTCTCAATGAGGGCGGTGCTTTTCTTCTCTGTGATGAGGTGGGAGGACTCCACAGCGTCCACCAGCAGTTTCAGTTCCGGCAGCTCAAGCAGCCGGGAACCGACGAAGTAGCGGTTTTGCGTGCTTTTGATGCAGATGACGTCCAGGCCGAAGTCCATGAGCAGTTGGATATCGCTGTACACATTTTTCCGGGTGGTCTGGATGCCATGAGTCTCCCAAAAACGGAGAATATCCGCGCCAGTTGCGTAGTGGTGCTCATCTGTCTGCTTCAGGAGAAGTTGTAGCAATAGGAGAATTCGGGAGCGCGGATCGTTTTGCATATTGGTCATCCTCAATTTCGAAGACACTCTTGGTGTAATGAGTTCGATCTCCACAGGTTACATGAGTTGTTTCTTTAATTTTTGGAAACTCTCGTCGCTGATGACGTGCTCAATCCGGCAGGCATCTGCCTCTGCGGTTTTCGGATCCACGCCGGCGGCAATCAGACGCTCGGTAAAGAAACGGTGCTTTTCGTAAATCTGTTCCGCCACTTCCCGGCCAATGTCGGTCAGGTGCAGGAAATAGTCGCTGTCCATCGTCAGAAAACCTCCATCCCGCAGGGTCGCCACCGCATGGCTCACGCTGGGCTTTGACACCTCCATATGCCGGGCGACATCAACAGAGCGCACTGTTCCTTTCTGCATTTGGAGCACTAAAATTGCCTCTAAATAATCTTCACCCGATGTGGTGGCTTGCTGTTTTCTTTTCATATTTCCCTCTTAGGACGTTCATGTCGGTAAGGAAGACATTTGCTGTTTCTGCTGGAGTGCAACCAAATGCGCATACAACCCGCCTTTTTTAGCCAACTCGCTGGGAGTCCCCACTTCAGTCACTTTTCCTTTGTCCAAAACAACTATCTTGTCTGCATTTGCTATGGTCCTCATTCGATGCGCAATAACTATCACTGTCCTACCTTTTAATAACGCTGACAAGGCAGTTTGTACCATTGTTTCACTTTCTGCATCCATAGATGCAGTTGCTTCATCGAGAAGAATAACAGGAGCATTTTTTAGCAAGGCACGGGCAATAGAAATGCGCTGGCGCTCGCCACCGGATAATTTACTTCCGTTTTCCCCGATATTCGTGTCATAGCCTTGCGGTAAACGATCAATAAACTCATCACATTGGGCGGCCTTTGCTGCGGCTCTAACATCTTCGTCAGAAGCTCCGCTACGGCCAAGCCGTATATTTTCCATTACCGATTCGTCAAAAAGGGTGACATTCTGGAATACGATTGCATAGTTTTTTAACAATACTTCTGGTTCAACAGTTTTGACATCTATGCCTCCAAGTGTTATGAGTCCGGAATCGGCGTCCCAAAAACGCGCTGCTAATTTTGAAACTGTTGATTTTCCACTGCCAGATGGCCCGACTAAAGCAGTTATTTCGCCTTGCTTTGCTACAAAAGATACTCCTGTCAGAACTGGTTCCTCGTTATAAGAAAAGTAAACATCCTTGAACTCAATATCGCAGCCAATGTTATTGCAACAGTCTGAGCCGGTTTGTTCCTGTGTATTGTCTATCTGTTTCATCCGGCCAATGCTTACAAGTGCGGCAAAAACCTCCGCTAATAGCATGAAACAGTTGGTGAATGGATCATAGATTCGACCAGCGAAAAGAAGGAACAGTATGAGCATGGGAATAGAAAGCATACCTTCAATCACCAAGTTTCCCCCTATAAGCAAAACAGCAACTAAACCAAAGCGCAGGATGAACTGAGCAGCTGTTGTAGATGCTCCGGGGGCTAACTCATTTCGGAAGGAACAACGAATAACATTCTCTAACTTTTTATCAAGTTCATCCAAGTATACATCCGTTTTTGAGTATGCTTTTAATTCTTTTATAGTATCAATATATTCTTGTACTGCGTCATAGGCGCACCTTTTTGCCTCCAGATTTTCAAGTTCCGCCTTACTCTGTGCCTTACGAGCAAGAACAACAACAATTGAGGCAACTGGTACCGGGACAATAATACAAAGAGCCATCCTCCAGTCTAAAACTGCCAGCCCCACGGACATAATAACAAACATAAGAATTGTGCCTAACAACTGTGGAATCGCATTAGAAAATGTCCTTTCTAATGCTGTACAATCCCCCATAATAGTAGTTGTCAGATCGGCTAAATTTTTCTTTTCAAAGAATGACAGTGGAAGTTTTCTGAGTTTTTCAGCCAGCACAATTCTTCGGTTTGCACTTTCCTTATATGCAGCAGTGTATGTCAAATTGTATTGTACTAATTGGGCAATCGCGATCATGCCAAAAAGCACCAGGGTAATTCCAACAAAGACCGGAATATTCCGACCTACATTAACTTGAGTCCCCGCCGCTTTTTCTAAAAGCATCATTACTACCATCAACAACAAACTTGCTGGAATGATCTGTATCAAATTGGCGCAGGCAGTTGCTATAATTCCTTTCGCTAAATCTTTTGCGCCTTGATCGCTTAATGCAAACGCACGTTTTAGCATAGACAGCACCTCAACTTTCTATATGCCACTGCACCGTTTTGTTATAATTGTCCCACATTTTAGCATACTCGCCCTGATGCTTTATCAAATCAGAATGTGTTCCGCTTTCCGCTATCGCACCGTTTTTCATCACCAATATTTGGTCTGCATCCTGGACAGTCGAAAGCCGATGTGCAACCATAATAACCGTTTTATTCTTTATAAGTCCATCAAAGGCCTTCTGGATTTGATGCTCATTTTCGGGGTCAGCATATGCTGTCGCCTCATCTAAAACTACAATAGGAGCATCTTTTAAAATAGCGCGGGCAATAGAAATGCGCTGTGTTTCGCCCCCGGACAGGTATATACCTTGACTTCCAATAATTGTATCTATTCCGTTTGGAAGCTTTTTCAGTATGTCGTCGCACTGCGCCAGATGAGCTGCCTTTAGAACTTCCTCACGGGTTGCCGATGGTCTTCCGGCTCTTATGTTTTCTAATAGGCTATCCTTAAACAACTTGGGGTCTTGGAACACAAATGCCACCATTTTCATTAAATCACCCTGTGGGATTTCCCTGATGTCAACGCCGCCAATTTTTACTGCGCCATCCTGCACGTCATAGAACCGAGGGATCAGACTGGCCGCTGTGCTTTTACCTGACCCGGAGTGTCCCACAAGGGCCGTTATTGCTCCTGCTTTTGCCATAAAAGTGAGATGTGAAACTGCGGGGTGATCGGTATTATCATATGCAAATGTCACATCTTCAAAAGCGACCTCATATGTATCAGGATATTGGGGGATCGCTGGTTCTGGTTGCTGTTTAGAAGTTAAAATCATATCGATTCTACGCATAGACTCCTCTGCCTGCATTTTATAACTAGTCATATACATAATTTTATTAAGCATCACTGCGCATGCCGGAGAGAAAATCACGTAAAACAGAAAACTTTGAATAAAATCTCTGAGTGTCGGGGTCGTAAATCCAACTAGAAAGCCAATCGGAACCAGCACTAAAAAGGATGAGTTTACGATAGCATTAAATGCAACCATGCCTTTCTTGCAAGACATAGTATAAGCAAGTGCGTACTTTTTATAGGTCTCTATCGCATTATGAAATTTGGCGAACGACTTTACAGTTTGTCCGAACACCTTGACAACGGCGATTCCTCTAATATATTCAACAGCCTCATGGTTCATTGTTTCTTGAGCGTCTTGATAAATTCTCATAAACTCAGCACTATTCTTTCCCATGAGAGAGCTTTGCAGATAAAAGGCCATTCCATATAAGATAATAAGTGGAACTCCAATACGCCAGTCAAAAATGATCATAAAGCAAACACCAGCAATCAGGGTTACTTGGGCGCCTGTTAAATCTGGCAACTGATGTGCAATAAAGGTCTCCGTTTGAAAACTGTTTTCATCAATTATTTTACGCAATTTTCCGCTTGGATTGGCATTAAAATAGCCAATTGGCATATGAGCAAGGTGCCTTAATGCTGCCATCTGCAGGTTTTTTTGAATATGGAACGCAACGATATGAGAAGATAGCAAAGCCAAAAAGTAGAGTACTACTCCCACGAGTTCTAATCCTAATGCAAAAAGGCCCCAATTCAATAATGCTTGGCCATTCAATTGATCGCCTAAAAATACAGCGATAAGTTCTCTTGCCGCAAAATATACACAGATAAAAGGGCCTATAATAAACAACGCACTGATGCCGGAAAGGCAACGGGCAAAAGTCAAGAGGCCCCTGTATCTGCCGGCAAAACTGAGAATCCGCTTAATTCCTTTTGATTGATTGCTCACCAATATCTGGACTCCTTTCAACCGGCAGAGCAAATATATGGTTTAACATAACTTCTCTGTAATCTATTTGCAATATGTCGTTTCTCTTTCTACAAACGGCGTGCTATGTTTTGCATAGCACGCCGTTTGCAGAATGGGAAAATGCTCACTTTAATGTGATATTTTGTACAGCAGTAAAGTTTGCATCAGGCGGAAAATCGTAGTTTGCAATCTTATCACTATATACTGCAAGTTGGTGAGGATACACCAGAGGTGTAGTAAGGCACTGATCCGCCATCGTAGTCAAAATAATTCCATAAATCTCTTGGATTCGTTCCTCGTCAGTAGTAGATTCCAATTCTGTAATCAGATCGGCACCGCCCGGCAAGTATGCAGCGACCTGGGAGATAATTGGGTCCATGGCCATGCTGGGATCGATATTACCGATCGTATTGCCCGGATCATAGAAACCGCCTTGTGTTTTAAATAAGGTAAGGCCGTACTCTCCAGTTGTAATCATTGCATACCAGTCCATCATTTGTGCAGACTGCGGTGTAAGTTCGATTCCGATTTTCCCTAACTGGTCGCAGATATAAACAACCAAGTTATCATCAGAAGCGGAGCCTGCTTGGTACTGGAACGGAGAGGATAGTTTCTCACCGTCCTTTTCACGGATGCCATCGCCATCCGTATCAATGTATCCTGCTTCATCAAGCAATTGGTTTGCCCTGTCTATATCATAAGAGTATACGGTTTGCTCTACATCACAATAGGGTAGGGTCTTCGGGAAGAATGTATCTGCTTTTTCATACAGGCCGCCATAAATGCTCTCAGAAATTGCATCTTTGTCTAAGGCCAATGTAATGGCTTGGCGAACAACTTCATCACCGAACATAGAGCTACTTAAATTGTAACCAATATATCCGGTGCGGAAAGATTTGTCGTCAACCTTGGCGCCAAATCCCTCAGTGTTTTGCATTTCCACAAAACTTTCGTTGGAGACGTTCGTGATTCCTGCGACAAAATCAATCTCCCCGTTTTTCAATGCGAGAATTTTAGCATCATTGTCAGGAATGCTCTTGATAGAAAAACTCTCAACATCAGGTCTTTCACCCCAATAGTAGGGATTGCTCTCGAAATTCCAGGTCTGCCCGTCATTATCTCCAGCATACATATAGGGACCTGTACCATAGGTTGCAGTTTCAAAAGTATCCTTTTTCGTTAAATCATCATTAAGTTGTTCACTCGATACGATTCCGAATGGATTCGCCAAACACAGCTCCCGCAGCGCATTATAATAAGGTTGCGTCAGATGCATTTCAACAGTATAGTCATCAACGACCACTGCATCTTCAATAATTGTAGACAGGCGGCCATAGGTTCCATTGTATTGCCCCAAATTGATGGGAACGGCCAAAAGCGATTTGGCAACATCTTCCGCAGTCAGATCGCTACCATCAGAAAATTTCACATCATGCCGTAGATTGAATGTGTAGACCGTTCCATCTTCGCTAATTGTCCAATCCTCGGCCAGACCACCAACGTATTCTCCATCTTGATATTCTACAAGCACATCGTAGAAATTGCTAAGATAATATGTGATACCGAAGTTGCTTGCCGATACATCGGGCGTCATAATTGTATAGAAATTTTCAAATCCCCAACTTTCGGCCAAAGTGATGTGGTTGGTTTCCGTTTCCTCCACAACATCATTGCCCGAAGTAACAGGCGTTTCTGAGTTTTCGCCATTGTCGCCTGTACAGGCAACCAACGAAACCATCATGGCCGCAGCCATAAGAATCGTTGCAAGTCTTTTGAATTTCATCGCAAACTATCCTTTCATTTTATTTCTGCTATGATCAATTCCAACAATGATTATGTATCAGTAATTCCACTCGCATATAAAAGCGTCTTGCTGTATTCGCTTGTAAATACTGATATATCTCCAGAAAATTCAACCTGTTCAATCAAGGTGGAATTTCTCATAACCAAAATTACGTCAGCAATAACGACGGCTAACTCCATATCATGTGTAATAAATATAAGGGTAAATGCGAGTTTCCTCTGCAAGTCAACAATTTCTTCAATGATCTTCTTGCGTAAAGGAAGGTCAAAGCCATTTGTTGCCTCATCAAAAATTAGACACTTAGGTTCTGCTGCCAAGGCCCTTGCAATAGCGACTCGTTTTTGCTCGCCCCCAGATAATTCTGCGGGAAGACGCGAGTAGTATTCAACAGGCAAATTACATAAATCCATCAGATCATGACACCTTTTTTTGCGTTCTCCTTTGTCTAAATGAAAAAAACACAAAAGAGGTTCTTCGATTGATCTACCCACGGACATTTTAGGATCTAATGCAGATGAAGAGTCCTGTTGAATAATTTGGACTTCCTTGAAGTAATTTGTATGAACCTTGTGTTTACCGTAAACAGGCATCCCATCGACATAGATATTCCCCGTCGTAGGACGCTGGAGGCCCGCAATCATTCTGGCGAGTGTTGTCTTACCTGACCCTGACTCACCAACGATGGCATACCGTTCACCATCAATGAATTGGATTGAAACTGGGGAAACCGCCATGAATCCCTCTTTGGAAAACGGATTGCGGGCAAAAGTGCAACTTACATCTTTCGCCTCAATCATAGATAATCACCGCCTTTCCAACGTACAAGCACTAAGCAGATATTTTGTATATTCTTCTTTAGGTTCATTGAATATCTGCTCTGTTGTCCCTGCCTCGACCAACTGGCCATCATTCATTATTAAAATTCGATCCGCCATTGACGCCGCTCTTAAATCATGTGTAACAAATAAGATCGCCATGCCGCCACTGCATAACTGCCTAAGTAATTGCATCAATTCAATTCGGTTACAGGCATCTATTGCTGTAGTCGCTTCATCAGCAACCAATATAGTAGGCTGATTGATTAGTGCTGCTGCAATCATAATCCGCTGCAACATCCCACCTGAAAGGGCATCAGGGTAACTCTTCAGTATCCGTTTCAAATCATCAAGGCCCAACTGTTGTAGTGTGTTGCTCACTAATAGTTGTAATTCCTGCCGCGATATTTGGGGGTTATGTAAGTAACATGTTTTTTCTAATTGCCTTCCAATACGCAGCGATGGATTAAATGCTGTCATGGGGTTTTGCATAATATAGCATATTTCTTTACCGTAGATTGCCTGCAATCGTTTCTTTGAACAGTGCAGCAAGTTTTCCCCCCTATAAAGCACCTCACCTGAAATGGAATAATTAGAACTAAGTAAGCCCATAACGGCCTTGCATACCGTCGTTTTTCCTGCCCCAGAGCTGCCCACAATGGACAACATTTCTCCTCCATCTATTGAAAAAGAAATATCCTTTGCAATTTCTTCACCCGTTTTGAGAGTAATAGTGAGATCTCTGACGTCAAGAAACACTGATCTGGTCCTCCTTGCCAATAAAATCCCGAATACCTTCACCTAATAAATTAAAGCCCGCACAACAGATAATGAGGCATATGCCGGGATAAACAATTAGGGCGGGATTTGTATAAATGCTGTTTCGAGCGTCATTAAGCATGGCTCCCCACTCCGGAGTACCAGCAATAAGGCCCACACCCAAAAATGCAAAACTTGATACCGATAGAATTGCTGATGCTATTCCCGTGGTAAAATAGACAACAAACTGTGGCAATACATTCGGGATAATGTGGTGAAGTACGATCCGCATTGCAGATGCACCAGATACTCTTGCGGATTCTACATACCCCTTTCCACACTCGGTCTTTGCATAAGAACGCGCCATGCGTAAGAACCACGCAGACATAGAAATACCAATTGCAGTGATAATGCTCGCAACAGAATTGTTAATAACTGACACTAATGACATTGCTATTACTAAAAGCGGAAATGCCATAAATATATCGCACAACAATCGGATGACCTCATCTATTAGGCCACCTTTATAAGAAGTGTAGCATCCAATAAACAATGCAATCGCTGCTAGTACTATCAGCACAGGCACCGTAAGGCTTAGTGAATATCGCGCTCCGTAAATTAAGCGCGAAAGTTCACACCGCCCCATTTGATCGCATCCAAGAGGATACTCGGCTGATGGCGGGGCATTTTTTAGTGCAAGGTTTGTTGCATTTGGGTCATTTGGGGCAAGGAGGGGTGCAGTTATCGCAATACAAATAAATAACGCAATAAGCAAAACACCAATGACAATTTGTGGATGTTTCCTCATACACGTTTCCTCCTATACGCAGGGCAAATAATGCCCGAGAAGATGTCTGCTGCAGTATTAAAAAGAACAAATAGGATTGCGCAAATAAGTACCACACCCGATATTCCATATACATCCATACTTTCGCACGCTTCAGTTAAATAGTATCCAAGACCCTGAATGAAAAGACAGTTTCTATCAGTGCAGAGGTTCCAAAAACTGATGCGCAATATTGTGCGAAAAGTGTTATGGCCGATGGAAATGCGTTCCTCAGGACCTCGCCGTATACAATTTTAGATGTGGAAAACCCCCTCGCTTTAGCGTAAGTAACATAGTCACTTTTTAATTCGTTTATTACAGCAGCGGTAAGCGTCAAATATAATATGAGATAAAAAGAACGAGAGCAGCCAATACTTTGTCTGCTCTCATTCTTTGCTTCTGGAAGCAATAAAAATTTTGAGACTACAATTTAAGCAGGGCGCTCAAATTCGTCAGAGCAGACTGCATGGAAAAGTACAGCAAGAAATTCAGCGGAACGCAAGCGCCTGTCAAGGTGTCTATGGGAAAGAGATTCCAACAAGGGGAGATTGTGCTTCCAGGCAATAGTAGATACAGTTCGAATATTTCGTTCCACCGCCTTCCAGTTCGTCCCATACTTCCTGGCGACATCGGGATACAGCCACTTTGTCACCAACAAAAGCCTGTCTTGCTGTTCCACGCACAAAGATACTGCATAAGCGGTATGGAGAAATCCTTTGTAATTAGCGGATATTCCAAGCTGGTATAATAGATCACAAATGGCTGAGGAGGCAACCATCGTATCATCTCCTTATATGGTTTCTAAAGACTTTATTAAATATTTCAATCCCTTTTAAGTGGAGATTAGAACATCATCCTTGTCAAGAATATTGAGTGCTGATTTTTGCCCGGGGTAGATGATCTGGGCGTGCTTGTACCAACGCCAATCCAGGCGTTGTCCGCAATGGTCACAAAAGTTCTGGCCTTCACGTTTGTGGGGAGACAGGATATTTGAGAAATGCGGGATAGGGCGGGATGAGGGGGGAGACGGCGGGAAAACCCTTGAAATACGCGGGAAACGGCGACTTCCAGCGCGGGACAGAGGCGCGAATTATCAACAATCTTGAGATGAGGATGCGTCGGCGGCGGTCGGCGCTTTTTTTCACGCCCACGAGGCCGCACAACGGCGGCGGCGCGGCGAGGCGCACACATACGCAGAATACAAAGAAGCCCCGGAAACGCCCGTATAACGGCATTTCTGAGGCTTTTAGATGGTATGAGCCGCTCGGCCCCGTCCCGGAAGTCACAGCAGCAGACCAAGAGGACGAGAGCTTCGCGGCTCATGCTGCTATTGTAGCAGACGCGGCGGCGGATTGCAAGAGGGGCAAGCGTGCTAACGGAGCGTTAGAGCGTGCGAGTTTTGGGGAAAACGGGGCTTTTCGGCGCGGATCGGCGGGGATTAGGGCGTGCGCTGGCCGTGCGAGGCGTGCGCGGCGGGGCGGCGAACCGGGCCAAAACAGGCGGCGAGCAATGGGACAAATCTGCAAAACCGATGGACTGTGTCCCATTGCCCTGTTTTCAAGGGTTTTCGGGCTTTCGACCCTCGTTTTTCGCCGCTTCATCAATGGGACAGAAAACAGATTTACAACTAAATCAAAACAGCGCAAAAAATCAAGCGGTTCCACCTTGGGCTTCAGCGTCCTCGGCGGGGCCGCTTTTTGTTGCGGAGCTGCCGTTGTGATACGTCCAGTAAATAGACTCTTTTTTCCGTTCGACGTGCTTTCGATATTTGAGATGAACGAGGTCAAAAATGTCCTCCCGCTGCTCCTCCGGCAGGAGGCGATACATGGCGATCAGATCGGCCTCCTCGCCCTCCAGCGGCGAGCCGTCGCAGATCAAACCCGCCGTCTTCTGATGGGCGAAGAGGTCGTCGCTCGCTTTTGCGGGGGACGGTTCAATTTCGAGTAAGTAGTCGGCGGACACCTCGAAAATTCGGGCAAGCGAAGCAAGCGCATTATACCCCGGCTTGCTTTTCCCAGTCTCCCAATCGCCGACGTTTCCGGGAGAAACGCCAACTTCTTTCGCAAGCTGGCCCTGGGTAAGGTTCTTTTCAGAGCGTAGTTTTTTTAGTAGGGCACTGAACACAAAAATACCTCCTCGAAATTGCGGGTAATTCACACGCAAAACTATTGACAAACTCGTAAATGCGAGCTATACTAAGTGCGAAAAGTGGTTTATGAATAAAGCAAAATAAATCATAGCACACCCCAACCGAAAATGAAATAGCAAATCGGCGAACGGTAGAGTAAAAGCGAGCGGCGAGGGTCTTCCCCCCTTACTTCAATTCATTCCCGGCGTTACAAATTGGGCAAAGCACCACACGGCGGACGCCTCGCCGCCGTATGGGAGTACCGCAAGAGCAGCACCGATGCTTCGAAAGTTTACAAACCGAAGCATAGCGAAAGAAGTCGAGAGAGCTCGCGCGGTTCGGGTCGGCGGGCGTTGCAGCGCCCCCGGCCCGGTTAGAGGAAGTCATTCTAAGTTTCATACAAGACGGCCCTCGCCGTTCGCTTTTACTCTACCATATACCGCACCGAAACGCAAAGGAGGCGATCTCTTTGAGACGCGGCAAGAAGCCAACCAGGAAGCAGAAGATCCGGCTCGGACAAGCGGGCCTCTCGCCGGAGAACTGGCTCGTCGTGCGGCAGAAGCCAGACGGGGAACTCATCCTCCTCCACAAGCGCACGAACACGATCCGGGTCGTCCCCTCGCTGGGACAATGACCCACACAACGAAAGGAAGGAGCAGCAGCATGAACCGCTACAAAGTCACAGCCACCAGGAGCAACGGCACGGAGCTCTCCGACTACTTCATCGAGGCGACGGAGGGTGCGGCCCGGAAAACCTTTAAGGAGTGCTACAGGAATGAGGAGTACAGCGACGTCAAGGTCGAGCTCGTCGCGGAGTACGTCCAGGCCACCAAAGAGCAGGAACGGGAGGCCCTGGCGAAAATCGTCAAGATCATCGAGGGCCTGGGCCCGGGCTCCTATGTGGGGATAGCCTTCGAGGGGTGCTTCAAGGATGCCGAGGACAACATCGAGAACGACTTCGGATGCAGCATGAAGCAGAAGCTCGAGTCGGCAGAGACGCGG
>ENA-ORSY01002091-ORSY01002091.1-human-gut-metagenome-genome-assembly--contig:-NODE-2091-length-12171-cov-3.752559_pt1 | contig 12171 bp, 7 predicted proteins | sample MGYA00242193_ERZ509160 | MGnify/ENA primary metagenome ERZ509160 (study PRJEB26280, sample SAMEA2338670) | human gut metagenome | biome: human gut; feature: human-associated habitat; material: faeces...
AAAGTATATCCCGCTCGACCGTCTTTGCCTGAGTCCGCAGTACGGCTTTGCCTCCTGTGAGATCGGCAACAAGCTGACCGAGCTGGAACAGTGGAACAAGCTCAAACTGGTCAAGGAAATCGCCGAGACCGTGTGGGGTAAATAAGAAGTATGACCGGCAGATCTTTGGAAACAGAGAACTGCCGGTTTTCAATATAAATTTATCTACCAAGCCCCGTCCTACGGACGGGGCTTTGTATGCTGCGGATTTTTAATGTGTAGTACGGCAGTAGGGCGGCCAGGGGGCTGGCCGCCTTACTGCGGAATATTGTGGTGTTAATTCACAATGAACCTGCATATTTGTGGCATGCCAGGGCTGGTCTGGCAGCCCCGACCGACAAAACGCTTTGAGGGCAAACAAACTGCTTCACTCCGCATTTACTGTGTATGGTTGTATGTGCTATACTAAAAACAATCGATGGTGCAGCTGAAAAGTCGAAAATATCGTCTATTTCTACAAACGCAGCGGGATTTTGCGTTAAAAAGCCTTGGAATCCACAAAGGATTCCCGCGGCTCTTTGCCTTAAATCCGCCTTGCGCTTGTGAAATATCCGTCATTTTCTTTGTTTTCAGATACACCTTAAGAAGCCGCACCAGATGTGGACTGTGCGGGACCGCAGTGTGATGTTGAGAAAGGGGAGCAGCAGATGACCCGGATTGCGATTGTGGAGGACGAGGCGGCGGTGCGGGAACAGCTGGCGGGGTATGTGCAGCGGTATACCCGGCAGTACGGCACGCCGTTTGAGGTAACGGAGTTTGCGGACGGGATGGAGATTCTGGAAGATTACCGCCCGCAGTTCGACATCATCTTTCTGGATGTGGAGATGAAGCACCTGGACGGCATGGAGACCGCCCGCCGCATCCGGGAGCGGGACGGCGGGGTGCTGATCGTGTTCATTACCAACATGGCGCAGTATGCCATCCGCGGATATGCCGTTGGGGCGCTGGATTATGTGCTGAAACCGGTGCCCTACTTTGCGTTTTCGCAGCAGCTGCAAAAGGCGCTGGGACAGCTGGAAAAGCGGGAGCGGCATTACCTGGCCGTGGCGGTGGACGGCGGTATGCGGCGGCTGGACGCGGCGGAAATTTATTACCTGGAAAGCGAAGGCCACAAGGTACATTTTTACACCGAAAAAGAAGATTTTGTGGTGCCGGGCACCCTGAAAAACTATGAGGAAAAGCTGGTGGGCCGGGCGTTTGCACGGTGCAACAGCGGGTATCTGGTCAATCTGGCGCAGGTTTCCGGCGTGCAGCAGGATATGGTGCAGGTTGGTCCGTATACGCTGCAGATCAGCCGCCCGCGACGCAAGGCCTTTATGGCGGAGCTGGCGGATTATATTGGGGGTGTGGGACAGTGACGACATTGCCGGATATTCCCCGCCTGTACACCGCTTTGGCGGAAGTGCTGGCGGCGCTGCTGTATGCGCACAGGCTGCCGCCGCGGATGGACCAGCGCGTGATCTGGGGCGTGGAAGCCGGTTGGGCGGTGCTGCTGGGGACGTTTTTGCAGGCCACGGGGGAAGTTCCGCTGGCGTGGTGGATCCCCTGCATGGCAATGGCGATTCTTTCCATGCTGCTGTTTTTGTGGGTCACACGCAGCATTACGCTGCTGGAAGCGGGCTATGTGTGCGCGCGAGCCTTTATTTTGGCGGAGCTGGCGGCCAGCGTGGAATGGCAGCTGCCCTGCGTGCTGTGGCCGCAGCGCGGCGGGGCGGAGCCGCTTTCGCTGCTGTTGTTGGCGGTGGTGTACGGCGGCATTTTTGCCGCGATGCTTTTTGTGGAAAAACGCCGCCCCGGCCCGGCCGGGAAGCTGAAAATGACGCCCGCAGGAACTTTTGTGGCGGTGGTCATGGCGCTGACCGCATTTGCCGTGAGCAATTTGAGCTTTGCCAACGGCAGCGAAGCCAACATGAACATGTTTTACATCCGCACGCTGGTGGATCTGGCCGGGGTGCTGATTTTGACGGTGCAGCACGAGCAGCTGCGCGAAGCCGCCCTGCACAGCGAGCTGGCGGAGCTGGACGGCGTTTTGCACCGCCAGTACGAGCAGTACAAGCAGAGCAAGGAGAACATCCGCCTGATCAACCGGCGCTACCACGAGCTGAAAATGCAGATTGCGGCCATCCGGGCGGAGCGGGACCACGCCAAGCAGGATGTGGCGCTGGCGGCCATGGAAAGCGGCATCCGCCAGTACGAGGCGGAGAACAAGACCGGCAACCCGGTGCTGGACACCCTGCTGACGGCCAAAAGCCTGTACTGCCAGCAGCACCACATCACGATGACCTGCGTGGCGGACGGGCATTTGCTGGATTTTTTGGAGACAGGGGAGATCTGCACGATTGTGGGTACGGCGCTGGACAACGCAACGGAGAGCGTGGAGACCGAGCCCGACCACGAAAAGCGGCTGATCCGGGTGGCGGTGTACGCCCAGAACGGCTTTGTGATGCTGCGGTTTGAAAACTACTGCGCGCAGGAAGTGGAGCTGGGCGCGGACGGCCTGCCGCGCCGCAACACCCATGGCGGCAGCGACCTGCGCAGTGTGCGCGCCGCAGCCGAAAAGCGCGGCGGCACCATGACCCTGCACTGGGAAAATGGGTGGTTTACACTAAGGGTATTGCTGCCGCAGAAAAAGTAACGGGAACGGCTGGGGCCAAATACAGGCTCTGGCCGCTTTTTCGTACTGTTTGGCAGGGTGCACAAAGCAGACTGAATTTTGATTGTAAGAAATGCACAATGAATTTTGAGAGAAAAATGATTTTTTGGCAAAATGTGCGGCAGAAATAACAGTTTATGCAAAAAATAATTCAAAGAAAAAGCTGTTTGCTACAATATACTTAAACAAGCGGGGAGTAAAATCCACGCTGGCTGCCATCCGGAGGGCGGCATAATCAAAGGAGAAAACATTTGTTTTGCTGGTGAAGAACCTGCTGCCAAATAGCAAAGCAGAAAACTCCATGCGGCAAACAGGAGGTAACTATGAAAAAATCGAAACATATTGTAGGGGGAGCATCCATTGCGGTTTTGCTTGCTGCGGGAATCGTAGGAAACAGCCTGTGTTCCATCTATTATTCGCAGATTCAGGCGTACATGCAACGGTTTGTGACATCTTCCGAAAGTGCAAACAGCATGACGGACCTTTCAAAAGATGATGCCTACACGCAGGCATTACAGCTTTGCGAGGAAGTAGAGAGCGAAGGTCTTGTGCTGCTGAAAAACGATAATGATACCCTGCCGTTGGGAACGGACAAAATCAATTTGTTCGGCTATAACAGCTACAAGACGGTTTACACCGATTATGGCTCCGGCGGCCACCATAATGAAGATCAGAATTTTAACTTTATTGATGGTTTTGAATTTGCTGGTTTGCAGCTGAACCCGGATCTGACGAAGTTCTACCAGACGACTGCGCAGAAGCGCGCTTCGATGACAGGCATGACGGTCAGTGATGCAGACTTTAACATTTATGAAGAAACACTGGCCGAATATGATGAGTACAGCGCAACGTTCTGGCAGGATGCAAAGGCTTACTCGGATGTGGCGGTTTATGTAATCGGACGTATGGCAGGCGAAGGCGGTGACTGCCCGCTGGATATGGCCGGTTATTACGGTGGTGAAGCCGGGCGGCATTACCTGCAGCTGCAGCCGGCAGAAGAAGAACTGTTGGCAAAGCTGGAAGCAACGTTTGATAAGGTCATCATTGTCATTAACGCAAGCAATCCTATGGACCTTGGCTTTATTGAGGACAACAAGGTGGATGCTGCAATTTGGGCAGGCGGCCCTGGCACCACTGGTACGATTGCTGTAGCGAAAGCAATGATGGGTGAATACAACCCGTCCGGCCATTTGGTTGATACCTATGCTTATGATGTGACCAGTTCGCCAGCTTATGAAAACTTTGGCGATTTTACTTATGCAAACAGTGGTCTTACGATCGACGGCAATGGCGATGCCAACAACGGCAAGTACATGTACTACCAGGAAGGCATCTATGTAGGTTATCGCTATTACGAGACCCGTTACATTGGGGATGACAATGTTTATACCCCGGAGGAAGAAGCAGAGTATCAGAAAGCTGTTCAGTATCCCTTTGGCTATGGCCTGAGCTATACCACGTTTGATTGGAGCGACCCGCAGTGGGAAGTAGGCAGCCAGGGCGGCCAGGTAAAGGTAAGTGTTAAGGTAACCAATACCGGTAATGTGGCAGGCAAAGATGTGGTACAGCTGTATTACACCGCACCCTATACCCCCGGTGGAATTGAAAAATCTGCGGTTGTTCTGGGCGCTTTTGCAAAAACTGATCTGCTCCAGCCGGGCGAGAGCCAGACCGTGAGCATGACCATGAATTATGATGACATGGCATCTTACGATTATAAGACGGACAAGTGCTATGTGCTGGATGCCGGTACTTATACCCTTAGCCTGCGCAGCGATGCCCATACAGTGAAGAATGACCTGACATATGATTTTACTGTGGATCAGACCATCAAGTATGATACGACCGCCCGCAGCACGGATGAAACTGTGGCGACGAACCAGTTTGATGATGTGACTGCTGGCGATGGTAATATCGGCACGACCTTGCCGTATCTTTCCCGTGCAGATTGGGAAGGAACCTATCCTAGCCGTGAAGCAAGCGAAAACGCAACTGCCAACGCGGCAACGATTGCTTTGCTGACCAACGGCAATGGCGGAAGCACCATTGATCTGAATGATGACCCTGCACAGGGAACTACCTATACAAATGGTGAGAAAAACGGTGTAATGCTGGCAGATGCAGCTGGCATTGTTGACCCGGACAATGCAGTGTGGGAACAGTTGATGAACCACATGAGCGTTGATGAAATGAACAACCTGTATGGTAACTGCGGCTGGTGTTCGCCTGCTGTGGATTCTATTGGCAAACCGCAGGCAACCGAATGTGATGGCCCGAACGGCATCCATGACCTGGCAAGCGGCTTGGAAGCTGCTGAATATGCCACCGAAACTGTGCTGGCAGCAACCTGGAATGTAGACCTTGCTTTGAAGGAAGGCGAAGCTTACGGTGATGAAGATCTGGTCAACGGTGTCAGTGGTACTTACGGCCCTGGTATGAACATTCACCGCTCCGCTTTCGGCGGCCGTGCAGCTGAATATTATTCCGAAGACCCGCTGCTGAGCGGTATGATGGCAGCTAATATGGTGACCGGCCTGCAGAGCCGCGGCATTTATGTGTTTGCCAAACATTTTGCACTGAATGATCAGGATACCAACCGCAACGGCGTTTGCATCTGGTCCAACGAGCAGGCAATGCGTGAAATTTATCTGCGCGCTTTTGAAGTGGCAATTCACAACGTAACGGGCGATGGCCTGAACCAGCTTGGTCTGACCGGCATCATGGAATCTTATAACCGCATTGGTACCAGTATGGTTGGCTACAGCTATGCAATGCTTACCCAGGTGCTGCGCAATGAATGGGGCTTCCAGGGCGTTGTAAACACAGACGCATTTGCTGTCAGCAATGGTGACTTGGCCCTGCGCGCAGGCGTGGATATGCAGCTGGCCATGGGTGTGAATGTTACCGATACGACCCTGAAGAGTGGCTATGGCATGCAGCTTCTGCGCCAGGCAACCAAGCGCCATCTGATGGTTTTGGCGAATTCTTCCCTGATGACGACGACCCGCAACTGGACTCCGTACTGGCTGATCGCACTGGGTGTGGTGGATGTTATCTTGGTTGTTGCAATCGTGCTGATTGCACTGCATATGTTCAAGCCGGAGCTGTTTGCCAAAAAGAAGAACAAGAAAAAGGCTGCAAAAGCATAAGAGAGAGGCGATTTGACGATGAAAAACAAGTGGAATCATTATGGCGTTGCAGCGATGTTTACGCTTGCTGTGGGGGCCAGCCTTGTTCTGGCTGGCTGCGGCGGAGCCAAAACGGATACGAAAGCAGCGGCCGCAGTGGCAACGAACCTGAGCTTTAATTTTGAAACCGGTGAGTATTCCTTTACCGGTGTTGACAAAGGCCGTACCTATGCAATCCGTCTGTATGGCTTTGATGCAGAAGGCAAGCAGGAAGATTATTATACCTTTACATCTTCCAACATTCTGGCGGATGACAGCAACGCAAATTATGCGGGAACGGTGGACCTAAGCGCAGACTGTACCCCCGGCGCAAAGTATAACGCTTATGTGATGACAACAACATCGGACTATAAGCGCGGCCTGTCGGACAGTGTAACAGGAACTTATGTGGGTGTTTATGCAGCGCCTGGTGCTGTAAGCGAAGCGGTGCAAAGTGGAGATACTGTAACGGTTACCATGGATCAGGATGTGTTTGAAGCATATTCTGAGTTGGAATATCCGCCGCAGACCTTTACCTTGACGCTGTACAGCGGAGCGGATGTTGTGCAGACGACCAAAATCAAACTGGAAGATTTGGCGCAGGAAGACGAGGAATATGTTGATGGCTTTGGCCCGATGGCAAAAACGGGCACATACCACCACCGCAGCGGTGCAACAGCATTTACGGGTGTAAGCGATGGCAGCTATACCGTAACAATTCAGGCTGATGCACAGGAAGGAATTTATTTTGCATCTGTGGAATCGGAAGCGACTGCGGTAACAAAATAAAAATTTAAGATGATTATGAATACACAGGAAATCATCAAAAAACTGAATTTAGAGCAAAAATGTGCGCTGCTTTCGGGCGCTACTACCTTTGGGACCCGTGCACTGCCGAAAAATAATATTCCGTCCATCACCCTTTCTGATGGTCCGAACGGCGTGCGCAAGCAGGCGGGCGCGGCGGACCACCTGGGGCTGAACCCCAGTGTTCCGGCCACCTGCTTCCCCACGGCGGCCACTGTGGCGTGCAGCTGGGACCCTGCCCTGGGCGAACAAATCGGCCAGGCAATGGGCGAAGAAGCCGCCGCACAGGAAGTTGCCGTGCTGCTGGGGCCAGGCCTGAATACCAAGCGCAGCCCCCTCTGCGGCCGCAACTTTGAGTATTTCTCCGAGGATCCGTATCTTTCTGGCAAAATGGCAGCGGGCTATGTGCGGGGCATCCAGTCCAACGGTATTTCGGCCTGCCCCAAGCACTTTGCCGTCAACAGCCAGGAACTGCGCCGCATGGCGTCGGATTCTGTGGTGGATGAACGCACTTTGCGGGAACTGTACCTGACCGGGTTTGAGATCGTGGTCAAGGAAGCAAAGCCCAAGACCATCATGAGCAGCTATAACCTCATCAACGGAACTTACGCCAACGAGAACCGCCACCTGTTAATGGACATCCTGCGCGGGGAGTGGGGCTTTGACGGCGCTGTGGTAACGGACTGGGGCGGCAGCAATGACCATGCCCTGGGCGTGCAGAACGGCTCCACGCTGGAAATGCCCGCCCCCGGCGGGGACGCGGTGCGCGAGCTGATGCAGGCTGTGCAGAGCGGCAAAATTACCGAAGCGGATGTGGACGCCCGGCTGGACGAGCTGCTGACGCTGGTGTTTGATACCCATGCCGCCGTGCAGTCCCACAGCCGCACCTTTGATGCGGACGCTCACCACGCCCTGGCCCGCCGCGCCGCAGCCGAAAGCATTGTGCTGCTGAAAAACGAGAACGACCTGCTGCCGCTGGCCGAGGGCGCAAAAGTTGCCGTGATCGGCGACTTTGCCCAGACACCGCGGTACCAGGGCGCTGGCTCCAGCGCGGTCAACTCCATCAAGGTGGATACCTTTTTGGACTGCCTGAAAGAGGGCAGCCTGACCAGCGTGGGCTTTGCCCCCGGCTTTGACCGCCAGGGCAAACCGGATGCCGCCAAACAGGCCGAGGCTGTGGCCCTGGCCCAAAAGGCCGAAGTGGTGCTGCTCTGCCTGGGGCTGGATGAAATCAAGGAAAGTGAGGGTCTGGACCGCGGCGATATGCGCCTTGCGGACAACCAGATCGAACTGTTAAAGGCCGTGCAGCAGGCCAACCCCAACACCGTTGTGGTGCTCAGCGCAGGGGCTTCGCTGGAAACCCCGTGGCTCAAACACTGCCGTACCCTGGTGTATGGTGCGCTGGGCGGCCAGGCGGGGGCGGGCGCCATGCTGGATGTGCTGACCGGCAAAGTGAACCCCAGCGGCAAGCTGGCCGAAACCTGGGTCAACGCCTATGCGGATACCCCCGCCAAGGATAACTTTGCCGGGCCGGGCCGCATGGTGCAGTACCGCGAGGGACTGTATGTCGGCTACCGCTATTACCAGACCGCCGGTGTGCCGGTGGCATTCCCCTTTGGCTATGGGTTAAGCTACACCAGCTTTGCCTACAGTAATTTGCAGGCCGCGTCCAATGGCGTGACCCTGACCGTAACCAACACCGGCAAGCACGCCGGAGCAGAGATCGTGCAGCTGTATGTGGCAAAACCCGGGGCAGAAGTGTTCCGCCCCGCACAGGAGCTGAAAGGCTTTGCCAAGGTGCAGCTGCAGCCCGGCGAAAGCAAGACCGTGACCATCCCGCTGGACGACAAGGCATTCCGCTACTGGAACACCAAGACCGACAGCTGGGAAGTGGAAGGCGGCAGCTATGAGCTGCGGGTCGGCGCGTCCAGTGCGGACATCCGCCTGACCGCCGTGGTGGAAGTGGCCGGTACCGGCGCACCCAACCCCTATGCGGGCAAGCATCTGCCGCACTATACCAGCGGCAAGGTGCAGAGCGTGCCGGATGACGAATGGGCCACCCTGCTGGGCCGCCCGGTGCAGCAGGGAAAAGTTAAAATTGACCGCAACATGACCCTGGGCGAGCTGAACCACAGCCGCAGCCCGCTGGGCTGGCTGATCTGGCTGGTGCTTACCGCACTGCTGAACGCTAGCTACAAGCGCGGCAAGCCGGACCTGAATGTGTTGTTCCAGTACAACATGCCGCTGCGTGCCCTGGCCAAAATGACCAGCGGTGCCATCAGCATGGGCATGGTGGATGGCATTGTGATGGAATTACAGGGATTCTGGATCATCGGCCTTGTGCGGGTGATCGTAGAAGCCGTGAAAAACCTGGTGCTGAACGCACAGCTGGAACAGCGCCTGCGCAACAGCTGAGGAAAGAGAGGGGCTATTTATGCAGCTATGGAATAATTTTGCGGCAAAACACCCCGCCGCAGCCAAGTGGGTGCGCGAAGGCGGACTGTTTGTGATCGTATCCAACCTGGTTACGGTGTTCAAATACCTGCTGCTGCAATTTTTGCCGGCGGCGTTCAGCAGCCTGCCGGTGGTGGATTTTGGCTGGCCGGGCATCCCGGTCACGCTGTTTGGCGAAACCTTCCAGTGGAACATCCTGGGGTATGATTCTGCCCATGGCGGTCTGCCGTACTTTTGCGCCTACATGGTTGCCATGGTGGTGGGAGAATGCATAAACTTTCCCATCCAGCGCAACTTTGTCTTCCGCAGCAAGGGCAACCTGGCCAAGCAGATCGCCTGGTATGTGGTGGCGTTCTGTTTGATCACCTGCATCGTCAACTCCATCAACTGCGTGTGGGTGGCGGTTGCGGGCCTGCTGGTGCCGGATTTCATCTACAACATTGGCACCACCGTGCTCAATGGCGGCATTTCCATGGTGATCTTCTTCTTTGTGAACAAGATCATCTTCCCAGAGGGCGCACAGGCAAAATAAAGCCCGGCAGGATCACTGGTGCTTTTCCCGGTACTCGAACAGGGCGGCGGCACGGTACAGGAAAAAGTCCTTTGGATGGTATAAAAATGTGATTGCCAGCAACGGCGAAGATCTGAACGGATAAAGAAGAATGCTGCCTTTCCCTGATGTGGAGAAAGACAGCATTTTTATTGCGTTTTTCGGAAAGAGGTGAGCAGCGGCCCCTACAAATGGGTAACGGCTGGCCATAAAATGGCGCTATTACATGGTGTGCTTTGTGAGAAAGCGCTGTAGTGTGATGATATAAAACGGATGGGTGCATGGTGTGCGCCCCTACGGAATTACAACAAAACGCCCCCGCCCGTGCGGTAAATGAACTGCATAGGGCGGGGGCACCGTTATTTTACAAAGAAAACGCGCAGAGCGGTGTTGCCTTTACTGTTCCACGGCACCGGTGGGCAGCTGGGGAACAGCGGTCAGGATGCGCATGAACTCTTCGCCGGTGATGGTTTCTTTCTCGTACAGGTACTTGGCAATTTCGTCCAGCTTGCCGCGGTTTTCAATCAGCATCTGTTTGGCTTTTTCATGCTGCTGCTTGACAACTTCCACGACCTTATCGTCCACTGTGGCGGCTGTGCGCTCACTGCAGGCCAGGCTGGCATCGCCGCCCAGGTAGGCGTTGTTCACGGTTTCCAGGGCAACCATGTCAAAGTCGTCGGTCATGCCGTAGCGGGTAATCATGGCGCGGGCCATCTTGGTGGCCTGCTCGATATCGTTGGATGCGCCGGTGGTGATGGAGTTGAACACCACTTCTTCGGCGGCACGGCCACCGGTCATGGTGGCAATTTTGGCCAGGATCTCTTCCTTGGTCATCAGGGTGTGGTCGCCGTCCTCTACCTGCATGGTGAAACCCAGCGCGCCGGAAGTGCGCGGCACAATGGTGATTTTCTGCACGGGGGCGGAATGGCTCTGCAGGGCGGCAACCATGGCATGGCCGACTTCGTGGTAGGCCACGATGCACTTTTCTTTGTCGCTCAGGATCTTATTCTTTTTCTGGGCACCGGCCAGGATGGTATCCACGGCTTCCTGCAGGTCGTACTGGGTAACGGCCATGCGGTGGTGGCGCACAGCGCCCAGGGCGGCTTCGTTGATGATATTGGCCAGCTCGGCACCGGAAGCACCGGGAGTCATGCGGGCAACCACGGCAAAGTCACAGTCGGGGCCGATTTTGACCTTTTGAGCGTGCAGGCGCAGGATGCTTTCGCGGCCTTTCAGGTCGGGCAGCTCCACGGGCACACGACGGTCAAAACGGCCGGGGCGGGTCAAAGCGGGATCAAGGGATTCAGGACGGTTGGTGGCGGCCAGAATGATAACACCCTTGGCGGCGTCAAAACCGTCCATTTCGGTCAGCAGCTGGTTCAGGGTCTGCTCGCGTTCATCGTTGCCGCCCATACCGGAAGCACCGTCACGCTTTTTGCCGATGGTATCGATCTCATCAATAAAGATAATGCAGGGGGCTTTTTCGTTGGCCTGTTTGAAGAGGTCACGCACCTTGGAAGCGCCCATGCCGACGAACATCTCGACAAATTCAGAACCCGCAATGGAGAAGAAGGGAACACCGGCTTCGCCGGCAACAGCGCGGGCCAGCAGGGTTTTACCGGTGCCCGGGGGGCCGACAAGCAGAACGCCCTTGGGCATTTTGGCACCGATATCCTCGTAACGCTTGGGGTTATGCAGGAAGTCAACGATTTCCTGCAGGCTCTCTTTGGCTTCGTCCTCACCGGCAACATCGGCAAATTTGATGGACTTGCCATCTTCAACGACATACTGTTTGGCACCGGATTTGCCGCCGCCAAAAATCATGCTGTTGGCACCGCCGGTCATTTCACCGACCCGCTTGCGCATCATGCGGTTGAACCAGACGATCAGGATGATCATGGGCAGCAGCGAGATGACCCAGCCCAGCAGGGTATCCACCCAGGTGGTCTGGTTATACACCTTGCCAAAGGAAACGCCGGCGCTTTCCAACCGGTTGACCAGCTGCAAGTCCTGCGCAATGGAGTTGGTGCAGTAGGTGGTATCGTTTTTGTCCACAAAATAGATCTGCTGATCCTGAATTTCAACGGTGCTCAGTTCGCCGCCTTCGAGCATATTCAGGAAGGTGCCGTAATCGACCTGTTTGACCTGGCCTTTCATCATGGCGGGGAAGGCCCAGAAATTGAGCAGCAGCAACACCACAAGGATCACGGCATATACAATGCCGGTCGTCTTTTTGGGGTCGCGCGGCTGTTGGGTTTCGTGCATAACAATTCCTCCAGTTGGGGGCGGTAATAGGGGCCCCCGATAGATTCTATCATGAAGAATAAAAATGAACTGCGGATGAACAAGGCATGAAATAGCTGGAAATTCCGGTAAACTTTGCGTGAACAAGGGCAGTTTGTGGGCAAAAACAGGAATGCAGACCGCGTAACGACAGGGAAAAGTGAAGGCAACACCGCACAATTCCCGCCTGACGGCTTAAGCACCGCTCCGGCGGCTGC
>ENA-ORSY01002093-ORSY01002093.1-human-gut-metagenome-genome-assembly--contig:-NODE-2093-length-12139-cov-14.490235_pt1 | contig 12139 bp, 10 predicted proteins | sample MGYA00242193_ERZ509160 | MGnify/ENA primary metagenome ERZ509160 (study PRJEB26280, sample SAMEA2338670) | human gut metagenome | biome: human gut; feature: human-associated habitat; material: faeces...
CAGGGGAGCCGACTCAGGAACCGGCAGCTTACCGCTCCTCGCGGAAGTAGCTCAGGCCCAGGCTTGCAGGCGGCTGCTTTGATCCCCCGTCCGGCCAGGCCGGACGGGGGACCCGAATTTCATGCTCCTTCGGGCGGAGTGAATCCGCCCTTCGGCAAGGTTTCGCTGGGCAAAACGCTTGGGACGCGGCTGCGCCGCGGGGGAAAAGCAGCAGGGGAGCCGACTCAGGAACCGGCAGCTTACCGCTCCTCGCGGAAGTAGCTCAGACCCAGGCTTGCAGGCGGCTGCTTTTCCTTGTTGTTCCGCAGGCTGGAGATCACCAGCACCACCACGGTGACCACATAGGGCAGCATCTTGTACAGCTCCTTCACGGCCATCTGGGTGCCGGTGGGGATGTACAGATACAGAATGTACAGGCCGCCGAACAGAATGGAGGCCAGGACACTGACATTGGGACGCCAGATGGTGAAGATGACCAGGGCGATGGCCAGCCAGCCGCGGTCGCCGAAGGCGTTGTTGGACCACACGCCGCTGGCGTAGTCCATCACATAGTACAGGCCGCCCAGGCCCGCGATCATGCTGCCGATGCAGGTGGCCAGGTACTTATACCGGGTGACGTTGATGCCGGCGGCGTCGGCGGTAGAGGCGCTTTCCCCCACGGACCGCAGGTGCAGACCGGGCCGGGTGTGCTTCAGGAAATAGGACGTCAGCAGAGCCAGGATAATGGCCAGGTACGCCAGGAAGCCATAGGACAGGAAAATCTGGCCGAACCAGCCCAGGCTCTTGGCGAAGGGCAGGGACTTGGCAAAATAGCCGCTGGTGGCGGACAGGGCAATGGAGGGCACCTCGCTGCCGGTGAGCTTGATCAGGGAGCCGCCGAAGAAGTTGCCGATGCCCACGCCGAAGGTGGTCATGGTCAGGCCGGTAACGTTCTGGTTGGCCCGGAGGGTCACCGTCAGGAAGCAGTACAGCAGGCCCATCAGCAGAGAGCCCAGCAGGGAGCACAGCATGGGGATCATAATGGCCAAAAAGCCGCTCATCTGGTTGGCGGGCACGGCCTGCTCATAGAAGAACGCGCCGATGACGCCGCAGATGCCGCCCACATACATGATGCCGGGGATACCCAGGTTCAGGTTGCCGGACTTCTCGGTGAGGATCTCACCGGTGCTGCCGTACAGCAGGGGGATACCCTGCATGACCGCGCGGGGGATGAAGGATACAATATCAAAATCAAACATTTTCTCACGCCTCCTTCTTTCCGGAAGTACGGAACTGGACCTTATAGTTGATGAAGAACTCACAGCCGATGATGAAGAACAGGATGATGCCCGTCAGGATATCGGCGAAGGAGCGGTTCAGACCGAAGGCCGTGGAAATCTCGCCTGCGCCGCGGTTGAGCACCACCAGCAGCAGGGACACGAAGATCATGATAATGGGGTTGAATTTCGCCATCCAGGACACCATAACGGCGGTGAAGCCGCGGCCGTCCACGATGGTGGTGGTCATGGTGTGGTCGGTGCTGGAGGTCAGCAGCAGACCGATGAGGCCGCACAGTGCGCCGGACAGGGCCATGGTCCGGATAATGACCCGGTCCACCTTGATGCCGGCATAGCTGGCGGTGCGGCGGCTCTCGCCCACCACGGCGATCTCATAGCCCTGCTTGCTGTAGTTCAGATAAATGTACATCAGACCCGTCATCACGGCTACCACCAGAATGGCCAGCAGATACTTCTGGTTGCCGATGGTGGGCAGCCAGCCGGCCTGGGAGTCCTGGTTGATGATGCCGATCTTACCGGCGCCCTTGGGGACCTCCCAGATGATGATGAAGTAGGCCACCAGCTGGGTGGCGATATAGTTCATCATCAGGGTGAACAGGGTCTCGTTGGTGTTCCACCTGGCCTTGAAGAGGCCGGGCAGGAAGCCCCACAGGGCGCCCATGCCCAGGGAGGCCACGAACATGATCACCAGCAGCAGCCCGTTGGGGATCTTGTCGCCCAGGGTGATCATGCAGGTGGCGGAGGCCAGACAGCCGATGAGCACCTGGCCCTCTGCGCCGATGTTCCAGAAGCGCATTTTGAACGCGGGGGTCACCGCCAGGGAGATACCCAGCAGAATGGCCACATTTTCCCAGGTGGTCCAGCTCTTGCGGGCGGTGCCGAAGGCGCCCTTGAGAATGGTGCCGTAAATGCTCAGGGGGTTCTCGCCGGTGAGAACGGTGGTGACCAGGGCGCACACCAGCAGCGCCAGGATGATGGCTCCGCCGCGGATCGCAATGTTGATATACAGCGGCAGGGTGTCGCGCTTGGCGATATGTATCTTATTCATCCGCTTTGCCTCCTTTGTTCACCAGCGTCATCAGTGCGCCTATCTGGCGCTTGTCGGTGGTGCGGGCGTCCACCACGCCGGAGACCTGGCCGCCGCACAGAACGACGATCCGGTCGCACAGCTCCAGCAGCACGTCCAGGTCCTCGCCCACATACACCACGGCCACGCCCCGCATCTTCTGCTCGGTCAGCAGGTTATAGATGGTATAGGAGGTGTTGATGTCCAGGCCGCGGACGGCGTAGGCCGTCATCAGCACGGCAGGCTGCTGGGCGATCTCGCGGCCCACCAGGACCTTCTGCACGTTGCCGCCGGACATGCGGCGCACGGGGAAGCTGGTGCTGGGGGTCACCACCTCCAGCTCCTGCCAGATGCGGTTGGCCAGGGCCTCGGGGTCCTTGCGGTCCAGGAAGATGCTGCTGCCCTTTCGCCAGGAGCGCAGCATCATGTTGCCGGTCATGCCCATGGAGCCCACCAGGCCCATGCCCAGACGGTCCTCCGGCACGAAGGACATGGCGATGCCGCTCTTGCGGATGGCCATGGGGCTCAGGCCCACCAGCTCCTTGGGCTGGTCGTTGTCGGGATTATAATAGGTAACGGAGCCGGAGGCCACCGGGTACAGGCCGGCGATGGATTCCAGCAGCTCACGCTGGCCGGAGCCGGCAATACCGGCAATGCCCAGCACCTCACCGGCGTTGACGGTGAAGGTAACGTCGTCCAGACGCTTGACGCCCATCTCGTCAAAGACCGTCAGGCCCTTGATGTCCAGGCGGGGCTTCACGTTGACGGGGGTGGGCCGGTCAATGTTCAGGGTTACGGAGTGGCCCACCATCATATCCGTCAGGGATTGCTGGTCGGCGTCCTTGGTCTGCACGCAGCCGATATACTCACCCTTGCGCAGCACGGCCACCCGGTCGGACACGTCCAACACCTCGTGGAGCTTGTGGGTGATGATGATCAGGGACTTGCCGTCGTTCTTCATGTTGCGCATCACGGCAAACAGCTTGTCGGTCTCCTGGGGGGTCAGCACGGCGGTGGGCTCGTCCAGGATCAGGATGTTGGCCCCGCGGTACAGGACCTTCACGATCTCCACCGTCTGCTTCTGGGACACGGACATGTCATAGATCTTCTGATCCGGGTCAATGTCGAAGCCGTACCGGTCGCAGATTTCCCGGACCTTCTTCCGGGCCTCGGCCAGGTTCAGCTTGCCGGGCATGCCCAGGATGATGTTTTCCGTGGCGGTAAAGACATCCACCAGCTTGAAATGCTGATGGATCATGCCGATGCCCAGGGCAAAGGCGTCCTTGGGGGAGGCGATGGTCACAGGCTGGCCATCGATGTAGATCTGCCCCTCGTCGGGGAAGTAGATGCCGGAGAGCATATTCATCAGGGTGGTCTTGCCGCTGCCGTTTTCACCCAGCAGGGACAGGATCTCACCCTTATAGAGCTCCAGCGTAACGTCCTTGTTGGCCGTTACCTTGCCGAAGCGCTTGGTGATATTCTCCATTTTAACTGCGCATACATTTGCCAAGGCAGTCACCCTTTCTTCTTTCCGCCGGGCCGGGGCGCAGGTGGCCCGCCGGTGTTTTGTTCCATAACCAGCATTTTAGCATAATTCTACAGCGTTGTAAATCGCTAATGGCAAAAAAATGATAATAAATACAAAAAAATTTAGCAGAATACAAAAATAATCAGGCAAAACCGGGAACAGGCCATGGGTTCCCCCGTTTTACGCGGCCGAAAATGATCAGCGTTTATTTATTCACAAAGTAAAGGGGCCAATGAAAGAAAAATAGAGCAGATGAGTAGGTAGGCTTTGGCACAATGACCGGACATATTGCAAATTATGCATAAAAAAAGAATGTGAATAAGTTCACATAATGTTAAATTTGCAGAAATTCATGCTAAAACTTTATCAAAATTGTCAATTGTGCAATTGACCGAATAACTGTATACTTTGAATATGCCCAATAGACGCACGCTGCCGGTAAGGCGTGCATCACTCCTCGCTTCGGCGAGTGAACAACAAAAAGGAGAGAAAAAATGGAAGAAAGAAAAGGCTTTGGGTCCAATTTCGGATTTCTAATGGCTGCCATCGGCTCGGCAGTCGGCCTGGGCAACATCTGGGGCTTTCCCAACAAGATGGGCGCCAACGGCGGCTTCACGTTCCTGATCCTGTATCTGGTGCTGGCCGTGTTCTGCGGCGTTATCGTCATGATCGGCGAGCTGGCTCTGGGCCGCAAAACCGGTCACGGGGCCATCGGCGCGTACAGGATCCTGTCCAAGAAGTTCAAGTGGCTGGGCTGGATGGGCGTGCTGTCCGCGTTCCTGATCCTGGGCTTCTACTGCGCTCTGGGCGGCTACTGCCTGAAGTACGTCACCCTGAACGTGGGCAATCTGTTTCATGCCGGCTTCGGCACCGGCACCCTGGACGGCGCAGGCGTGTTCGACGCCCTGATGGCCAACCAGGGCGAATGCGTGATCTACGGCCTGCTCTTCGTGGCCATTACCATGATCATTGTGATGGGCGGCGTCGGCGGCGGCATTGAAAAGGTCTGCTCCGTGGGCATGCCCGCCCTGTTCATCCTGCTGATCATCAGCATCATCCGCGCCTGCACCCTGGACGGCGCAGTGGAAGGCCTGAAGTACATGTTCGTTCCCGGTTGGGCCTTGGACAACGGTATTATCAAGGAAGCACCCTCGTTCTTCTCCGTGCTATCCACAGCGGGCGGCCAGATGTTCTTCTCTCTGTCCCTGGGCATGGCGGCCATGATCACCTACGGCTCCTACATGGACAAGAAAAAGAACCTCCAGAAAAACGCTGTGGTCATCGTAGTCATGGATACCGTAGTGGCCCTGATGGCCGGCCTGTGCGTCATCCCCGGCCGCTTCGCCCTGGACCCCACCGGCAAGCTGGGCGGCCCCTCCCTGCTGTTCGTTACCATGCAGAACGTGTTCGACCGCATGGGATCTGTGGGCCCCATCTTCGGCATCATGTTCTACCTGCTGGTGGTGTTCGCCGCCGTCTCCTCCTCCATCTCCCTGCTGGAGGCTGTGGTGGCCCACTTCGTAGATAAGGCCCGGGACCAGGGCAAGGGCGACAAGCGGAAGGCTTACTCCGTGCTGGCCGGTATTGCCGCCGGTATCCTGTGCGTCATCGTATGCCTGGACTCCCTGGGCACCGCCGGCATCTCTCCCGCTGATATCCTGGGTATGCGCGGCACCATGGAAAAGCTCCCCACCTGGAGCGCCGACTGGCTGGACTTCTTCGACTGCATCGCCGAGGGCATCCTGATGCCTCTGGGCGCGCTGCTGATGAGCATCATGTACGGCTGGGAGATCGGCCCGGGAGTTGTCCGGGACGAGATCGAGCACGACGAGGGACACAAGATGTTCGGCTACACCTTCTTTAAGATCTGCATCAAGTACGTCACGCCTGTGTGCATGGTGCTGGTGCTGTATGGCCAGATCAAGGAGTTCTTCTTTGTATAACGCCTGCTAAAATCCCAAAAGAAACCGGAAAGGACCGGCGGCTATAGCCGCCGGTCCACAGCTTGTCAAAAAAGGGCGCCGCCCCTTTTTGACAAAAGGCTGGCCCAATGGAGTTGGAGGGACTTCATTTTCCGGCAGATGCGCGCTTATTTTGCGAGACTCTCTGTCTAATGCTTTTCTTCTGCTCCGAATAGACCAGAAACCCGGCTGCGGCATAATGCGCAGCCGGGTTTCCCGATAGATGGTACTATGTTCTTTCCTCCAAATGTGCCTCCTTCAGTTCAAGGATTTTATCGTATAGAGGAAGAAGCTCCGGGCTCACCTTGTGTTCGATGCTGATGACGGTCAAACCGTCCGTCCGGAGCAAGTGCGACAAGATTTTCTGGCTGCTGCCCTTGTCCATATTGGCAGTGGCTTCGTCCAGGAAGATGACACGCTTATTCTCGGTCAGCACCCGGGCCAGCGCCAGCTTTTGCCGCTCTCCGCCGGACAGATTGCCCTTCGTGTTCTGGAATACCTGGTCCAGATCATGGGATGCAAGAAAGGCGTCCATTCCCAAGGAATGCATCACAGAAACGGCACGTTCCTGCAATGCAGGGCGATAAAGCGTGACATTCTGGAGAAACGTATCGTCAAAGATAAACGCGTCCTGAAGCACGACGCCGATCTGGTCATAAAGAGCGGGCCACAGCTGGCGGATATCCGTTCCGTTCACCGAGATACACCCCTCATACTCTGTTTCCAGCCCGGTCAGCAGCTTGAACAGCGTGCTCTTGCCGCTTCCGTTTTCGCCTAAAATCAGGTATTTCTTCCCCGCCTCGAACCGATAATTCGCATGGGAAAGAATAACCTTTTCATCATGCCGGAAGGACACATTGTCAAGCTCCATGTACTCGATCGTGGGAGCTGCTGTCAACGCCGCAGCGCTGTCAGGGACAGACAGCAGCTGCTGGATCTTCTGGCGAATACCGGTGACGCTCCGCATTTCCGATATCTGATAGGAAATGCTGTTGGTGGGGATCACCAGCATTTCCGATAATTGCAGCGCACCCACCAAAGCGCCCACGGACAGCCGCCCCTTGGATATCTCGTAAATGCTGAATCCCACCATCACGGCCTCGCCGATATAGGACAGCAGGCCGATGATCATATTCACCCGAATTTTTGTTTTCGCCTTGGCAAACTCTGCGTGGGCGGCTTTCTCGTTATCCTGTTCCAGCGTTTGCAGGTATTCCCGCTCTATGTGGTTTACCTTGATGGTGGGGTACCCGTGGATCAGATTGCCGATCATGACATTGAGCTTTTCCAGGGTCATCGTATAGAAATTGGTCCGTTTTTCCAGTGCCTTCCCCTGCACGGCGGAGGCCACAATGGGGCACACGGTGGAAACAATGATGATCATCGCCAGATAGCCATTGATGTACAGCAATGTGATCACACAGGTGATCAACACCAGGATGCTGTAGGCCAATTCCAAGCGGGTGACATAGTAGCTGTCCACCAGCATCTCGATCTCATTGTTTAGCGTGGTGACATAGTTCTGTCCCTGCTCCTCCTGGAACTTCCGGGGCGGCATATAAACAATATGCGCCATGACCTTCCGCTTGAGACTGAACAGCCTGCTGTTCCGATATTTCCCCGTGCTGAGCTGCCGGGCCGTCTCAAACAAAAGGATTCCCAGGATGCTGGCAGCATAGCTCAGAAACATGGTAAGTGCGCCGCCTGCGCCCGCATCCACCGCATCGATGGCATTTTGAAGATAGATCGGTTTCAGCGAGGTGCAAACGGCCAAAAGTACCGATGAAATCACGACAATAAAAACCACGGTTTCGCCTCCTATTCTGACGGGCTGCCGCTATGGGTCCCGGATATTCTGGTATATCCGGCAGATCGGGGCCCATCGTTTGCGAAGGCCCCCAGCCGTCGCCATTTTTATCATATCATAATATGAAAAAAAAACAAGAAGATTGTTTTGCAATAGTTGAGTCAGTTTCTTAAAACGAAAGCCCTTCACGAAGCGGCGGCTGAAGTCACGGAAATGGACGCAGCTCCATTTGATTTGAGAAACGCGCTCTGCCCGCGGCCGTTTTTTCGTGAATGGCCGGGACATGGACGCCATGAACAGAGCTTTCCTTTATGCGCTCCCCGGGAAAACAGCTCTGTATTCTATCAAGGCCCAAAAAAATTTAAAAAATTTGAAAAAATATGGTTGCAAAATCCCCGCTGCGGTGTCTACTAAACGGAGGGGACATGAGACCCCCTAAAAATAGTGGGATATCCTGTGCGGGGACTGACCCTCTCCTGTGCAGCGTCCATAGAAAGCACCGCCGAAGGCTTGCCTTCGGCGGTGCTTTTCTTGCGTATGAATGAAAATGGATAACCCATGCCTATGCATATACAGATATACAGGCTGTATTTTTTGCGCAGGATTATCACAAATTGTATTGGAGAATCAGAACTCCGGGGCCCCGGGCTGCATCTGCTGCTTTACCCGGCGGCCGGTGGGCGTAGCGGCCAGGCCGCCCAAGGCGGTTTCCCGGAACTCCACAGGAATGCGGCGGCCCACCTCGCCCATGGCGTCGATGACCTCATCCACAGGAATGCGGCTCTCGATCCCGGCCAGGGCCATATCCGCCGCGCTGATGGCATTTACCGCGCCGATGACATTGCGCTTGACACAGGGAACCTCCACCAAGCCGGCCACCGGATCACACACCAAGCCCATAAGGTTTTTCAGGGCCATGGCCACGGCGTGGCCGATTTGTTGGCCGGTGCCGTCCCGCAGGGCGACCAGGGCCCCCGCCGCCATAGCGGAGGCAGTGCCGATCTCCGCCTGGCATCCGCCGGAGGCGCCGGCGATGCAGGCCTTATAGGCGATGACCGCGCCGATTCCGCTGGCCACATACAGGGCCTCCAATATCCGGTGCTGGCTCAGCTCCTCGTATTTGCAAAGGGGCAACAGCACCGCCGGCAGCACGCCGCAGGCTCCCGCCGTGGGAGCCGCTACGATGCGGCGCATGCAGGCGTTGGATTCCGCCATGGACAAGGCCTCGGCAATGACCTCGCTGACGTAGCCGCCGGACATGGCCCGTCCCCGGATGGAATACTGCCGCATTTTCAGGCCGTCGCCTCCTGCCAGACCGCTGACGCTGCGGCGGCGGCCGGTATAGGTGTCCGCCGCGTCCACCATATATTGCCAGGTGGTCAGCATTTTCGCCATGGACTGCTGGCGGGTCACCTGGCGCTCGTCCATGTCCGTTTCCAGCACAATCTCCCAGAAGGGCTTGTGCTCGGCCTCCATGCGGTCAAAGATTTCCTTCATCGAATCCAGAGACATCGTCATCGTCCTCCTTATCGTAATAGGTCACGGACAGGATGCCCGTCAGCTCCGACAGAAACGCCACCTGATGGGGCTTGATATGCTGGTCGGTTTCGATGACCATCAGGGCATCACCGCCCCGCTTGTGGCGGCACAGGCTCATGTTGGCCACGTTGATGCGCAGCTGGTTCAGCACCGATGTCACCGCCGCCACCGCGCCGTTTTCATCCTGATTGCGGATGACCAGGGTGTTGAACATGCCGTCGAAGCTGACGTCGATGCCGTCCACCTTGTTCACCAGGATGCGGCCGCCGCCTACGCTGCATGCCTGAAGCTCCAGCTTTTTGCCGCCGGCGTCCCAGGTCTCGATAACAGCGGTGTTGGGGTGGGCGTCCCGCAGCTCCACAGTGTCGATGGTGTAGATCAGTCCCCGCTTTTTCGCCTCCTGAAAGGCAAAGGGAATGCGCAGGTCGTCGGGCTTCATGCCCAGCAGCCCCGCCACCAGGGCGCGGTCCGTGCCGTGGCCGGGGCCGGTCTCAGCAAAGGAGCCGTGCAGATGGATCCTGGCCTCCACCGGCTCGTCGCCCAGCAGCGTCCGGGCCATGCTGCCGATGCGGACCGCTCCCGCCGTGTGGGAACTGGACGGGCCCACCATCACCGGGCCCAGAATATCGAAAATATCCAGCATGTGATCGTCCTCGCTTTCTCTGTGCAATCGAGGCCATCATAGCACATTCCGGCAGAAAAAGCGAGGGGTGTTTCCATTTTTTTGCGGCCTGCTGTAGGACTGCAAGCCTATCGGGAAAAAGAGTTGCAAACGGAGTCAGAGTATGATATAATGATATTAATTGATGTTGAATCAACTGTAATGTGATCAACGTGAAATTTTTGGAAGCTCCGGCTGTTTCGCCCGCTGAAAATGTCCGCCGCACAGGGCTTTGCGCGGGTTCGGATTTCACAATTCCATATCGTTCTTGCGTGTTTTTCTTGCATTCTTCCGGAGCAAGGATTACACTTGAGATATACGGAGAGTTGTCCGAGAGGTCGAAGGTGCGACACTCGAAATCGGAATCGCTTCGTGGAACGCTCCACCCGAAAAAGTCTTGATTTATGCAGGTTTTCGAGGGTTCGAAAACGAAAAAAACTTTGAGTTCTCCCCATCAGTTCTCCCCATTTTCCAAAGCGGATTGGGTGAAGATACAACTTGGAGGGTTGTCCGAGTGGTCGAAGGTGCGACTCTCGAAAAGTCGTGTGCCGCAAGGCACCTAGGGTTCGAATCCCTAACCCTCCGCCAACCTGAGAAGCCGGTTTTGCCGGCTTCTCTTTTTTATTCCCGGTTTCCTATCCCTAAGCCAGCAAGCATTGCATCTGCGGAGATAACTTTTGAACTGTACTCAAGGTGTGCGTAAATGTTTGCCGTAGTTGAGAAGTCGCTGTGCCCGAGCCATTCTTGAATCTGCTTCATCGGAACGCCGTTGGCGAGAAGCAGCGAGGCGCAGCTATGTCTCAAATCGTGATAGCGCACTCTGCGCAATCCGTGTTCCTCCAGAAGCTTCGGGAATCCGCAGGAAACATAATTAGGCTTGATGATATCTCCGATTTCATTGATACACACATAGCCCGTGTAATCTTTCACATAGGATCGCCCGCATAAACGCCGGTTTTCCTCCTGTTCTGCTTTAAGCTCCAGAAGCCGTTCCTTTACGAAAGGAACCAGTGGCAGCGTTCTCATGCTGGACTTATTTTTCGTCCGATCTTCTGCGACCGTAATACGCTTTCCATCAAGGGCAACGGTTGTAAGCGTATGCCGGATGGTGATGGTGTCGCGCTCAAAGTCGATGGCATCCCATTTCATACCGAGGGTCTCGCTGCGCCGCATCCCATAGAAAGCACCAAAGAGAATGGGGATTTCAAGTTTGGTGCCTTTGGAGATTTCAAAAAGCCTGTTCACTTCATCGGCATCGTAAAAGTTTGCCATAAAACGCTCCTTCTTTGGTCTTTCGATCTTATCGGCAGGATTACTGGAGATTAGGTCGAGCTTGACAGCATACTTCAACGCCTTGTGGATGTTTGCGTGATAATGAATAACCGAGGACGCGCTCACACGTTCCAGTTCCTTCAGGTAAAAATCCTGGATGTGTTTTGCCGACAGCTCCTGCAATGCAATCTGCCGTTCTCTGAAATACGGCACGATTACTTTTTTGACCATATTGGAGTATGAGGCGAAAGTTGTCACCGCCACGGAACTCTTTATTACCGTAAGCCATTGTTCCATGAAGTCTGCAAAAAGAACGTCTCCTGTAATCGGCACATCTTCCTGGAAACTGCGCCGCTGCTCCTGTAAGAACGCCTCGGCGCGTTTCTTGTTGCCTTTGACCGCAAGCCCTGTTGCGATCCACTTTGTTTTGCGGTTTCCGTGTGCGTCTGTGTAGTTTAGTACGGCATAAAAATAGCCCTTTTTCTCACGAAGGTGTCCTGCCACCATAATAAGATATCCTCCTCTCTTGTTGTGGGCAACACCTGCCGTTGACCTGAGAACAGTATAAATCATTCGAACTGATGCGGAAAGGATGCCGCCAATCGGATTTATTTCTCCATGCAGTCAACAGCCGATGCATAAGTAGGTAAAAAGATGTGCTTTGGGGATACGGTAGGCGCGACCTACTTTTATGCAGCAGATTTTGCCTTCTCGTATCAGTCGATACCCCGTTTTCGTGCTGACATCAAGTATCTGGCACATCTGAACGATATCCATGACATCCGGATACTCTTTCAGCATTAGCTTGTAAGCATCACGCTGGGATAGCGTGGTAGTGGTTTCAGAGTTCATGTTTCGCACCTCCATTCCTATGCGTTGTTTTTGTATGTAAATGACCGCACGATTTCTCTTGCGGTCTGCCTTCCCTTAGAACTTCATGGGAAGGATCGAATGCTTGCGCCTGCCGTTGTAGATGCGGTAGAACAGGTTGACGTAGCGCTTTACGCCCCGCAGCTCCTTTTCCGCCT
>ENA-ORSY01002100-ORSY01002100.1-human-gut-metagenome-genome-assembly--contig:-NODE-2100-length-12096-cov-2.776264_pt1 | contig 12096 bp, 4 predicted proteins | sample MGYA00242193_ERZ509160 | MGnify/ENA primary metagenome ERZ509160 (study PRJEB26280, sample SAMEA2338670) | human gut metagenome | biome: human gut; feature: human-associated habitat; material: faeces...
TCCGGAAGAACTTCTCGAATTACACTCTAAAAGTGATTCATCCCGATGACCGGACGATTCTTTCACAAGGGACACCTTTCCAATCGGGGGACACGACAATATTCCGAAATAAAGAGCAACTGCCCGGCATCAGTTTAGCCATCGGGGACTACGAGAAGAAGAGTATCGTGGTCGATTCCGTGCAAATCGAATTATACAATTTTAAGGGTCACGATTTCTATTCTGAAGTTTTTCCTAACATTTCAGACACGTTAGCCGGATTCCTTCAAGATGTGAAATCCGAATACGAGTTGAGAAAAGGCCGTAAATACCCGTATCAGAAATTTATCATGGCGGAAACGCCCATTTCTTTCGCGGGATACGTGCGAAACTGGAAAGGGAACAGCGAGCAAACACAACCGGAGATGGTTTTCCTTCCGGAATTTGCCACGACTCTGCCCAACAGTAATTTCAAATTTGCCAAGAAAAGAATGGCTAACTGGGGACGACGTGATCCCCAAGGAGCGATGGAAGAAATTGACGTGGAAATGAACGTCATTCGGGATTTTGCCCGCCGGGTTCTTCTCTCGGAGGAAACATTTCAAGAAGAGGGAAATACATTCGTGAACATGTTCTCGGGCGAATGGTCCGGAACATCCAAACTGAACAAGTACGATTTATCGTCCATGTATTTTAATTACGCGGGTTCTATTTATTCCCAGAATTTCCCAATCATAGACATCGTGATGAACACCATGCTAAAACAGGAAGAAAGCGATCAGGGAAGACATTTCTTCCGGATGTTCAACGGGATGGGCGATGATCAACGAGCTGCCTCTTACCTGAACGGGAAAAGTTTTGAACAGGCCGTACTCGATAACACGCTTTCGACAGAGGTGTTCTACGAAATGATGAAACTGAAGGGTGTTTACCTGAGGAACTATATTAACTCCCGTCTTTCATCAAACGAATTCAAGGAATTCATGGCCGAATTCACGAAAAGATACCAGTTTCAGGAGGTCAATTTCACCCGCCTGAACAGCGAGTTCATTCGCAAGTTCCATTTCAATTTAATGGATTTCATCCCGAACTGGTACACGATCAACAGCACGCCTCGTTTTATCGTGAAAGGGGTGGATGCCGATCAAGTAGAAGTCGGGGATTACACGAAATATATCGTGAAGTTCCAAGTGTATAACCCCACGAACGTAGAAGGCGTGATTTCCGTCAACGTGGAAGAAGGAGGCGGAATGTTCCCCGGTGGCCCGCGGGGCAGAAGAGGACGGGCGGCTCAAATGGAGGCCAAACCGGCGAAAAATTATATTATAGAACCACAGAAATATAAAGAGATTCGTATTCTATGTGACGAGCGTCCGAGTAACCTCACGATTAACACGAATATCTCGCAGAATCTACCCAGTACGATCATGCAGAATTTTGCTAAAGTGACGACCACGACGACCGACACGGTAACAGGAATATTCGACTCAAATGCCACCCTTTTCACGTTTAACCCGAAAGAGATCACGGTGGACAACGAAGATCCCGGATTCCGGATAATCGAATCCAATCAAAAGAACAAACTACAATCTTTCTTCAAGAAGGAGAGCGAAGATAAATACAAGAACTTAAACTTCTGGATGCCTCCTAGCAGATGGACAGCTACCATCGGAGTAAACTATTATGGAGACTATATCAATAGTGCCGTGTACAAGAAATCCGGAAGTGGTAGTAACAAGACGGAATGGACAACCCAGATACAAATCCCGGGATTCTATGAGGTATTCGTGTACACGTCCGAGCTCCCTATGATGGGATGGCGCCACCGAGGAGGTGAAGAGAAAAAAATACAATATTACACGGTAAAACATGATGACGGGGAAGAGGAAATTTCAGTCGAGACGGGCCGGGGACGGCAAGGATGGAGAACGCTGGGTTCTTTCTACTTCTCGAAAGGAGAGGCCAAGATTACCTTAAGCGACAAGGGATCGGAATCGAACCAAATTATCTTTGCCGATGCGGTAAAATGGGTGTACACGAACAATAACAAATAAAAATAAGAACAACATATTATGAAAAAGATCGCGTCAATATCGTTGATTATTTCGGGAATACTCATGCTTTGTTCCGGATCAACGTTTGCTCAGGAAATTTTGACGTTGGAAAAGGCTCTGGAGATCGCTTATCAGCAAAGCCCTTCCATCATTCAAAGTAAAATGAGTCTGGAACAAAGTGAGCTGGCCCTGATTCAGCAAAAGGCTTCATTAAAATCACAGTTCAGTTTGAATTTGAACCCGTTTCAATATACCAGAAGTACATCGTTCGACGATTACAATACACAATGGTATACCCGGAAAGCCATGAGTTCCGGCCTTGACTTCAGGATCAGTCAACCGATCAAATGGACGGACGGGACAGTCACACTCAGTAACTCGTTCAACTGGCAAGAAGACGATAATCAATCTTCGGGAGCCAAGAATACCTCTTTTTCAAATAATCTGAGCTTAAATCTGGAGCAACCAATCTTTACCTACAACAAGACCAAGATGCAATTGAAGAGGTTGGAATTTAACCTTGAAAAAGCAAAAATACAATACGCTTTGGCCCAACTGAACATCGAGAAAAACGTGACCGCAGCATTTTATGGCGTTTACCAGTCTTATAAAAGGCTCGTTACGGCCCGGGAAGCCTTCCAAAGTCAAAAAGAAAACTACGAGTTGATCAAAAATAAAGTGGAACAAGATCTGATCCCCCAAGAAGAGCTATTCCAAGCGGAGGTGACCTTGGCCACAAACGAAAATTCTCTTGCCGACACGGAAACGAGTTACGAGAATACCAAAGATCAATTCAAACAAACCTTGGGTCTTCCCTTGGATATAGACATCAATATTTTACCTGACATCCAAATTGATTCAGTTCACGTGGATGTCAATCAAGCCGTTAAATATGCCCTAACGCAACGGATGGAGATCCGTCAACAACAAATTGCCATAGAAGAAGGCATTTTTAGCCTGATCGAGGCAAAGGATAATAACAAGTTCAAAGGTAGCATTTCCGCCAGAGTGGGTTTGATGGGACAAGGAGGCAACTTTAACGGAGCTTTTTCGAAACCGGATGATAACGAAACGATCGGGATAACCCTGACGGTACCGATTTGGGACTGGGGGGCAAGAAAAGCGAATATCCGCAGCACGGAATTATCCAACGAGAACACGGAAATCAGCAACGAGGAAGAAAGAAAATCCATCATGCTTGATGTACGCCAGATATGCCGGGAATTGCCCAAATTATTGCGACAAATCGAGATTGCCCGCCAGACTGTTAAAAACGCTGAACGTACGTATGACATCAACGTTGAGAAATATCGTAGCGGAACCCTTACCGGTATGGAACTGAAAAATCAACAAACCCAGTTGACAGATGCAAAAAACTCGTTGACAGATGCCATCATTTCATACAAATTGAAATTACTGGATCTGAAAATTCAAACCCTGTGGGATTACCAGAATAACAGGTCTTATTTACCGGTTAATTTATTGAAATAAACCCTAACACAAAACATAAAACAAAACGCTATGATCAACAAATCCATAAAATATATCGGGGTGATTCTGCTGGCTTACACCTTGAACGCTTGTAACGAGCAACGAATGAGTTCTTCTTCAGAGACAACCACGCCTGTTTGGCTTGCCGAAGTCGGGAAACGTGATGTTCGGGAATTGACCACCACGACAGGAACAGCCAAAGCGGCCAAAACGGTGGAAGTGAAATCCGAAACAAATGGTAAATACGAGTTGATGATCAACCCCAAAACCAAGCGTCCCTACAAGCTGGGTGACATTGTGGAGGAGGGTGCCGTGATCATCAAGCTGAATAATAAAGAACATGAAAACACCGTATCGTTACCGACAAAAAAGATGCAGGTTGACATCGCCAAGAAAGAATGGGATGGGCAAAAAGCAGTATTTGAAAAAGGCGGTGCCACGGAAAAAGATGTACTAAATGCCGAAAGTAGCTACATACAAGCGCAAACAGCATTGGAAACGGCATACACGGAACTGGCAAAACTCACAATCAAAGCACCCTTCAAGGGAGCCATCGTCAGCCTACCCTATTTCACCCCGAACGTGGAGATCGCATCCGGTGAAACGATGGTCGGATTGATGGATTACAGCCACATGTACATGGAAATCGCCCTGCCGGAAAACACGATCGACAAGGTGAAAGTGGGTCAGAAAGTACTGGTCACCAATTATAATATCAAATCAGATACCCTGTCCGGTCTTGTTTCCCAGTTATCCCCGGCAATCAACGAGGATACCCGCACATACACCGGATATATCACGATTAACAACCCGGAACTGAAACTACGTCCCGGTATGTTCGCAAAAGGAGAGATTATTACTTTGCAAAAGGATTCGGTTATGGTCATTCCGAAGGACATCGTTAATTCCCGTCGGGGAGGAAACCGGATTGTCTACACGGTGGAACAAAACCGGGCCATGGAAAAAATCATCACGGTTGGTATCAGCGACGATCGTTTCATCGAGGTGGAAAGCGGTCTGAACCAAGGAGACAAGATCGTGGTGAAAGGCTACGAATTCCTGAGAAACAGAGGCAAAGTAAAAATCATGAAATAAAAAGACATGAACAGCATTACCAAATTTGCAGTAAAATACCCCGTGAGCGTGTTAATGCTCACGCTGGCAGTATGTTTACTGGGAACCATATCTTATAATAAATTAGGGACAGACCTTTTCCCTGACCTGAAAAATCCCGCTCTTTACGTGGAAGTGAAAAGCGGTCAGAGACCACCCGAAGAGGTTGAAAAACTGATCACGACGAACGTTGAGTCTACGGCCGCTCGTCAAGAAGGCGTGAAGAGCGTGTACAGTGTCACGAAAGTCGGCTACACGAAAGTGACCGTAGAATACGGATGGGATCAAGACATGGATGCCGCTTTCTTGGATTTGCAGCGAAGTGTCTCTTCTCTTTCTCAAGATGAAACCATAGAAGAAGTTAACGTTACCCGTTATGATGCCAATGCGACACCGATCATGACCATCGCCCTCACTCATAACGAAGTGAAGGACATGAACGAATTGCGGAAGATCGCGGAAAATTACATGCGCAATGAACTCGTCCGGGTAGACGGTATCGCAGATATTCAGTTGAACGGACAGGAACAGGCGATCGTCGAAATTTCCACGAATCCCTACATGCTGGAGGCATTCGGGTTAACTGCCGACGGAATTGCCTCGCAAATCACGGCCATCAATCAAAATGTTTCCGGGGGAACGATCACGGACGGAGATATTCAATACACGGTGAAAGGGGTAAACCTGATTACCAGTCTCCAAGATATTGAAAACATTATCGTGGCATTTAAAGAGAATTCTTCCAGCGGAAGTTCCTCTTCCACGGAATCTACAAGCAGTTCCAGCAAGACAAAAGCCCCGGTATATTTGAAAGGCCTCCGTGTCCATTCGCAACAAAGACCCGGAAAACTTGGCCCGTTACAACGGGGAACGCTGTCTGGGGATCAGTATCTACAAAGAAAATAAATATAACACGGTAAATGCCGTGGAAAACTTGCTAGCCAAGATTGATGAATTTCGCAAAAGTTTACCGGGGTATGATTTCCATATCATCAGTAACCAAGGAGAATTTATCGGGAGTTCCATCAACGAGGTTAAAGATTCCGCTTTAATGGGTATCATCCTCGCCGTTATTATACTTTATATATTCTTGCGACGAGTGAACATGACATTAATCGTCAGTCTCTCTATCCCGATCTCGATCATTGCCACGTTCAACCTGATGTACTTCAACGGTCTTTCCATTAACATCATGACGCTGGGAGGACTCGCGCTGGGTGCGGGAATGCTGGTCGATAACGCCATCGTGGTGATGGAAAATATCTTCCGAAACATGGACGAGAACAACCTACCACCCACGGAGGCAGCCGTGAGGGGGACCTCGGAAGTAGCGGGAGCAATCACGGCTTCCACCTTAACCACGATCGTAGTATTCCTTCCAATCGTGTACCTGCAAGGTGCCGCCGGGGAGCTGTTCAAGGAACAGGCGTGGACGGTTAGTTTCTCGCTGTTATCCTCCCTTTTTGTTTCTATCCTGTTTATCCCGATGCTGGCATCGAAATTCATGCGGAAGAAAGACAACATTTCCAGTCACGCCATCACGATCAAAGGTTTCGGAAATTTCGTCGGGAAAGTCCTTAAAAGGAAATACTTGGTGATTGGCATCGCCACAGCTCTCATGATCGTTTCTTACTTGATGTTACCGTTAATCGGCATGGAGTTCATGCCTAAAACAGAATCGAAGGAGTTCTCAATTCTTGTTACCATGGAACCGGGAACAAGGTTAAAAAGTACGGATAATGCCGTGGGAACCATTGAAGATGCCATCCGGACTCTAGGACAGGATGATATTGAATGGCAATACACACTGGTTGGCCCTTCCAACCTTGAAAGTCAAAGCGGGGGTAAGTTGGAATCAGAGAATCAATCCCAAATCAAGGTAAAGATAAAGAAAGATTCCAAGTTGGATGCTGATTACTTTATCACGAATATTAACGAGAATTACCCCTTGCCGGAAGGTGTGGAAATCTCCTACGAGAAAGGGGAATCTGCCCTACAAAGCATCCTAGGAACAGAAGGCGCACCACTGGTAATCGAGGTGAAAGGGGAAGAACTTGAATTGCTGGATGAATTGTGTACCGAGATAAAAGAGAAGATTACCGGAATCCCCGGTATATACGATATCAAATCTTCCTTGGAGAAAGGAGCCCCGGAGGTGAATATCAAGATTGACCGCTTGAAAAGTGGAATCTACGGGATCGATGTTGCCACGGTAAGTAACCAAGTCAGCGAGAAACTGGCAGGTAAGGATGCCGGAACTTTCGAAACACAAGGCGAGACTATTGACATCAATATCAAGGTTCCCGAAGTGACCCTTTCCGAAATTTACGATATTGAAATCATACAAGGCGAGAAGAAATATCGTCTCGGAGAAATTGCAGACATCGAAATCACGTCAGCCCCGAAAGAAATTAACCGGGTTAACCAAAGCCGGACGGGTATCGTGACCGCCATGATCGAGAAACAATACTCACTAAGCCATATTACCCCTGCTATTAAAGCTAAATTGTCCGAGGTTGAATTCCCGGCCAAGTATTCGGCTAAAATAACGGGAGAGGAAGAGATGCGACAAGAGTCATTCAGCGGGTTGGGATTCGCCCTGTTTTTATCTATTCTATTAGTATATATGGTAATGGCGGCACAATTTGAATCTTTGCGCCACCCGTTCACGATCCTGCTGACTATTCCGTTAGCCGGCGTGGGATGTATTTTGGCATTCCTGCTCACCGGACAAACACTCAACATGATGGCCTTTATCGGTATTATTATGCTGGCAGGTATTGCCGTGAACAGTTCTATCATACTCGTGGACGCGATCAATCGTCTGAAAGAAGAGGGACACCCGTTGGAAGAGGCTATCAAAATGGCGGCACAGCATCGTGTGCGTCCGATCATCATGACCAGTGCCACCACGATTCTGGCATTGCTACCCATGTGTTTCGGATTCGGGGAAGGAGCCTCATTGCGCTCGCCCATGGCACTTGCCGTGATCGGTGGTTTACTGACCTCAACCATCATGACGCTGATCGTTATTCCGTGTGTGTATTACGTTATTGACAGAAAGAAATCATGAACACGATTATAAAAAGAAGGGTTCTTGTATCGATGCTTTTCATCGGGCTGGTACTTATGGGAATTTTCTCCTATAAACACCTTCCCATGGAATTATACCCCAATGCCGAACTGCCGGTGTTGAGCGTGAGCATTAGCTCCGAGACGGAATCCGACCCTTCCTATATAGAGAATCAAGTAGCTATTCCCGTCGAAGGTGCCGTCAGTGCCCTTAACGGGGTAGAAAAAATTGAAACCCAGATTTATTCGAGAGGAGGACAGGTAACCGTCTCTTTCAAACAGGATGTTGATCTGAAATACACCTTTCTACAACTGGAAGAAAAAATAAAAAGCATCACCCCGAATTTGCCTGATAATTTCAGGTTAAACGTGAACAAATCTTCTTCGGGTTCCGCCAGTGATATGTTCATGAACCTACGGATTCTCGGGGAGGACGACATCGACTACGTGCGTAATATCGCCGATTCAGAGATTGTTCCCTACTTAGAAAATATCGACGGGATCGCTAACGTCACCATCATGGGAGGACGGCAAAAAAGTATCGAGGTTATTGTCGATCCGGAAAGATGCAAGGCATTGAACATCACGACATCAACGATCAGTCGAGCCATTTCAAGCAATCTGGCAGAAAAGAGTTTCGCCGGTTCGGTTTACGAGAACAACAAACGTTATTTCGTCAACGTGACAGCCGAATACCTTGCCACGGAAGACTTGGGGAGTATCGTGGTTGCCGAGGGACCGATCCAGTTGAAAGACATCGCTGACATCCAATTCGGCGTGAAGGAAGAGGAATCATACGCACGTACCAACGGGAAAGAGGTGATTTCCTGTATCTTGTCCAAATCACCGTTGGCTAACGTGATCGACCTTTCCGAAAAAGTCCGGCAGGAAATTGATCGCCTAAACGGGGAATTAGAGTCTAAAGGGGTTCTCATCGAGGTGGAGGATGATGCCGCCGAGGTGATGAACAAAAATATTGACCAAATTATTGATCTCGGACTTTCAGGAGCTATATTGGCCATATTCGTGTTGTTCCTATTCCTCCGGAAAATACGGATCATTTCTATCGTGGCTTTTGCCATCCCGATTTCCGTGTTCTCGTCATTCTATTTCTTTTATCTGTTCGGAATAACAATCAACACGCTGACTCTCACGGGTATCGCGCTCGCCGTCGGTATGTTGCTGGACAACTCCATTGTCGTCATGGAGAATATCTACCGGCTGAAAGGATTGGGAATTTCCACCGATGAGGCTTGCGTTCGAGGAACTACCGAAGTATGGAAGGCTATCATGGCGGCTACGGTCACCACGATTACCGTGTTCCTGCCCTTCCTTTTCGCGGACAATTACCTGATCAAGCTGATCGGGGAACATATCGGAATCTCTATCGTGGCAACGCTTACCATATCGTTGGTCGTGGCCTTGTTATTGATCCCGATGGCAGTAAACGCTATTTTGCGCAAGACTCCGGAAGATGTCAACTTCAGCAACCTGTCAATCCATAACAGACTAGTGCAGATATATGTTGCCATCCTAAAGATGTCCCTTCGCCGCCCGGCACAAGTGATCATTATTGCTCTTGTCGCTTTACTGGTTACCGTGGTTTTATCCACCTCTTTAACGTTGAACACGCTAAGGGAGGTTGAACTGAACACGTTCAACGTGTATATCACCCCGCCAACGGGCTACACGCTCCAAAGAACCGACGAGATGATTCGCCTTTTCGAGGACGAATTACTCGAAGTTCCGGAAATAAAAGAATTCTCTTCCAACGTAATGAAAGAGGATGTCCGGCTCACGATCCGGTTGAAAGATGATTACCAGAAAATCAATAAAAAATCCCTTATCCAACTGAAAACCGAAGTACTCCGGTTGGCTGAAACGGTCAATATCAACCAAATCAGTCTGGAAGCCAGCGAGAGTAGCGAGAACTTCCGAGGAAGTAGCGGTGGCGGTGGAATGCTTGGCAATAGTTCCTTGCTCAGAATGATGGGTATGGGTAGCCAAACAGAAAAAGTGATTATCAAGGGGCAGGATTTCGAGTCTATGGCGAATTTTGCCGAATATTTGAAATATCAACTTGACGATCTGGATAACATTTCCAATTCCCACATTTCAGTTTCCCAAGGAAGTACGGTCTCCAAAATATTCTTTGACCAGTACCTCATGGGAATGAACGAGGTTGAACCCGGTAATGTAAGCCAAGAGCTTTCCAATTTCCAGCCTCAGAGTAAAGCTGAAGTTAAATACAAAGCCGGGAATCAGGAATATGATATTCTGATCCGGGACATCAATTATGACGAGGACGATCAGAAGACACAAACCCGGACGCTAGAAGATTTACGCAATTTAGAAGTCACGAACAAGAATAACGGGTTGATTCAATTGAGAAGTTTCAGCCGCATCAACTTGGGACGTGATAAGGGAAACATCACCCGTATCAACCAAGAAAAGGAGGTGAACCTTGTCTATATGTTCAATTCCGACATCAACGAATCAAAGGATTTGCTGGAGGCCGCACGAGAGGAGATTGACGAGCTGGTGCAAAGTATGGATGTCCCGACGGGTATCGCCGTGGAAGTCGTACACGAGGAGAATGAAATGGACGATTTTACATTCCTAATCTTGGCCGCCTTCATCTTGATTTACATGATTTTAGCTGCCGTATTTGAATCAACCACGGCTCCCATCGTGTTGATGTTTACCATCCCGCTGGCCGCCATCGGTTCTTTACTGGCGTTATTATTCACGAGCAATTCATTGATGAATGCCAATGTTTTCGTGGGTTTCATTATCCTCATCGGTATCGTGGTAAATAATAGTATCATCCTTATCGACTACACTTCTTTACTCCGTCGGACTGGAAACCGTAAACAACGGGCCATCATAACGGCCGGGTTATCCCGTTTAAGACCGATTCTGATCACGGCCATCACGACGATCGTAGCCATGATTCCCTTAGCCATGGGGCAAGGAGAATACGTGTCCGGACTGGGAGCCCCGTTTGCCATCACCGTGATCGGGGGACTTACCATGAGTACGCTGTTGACTCTGGTCATTATCCCGACATTGTATTCCGGAATGGAAGACGCCTTATATCGCCTACGCACACAAAGCCTTTTCATGAAACTATTGCAAATCGTGCTTTTCGTCGTGGCCGTAATCTGCGTGTACTTCTGGACCTATACCCTGTTAAACCGGATTCTATACGTGATCCTGACGGTTATTCTCGTACCGGGAGTGACCTGGTTCTTGGAAGACAGTTTACGCCGGGCGCAAAGTAATATCATCCCGGCTGACGAAGAGCTGGAAATCAAGATATGCAATCTTGTCAAAGTGTACGGACGCCCGTCACGTTTCAACCGGGAATGGACTTCCGGTTTGAAGATTCGGGAACGCCTCGGCCTGCAAGGAAATTATCGCGAATGGCGGGATATGCAACCTCTGTTGTGGTCGTTACCCGTGCTGGGATTCATGTATTACTTCACGTTTAGCTACCAAGTACTGTTCTTCTGGGCAATTGTTTTTGCCTTCATTACATGGACGATGACGCTAAGTATCATGAATATCTTCCGGGAGTTCTGCGAAAACCGGAAACAGACCGTCATTGCCAAGATTCTACGGATCATTGCTATCGTCTTTTATTATGCCGGTCCGATGGTAATCCTGATTTGGGCAAGCAAGAAATTCGAGAACAGCGGGGGAGCGATCTTCCTCGGTATGTTCTGGTATCTCGGTATTGCCGCTCGCTACCTGTCCAACAAGATCAACAAGGAGAATATCAATATTGACTTGATCGACGGTCGGTTCCGTATGCTGAAAAAGACTATTTTCCGTCTGGCTTCCAAGGCCCCGTTTATCGGGGTGAAGAAAAAACCGTTCAAGGCGTTGAATTCCGTTTCCATGGAGATACATACCGGAATGTTCGGTTTGCTGGGGCCTAACGGGGCCGGTAAAACCACGTTGATGCGTATCATCTGTGGGGTCTTCGAACAGAGTTATGGGAAGATATTCATTAACGGCATCGATACCCAGAAGAAACGGGAAGAGTTGCAAGGTTTGATCGGTTATTTACCGCAGGAATTCGGGACCTACGAGAACCTCACGGCATGGGAGTTCTTGGAGTACCAAGCCCTGTTGAAAGGAATATATAACAAAAAGATACGTCATAACCGGATTGCTGAAGTGCTTTCTGCCGTGCATATGTACGAGAATAAGGACAAGAAGATCGGAGGTTTCTCCGGTGGTATGAAACAACGTATCGGTATCGCGCAAACCCTGTTGAACCTGCCCCGGATACTCGTGGTGGATGAGCCGACAGCCGGTCTGGACCCGCGGGAAAGAATCCGTTTCAGAAACTTGCTCGTGGAATTGTCCCGAAACCGGA
>ENA-ORSY01002101-ORSY01002101.1-human-gut-metagenome-genome-assembly--contig:-NODE-2101-length-12095-cov-4.498007_pt1 | contig 12095 bp, 9 predicted proteins | sample MGYA00242193_ERZ509160 | MGnify/ENA primary metagenome ERZ509160 (study PRJEB26280, sample SAMEA2338670) | human gut metagenome | biome: human gut; feature: human-associated habitat; material: faeces...
GAGAGGAAGCTCACGGGGACGAACACGGCGCACAGCACGAGCGACATGGCCACCAGTGCGCCGCCGATGCCGCTCATCGCCTTCTTGGTCGCCTCGTAGGGCGAGAGGTGCTCCTCGTTCATGATGCGGTCGACGTTCTCGACCACCACAATCGCGTCGTCGACGACGATACCGATGGCCAGAATCAGACCCAGCAGCGTCTGCATGTTGAGCGAGAAGCCGAAGATGAGCATCACGCCGAAGGTACCGATGAGCGAGATGGGGACCGCCACGATGGGGATGAGCGTCGCGCGCCAGCTCTGCAGCGAGAGGAAGACCACCAGAATCACCAGCAGCAGCGCCTCGAAGAGCGTGCGGTAGACGTGGTGAATCGACTCGGCGATGTAGGTGGTCATGTCGAACGGTATCTCGTAGGAGATGCCTTCGGGGAAGTTGCGGCTGATTTCATCCATCGCCGCGCGCACCGACTCGGCCACCTCCATGGCGTTGGCGCCCGGCAGCATGTTGATGTTCATCACGGCCGCATTGCCGCCGTTGATGCCGCTCTCGGTGTTGTACGACTGCGCCTCGAGCGACACCCTCGCCACGTCCCTAAGGCGTATGAGCGAGCCGTCGGCGTCGGCGCGCAGCACTATTTCCTCGAACTGGGCGGCCGTTGACAGCCTTCCCTGGGCCGTGATGGGTATGGTGAAGTCAAGCCCCGTGACGGGCTGCTGTCCGAACACTCCGGCGGCCGACTCGCGGTTCTGGTCCTTCAGGGCGTTCTGCACGTCCTGCACGGTGAGTCCGAAGCTGGCCAGGCGCGCCGGGTCAACCCATATCTGCATGGCGTAGTAGCGGCTTCCGATGTTCGAGACGCGCCCCACGCCGGGTATGCGCCGCAGCAGGTCGAGCACGTTGAGCGTGGCGAAGTTGCTGAGGTAGATTTCGTCGAACTTCGGGTCGTCCGATGTGAGGCAGATGGTCATCAGCTGGCTGGCGGCCTGCTTCTCTATCTCGATGCCGTTCTGCACGACTTCCGCCGGCAGTCGCGATTCGGCCAGCTTGATGCGGTTCTGTATCTCGACGGCTGCGAGGTCGGGGTCTGACGATATGTCGAACGTCACCGTGGCCGAGAACGAGCCTGAGTTGGAGCTGTTCGACTCCATGTACAGCATTCCGGGCGTGCCGTTAAGTTCCTGCTCGATGGGCGTCGCCACGGCCTGCGACACGGTGAGTGCGCTGGCTCCGGGGTACGACGCGCTGATTTTCACCACCGGCGGCGTTATTTGCGGGTACTGGTCGACGGGCAGCATGGCGAGTCCTATCAGCCCGACGATTACAATCAGCACCGATATCACGATTGAGAATACCGGCCGGTCTATGAAGAAATTGACTTTCATTTGTCAGATTGTTTGTTTTGTTTGGCATTGCCCCGGGCGTCCTTCCGCCTTCCGGCCACGCGCACCTTCATGCCGGGCGCCAGCTTGTTGTAGCCCTCGCTTATGATGGTTTCGCCGGGCGCGAGTCCGCGCTCTACCACCACCTTGTTGCCGAACTCCGGCCCAAGCTCGATGAAGCGCCGCTCGGCCGTGGAGTCGCGGCGCATCACGAAGACGTAAGCCCCGCCCTTTTCTATGATGAGAGCCTTCTGCGGCACTACGGTGGCGCGCTCCCTCACGTCGAGCAGGGCGTGCACCTTGGTGAACTGTCCCGGCAGCAGCACGTGCTCGGGGTTGGGCATCTCGGCGCGCACGGAGAATGTGCCCGTCTTGGGGCTTACCTGCGGCTCGGCGAAGTCAACCAGCCCCTTGTACGGGTAGACGCTGTTGTCGGCCAGGGTTATGGTGACGAAGGGCTGCCATGAGCGCGACGAGTCGCGCTGCCCGAGGTTGACGTTGCGTTCCTTGCTCTTGAGGTAGTCGAGCGCGGTCATGCTGAAGTCAACGAGCACCGTGTCGCTCTTCACCACCGTGGCCAGCAGCGACTTGCCGCCCGTGCCCACCAGCGTGCCGAGGTCGACGAGCCTCTCGCTGATGTATCCCGAGATGGGCGAGCGCACTATGGTGTAGCCAAGCTCCTGCTCGGCCTGGTCAAGGTCGGCCCGGCTCATTCCCATGTTGGCCACAGCCGTCTCGTAGGCTGCGATGGCGTTGTCAAGGTCAACGCGGCTGGCGGCGTTCTGCTCGAACAGCGGGCGTATGCGGTCAAGGTCGCGCTTGGTCTTGCGCACCATGGCCGAGTCCTTGCGCAGCTGGGCGCGCGCCTTGTCGGCCTTGGCCTTGTACTGGCGCTGGTCGATGACGAAGAGCACCTGGTTCTTCCTTACGTACGTTCCTTCGGCGAACGTCATGCGCTCGAGGAATCCCTCAACGCGGGCGCGCACCTCGACGAACTGCTGCGCGCGCACGCGGCCTACGTAGTCGCCGTAAATCTCTACATCCTCAACCCCTACCGGCTCAACGGCCACGAGGGGCGGTTCAGGCTCGGCCTTGCTTGGCCATGTTATGACAACATACGCCACCACGACTACGGCGATGCAGCCGAGCATGAGCGCGATACGCTTCTTGCGGCGCACAAGCTCGCGCCTGGTGAAAAGCTTTCGTATTCTCATTACGTTTTCCTTAAACAATTCTGATGTGATTGTGATAAGATAAGACAAGCCGCCGCTGCGGCGAAACTACATTAATGATAATAACGCCTGACTGGCCGGAATATTGCGTGGCGCAGAGATTTTATCAACATTTTTTCCGAAAAACAGCTTTTTGAAAGAGAAAAGGAGTAACTTTGCAGGGAGAAAGGCTGGGAAGGCTGGGAGAACTGGGAGAACTGAGAGGACTGAGAGAACTGGGAAAACCAATAAGCCTAATAAGCCCGACAGACTTATGGCGCAGCTATCTGCCCTATCAGGCCCATCTGCCCTATTAGCCCTATCAGGCCTATTAGCCCCATCAGCCCTATCAGCCCCATCAGCCCTATCAGGCCTATCAGGCCTATTAGCTCCATCAGCCCTATCAGCCCTATTTCTCCCATAACCCAATTATGAATTATGAATCATGAATTATAAAGCTCTTTTCTTCGACGTTGACGGCACACTCGTGAGCTTCAACACACATGCCATACCGCAGTCGGCCATCGAGTCGATAACGCTGGCGAAACAGCGCGGCGTAAAAGTGTTCATATCCACCGGAAGGCCCATGCGGCTTATCAACAACCTCGGCGCCATAGAGCATCTCGTCGACGGATACATCACGGCCAACGGCGCCTGCTGCGCCATCGGCGGCGAGGTGACAGACTGCCGCGAGATACCAAAACACGAGGCCGAGGCGCTCGTGGAGGCGGCGCGCCGCGAAGGCTTCGCCATGCTCGTGGTGGGCGAGAAGGAGCTTACCGTGGTGAACGACGGCGACGACATCGACCGCTACTTCCGCCGGATGCTCGACGTGAAAGACCTCGGCGAGGGCACGAGCCTCGACACCGTGCTGGCGCAGCGCATAGTCCAGCTGACGCCCGTCATACCCGAAGCCGACGAGCGGCGGCTCATGCCACTGCTGCCCTCGTGCGTGTCGGCGCGCTGGTTTCCGGCATTCACCGACATAACGGCGCGCGGAGCCGACAAGGGCACGGCACTGAAAACCGTGGCCGCACACCTCGGCATCAGCGCGGAGGAGACGATGGCCTTCGGCGACGGCGGCAACGACAAGAGCATACTGCAAGCTGCCGGCACCGGAATAGCGATGGGCAACGCGCCCGACGACGTGAAGGCAGCAGCCGACTACGTTACGGCATCGGTCGACGACGACGGCGTTGCAAAGGCCATAAGGAAGTTTCTTTTAAGAAATTAAAGAAGTTAAAAGGAGTTATCACTCGCTGCGCTCGTTAGAAGTTAAAGCCATTACCTTTGTAGTTGACGAGTGACGAGTGACGGGAACCCAAGGCATTTGGATTTAACCATAAAAACACGGCTTTTGGCCGTGCCAAACGCCGCAAACTGCACGACCAAAAGCCGTATATTGCAACGCGCTGTGTCACAGCGCGTTGCAAAACAGCCAGCGAAGCGCCTTTGCGGTTACAACCGCAGCAGCGGCAGGCTGTTTTTATTTCAAAACAAAACAAAAACCGGCGGTTTTGCTTAAAAACTGTAAATTCGACGCATAAAAACATTATTTTAACGCGCTGAGGCATGGCGCGGAAAACAAAATGCCGTAAATTTGCAGTCGTAATGACGCAAAAGGAAACGGCAAACAGCCAAAACACATTCAAAATGAAACAAACACCTGTAAGCTTCACCAAGATGCACGGCGCAGGCAACGACTACATCTACGTGAACACCATGCTGTATGACATGCCCCACCCCGACGAGACGGCGCGCCTGTGGAGCGACCGCCACAAGGGCATCGGAGGCGACGGACTGGTGCTTATCGGCGCACCGTCGACGCCGGAGGCCGACTTCTCCATGCGCATATTCAACGCCGACGGCTCGGAAGCGATGATGTGCGGCAACGCCTCGCGCTGCGTGGGCAAGTACGTCTACGAGAAGGGGCTGACGCGGAAGACGTCGGTAAGGCTCGAAACCCTGTCGGGAATAAAGACGCTCGAGCTGCACACGGCAGGGCGGACGGTGGAGAGCGTTACGGTTGACATGCTCGCGCCGCGGTTCGACGTGCCGTCACAATACGCCCCGGCGCTGTGCGACGGCGGCGCGGGACGCCTCGCGGCCGGCGGCAGGGAGTTTGAGGGCACGTTCGTGTCGATGGGCAACCCCCACTTCGTAATCTTCACCGACGACGCGCAGACGCTCGACATCAGCCGCTACGGCAGCCTGCTCGAACGCCACGCGGCATTCCCGTCACGGTGCAACATAGAGTTCGCCCAAGTGACGGGCGACGGCACGATACGCACCCGCGTGTGGGAGCGCGGCAGCGGAATAACGCAGGCATGCGGCACGGGGGCGTGCGCCACGGCTGTGGCGGCGGCGCTGACGGGACGCGCCGGACGCAAGTGCGCCATCGTGATGGACGGCGGCACGCTGCACGTAACGTGGGACGAGGCAACCGAACACGTGTTCCTCACCGGCGGCGCGGAATTCGTGTTTGAAGGTGAGAAGGTGAGAAGGTGAGAAAGTGAGAAGGTGAGAAAAAAGTGAAAAAGTAAAAAGGTGAAACAACCGACAAAGGTAATGGCTTTAACTTCTAACGAGCGCAGCGAGTGATAACTTCTTTAACTACTAAGTTAGCGCAGCGAACGATAACTCCTTTAATAAAAGAAAAATGGCACTGATAAACGAACACTACCTGAAACTGACGAAGAACTATCTCTTCGCCGACATAGCCAAGAAGGTGAACGCCTTTAAGGCCACACACCCGAAGGCCGACGTGATAAGCCTCGGCATAGGCGACGTTACGCAGCCGCTCTGCCCGGCCGTGATTGAGGCCATGCACAAGGCCGTTGACGAGATGGCGAACCACGACACGTTCCACGGCTACGGCCCGGAGCAGGGCTACCTCTTCCTGCGCGAGGCCATCGTGAAGAACGACTACCTGCCGCGCGGAGTGCACATCGACCCCTCCGAGGTGTTCGTAAACGACGGGGCGAAGAGCGACACCGGCAACATAGGCGAGCTGCTGAGGTGGGACAACAGCTTCGGCGTTACCGACCCCATCTACCCCGTGTACATCGACTCTAACGTGATGTGCGGACGCGCCGGCACGCTGGAGGACGGACGGTGGAGCAACGTTACCTACCTGCCGTGCCTTGAGGCCAACGGCTTCGTGCCCGAACTGCCCAGGCACCGCGTCGACATAATATACCTCTGTTACCCGAACAACCCCACGGGCATGGTAATAGGCCGCGACGAGCTGCGCAAATGGGTGGAGTACGCTCTGGAGAACGACACCGTGATATTCTACGACGCGGCATACGAGGCTTACATCCAAGACCCCGACATACCGCACTCAATCTACGAGATAAAGGGCGCTAAGAAGGTGGCCGTTGAGTTCCGCAGCTACTCCAAGACGGCGGGCTTCACCGGCGTGCGCTGCGGCTACACCGTAGTGCCCAAGGAACTGACGGCGGCCAGCATGGACGGCACGCAGCGCTTCCAGCTCAACGAGATGTGGCTTAGGCGGCAGAGCACCAAGTTCAACGGCACGAGCTACATCAGCCAGCGCGCCGCCGAGGCGACATATTCGCCCGAAGGGAAGGAGCAGGTGAAGGCCACCATAGGCTACTACATGGAGAACGCGCGGCTGATGCGCGAGACGCTGGCGGGACTCGGGCTGACGGTGTACGGCGGACGTAACGCCCCCTACCTGTGGCTGAAGACGCCGGGCGGCACACCCGGATGGAAGTTCTTTGAGCAGATGCTCTACGGCGCGCAGGTGGTATGCACGCCGGGCGTGGGCTTCGGCCCCGGCGGCGAAGGCTTCGTGCGCCTTACAGCCTTCGGCGACAGGGACAAGTGCAAGGAAGCACTGCGGCGCATAGCCGAATGGATGAAATAATCAGTCTATGAAAAATTAAAAATGAAGAATGAATAATCCATATAGTTTCAGAGACGACGGATTATTCATTTTTCATTTCAACATTCTTATTCTTCATTTTTAATTTCAACATTTTTCATTCTTCATTATTCATTATTCATTTTTCATTTCAACATTTTTTCATTCTTCATTATTCATTATTCATTATTCATTTTTAATTGATTATTATTCATTTTTCATTTCTTCATTTTCCATTTTTAATTTTCTTTATTACCTTTGCAGCCGAGTGTTCGAGTAACAAGCGGACAAGTGACAAGTTGACAAGTAAGTCGCCTTGTTTCTTGCCTATTTGAAAAAAGAAACGCCCTTGTTTACTCGCCACTTGTCAACTCGTCAATTAAAAAAATAATGGCAAACTTAAGATTTCAGGTTGTAGAAGAGGCTTTCAAGAAGAAGCCGCTCGAAGTGATTGCACCGGTGGAGCGCCCCTCGGAGTATTTCGGCAAATACGTGTTCAACCGCGCAAAGATGTACAAGTACCTGCCGGCAGACGTTTACGACAAACTTATCGACGTAATCGACAACGGCACGAGGCTTGACCGCTCCATAGCCGACGCCGTGGCAGCAGGCATGAAGCAGTGGGCCGAGGAGAACGGAGTGACGCACTACACGCACTGGTTCCAGCCACTGACCGAAGGCACCGCCGAGAAGCACGACGCCTTCATTGAGCACGACGGCAAGGGAGGAATGATTGAGGAGTTCTCGGGCAAGCTGCTCGTACAGCAGGAGCCTGACGCAAGCTCGTTCCCCAACGGCGGCATCAGAAACACCTTCGAGGCGCGAGGCTACTCGGCATGGGACCCCACGTCGCCCGTGTTCATCATGGACGACACGCTCTGCATACCGACAATCTTCATCTCATACACGGGTGAGGCACTCGACTACAAAGCTCCGCTGCTGCGCGCGCTGCACGCAGTGAACGTGGCCGCCACGGACGTTTGCCACTACTTCGACCCCAACGTGAAGAAAGTTACCTGCAACCTCGGCTGGGAGCAGGAGTACTTCCTCGTTGACGAAGGACTTTACTCGGCGCGTCCCGACCTCATGCTGACAGGCCGCACGCTGATGGGGCACGACTCGGCGAAGAACCAGCAGATGGACGACCACTACTTCGGAACCATTCCCGACCGCGTGCAGGCGTTCATGAAAGACCTTGAGATACAGGCTCTTGAGCTTTCCATTCCATGTAAGACGCGCCACAACGAAGTAGCGCCGAACCAGTTTGAGATAGCCCCGATATTCGAGGAGACCAACATAGCCAACGACCACAACATGCTCCTGATGTCGCTTATGAAGAAAGTGGCAAGGAAGCACGGCTTCCGCGTGCTGCTGCACGAAAAGCCCTTCGCAGGCATCAACGGCTCGGGCAAGCACAACAACTGGAGCCTGTCGACCGACACGGGCGTGCTTCTGCACGCACCTGGCAAGACGCAGCGCGACAACCTGCGCTTCGTCACCTTCATAGTTGAGACGCTCATGGCCGTGTACCGCCACAACGGACTGCTTAAGGCCAGCATAATGAGCGCGACAAACGCCCACCGTCTGGGCGCGAACGAGGCTCCCCCGGCCATCATCTCGTCGTTCCTCGGCAAGCAGCTGTCAGAACTTTTAGACCACATCGAGAACAGCGACCGCGACGACCTGTTCAACGTCGAGGGCAAGCAGGGCATGAAGCTCGACATACCGGAAATCCCCGAGCTGCTCATCGACAACACCGACCGCAACCGCACCAGTCCGTTCGCCTTCACGGGCAACCGCTTCGAGTTCCGCGCCGTAGGCTCCGAGGCCAACTGCGCCAGCGCCATGATTGCGCTGAACACGGCTGTGGCCGAGGCTCTTGTTGACTTCAAGCGCCGCGTTGACGGACTGATTGCCAACGGTTCTGACACCACAAGCGCGATAATCGACATTCTGCGCACCGATATCAGGACGTGCAAGCCCATACGCTTCGACGGCAACGGATACTCCGACGAATGGGTGGAAGAGGCCAAGCGCCGCGGACTCGACTGCGAGACGAGCTGCCCAATCATATTCGACAACTACCTGAAGGACGAAAACGTGAGCATGTTCGAGTCGATGAACGTGATGAACCGCAAGGAGCTTGAGGCGCGCAACGAGGTTAAATGGGACACTTACACCAAGCGAATACAGATTGAGGCGCGCGTGATGGGCGACATCACGATGAACCACATCGTGCCCGTGGCCACTCATTACCAGAGCCGTCTGGCGAAGAACGTAATGGACATGCGCCAGATTTTCCCCACCGACAAGGCCGAGAAGCTGTGCGCACGCAACATGAAGCTCATCGAGGAGATAGCCGAGCGCACGCAGAAGATTGAGACGGGCGTGGAGGAACTCATCAACGCACGCAAGGTGGCGAACAAGATTGAGAGCGAACGCGAGAAGGCGATAGCCTATCACGACACCGTAGCCCCGAAGATGGAGGAAATACGTTACGAGATAGACAAGCTGGAGCTTATCGTGGCCGACGAGCTGTGGACGCTGCCGAAGTATCGCGAGCTGCTGTTCATCAGGTAGAAGTTAAAGAAGTTATAGAAGTTATCACTCGCTTCGCTCGTTAGAAGTTAAAGCCATTACCCTTGTCAGTTGACAAGTAACGGGTAACAAGCAAACAAGGCATTTGTCTTAACTTCATAACTTCTTTACACCTTAACTCCAAAGGTAATGGCTTTAACTTCTAACGAGCGAAGCGAGTGATAACTTCTATAACTTCTAATGAGCGAAGCGAATGATAAATTCTAAAATAAACGACTTCGAGATAATGGCTCCCGTGGGAAGCCGCGAGAGCCTGCAAGCCGCCATACAGGCCGGCGCCGGTTCGGTGTATTTCGGCATCGGGCGGCTCAACATGAGGGCGCACTCGGCCAACACGTTCACCGTTGACGACCTGCGCGAAATAGCCGCAACGTGCACCAGTCACGGCATAAAGACGTACCTGACGGTGAACACCGTAATCTACGACGGCGACATGGCCGACATGCGCGAGATAGTCAACGCGGCGAAGGAGGCCGGCATATCCGCCGTGATTGCCAGCGACATGGCCGTAATAATGTACTGCCGCAGCGTGGGCATGGAGGTTCACCTCTCCACTCAGCTCAACATTTCGAACATCGAGGCGCTGAAGTTCTACGCACAGTTCGCCGACGTTGCCGTGCTGGCACGCGAGCTGAACCTTGACCAGGTGGCCGCCATCCACAAGCAGATTGACGAGCAGAACGTCTGCGGCCCGTCGGGCGAGAGGATAAGGATTGAGATGTTCTGCCACGGCGCACTGTGCATGGCCGTAAGCGGAAAGTGCTACCTCAGCCTCGACAACGCCGGCCGCTCGGCCAACCGCGGCGAGTGCATGCAGCTGTGCCGGCGGTCATACCTTGTGACCGACACCGAGACGGGCACGCAGCTGGAGATTGACAACAAGTACATAATGAGTCCGAAGGACTTGAAGACCGTCCGCTTCATCGACCGCATGATGCGTTCCGGTGTGCGCGTATTCAAGATAGAAGGGCGCGCCCGGGGGCCTGAGTACGTGTACACAGTGGTGCAGTGCTACAAGGAAGCAATAGCGTCGGTGCTTGAAGGCACGTTCACCGACGAGAAGAAAGACCGCTGGGACGAACGCCTTGCAACGGTGTTCAACCGCGGCTTCTGGGACGGCTACTACCAGGGCCAGCTGCTCGGCGAGTGGAACAAGAACTACGGCTCCAACGCCACGGAGCGCAAGGTGTACGTGGGCAAGGGCGTAAAGTACTTCTCGAAGCTGGGCGTGGCCGAGTTCACCTGCGAGGCCGCCGAGTTCTCCGTTGGCGACAAGATGCTCATCACAGGCCCCACAACCGGCGTGATGTACGTCACCGTGGAGGAAATACACGACGACACGCACTCCGTGACAACGGCGCAGAAGGGCACGCGCGTGGCCTTCAAAGTGCCCGACAAGGTGAGGCCGAGTGACAAACTTTTCAAGATAGTGAAGGTATGATATTCTTTGGAAGTTAAAGAAGTTATAGAAGTTATCACTCGCTTCGCTCGTTAGAAGTTAAAGCCAAATGCTTTGTCTATAGTTTACGCCTGTTGAAAAAGGTAATGGCTTTAACTTCTTAGCTCGCGAAGCGAGCGATAACTTCTGTAACTTCTTTAACTCCCTTAATAAAAAAATAAACATGACAATCAACGAATTGCAAGACGAGGTGATAGAGGAGTTTTCCGACTTCACCGACTGGATGGACAAGTACCAGCTGCTCATTGATTTGGGCAACGAGTTGCAGCCGCTCGACGCGAAATACAAGACCGAGGACAACCTCATTGACGGCTGCCAGAGCCGCGTGTGGCTCCAGGCCGACATGAAGGACGGCCTGCTTTACTTCACGGCGGAGAGCGACGCACTGATAGTCAAGGGCATCATCGCCCTGCTTATCCGCGTGCTCAGCGGCCACACGCCGCAGGAAATCGCCGCCGCCGACCTGTATTTCATCGACCGCATCGGCCTGCGCGACCACCTGTCCCCCACCCGTTCCAACGGCCTGCTGGCAATGCTCAAGCAGATGAAGCTGTACGCTGCCGCGTATTCGGCAAAATAAATTTAAGAAGTTAAAGAAGTTATCGCTCGCTCCGCGAGCTAAGAAGTTAAAGCCATTACCTTTGCCAGTTGACAAGTAACGGGTAACAAATAAACAAGGCATTTGTCTTAACTTCATAACTTCTTTACACCTTAACTCAAAAGGTAATGGCTTTAACTTCTTAGCTCGCGGAGCGAGCGATAACTTCTTTAACTTCTTTAACTTCTTATAAAATGCGCAAACTCAAAGTAACTGAGATGGGCCGCCTTAGCGTAGAAGAGTTCAAGGCGGCGGAGAAGATGCCGCTCACGGTCGTGCTTGACGACGTGAGGAGCATGTACAACGTGGGTTCGGTGCTGCGCTCGTGCGACGCCTTCCGCGTCAGGGAAGTGCTGCTGTGCGGCATCACAGCCGCCCCGCCCCACCCCGAAATACACAAGACGGCGTTGGGAGCGGAGGACAGCGTGGCCTGGCGCTACTGCCCGTCGGCCTTGGAGGCCGTCCGCGAGCTGCAACGGCGCGGAGTGACGGTGATGGCCGTGGAGCAGTGCGAGGGCAGCACGATGCTCGACACGTTCAGCCCGGAACCGGGACGGGAGTACGCCGTGGTGCTCGGCAACGAGGTGAAGGGAGTAGCCCAGGAGGTTGTTGACGCCTGCGACGGCTGCCTCGAAATCCCCCAATACGGCACTAAGCACTCGTTAAACGTGTCGGTAACGGCAGGAATTGTGGTTTATCAATTCACTATGCACAATGCATAATTCATAATTCACAATGCACCCGGAATGCAATTGATAACCGCTTGCAAAGCTTTTTTTTAACTGTGCATTGTGAATTATGAATTGCGAATTATGGATTACTTAAATATTTTGGCTGTGCCGCGGCTTGTCGAAACGATGTAGACTCCGGTCGGAAGGCCGCTGACGTCTATGCCTGAAGCAGAGTTGTTCAGGCTCCTTGCAACAATCGTTCCCGACATTGTGTACAGGCGTACAGGCTC
>ENA-ORSY01002105-ORSY01002105.1-human-gut-metagenome-genome-assembly--contig:-NODE-2105-length-12076-cov-2.551119_pt1 | contig 12076 bp, 9 predicted proteins | sample MGYA00242193_ERZ509160 | MGnify/ENA primary metagenome ERZ509160 (study PRJEB26280, sample SAMEA2338670) | human gut metagenome | biome: human gut; feature: human-associated habitat; material: faeces...
TTTGTTCATTCCCCAATCGTATTCCACTTCCGGCATATCAGAATAAGGGAAATACACAGTGTAGCCTATCTGTCCATAAGAACAATGTAGCGGTATAACGCAAATCTCCTGACCACAATAAGGCTGTGGCGTACAATATTTCTTCCAATCAAAACGACCTGCTGCTATATTGCAGCAAAGTAATTTTAGAGTTACTATACCTTTCCAACTCTGAAAATCTTTTTTATAACCTTTTTTCATACTACTAATGTGCTATATTATAATAAACTTCGGGTTCACTTGACACGTTGTAAATCCAGCTTCCGCAACGTACCAATAGAGCATTCTTGCCATAATAGAGTTTCTTCATTCCGGTTATACTTCCTGTTATGTGAAAGTTAGGGAAACGACTGATGTCTATTTTCTGTGCATCGCATCTGTAGAGTGTTTTAGTTCTCATTGCATTTATTTTTTTAAGTTGTTTTTTATTTCCCTCTTCTTGAAGCCTTCCGACTTTACCCAAGAGGTTGTTTCATGTGCATTTTCAACGGTGGATGCAAGAACTATGAGCAAGTAACCGGAATGAAATTTTATGAATACCGGAATCTGTGATTGCGGAAGGTTACGTCAAATTTCATTTCAGGTAGCAACAGCGGTACTTGAACATCGTTTGCCACCGTACCTTTGCGCACGAAACAAACAATGGTGCATGTCGGGACTGTGAGAATGTAATACAATTAGAACAGGTAATATAGAATCGGTAAAAGAGGCTGTGAATTGGTAACAGAGGTTCGGCAGAACATGGTCTATAAAAGTAACCGGACTGTTATATAGGAAGATGATAACCACCCGCTTGAGTTGCGGGTGGCTTTAAAAAAATTATATGGAGTATCAGAAGTGATAGTCGATGACTCCTCCGATATAGAGTATCGTTCCCGGTTCAAGCGTACAGACAAACTCCATAAATGCAAAAGATTTTTCGGCAAATGACTGGTATCCCTCTCCGTCCAAATAGAAATGATACGCAATATCCAATGGATTTTCCAATGCCTTTTCAAGTTGATAAACAGGGCCTACAAACTCCAACATATTTTCCGTCGTAATAGCTTCAGCTTTCTTACGGATGTTAGTCACAAAGTTCTCTTTCCATTGTTCCACACCACCAATGTAGCGTATGGTGTCATCACCTACAAGTTCGAACATATCTTTTGGTAGAGCAGTATTGACCAAATAACGAATATCCTCCTTACGTTCTTCGTCATCTATCTCCGCACAATAGTCATAGAAACTGCCATCTCCTTGATGGAGAGTGTCTTCATTCAGATAGTTTTCTTTTTCTATCCACATTTTAGAAATCTGAAAAATTCGGCTGTGCATAATTTTGAAATTTAAATGATTAAAGAATTATTTACTAAGAATTTCTAAAATGGATTTTCTGAATTTTTCTATTTCTGCGTTGTTTTTCGAGTATTTTTCGGGCGATTGGTATATAGATTGGAAAAGGGTTTCGCTTTTGGCTCTTCCTATTTTCTTTTCGAGCTTGGCAAGGTATTCATAGTCTTCCATACTGTCTCTCCAACGTTCCATTCGTATCGATACTACGGGGCTTGTGCTGTTGAAATATTGGCCGGGGTAAATCAGCACACCGTCGCCCTCGGGGAGGTCTTTGCGAAAAGCCAATGTGTCGGATTCGGCATAGGCATTGACTGCCCAATATAGGAATCCGGTGGTACGCTCTTTCCAGCTGCGCCATAATACAGCTCGATGCTGATATCCGTCCATCGTGAGTAATAAATTGGGTTGCTCTTCTCCGGGTCCCATGCAGACATAAGTCCACCATTCTTCATTGCCTCGGAGAAGAGAACGGCATGTGTCTGCGTTGGCTTCGTTCGCTTGTAAAGCCCAAGCGCTCATACTGAAAATTTGAGTGTCTCCTCGCCAAAGGTCGAATACGGAAAACAACCGGTCTTTGTATTTCCCGTCTTTTGGTCCGCAGTAAAAGGTCGTGAGGACTTTTGCTTCGGGCATGAGCTTGTGTATTTCTTGGGAATATTGACCGATGAGGTGATATTCTTTCATATAAGTAGGTTCGTCCCATAAGTAGAAGTAGGATTTATCGAGTAAATCGGTTTGTTTTAATTGCTGTAATAAGCTGTCCAATTCGTTGTGTGACAGAGAGTGGTAGGGGACAGCGAACCGATTGAATCGTTTGTCCGATAGGAAAGGAACCGTTCGCTTGTCGTTCCATTTCCACGGAGATGAAGATGCTTCATGTTTCATGCTGTTGGCCAACCATGTGGAGAAATAGGGGTTCATGCGATAATCAAGGCATAATTCTGCCCATTCCAGTTTGTTTTGCAAAGTTTGTTCTTTCGAAGCCGAGTCGATGAGATTCTTTTCTATGATCCCGAATGCTGCTGGTAGCGAAGGTGTCGAGGGTAATGCCGTGTCGTACACTTGCAGATCGATTTTTATTTTTTGCCGTTTTCCGTTACCATCGATCGAAATTTGTTCTTCGTATTTCCCCGGTCGGGTCGACTCGGCCGTATGGAATGTAATCCATAGTTTAGCGATAGAGTCGTTTAAAGTAACTTGTTCTCCATCTATGGGGACTAAGGCATCGTCGAATCCATATACCGATTTGATTTGCCGACAACTATATCGGATAGAATTGTCGGCATTTTCGTTTCGATGTATTTTATAGGTCTCTCCCGGACAGCCTTTGAAAACGATTTGGATATGTTCCGCTTCATTTTTAGCGAGGAATAACGTGCCGGAATTTCGAGGTTGAACTTTATAAAAATCAGATGCTTTGTCGGTCGAAGGTATAAGGTAACATTCGATTGTTTGTTGACAAGAGATTAAAAAGAATGTACAGCTTATGATGAGAAGCCGATAGAAAAGGTGATGTTGCATATCGAAATATTTATTCTGTGATGTTTTCAATTAAATTTTTACGTAGAGCCAATGCGTATTTGCTTTGATCTGTGTAGTTCGAGGGACTCTTATAAACGTTGTTGAGAAGAGATAAGGCGGCCGATCGTCCGAGTTTTTTTTCGTACAAGACCAGCATGTCGTAATCTTCGGCTCCATCGCGCCATCGTTCCAACCGGACAGAGGTACAAATTTTGTTTGTGCCGAACGATTCACCGGGATAGATGAGTATCCCGTCTCCTTCGGGCAGTTCAGGGCGAGGTCTGAGGGGATAAACGCTGGCGAATCCGTTGACGACCCAATATAGGAATCCGGAATTTTGTTCTTTATAATTACGCCACATGGTCGCCCTGTTACCGATAGCGGTAGAATTTGAAGCAAGCCCCGGAGTGTTAGACATGCACACGTAGCTCCACCATTCTTGTCCTGATTTTAATTTGGCTTTGCATTGCTTCGAGCGATTTTCATTATCCTGCAACGCCCATACGCCAGTACAATAAATAGATGTCGCTCCATTTAGAATGTCGAATACGGCGAATAAATCGTCTTTGTGTTCTCCGTCGGTAGGGCCGCAATAGAATGTAGTGAGCACTTTGGCTTCCGGTGCATATCGATGAATGCGATCCGAAAGAGTTTTGATTTGTTCATATTCGTTGGTCTTTGTAGGTTCGTCCCATACATAAAAAAATGCTTTGTTTAGCAATCCGGTTTCGCGAGCTTTATTCAGCATTATCTCTAACTCATCGTCGGATAACCCATGCGATGGCAAGGCAATACGGCTAAAACGTTTGTCTGCCAAGTATTCCCAAGTGCGATCGTCATTCCATGCGTATGGCGAGGAGAAACATTCGGTTTTCATCGTTCCGCTCAGCCATGTGGAAAAGTAGGGCGATATGCGATATTCCAATAAAAGATCCGAAGCTGCTTTGCGCTTTTCTATTTTTTGTTCTTCCGATAGACCGGTGAATATGAAATTTTGAGGGTTGATTCCGAATACCGAGGCAATAGATGGAGTTTCTGGCAAAGAGGCGTTAACGACATTAATCGATATAGCTACGGCATATTCTTTGTCATCGGTTTTGAATCGTATGATTTCTTTATGTCGTTTAGCCTCGGCTTCGGACTTGACTTTAAAAGTGAGCCAAGCTCGCACTACTTTGTCGTCGGGTTCTATTTCGTTATCGCAAGGAATCAGAACATCGTATTTCCCGTTGAAAGCTTCCAGTTTCCGACATTGAAATTCAATGGCATCGTTGTTACCGATACGTTCTATTTTCAGCCTTTTTTTACTATCGGTTTGTATAACGAGCTGTACACTTTCGTATTCGTTACGAACCATATTTATATCGTATCGGTTTTCTGGATCCGAGTTGGAATAATTTTCTATGTTATCCAGACTGTTTAATAGCCAAGTATTGGTCGCTACGGAGGGAACGTCGTTGTCCGAATTTTCTTTTTCACCCGGCCCGTCGTCTTTACAGGCGGCAAGTAAAAACGAGAATAGTATTATATAATAAAAATGTGATGATTTCATACCTACAAGACTATTTAGTTAGTTTAATCAGTTTTACGCCATGCGCAGGAACAGAAAACGAGACTGAGTTATTTTTGATTTCCATTGATTCGTTTTTCCACAAATCGGTGATGTGACCGTCTCCGATATAATTTATGGTTTGTAGTGGAAAGGTGTAAGATTCTATATCTTTATCGGTAGTGTTAAATATGGCGATATAGTGGGTCAATTCGTCTTCGCTTTGAGCATACCAAGCGATTATTCCATTTCGATCGAACAATTCTTTATTTCCTTTGGAATATTGATTGATGTCAAGTACCTCTTTATTTGTAATCAAGTTTAGCGTGAAATCGTCTATTTCGGGTAGATTACAGCCAATCATCAGAGGGGATCTAAACATGGCCCATAGTGTGAGCATTGTGTATTGTTCGTCTGGTGTAAAATTACTCATTCGGGGAGTCCCTCTCATGGCTCTTTGTGCCATTGGGCCTATGGGGAGCATATCGGCGTCGGGCCAGTGCCCTTTACAAATATACTTTTGCCATTTCCGGCAAAGTGGAAATTGTTCTTTCAGAGCCTCCCAGTCGTCCCAGAAGTCTTCGGAAATGCGCCATAGTTGGGCTACGCTTTGCAAATGTTTTATGTTCTCGACAGGGGCAGGGCCGGGAGAAAGGCTCAGGACAAAGGGCCTTTTTCTTTTTCTTGCGGCTTTGGTTATCGCTTCTATTTCGTCGTGTGCATAAATGGGAGATAGTAAATCGTCGGCCTTTACATAGTCTATTCCCCATGAATCATAAAGTTCGAAAAGCGAGTCGTAGTATTCCTGAGCTCCGGGCTTACTCATGTCTATCCCATAAAATCCGAAATACCATTTGCATCGAGAATCGGTATTGACAATGTCTCGTGCTCGATATGATGTCCCTTTTATGGGCGTATTAGCTTCGACCGCTTGAATGGGAATACCTCTCATGATGTGTATACCCAATTTTAAGCCTCTGCTATGCAGATAATCGGCGAGAGGTTTCAACCCTTCTCCGTTTTTTGCAGATGGGAATTTTTCCGTATCGACGATGAGGCGTCCGAATTTGTCGATGATTTGATGTGGCGTTGACGATTCATATTGCTCCAAAGTCTCCATGCCGGGCGCATACCAACCGGCATCGATAACAATGTATTCCCAACCGTATTTTTTCAGATTTTCGGCCATGAAGTCGGCATTGGCTTTAACTTCGTCTTCTGTTACAGAAGTTCCAAAGCATATCCAGCTGTTCCAACCCATCGGTGGGCGTTCGGCTAATATTGCGGTGGATTCCGGTTGGTTGGTTTTGTTGTCGTTGGTGCAATTAGAACAAAGTAGGAGTATGAGTAGCCCTATTGCAATTGAGGTTTTGATGTTCATGATATTCAGTTATCGGGGTTAGGATAAGTATGTTATACGTTATTGCCGAAGGATCCGGCAATAACGTATAGCAATAGTTTAATCTAATACGCAGCGGACACTATATCCTCTGTTCCTGTCGTAAGGATAAAGGGCGGCTCCTGAATCGTTAAGTGTGAATCCGTATGTTACTCCCTGATTGGGGAAGTTTACGGGATCGGGATTCCACGGGTACACATCTCCGTCTTTGGGAGCTGTCGAGGTCCAGAAATAGGTATTGGCAAAGGCTTCTATTACATCGTTTTCAGGTATGCTCCAAATGTATCCAGTCCCAGCCATATTGAATCCGATAGAGTTCATACCGACATCTCCGGCATTAGGATCCCAATAGCTTTTTTCTTTTAATATGGTGGCGGGCATAGTGGGGTCACCGCAAGCATTGATTAAGAAGTCCCATTCAGTTTTAGTCGGTATGTGCCAACCTTCGGGCGCTATACCTTGAATTTTTTCACCTTCTTCTGCTCCACGAGTGCCCCGCATGGTGGCGGTCCATGTGTAATACCCTCCGAAAACTTTTGTCCAAGATTCGTCTTCTCCTTCTTGGGGAGTATAGAATTTTACATCATTTTCTCCAAGAGGAGTTCCGTCGGAATAGGTCGTCGCTCTTAAATTGTCGGCCAACCATACGGCATAATCTTCGGATATAGGATCGAAAACACGACATACGCGATATTCTTCGTTGTCACGAGGATCGATGAAAGGTTTATAAAAACGGAACAATTTCATGCTGCGAATTTCGCTGCGGGACAAGGTTCCTTCGTTTTCACTTTCGACCGCCCAATATAATTCACCTCTTTTGTATTCGCCTACGCCCAGTTTACCGAGTAAGTCGTCGAGGTCTTGATGGGTGAGAGATGTGTACATTTCGGTTCCGATATCAATTCTCTCGATGTTGTTCATCTCTTCATCGAGGCTGAATATAAGAGCGTATGTAGCTCCTTCTTTATCGCTTTCCCATTCGAATTTCAGTTTTCGTGTGGGATTTTCGTACAAAAGATCAAACTCTTCCAAATCGTCGGGCGCGTATAGTGTAATGTTGCTCTCTTGCCCTTTGGGGTCATCGTCATTGTTGTCTTCGGAACATGAGGTCGTAGCAATGAGTAGTGTTGCTGCTAAATAAAAAAGTGATTTTTTCATTGTAATTGTGTTTTTAGGGTTGATGAATTATTTAGTGATTTGTATAGTACCGATTTGTAGCCAGTCGTTTATGAATTTCCCGTTTTTTACGGCAAGATTCAATCCCGGTTTTTGATTTTGGGTATCGTCTGTAATGGCAACTGCCAATATGTATTGTCCGGCTGGGACAATTAAAGATTCGCTGGTTTTATACGTTTTATCGGTTCCATGCCGACGGTTCTGCGTTTTCATCGGTGATCCGTTGTTTTATTTCATGGCTTTCGGGATCGAGTAGGGCAAATGAAACTTTATATTTATAGTTCCATCTTTTGTTATTGTTGGGACATACGCCTACCCCGCTATTTCGCCATGTATGCTTTATGGATAATGTATTTCCCATTTGTACCGATGCTGGATATTCTATTTGGATAGGGGTTAATCTGTATCCACCGTTACTAATGAAGTCTTTTACCAAATCTTTGGCGTGGGTTATCCAACCTCTGGTTTCGGTAGCCTCTCTCAAATCGAGTGTATTGGCATGTCCTCGTATAGCGTCTTTATAAGCCTGAGTATAAAAGTCGGACCATGATTTGAATTTGTCGGCATAAAGCGGATCGGTGTTCCACGGTTGATAGCTGTCGGAATTTCCTCCCCAATAGCAGCCTTCGGCTATGAATGCTTTTTGTGGGAAAAGCGAGTTGATGATATTGACTTCTGCATCTTGGAACCAATAACTGCCGATTCCGTCACGGCGAGTCAAAAAATCGTGTTTGTCGATAGCCAATCGTTTTTCATATTCGAATCCTATTTCTGTTCCAAAGTTCACGACAAGCAAAACATTTTTGAAATTCTCGGCATATAGGTCTGTAATCCATTGATACACTTTGAATTTATTATTGTTGTTCAAATATTGTACGTGATGCCCTTCACCCCACCAGCCTAAATTGTAAGCGTCGATAAAATCTACTTGTTCGGGATTGTCGAATTCTTTGGCGAAAGCACGGATAAAATTCCCGAATTTTTCCTGAAAGACGGGGTCGTCGGCATAGGGAGTCCAGTTGTTGTTTTCATTTGCAGGGTCCCAGAGCTTATGGACTGCATAACCTTTGGCTCCGGCCTCTCTTACGAAGTCGGGAGTACCGTTATGAATATTGTCTTGTCCGTCGATGTAAACTCTGAATGCCAATTTCAATCCTCGGTCAAGGGCGCCTTGAATGAGCGCTTTGAAATTCTCGTCATGTTCCCATGCGTATTTACCTTCTTCTGGTTCGAGCTCAGACCATCGGGAACGCCAATAGAAAATAGAAGCATATTTTTCTGCTGCGGCTCCCTGTTGATTCCAATAGGTATTCGCTTGTGCGACGTAGTCGTTTGCATCGTCGTATAAAGTCCAACCCGATGCTGGATTGCGGATAAGTGTATTTAGGTCGGGTTCGAACGAGATTATTTCATCTCCCGATTGTAGATTGTCTCCGCCACTGTTCTTTTCACTGCACGCTGTAAGATTCATGCAGATACAAAATAGGAATAAATTAGGAAACAGATATTTAAAATTTAATTTGTTCATAACTAAAAACCTTCGTTATTTTTAAGATTTGGATTTTCATAAATTACCGATTGTGGTATTGCATATAGAATGTGTTTGGGTTCGGCCATAAGCTTGCCACGAGCAATGGCATTGGATATTAGTTCTCCATGACGAATCAAATCGGGGCGACGCATGCCTTCCCAACAAAACTCCCAACCTCTTTCTTTTAATAGGTGTGCTCTGAATGCATCTTTATCGGTTATATCATTTATCTCTTTTTCGTATTTGCTGCCTTTGTAATTATCGAATGCTCGTTCCCGTATTTCATGAACGAGGTCTTTGGCCTCTTGGGTCGGACCGTATATTTCGTTCAGAGCTTCGGCTCTGGCCAATATTACTTCGGCATATCGGTTTATTACGTATTCGCTGGCATCCCATTGCCCTGTCGTGCTAGGATTTTCTTGGTATTTCATTGGAACAGCACCCGGTTTACCCGTGTATTCAGTACGGCGGTCGACCATCTTTTTTCCATTCCAATAGGTCGCCAACAAAGCATTTCTCCGTTTGTCTTTGGGATCATAGGTGTCGTAAAAATCCCAGGGAACAAGGAACCCTCCCCATTTAGTCAATGCTATTCCGTTTTGCGATACATAATCGGCGGGTAATGCATGTGCGAGGAAACAGTTTCCTAAGCCGCCTTCGGGGAAATTGGGTATTGGGAAAATTACTTCGCTGTTCCTTTGATTCGAAGGAGACCATATTGACATGTAATCTTTTTGCAGGGAGTATTCTCCGTCTTTTATCATGACTTCGGTAATCGAATCTACCCGATTCCACCACATCATAGCTTTGCCTTCGTCGTTTCGATAGTGGCGTTCTTGACCGGCTTCATGCATATAGAGTTTCAACATATACATTTGAGCGATACCTTTGGTCATTCTCCCGTATTCGCTTGCCGCGAGCAGACTGGCCGGTTTCAAATTTTCTTCTGCTTCTTTTAATTCAGTGTCTATGAAGTTGACATACCATTCTATCGAGGGCCGTTCTGGCATATAAGATTGGGCTTTTTGAGGATCGAGGGCTATATCTGGATCGGTAATTAATGGTACTGTTCCGTAGAGATCATATAGATCATATGCCCACATAGCTCTGAGACATCGGACTTCGGCCATATATCTGCGTTTTATTGGAGCGGATATAGATATTTTTCGCATGCGTTCCAGCAGAGAGGTCGCTTTGGTAACAGCGGGAACTAGTCCGGTATAAAATTGCCCTAAATCGGTTGTTTCAGCAGTCCACAGAAAATCGAGTTGTTTGTCCCATACCCAGTTGCAGTCACATTCATCGGTACAACCGATTTGCATAGTTAGTAGAGAACCCCATGCACAATTATAGCGATCCCAGCCTCCGCCACGTAGTTCGTGGTATATCCCGGTGACAGCGGCTTTGACATCGTTTTCGGTAGTCATCACGTTATCGGAGCCAAGTTGATCATAAGTTTCGTTTTCCAAAGAGCACGAATATGCTGCTATGAGAAACAGCGAGGAGATATTTTTAGTTTTCATAATTCATATAGGATTAAAAGGTTATGTCCACTCCAAAAGAATAGGTACGTTGATTGGGGTAACCGGCTTTGAAATCGGTTTCCGGGTCATTGCCAGAGTAAGGTGTAATTACGAAGGGATTTGAAACATCTGCAAAAATCCGGGCTCTGGAAAATACTTTCCGTATCCATTTTTGAGGAAGTGTATAACCCAGAGTGATATTTTTACAGCGTATGAACCAAGCGTCTTCCCACAGATAATCAGATGGCTGCGGGTATTGGCTTACGAATCCAGACGGATATTTGCTGTGTGGGTTTTCACTAGACCAACGTTCGGATATTTCTTTCATCATGTTTTGTCCGTTTAGAATAAAACGAATATTGGGAATGGAGAATTTTCCACGCGTGGCGTTGTTGACGATTCGGTCGAACATGCCGTAAAAGAATATATTCAGATCGAAACCTTTGTATTCGAATGTATTTCCAAATCCGATTGAGAAGCCCGGATCGTATGTTCCCAATAATACGATATCCGCTTCATCGATAATCCCGTCCGGGGCATCTGTGTATTGAACGTTTCCGTTTTCATCGGGTATAAGGTTCCCGAAGTCGTCTCGGAGATAACCGTTTACGTCTTTTATTTTATATTCACCGGGCAGCAGGTTGGGCATGGAAGCGGGAGGTGTCTCGTCTATACCCAGAACTCCGTCGGATAGGTATCCGTAGTGAGCTCGAATGGGATCATTCGCTTTTTGCCAAGGGCTTAGTTCGTCTTCGGGATTACGCTCTTTCCAACGGTCTACATATCGGGTGAAATTAAGTTCAGTGTCCCATTTGAATTCTCCTGTAAAATTTCGGCTTTTCAAGGAAATTTCTATACCGGTACTTTGAGTTTTTCCGATGTTGGCGGCTACCGTAGATACTTCCATGAATGATTTTAGCGAGCGGTAACCCAAAAGGTCTTTCACTTCTTTTTTAAAATATTCGAATGTACCACTTAACCGTTGGTTGAAGAATCCGAAATCCAAACCAAAGTTAAATTCGGTTGTTGTTTCCCATTTTAAATCTGGGTTGGCGATTTGCGATTTTGCCGTTCCGGTGTTAATCGAATTGCCAAACACATATTGTTGCCATGCTGCCGTATAGTATTCAAAGGCGTTATTCCCGATTTCACTGTTACCCGTCTGACCTAAACTTATTCTCATTTTTAAGTCGGAGAGGAAGTCGACGTCTTTTAAAAAGTCTTCCTGTTTGATACGCCATGCAAATGCTCCCGACGGGAATATTCCGTATCGATTGTTTTCACCGAATCGGTTTGAGCCATCGACACGAGCAGTGAGAGTGAAAAGATATTTATCGAACAAGTTATAATTTATTCGACCGAAGTAGGAGATGAACATAGTTTTTGACTTGTTGGAAGCTACCGTGGGGCGGGCTGCTTCTCCGGAAGCCAGTGAGTTGTATTTGAATATATCGGTGAAAAATTGTGAATTGGCGGCAGAGAATCCTTCGTTGTTGAAATCTTGATAGGAATATCCTGCTAAAATATTGAACTTGTGCGCTTTTGCAATATTGAAATTATAGTTTACGGTTGCTTCTAACAAGCGGTCGAATTGCTGTGCCATACTTTTGCTGGCTTTTCCTCCTTCTTGCTTACCGTATAATGTAGTAGTGGGTATGTAGGAATTTCTTACGCCGTTTTGGTCATCGAATCCTATATTGATTTTCGCAACCAATCCTTTTATGATTTCTGCTTGAAGAAAAGCGTTCACCAATAATCTTTTAGTTTGTGTATAGTCATCTATTTCGAGCATAGAAACAGGATTGGGTACAGTAGTCATTCGATCGCTTTGCGCATAATCCCCGTTTTTGTCTCTGACAGGTGTCGTCGGGTCGTACGACATAGCCGAGTTTATCAATCCAGAGTTTTCGAAGTCTTCTGTTCCCAATGGAACATTCGAGGACTTGATGTAACTTTGAGTCGCATTGATTCCGTATTTGAATATTTTATTTATTTGATGTTCG
>ENA-ORSY01002112-ORSY01002112.1-human-gut-metagenome-genome-assembly--contig:-NODE-2112-length-12035-cov-2.824457_pt1 | contig 12035 bp, 8 predicted proteins | sample MGYA00242193_ERZ509160 | MGnify/ENA primary metagenome ERZ509160 (study PRJEB26280, sample SAMEA2338670) | human gut metagenome | biome: human gut; feature: human-associated habitat; material: faeces...
TGACCAGCTTCTGGATGGTGGGCAGAGCCGCATTGATGCGGTTCTCGTTGGTGATCACGCCGTCCTTCATCGGGACATTGAAATCGCAGCGGACAAGGACCTTCTTGCCGCAGTAATTCTGATCGTCGATCGTTTTCTTACCTAAACCCATGGTAACAAACTCCTCTCAAATTCTTTTCGTTCGGAATCGAATTTTGCTCTTCATCGGGGGCCGCGCACTGCGAACTTCCCCGTACATCCTTATTATAAACAAAAAGCGTGTGTATTGCAAGGACGGGGGATGGATAATTTATTAACAAACATTTGTTGCAGAAGCAAAGAAATGTGGTGATTTTGCCGGAACGCACCAAAAACCGCCGTTTTTTCTGAAAAAGACCCGCCGCAGGGAGTGTTCGTCCCCGCAGCGGGTCCTGTCCATTCAGGATATTTTCCGGAACTTCTGCTTCGCTTTTTCCAGATATTCCAGCACCAGCGGATTTTTCATACCCAGCAGGATGGCTGCGTATGCAGCCACTGAGCCCAGCACCGCCGCCAGAATGCAGATGAGATTGGGCAGAGCCAGTGCCTTGACCCCGGTACAGACAAGAACGATGCCCACACAGCCGCAGAGCACCGAGCCAACGGTGCGCCGGTCAGCTGAGACCGTGACCAGACCCCTGGAGCAGCGGATACAGAGCATCATGGAGCACAGCTCTGCCAGCAGGGTGGTAAAGGCTGCCGCATTCTCCCGGAACCGCGGGATGAGCAGGATGTTCAGCCCCACGTTCAGCAGACCACTGACCAGCGTGATCCAGAATAGTTCCTTTTCTCTTCCGCAGGGCAGAAGCGCGCAGGAATTGTACAGCCAGCCAAACAGGCAGACGATCAGCGCAAGGCTCAGGATCTGCAGGGGCATCACCGCATCCAGATAGCTTTCCCCGGAAATAAAGAGGACGACCTCCCGGCTGAGGGCAAACAGTCCCACCACAGCCGGAGCCACCACCACGATGAGCGCGTTGAAGATATTGTTGAACAGCTTGTTGAAGTTTGCCTTGTCCCCCACGCCCGCATAATGGGACAGCCGCGGGATAGACACCACCAGCACCGCCGAAAGCAGGTTCTTTACAATGCCATAGATCTTACCCGCCACTGAGTAAATACCCACATTGTAATCTGTTCCCAAAATGCCCAGAATCGTGGTATCGGAGCTGACATAAAGGGTCGTTGCCAGCGTGGATGCAAAGATGATGAGGATGGGCTTGAGGTGCTTTTTCCAGTCGATCTTCCTTGTCAGCCGGATGGTGCAGTACCGCCGGGCCCGGAAAAAGTTGAGCACATTGGCACCTACCGCCGCAAACACCGTGATACCTGCATAGATGCAGTAGTCATCCCGGGTCTTGACGAAGGCAAACAGCATGAAAATGGACAGCACCTGAAACAGCAGACCTCGGATGGTGATATAGGTATACTCCTCAAAGATCGTGAACACCCATTCGGTGCCAATGGTCGTGAAGAAGATCTGTAAACTCAGTACCAGCATCAGGTCGGTATAGGCATGGAGCTTTGTCCAGAAGAGCATCGTCACCGCCAATGCCGCATAGGTCAGGGCCGTGGAGATCATATTGATGGAGAACATCTCCGATGCAAAAGCCGACAGTTTTTCCCGGTCGTTCACATAGCGGGAACCCTCACGCACCGCATAGGAGGAGATGCCAAGGCCTGCAAACAGCGGAAAATACCCGCAGACAGAGCTTGCAAAGTTCACTTTGCCCAGGTTTTCCACCTGAAGAACATTGGAAGCGTAAGGGAATGTAATGAGCGGGAAGATAATATTCATCAGTGTCTTGAATGCGCTCATTGCTGCATTCAGACTGAGGGATTTTTTCATTCAGATCTCCACTTCGTAAGTTTTTCTGGCCTGTTTCTTTTTCAGCCAGCTGTTCCAGAGCAGATATGAATACAACGTTTTTATAAAATACCGATACTGCCCTGCACGAAGCCAGCCTACCAGAAGGGGGCCGGCATTTCTCTTAAACTCCCGTTCCGCTTCGGCACACGCCTGCTCCATAAAAGCATCATCCTTGCAGTATTTCACCACAATTTCTCTGCACCGGAGCGCATATCCGGCCCGTGCAGACCGATACACGAACGGTTCATCTGCAAACACTTCACAGATACGCCGCCATGCCTTCAGCTCTGTCAGTTTTCCTGCCGAATAATGCCCGCTCGTCACCGAGTCATCGTTGACATAGTAATAGTAAAGTGCCTTGTCGATGCAGGCAATTTTTTCTGCCTTTCGGATACATTTTGCAAGAAACAGCGTATCCTCACCAATTTTTAAGTCAGTATCGAACACAACATCTTGTGTGACCGCACGGCGGTAAAGCGCACCCCAGCACACTGTATGTGCCTTCCGGCTGTTCCAGTCATATCGTCTGACCGGCATAACACTGACTTTCTCCGTCTCATCGCTTTTCGTCTGCGTTCGCCCGGTCGTGCCCAGAAGATCCAGACCGTAGCAATAAGCAATCTCCGCACCGGTCTCATCCAGCACTCTTTTGAGCCGCTCTATGCACTCGGCGTGGAGCGAATCATCCGGATCAGCAAAAGAAATCAGCGTGCCTGTACTTTTTTCCAATCCCAAGTTTCGCGCAGAAGAAACACCACCGTTTGGCTTATGGTATATCTTGATCCGCGGATCTTTTTCCGCGTAGCGCTGGCAGATGGCAAGGGAGTTGTCTGTTGACCCATCATCCACCAGAATGATCTCCAGATCCCGATAGGTCTGACCAAGGATGCTGTCCAGACATTTTTCCAGATACTTTTCCTTGTTATAAATCGGCACAATGATACTGACGGTATCGTTCAGCACAAATTTTCCTCCCTTATTTTGCCGCCGGGCCGTTTTTCAGCAGGAACAGTTTTGCATACAGCCTCCGGCTGCATCTGAGCAGCTGATACTTCCGCTGGCTGCTGGTGCAGAGCAGCTTTGCCGCCGCCGGGTCGCACTCCTGCAGAAAGGCCTCCATTTTTGCGCGGCGCTCCGTATCCTGCATCAGATACGGATAGCAGTGCTCCACCACGCTCAACATAGCGGCATCATTCTCCGGCATTCCCGGGTATGCTTCCCGGATGGCCCGATATTTCTGATAGCCCATATCCAGCTTATCCTCGTAGAACTTCATGTTCCTGCGGTGAAGGATGCTGTCCGGGCGCTGATAGTAATAATACAGCGGCACTGGGCGGTATGCGACCTTGCTGCACTGCTGAAAAATGCGGTATGTCGTGCCCTGATCTTCCATCATCCGCCCCAGCGGATAGCGGATATCCCGGAACAGCTCCCGCTTGTAGAGCTTGTTCCAGGCAAAATCCCCCAGCTCATCCGAGACAAGGGTGCTGCGGATGGCTTCCCGGCCTGTCATACACTGCACCGGTACGGTGAGTTCTGCCGGGGCAAGCTCTTCCTCCCGTTCAAACATCCGGAAGCCCACCACAGCAACATCCGCGTCCTTTTCCTGCAGGTCACGGCAAAGCGTTTCCAGCATCCGGCTGTCCAGAAAGTCATCACTGTCCACAAAGCAGAGATACGTTCCCTGTGCCCGTTCGAGTCCCGCGTTGCGCGCTGCAGAAAGTCCCCCGTTTTTCTGGTGGACTGCTGTTACACGTTCTTCCTGTGCGGCATATTCGTCGCAGATGGCTCCACTGGCATCGGTGGAACCATCATCCACCAGCAGGACCTCAAGATCCTGATAGGTCTGGTGCAGGATGCTGTCCACGCAGCGGCGGAGATATCGCTCCACATTGTAGACCGGGACAATGACACTGATCAGCTCTGTCTCCATGTTCTGTTCCCTCAGAAGAATGTTTCTCTGCCAATGTGGAGGATCTCCGAGGTGTACGGGCAAATGGCATTGTTGCCCTGAATATACGCCTGATAGATCCAGATGATGACCAGCATTCCCCACATGGCAGCCTTCAGCAGCTTGCGCAGACGCTCATCCTCCACGCACTTGACCACACGGCCAATGGCGAGATAGCGGAAGAACGCAAAATACAGGCAGATGCGGTAGAGCGGCACATTGATGTTGCGCAGCTGGGCCGTTGCCATCTCGATCAGGATCATCACGATCCAGAAATCAGCATCCGAGCGGGTAAAGCGGCGATGGCCCGTCCCTTCCTCTTTGGCGTACCAGCGATACAGCACAATGGGCAGGATCAGGAAGGGCAGACGCACAATGATGGGATTCAGCGTGAAGCCGCCCGCATTGGCATCATAATAATATCCGTAAAGCCGATCAATGAAATCCACATTCAGGGCCAGCCTGACCACAGCCTTGCTGAAGAAGGCAAGGTAGACCGAAAATGCCGCCAGGCCACCCTTGACCCACCAGTTGTCGAAATGCTGAAGCAGGATATAGATCAGCAGCGCACCAAACGAGATAAAGGTAGCATTGTGGAACAGGCAGGAGACCGCCAGCAGTAGGACCGCCCAGTAATACTTTTTCTTCCACACAAAGCTGAACGCCAGAAATGCCACGCCCAGCGCCACAGACTGCCGCTCGGCATTATAAGTATCGCCATAATACAGGCAGAGGTAAGCCAGCCAGCCATAGGGTACAGAGACATACTCCTTATACTGCACCAGCCCGATCATAAACAGGCCGCAGGCCAGCAGGTCCACCATAAAGTAGAGCCAGTGGACATCACCAAAAACATGGGCCGCCAGATAGACCAGCGTCATAAACAGCGGCTCTGTTTTGTGCCGCTGCCGGATGCAGGCCAGCAGACCATCCTGCAGCTTTGCATCCGCCACCCATCCCTCATACACCACGCTGTCCGTGCCAATGGACGGGTCCCGCAAGCCTGCCAATACCGCCATCACCAGCACCGCCAGCGCCAAGCAGAGATAAAAGCCCTTCTCGTTGTTTTTCTTCGTCCGCAGGTGCTCGCCATAGGCGGCAATGCCCACAGAAACCGCAAAAGCCCCCAGATAAATCAGCATAACTTCTCCATTTTATTTTTCGACTGTGTGTTTATTTTTCCATTCTCCCAGCCCATAAACGGCATAAAACAGCCGCTTGCTGATCAGAAGTGTTTCCACCTTGATCCGGTCTGCTCTTTTGGCCCAGGGCCGCCGGGCAAGCGCCCGGTGTTCCTGCACAAAGCGGCAGATCCGTGCCTGAGCCTCCGGATAGCTGCCAAAGCCGCCATCCAGAATGCCTTTCAGTGTCTTCAGGTATGTAACCAGCTGCAGGTATTCCGCTTCTGCTTTCAGCACAGGAACCGTTTCCGCAATAAAGCGGGTCACGTCTTCGCCCACATCCAGAATGACCAGATTCTTCTCGGCAATGCCGCTCTTCATGGTCGAACCGGTATGGATGCGGTAATCGTACATCGGTTCCGGAAACACTTCCACTTTTGCACAGCGGGCAATGGCCCGGTACATCACCGCATAGTCCTCGTACAGGATGCCAACGGGGAACTGCAGATCTCCCCAAACCTCCCTCCGGAAGAAAACGCCGCCTGCCCCATGCCCGATGCCCTGATGCAGCAGCATCCGGCGCATGGTCTCTTCCCGGTTCAGCAGCTCTGGGATCTGGTGCGGATTTTCCGTCCGTCCCTCCGGCTGCTCTGTCGAGAACATCTCCAGCGGGGTCAGGGCTGCATCAGCACCATCTGCCTCACAGCGCTCCACAAATTGGTCAAACGCTGTGGAGCGGATCAGGTCATCGCTGTCCAGCAGGTAAAAATATTTTCCCTGCGCCTGTTTCAACCCAACGTTCCGGGCATCAGACTGCCCCCCATTGGGTTTATGGAACACCTGGATGCGGCCATCCTCCACAGCCAGTTCATCACAAAGCTCCCCACTGCCATCGGTGGAGCCGTCATCTACCAAAAGCAGCTCCCAGTTCTGGTAACTCTGCGCCTGCACGCTCTGCACACAGTCCCGCAGATACGGATAAACATTATAGACCGGCACAATGACCGATACAAGCGGTTTTCTTTCCTCCAACCGGATCCCTCCACTTTACTTTTTTCCACGCCACTGCGTTTTTTCATAGACCCGTCGGGTCATGGCATAGCCGCTGTAGGAAAGTGCCGCCGCCAGCCTGGCCTTTTTGCGGGCCTGCGGATCCAGCAGAACGTTCCGGCGGTATTTTTTCACTTCCTGCCAGAGGGCCTTTTCAATCTTTTCATGCTGCCTGTCCTGAATCTGGAACAGGATATTGCAGACATTGCTCAGATAGCGGCATTCTGCCGCACGGCTCAACTGGGGGAAATCACGCTTCACATTTTCCATCAGCGCGTGGCAGTGCCGCACACTATCCAGCTTTCTGGGGTTGAAGGCCATATTCTGGATGCTGCTGCCCCGCTGGAAATAATAGTAATCCCGGTTTGCGATATGTGCCGCCTTATGGGCACGCTTTGTCACCTCGTAGGCGACCGGGATATCCTCATAGAGCTTGCCCACCGGGTAGCGCACGCCCTCAAACAGTGCACGCTTATAGAGCTTGGTGGGGGTGGTCACCTCCATGCCCTCCTGATACAGGATGCGGCGCAGGCATTCCTCCCGGCTCAGGATCTCGAATGCTTCCAGACGCTCTGTGGGCACGGACTGCACCGGCTGGCCCTCGAACACCTCTTCAAAACAGCTGGCTGAAAAATCCGCTCCCGCCTGCTCCAGTGCCCGGTACAGGTTCTCGATGTAATAGGGTGACACCCAGTCATCGCCGTCCACAAAAGAGAGGTATTCCCCCGCTGCCGCGTCCACACCAGCGTTGCGGGCATCGGACAGACCACCATTTTTCTTGTGAACAACCTTAATCCTCGTATCCATTTTCTCATAATCATCACACATTTTCCCGCATGAATCCGGAGACTCATCGTCCACTAAAATTACCTCGATATTCTTATATGTTTGAAAAAGAATCGAATCAACACATTCTTTCAGATAAGATTCAACATTATATATTGGTACAACAACACTAACCAGCGACGTCACATCTTTATTCTTCATATTTTCTGTCATTGCTTAATACTTCCTGATATATGTTCTTCATGGCGGCAATAGATTTAGATACATCAAATTCTTCTGCCTTTTTTTTGCAAGCAGCTGCCATCTGGTTCCTTGCTTCCGGAGTCAGGTTTACGATATTTTCAATAGCTTCTGCAAACTGATGTGCATCGTACGGATCACAAAGATATCCTGTTTTTCCCGGAATTACATATTCTCTTATCCCCTGCACATCAGATCCCACAACAGGTACACCTGATGCAAGTGCCTCCACTCCCGTCATTCCAAATCCTTCTCTTACGGATGGAATAACAGCAACATCCGCACATGCATTTATCTCTGGAATATCGAGTCTATGTCCTGCCAAGAAAATCCTGACTCCTAATCTGGAGGCTGTTTCTTTGAGTTCTTCCTCGATTGTTGAATTAACAACTGCTGTTCCGCAGATTACAAATATGTACTGTTCTTTTCTATCAAGCGTTCCTAAGGCTTCTATAATAATTTTCTGGTTTTTTCTCGATGACAATTCACCCACAGCTAAAACCATATGATCTTTTGAGTTTACGCCAAATGATGCTCTATACTCATCTCTGTTAATTCTTAAATTTGCAAACCTATGATTATCTAAGCCAACGCTCGGAATAACATAAACCTTGGGGCAATGCATTTTTTTTGCATTACCATAGTCCTCATGATTTATCGTAATAATAGCATCACAAAATCTTGACATTAGCTTTTCAGCTGTAAAATAAACAATCCAACTCTTTTTTGATGATTTGTCTGTGAATGTAAATCCATGTGTGGTATATATAACTGTTGTTCCAGCTTTTCTATATTTCCTTGCAGCCATTCTGGTTAAAATGCCAACAATAGGTGTATGACAATGAATCAAATCATACTTATTCGTTTTCAAAATAAGTTTTAATTGTTTATAAGCCTGAATATTTTGAGTTGACACCGGGCTTTTTGTATCAAATTCTACCTGATAATGTGCAATCCCCATTTCTTCCAGTTTAGGAATTTCAATCAGGTTAGGGCCTGCCGCAGAATTTTCATTCATTGCCACTGACACTTCATATCCCATTTCTTGAAGTGTCGCGATATCATTCCACAGAAAATGTAGAAAACCTGCAAGATTCACAACTATCAATGCTTTCTTTTTCATCCGTTCTCCTTATGCTGTTTCCCATTTATTAGTTCTTCGTAAATTTTGCAGAGTTTCTCTATATAGTTTTCCGCATCGCATCGCTTTTTTGCATACGCTACTATGCGCGCGCTCATATTTCTATACTCGTTTTCTGTCAAGTTTAAAGCTTTCTGAATAGCTATTGCAAAGCTATCAGGATTTCCCGGTTCTGCCAGATATCCAGTTTCACCATCTTGTACAATTTCAGAAAGACCTGCAATATCACTTGCAACAACAATCTTCCCTTTAGCCAAGGCCTGTAATGCAACAAATGCCCCATTTTCATACCATTCTGACGGTACAAGAACAACTTTGGCGCGTTCAATTATACGATCCATTTCTTCGCCGAAAATTGCACCGTTTACTTGAACGCGACCCTCAAGATTGTGTTCCTTAACAAAATTTTTTATTCTTTCTTCTTCCGATACATTACCAACCAGAACCAACTTTTCATCACAATGCATCTTGGCATATGCCTTTAAAATTGTCAAAACGCCTTTTTCTCTTGCATATCTTCCAAAATACAGAATATAATTGTCATGCTCATAATAGGCTTTGTACTCCTGATTTATCGGCAAGAAATTATTCATCTTGATTATTGGTGAATGTGTAAAATGAGCTTTTTCTACTAAATTTTTATAAAAATTGCATTCCGCAATATATAAGTTAATTTTGTCATAATAATGCCCATATCTAAGAAATTGAGCTTCTATATATGCCAATACACTCTTTGCAAGAGAGCCTTTCATGCACTTATTTTTCACACAATTCCAATATCCTTTTGTCGCACAATCACTGCATATAGTTCCGTCTTGTCGCAGCATCGTATAACAAGGACACACTGCTGTCAATTCATGCAAGTGCATCACAACCGGAATGTTATATTTCTTCAAAACATCAACTACCGAAAATGTAATTTGGCGATGCAACAATCCAATATGGGCAATGTCTGGCTTTTCATCCCGAATTAGTTTTTCGATGTTATGTTTAGATTCAAAAGAATATATTAATTTAATTCCCATTTTGATTTTCTTAAATGTACTCAAATTGGGATCATTATAATCTACATTTGAAACAAAATATTTATCTTGCGCACACGGTATATTTCTTTCATCATACATTGAAAAGAACTTCATGCCCTGCTGCAGTTAACGCCTCTGCCAAATTATAATGAAATGTTTCTGTTCCACCCAACATATAATGAAACTTATGTATTAATAGTATTTTCATGTTGCTATTCCTCTCTTTGGACCAATTTTTCTTTTAACAGAGAAAAAGAATCATAATGTAGGTCTTTATCTGCAATAATTGGCATCTCATTTTCTTTTATAGGCCAATTTATCTTCAGCTCTGGATCATTCCACGGTATTCCAATCTCATCATTCGGATGCCAATAGTCAGAAACCTTAAAACACACCTCTGCAATATCAGAAATCACATAAAATCCATGTGCAAAACCTTCTGGTATATAAAATTGTTTTTTATTATCTGCTGAGAGTTCAACACCATACCAATCTCCGTAGGTTGAAGAAGTAGTCCTTGTGTCTACAGCGACATCGTATATTTTTCCTCTTACAACTCTCACCAATTTCCCTTGCGGGAAGTTCTTTTGAACATGTAATCCTCGCAGAACGCCCTTAACACTCATCGACTGGTTTTCCTGAACAAAAGTCATATTTAAGCTATTTTTAAGTAGTTCTTGACTGTTATATGTTTCCACAATTAAATCTTCATCACTTTTATATGACGCTGGATTTACAACGTACAGCCCTTGTATTCCTGTTTTTTCAATCGACAAATGTTGATCCATATTCTCAATTCTCACCTTAATTCATCTAATTTGTTTATTGCTTTTCTATAAATTGTTAATCCCATTACCAATAACATCACCAACAGTAAATAAGTTGTCATATATCTGATAACTGGACTTTCAATTCTCTCCATAATACCTATTTTCTCTACAATTCTAAAGACAACCATGTGAGATAAATACATCTCCATGCTTAAATTGCTAATATAATTTGTAAATTTATTATTCATCAACCTATTGTCATATCCCAAAGCTAAACCCAGCCATCCAGTATAAAGTATCAAGGTTTTAATAACCACTATATTGATAGAATTTATTACGTCAGGGGTAATGTAATAGCCTACCGTCAAAGCTAACACAACACAAAGACTAATTACTTTAAATTGATTTACAAAACGTTCAATTTCATCTTTATACAAATATACAATCCCACCTATGAGAAAATATGGCAAGCAATACAAAAATGAATGACGCATCACAAAATTTTCCGTAACAAATCTTTCTGTCATAAAATAGCACTGGCACATATATGTAATTACCAAGGATATCACAAAGGACACTATTCCCCTTTTTGGACTATAGAGAAGGAAAACAATAAACGGAAATATAATGTAAAATGCAAATATAGCACCAAGTGTCCATGCAACTCCGATTGTACTTAACGTATTGTTTGGCAAAAAACCAAACAGCATTGTTATCTCCATTAAGCCTTCGCATACTGTCTTTGGAGTGAATTCGATAACACAATTTAAAAGTATCAGCAGTGCAAAAAAGGGAACTGTTCTCTTGTACCTTTTTGAATAAAACGCGTCTATACTATAAGTTCCTGTTTTTAACTTTTGATAATATCCGTTGCACATCCCAAAACCGCTGATTATCATGAATAGATAAACTAGCTAGTCAAAGGATGGTATAACCTTGTCTAGTACCCCCGTACTAAATCCGGTATTTGCTTTAACATGCCAAGCTATAATTGCCAGACATCCAAATGTTCTAAGAGCATCAATGTTTCTATATTTTCTTGTATCACCCATTGTTTATTTTCCCCACAAATACATTTTCATACTGTCCGCAGATCTTATCCCATGTGTACTCTTCTGCCACACGCTTCTTAGCTCTCCGGCCTATCTCTGCAATTTCATCTGCACTCATTCGGTCTGCCTTATCAATCAACTTTGCAAGGCTACCCGGCTTGCGGCTCCAATAAAGAGCACAATCCTCTGCGACTTCTTTATTAAAGCCAACATCAACTAGCAGGTTTAAATCTGTACTGCCGAGAGCTTCAATCAGAGACGGGTTCGTACCACCAACCGTATGACCGTGGAAATAAGCATAGGCATTCTCACGAATCTTCTTCAGCAGTTCCTGATCGTAAACAGTGCCGACAAATTTGATTCTCTTATCACTCTTGAAATGAAGTTTTTCCTCAAGCTCATTTAAGAACTTTTCATTCACATTCGTAATAATCGCAAAGTTCTTTTTGCTCTTGCTTTTCATGAACTCCCGAATCATAACTTCAAAAGAGTTCTCCGGTACAAAACGACCGACGACAAGGTAGTAGTCCTTTTTCGTCAGTCCTTTTTCTCTATACCAGTTCATCAGCTTCTCATCGTCATCAGCCAACTTACTAAGGGTCAGATCTGCACCGTACGCAATGAAGGTTGTTTTCGGACTACTTCCTTGGATGCCCTTACCGTCATAGCATTCATGGATATACTTTTCGATATTCACAGAGTCACAGATAGCAAGGTCGCAATATTTGACCATCATCTGCTCAGAAATCTTCCAATACTTCCGAATTGGTGCCGACCATTTTGCCCTCATCCACTCATGTCCATCCGGGTTCAGATACACCGTGCCGCCAAGTTTATGGATTTCTCTGTAAAAATGACCAGCAAAAGGCCCAATGCGGCAAGCCATGATGTAAACAATCGGATGCGAGATATGGTTTTTCTTGATATGTTCGCAACAAGCCTTTAGTGCAGCCACATCATAATAAATTGCCTGCGCAGGCCCAATCTGAGGAACATCAATTTTGAAGCAGT
>ENA-ORSY01002114-ORSY01002114.1-human-gut-metagenome-genome-assembly--contig:-NODE-2114-length-12030-cov-2.324259_pt1 | contig 12030 bp, 10 predicted proteins | sample MGYA00242193_ERZ509160 | MGnify/ENA primary metagenome ERZ509160 (study PRJEB26280, sample SAMEA2338670) | human gut metagenome | biome: human gut; feature: human-associated habitat; material: faeces...
CTGGCCGGGGAGCTGCGTGCCGGGGATATCCTGTGCTGCGGCTGGGAGCAGAGCACCCTGCAGATGCACGAGCGGATACCGGCGGCGCAGTGAGTGAAGTTTCTGTATGGAGCGGGCCGACCTGCGGCTTTTGCGGATTGTAAAAAGATGTCGCTTTACAGATGCGGCGTCTTTTTTTATAATAGAGGTGGAATGACAAATGCTATTTTGGACAGGCATGAAAATGCATGAGAAAAGACGATATGAGGCTACGGATATGCGAAGGATTACAGAGGCGCTAAACCAAATCGTTCACAGTATAGAATGTAAAAATGTTTTGGAAATTGCTTGCGGCAGTGGAGAATTTTCCCTCGAAGCGGCCAGGTATGCTCATTCTGTAACATGCATTGATTTAGACGATAGTCGCTTGCTGCCATCGGTAAGGAATGCAGAAAACATAGTTTTTCTACTGATGGATGCCATTAACTTACAGATGGCAAGTGATAGCGTCGATGTTATTGTGTTCTATAATGCACTTGCGCATGTTGAAAACGAGTTAGAAAAGATCTTAAATGAATGTTATAGAGTTTTACGGAAAAGAGGGGAGCTATATTTTATCAGCTCTTTTGGAATTGATAAAATCGCTGTAGAAGCCACACTGTTGCCAATGTTAAAGAAACAAAAAATTTATTTCAGCTTGAGTCAAACAAAAAATTTTATAATTGTACAAATAGGTGCTTAATTCAGTTTGAGTGATTCACACAGGATATAACGCTAAATATAATTGTCCATTCAATATGTTTGGCGAGAAAATACAACATAAAAGGAGTACCTACTATGGAAAACAAAATCTTTACCTTACATAAAACCGTTACCGAGGCAGATACCGCTGCCCATGTGGGGAGCGGCAGCCTACCTGTATTGGCAACCCCGGTTCTTATTGCGTGGATGGAAGCGGCAGCCTGTGGCTGCTGTGCCGGACTGATGGAGGAAGGCACCACCAGTGTGGGAACGGAGATGAATATGCGACATACCGCGGCCAGCCCGGTGGGGATGAAAGTGACTGTTACGGCGGAACTGACCGCGGTGGAGGGCAGAATTCTTTCTTTCAAGGTTTATGCCGAAGATACCGCCGGCGCCATCGGCGAGGGCAGCCATACCCGTGCCATTATACGGGCGGAGCGCTTTATGGAAAAGACCAATGCCAAGCTGGCCCAGTGAGGGAATTCCCATGATGAGTGCGGCCGCTACAAAAACGAAGCCCCGTGTGATGAGCCGGGGCGGTATCATTGCCTGCACGGTGTTGACACTGCTGACGCCAGTGGGGTTGCTGTTGATCCACCTGGCGCGCGGCAATGCCGAAGAAGTGGAGCATCTGTACAGTCGTGGATTTTATCATGGTATGGCTACTGTGCTGACAGCGCTGACCGGGAGGGTGCCCTTTTCGGTAATGGAGGTCATCCTGCTTTTGCTGGGGGCCGCTGCGCTGGCGTTCCTTGCTCTTTGGATACGGGAAGCCATCCTGCAGAAAGGACGCTGGTGGCTGGTATGCTTAAAGCGGCTGTGGATCATAGTTTCGGCGGCTTCGGCGGTATTCTTTTGGTTTATTCTTACCGGGGATCTTAATTACTACCGTATTCCGGTGGGGCAGAGTCTGGGGTTGCAAACCGAGGCAACGGATGTGAAAACGCTTCGGTCACTCTGTCATCTGCTGGCGGGGCAGGCGGCGGAGCTGCGGCCACAGTGTGAGGAAGATAGCGAGGGGGTATTTGCTTCTTCCGTGACCTATGCGGAATTGGCGGAGACCGCTACCGGTGCGGTGACGGCACTGGATGAGATCTATGGGGTACAGCTCTTTGACCTGGCGGGACAGACCCGCCCCAAAGCCATGTATTTTTCAGAGGTCATGAGCTATATTCAGCTGACTGGTGTGATTTTCCCTTATATTTCGGAACCGAACATCAATGTGCACCAACCGGCCTATGGAATCTCCTCCACCATGTGTCACGAGCTTTCCCACATCTGCGGCTTTATGCGGGAGGATGAGGCGAATTTTATTTCTTATCTGGCCTGCTATAATAGCGATAATACAGAGCTGCGGTACAGCGGCGCGATGATGGGACTTATCCATGCTACAAACCGCCTGTACCGCTATGACCCAAACGCCTGGCAGGAGATTTATACGCTGCTGCCGGAAGGAGTGCTGCGGGATCTGGCGGCCAACAGCCGTTACTGGAAAAAGTATGAAACGCCGGTAGGCAAAACGGCTGACCGCTGGAACGATGCCTACCTAAAGGCCAATGACCAGACCGATGGGGTGCAGAGCTACGGCCGTATGGTCGATCTGCTCATCGCTTTTTACAGGGCGCAGGGATTGATTTGAGCAGTATATTTGCCGGTTCCTGCAAACCGAGAGAGGCCGACCCTGTGGGTTGGCCTTTTTTGCAAGTTAAGGCCATGTTAAATTTCATTTTTGGCTTGACAAATGCCGTGGGCAGGCCTATACTTGCAGATATATTTTTTACGCAAAGGAGTACGGAACGATGAGTAAAGTGTTCATTCCGGCAGGTTACCACAGCTGCCTTTCCCTGTACGATACCCAAAAGGCCATCAGCCTGATCAAGCGGGTGTTTGAGGATACTCTCTGCGGAAATCTGAATCTCAGCCGGGTATCGGCCCCGCTGTTTGTGGAGGCTTCCACCGGCTTGAATGATGACCTAAATGGAGTGGAGCGCCCCGTTTCCTTTGATGTGCCGGATATCGGCCGGGATGCACAGGTGGTGCACTCCCTAGCCAAGTGGAAGCGCCTGGCGCTGCACCGCTACGGCTTCCGTCCCGGCAAGGGCCTTTATACCGATATGAATGCCATCCGGCGGGATGAAACGCTGGATAACATTCACTCCATCTATGTGGACCAGTGGGATTGGGAAAAGGTTATCACGCCAAAGGAGCGTAATGTGGCCTATCTGAAGGCTACGGTACAGAGTATTGTGGATGCGATCGTTTCCACTCAGCGCACCCTGCGGGCCATATATCCGCAGCTGAATACGGTTCCGGACCTGGTGCCGGAGGTCACCTTCATCACCACACAGGAGCTGGAAGACCGTTACCCGGAGCTGACCCCTAAGGAGCGGGAAAATGTCATTGCGAGGGAATGCGGCACTGTATTCCTAATGCAGATTGGCGGTAAGCTGCGCAGCGGCCAGCCCCATGATGGCCGTGCCCCAGACTACGATGACTGGACCCTAAATGGTGACCTGCTGGTTTATAACCGAGTGCTGGGAACAGCATTCGAGCTGTCCTCCATGGGCATCCGTGTAGATCCTGCGGCACTGGACCGCCAGCTGACCCTTTCCGGCTGTGAAAACCGCCGTACATTGCCCTTCCACCGGATGCTGCTGGCCGGAAACCTGCCGCTGACCATTGGTGGCGGTATAGGCCAATCAAGACTGTGCATGTTCCTGATGGGGACCGCCCATATCGGTGAAGTGCAGTCTTCGGTGTGGGATGACGATACCATGCAGAAATGCGAAGCTGCGGGTATTATCCTGCTGTAAGTTCTTTAATAAAAAGACCGTCCGGTTTTGTGCCGGGCGGTTTTTGGCATTCCACTTTGTGCAGATACAAAAAGAGGGCACCTTGTGGGTGCTCTCTTTTTGTGAGAAAATATATTTAGGGAAAAACATTGAGGGGACGAAGATATTATTTAGCGAGGGTGGTAATGAGGTTATACAGGGCACGAATGGCCAGACCCAGGGTAGCTACAGCAGCAATGCCGCCCAGTACATTACGAATGACAGAGTTGGTGTAGTTGCCCAGCAGTTTTTTGCTATTGGCAATGACCAGCAGCAGAATAGCGATAAAGGGGAGAATGAAACCGCTGATGGCCTGGGCCGCTACGATGATGGCAGCGGGGGAGGTATTTACCATGGCCAGCACGGTGCCAAATACGATAACGATGATCGCCAGCAGCTTGGCCTTGGTGCAGGAGGAACCGCCCTCCCAGTGGAACAGGGCGCTGAAGATGGTCTTGAAGGTGAAGCCGACTGCGATAGCAGAGGACAGACCGGCGGCCAGCAGGCCGATGCCGATGAGCACCGTGGCCCAGTTACCCAGTACCGGCTCCAGAGATTTAGTGAAGGTCAGGGCGCCATTGACGGAAGTGCCGGTCCCATACAGCACAGTGCCACTAGTGATAAGGATAGAAGCAGTGATGATAATACCGATAATGATGTTGAAACGAATGTCAAAACGGGCATCGGGCAGCTCCTCAATGGAAGTGTACTTGCCCTGAGAGGTGATGGAGTGCAGGATGAGGTTCATGCCGATAAGGGTGGTACCGATGAGCGCCATGGTATTCATCAGGCCGCCTTCGGGAACGACAGGAACCAAACCGGTTACGACTTGGCCCAGGTTGGGGGCAACAGCAATAGCGGTAACAAGGAACAGAACACCCATGACGCTGACGAATACCTGCATGATGGTCTCCAAAACCTTATTGGAGGCTAAGGCGGCGATAAGGGCGATAACGCCGATGATGAGAGCGGAGACCCACTGAGGCATACCAGTGATATCCTGCAGACCGGCAGAGGCGCCGATCTCATTGCCAGACTGGAACGCGAAGCAGGAGATACCGACGGCTAAGCCGACAAATATCTGGACAAACAGGCGCCAGCCGCGGCTTTCGGGCTTCAGGGCGATGGCTGCATCGATGACATTCTTGTGAGAAGCGATGGCGATGCGGGAGGACATTTCCATGAGGACGATGAGGGCGATGCCGGAGAAGACAACGGCCCACAGCAGAGCATACTGGAACTTAACGCCCACCAGGGTAGCGGTGGTAATGGTGCCAGGGCCAATGAATGCGCTGGTAATAATAGCGGCAGGCCCCATATTTTTCAGCTTTTGCATAAAAGTCTTTTTTTCCATTAGAGTTTACCTCCTAAGTGAACTTCAGATCACATTTTGGTTAAGTGCTTGTTGGCACAGGACCTGCGCCCCTCACGCACGGTCTATGCCAGCTTGCACTTTAGCAGATTTGAACGATAGAACTTATTTGGTTTGGTTGAGACTCAACTTTCAAGGCGATTATACCAACTTGATAAGGCGTTAACAATGGTTCTGTGCACGAAATATCGCCTATAGTGGTGGGCAATCTGCACAATCAATTGAAGTTTGTTAAAGAAGAATCAAAGAAATGCGGAAGAATTTTGTTGATGCTGCATATTGTTTCCTCCATCGCCACAAATAATTTGGCGAATTTATTGCCGACTAATAGAAAATGGGGACTTTGTAGTGCTGTGCTAAGATAAATAATGAAATGGCCTGTTGTGCACCATGCATATTCCAAATCGTTTTTTTTAGATACCGGAAACGATGACGAAAAGCCAGGAAAGTGGCACAATGAAAAAGCAAACCAGCCCAAGTATAAGTGGGCTGCCCCTCCCCGGCACCCCTCCGCCGCGGTAATGCGACTAAATACGAAAGAAATTGGTGAATGATATGGAAAGAATAGAACAAGCCAATAAGGAAGCGCTGCGGCGCATCCTCAGTGGAGAACCGGAACTCATTGATGTGTGCCCGGCCGGGGAAGTGATCCCGGAGTTAGATAACCATTCCATCGGCCATGCGGGCCCTCCTATCGCCTGGAAAGAGATGTGCGGCCCGATGCAGGGTGCTATTATGGGGGCCGCGGTATATGAAGGGATGGCTTCCACCTTGGAGGAGGCGGCAGAAATGGCCGCTTCCGGTAAGATTCATTTTATCTCCAATCACAGTATGCACTGTGTAGGCCCCATGACTGGTATGATTACCAGCTCCATGCCACTGTGGGTGGTTCGTAATAAGACCTTCGGCAATTACGCCTACAGCACCTTTAACGAAGGAATCGGCAAGGTCATGCGCTTTGGCGCTAACTCCACGGAGGTTATTGACCGCCTGCGCTGGATCCAGAATGATTTGGGCCCTGCTATGAAGAGAGCGCTCCAGGAATCCGGCCCGATTTCCCTCAAGCTTATCATTTCTCGTGCGTTGGCGATGGGTGATGAGATGCATCAGCGCAATGTGGCGGCTTCCTCGTTGCTTACCCGTGAACTGGCCCCTTACCTTGCTAACGCGGTGGAAGACCCGGCCAAACGCTTTAAGATCCTCAGCTTCCTTTCCACCAACGATCAGTTCTTCCTGAACCTGGCGATGGCCGCCGGCAAGGCCACCATGGATCCCGTTCGTGACATTCCGCATTGCAGCATTGTTACCGCTATGAGCCGCAACGGGACTAACTTTGGAATTCAGGTCAGCGCGCTGGGCGACCGCTGGTTCCAGGCGCCCGCCTGTATGCCGGTCGGCCTCTATTTCCCCGGTTATTCCGAAGCGGATGCCAACCCCGATATGGGCGACAGTGCCATCTGTGAGACCTTTGGAATCGGTGGCTTTGCCATGGCATCATCTCCCGCGGTGGTGCGCTTTGTCGGCGCCGGAAATATCAGCAGCGCCATGAAGTATTCCCGCGATATGATGGAGATCACCGTTGGGGAAAACGATGCCTATGTGATGCCGACCATGGACTTTACCGGTACCGGCACAGGCATTGATATCCGCAAGGTTATTGAAACGGGTATTCTGCCTGTCATCAATACTGGTATGGCGCACAAAAAGCCTGGTGTAGGGCAGGTGGGTGCGGGTGTCGTTAAGCCTCCTATGGAGTGCTTTGAACAGGCCCTGTATGCGCTGGCCGAGCATGAAGGAATAACCGAAGAATAATCGCAACAGATAGTTAATAAAGGAGATAACCATGAGCGATCTGAAGGAAATGATCCGGCAGGCCAATGAAACCGCCGTGAATAAACTGAAAAACGCCCAGCCCTACTGGGTGGATATCAAACCTGCCCATGAGGTGCTGGGAATTGACAAGTACACCCTGCTGCATGCAGGCCCACCCATTGCGTGGGAGGAGATGTGCGGCCCCATGCGCGGAGCCATTGTTGCCGTACTGAAATATGAAGGCCTGGCGGAAAATGATGAAGAAGCCCTTGCGCTGGCAGGCAGCGGTAAGATAAAATATGAACCGTGCCATCACCACAATGCCGTAGGTCCCATGACGGGTGTGACCTCCTATTCCATGCCGATGATCTGCGTGTTGAATAAGGAGAACGGCAATTATGCCTATTCCACCATCAATGAGGGCACCGGCAAGGGCATCCGCTTTGGCAGCTGCGGCCAGGATACCGTAGACCAGCTGGTGTGGCTGGAAAAGGTGCTGGGCCCGGCGCTGAAGGATGTTGTCCGCACCATGGGCGGGATTAACCTAAAGATGATCATTTCTCAGGCGCTGGCCATGGGGGATGAGCTGCATATGCGCAATAATGCCGCTACCAATCTGTTTGTAAAGACCATAGCGGAAACGCTGTGCGAGGTGGTAGAAAGCCGTGCGGCGCTTACCCAGATTATGCACTTCCTGACCTGGAACAATGACCAGTTTTTCCTCAACTTTGCCATGGCGGCCAATAAGGCCTGCGCCGATGCGGCACATGGCATCGAGCATTCCACCATGGTGACCGCGATGGCCCGCAACGGCGTCAATATCGGCATCCGGGTGAGCGGCCTGGGCGACCGCTGGTTTACCGCTCCCGCAGCGGATGTGGCAGGTGCTTATTTCCCGGGCTATTCCGCGGAGGACGCCAATAAGGACATCGGTGACAGCGCCATTATGGAAACCGGCGGCATTGGCGGCATGGCCATCCCCTGCCATTGTTCGCTTCCTGGGTGCTGGCAAGTACCAGGACGCTGTGAACTATACCAACAACATGTACGAAATCACCCTTTCGGAGCAGGATCAGTATGCCATGCCGGATATGGATTTCCGTGGTTCGCCCATCGGTATCGATATTCTCAAAGTAGTGGAAACCGGTATTTCCCCCATCATCAATACCGCTATTGCCTGTAAACGCCCCGGCGTTGGTATGATCGGTGCCGGTATTTCTAAGGCACCGCTGGAAATGTTCGAAGAGGCAATGGTCGCCTTTGGCGAAGCGCACGGCCTGCAATAATAACAAAGAGTTTGATTAGCCGGCAGGCGTCGGGCCCCTATGGGGAACCGACACCTGCTGTGCTATGCTTTAATAAAGAGAAAGAACGGAGTATACTATGGAACTCAGTCCAATCCTATTATGCCTGCTGGCAGCAGTGCCGGTACTGTTGCTCATTATTCTGCTGGTGGGCTGCAAGTGGAGCGTGGGCCGCGCGGCGGTCGTTTCGGTCGCCGTAGATGCTGTAATTGCTCTATCTGCATTTGGGGCGCATCCGCTGCAAATTCTGGTCAGCGCCGCCAAGGGCGCATGGAGTTCACTCAGCATTATTCTCATCATCTGTCCGGCAATCCTTATGTACAATATTGTCCGGGAGGCTGGCGCATTTCGTGTCATTCGTGCGGGGATTCAGCAGGCCACCCCCAATAAGCTTCTGCAAATTCTCATCATCGGCTACACATTTTCGGCATTTTTGCAGGGGATCACCGGCTTCGGCGTACCGGTGGCAATCTGCGCGCCGCTCCTCATCGAAATAGGTGTTTCTCCGCTCTGGGCGCTTGCTATTGCCCCTTTGGGCGAGGCGTGGGGCAACACCTTCGGTACGCTCAGCGCTGCATGGGATGCGCTGGCGGCGCAGGCGGGCTTGAACGAAGCCATGCCCCTTTACTGGCAAAGTGCTTTGTGGACCGCTGCGCTGCTCTTCGCAATGAATCTTGTTTCCGGATTACTGGTCTGCTGGTTTTACGGCAGGGGCGCAGCACTTCGCCGCGGATTGCCCGCTGTACTGGTGCTCAGTCTGGTGCAGGGCGGCGGGGAACTGCTGATGAGTCAGGTCAATACCACACTCTGCTGCTTTATTCCCTGCTGTCTGGCTTTGGTGGTATCGCTTCTTTTGGGACGGCTTCCACTTTACAATACACCGTGGGAGCTGGAAAACAGCCGTGCCATGGAGCCGTCGCGCGGAACGCTTTTGTCGGAACAGGCGCCGCAGGGGATGGGCATTCTGCACGCGTTTTCACCGTACCTGGTGATGACTGCTTTTTCGCTGGTCTGCCTGCTCATTCCTTCGGTCAAGCGGGCGTTGGCGGGTGTTTCCGTTTCGCTCCATATTCCTGCCGTTGTCAGCGGCGGTACAGCCATTACCGAGGAGGTCAGCGGCTTTTCTCCGCTCAGCCTCACCAACGCGGGTGTGTTCCTGTTTTTGGCGGCAGGCTTCGGGTTCTTCTATTTTCGGCGTCGGGGCTGGCTTACAGCGGGCAGCGGGCAGCAGATCCTGCGGGACAGCCTGAAAAAAGCATGGCCCTCCTCTGTTTCGGTTATGGTGTTTCTGGTGCTTGCCAATATTATGAGCGGCACCGGCCAAACCGCTGCCTTGGCGGGTGGATTTTCCGCGGTATTTGGGCCGTACTATGCGGCGCTGGCAGCGCTGGTGGGAATGCTCGGCTCCTTTATCACCGGCTCCAATATGTCCAGCAATATCCTGTTTGGCAGCTTCCAGATGACGACGGCAGAACTGGTGGGCTTGCAGCCTGCCCCTATCCTGGCGGCACAGACCGTGGGCGGCAGCGCCGGCAGCCTCATCAGCCCCAGCAAAATCGTTCTAGGAGCTACAACAGCCGGCCATCCGGAAATGGTTGGTTCTATCATCAGAAAGCTGCTGCCGGTGGCACTGCTGTTCTCCCTCACCGCCGGTGCAGTGGTACTGCTTAGCGGACTGATACTGGGCTAAAAAAATATTGGTATACAAAAAAGACTGTGGGTATGATATACTTAACTTATATCATGTCCACGGTCTTTTTATAGGAGGGGGATATCATGTATACCATCGGTTCATTCCTGCGGGAAGAGGAGCTGTGCGGCTATCTGATGGAGGTCGGCCTGTGCGCGACGGATACCGCCGATCTGCAGGCGGAAATCACCAATATCAATATTATCGATAACCCCGATTCCTACGATTGGCTTTCCTCCGGGGATTTTTTGCTGACTACCGGCTACTTTTTCCGGGATGATGAGGCTATGCAGCGGCAGCTTGTACGGGAGCTTTCGGAACTGGGCTGTGTGGGGCTTGCCATCAAAACCCGCCGTTATCTGGATGTGATTCCGGAGGCGATGCTGGAGGAAGCGAACCGGCTGGGCTTCCCGCTCATCGATATCCCGGTCCAGTATCCGCTCAGCAAGATCTGCAAGGTGGTGTTTGACCGGCTTTCCGGCGGTGGGGTGGAAAAGGCCGACCGCTTTGTTTCGCTTTATCATTCCATCACCGAGAGCATGCTGGAGGCAGATGGCGTTTCCCGGATGCTGGGCGTCCTTAGCGACTTTATCGGTAATGCGGTGCTGCTGCTGGGGGCCAAGTGGGAGCTGATGGCCTATGCCGAAAATGCTGGAAACCCAATGCCGCTTTCGCGGTATCTCCTGCTGCATAAGGGTGAAATTATTTTCCCGGAGAGTATTACCGGCAATATGCCTTCGGATTTTTCCAAATACACCAAGGCCATCAAACGGGTCTTTTCCGCTGGGCAGGAGCGTGCGGTCTGCCGCATACTGCCGGTTTCCGGCGGCAATGCCCTGTTTGGTTACCTGGTGGTGTGGGAGACCGGCCGCAAAATGCAATCGGTGGAATATCTGGCCTTGGAGATCGCGGCCTCTTCCTTGGCGCTGGAGCGCTTCCGCACCCGCCAGATCGAGGAGATCCGGATGCATATCCGGCAGGACTTCTTTGACGATTTGCTCAGCGGCAAGCTCCATTCTGTCGAGGAGGTGGGCAGCATTGCCGGGATGCACAATATGGACGCCGAGGGGACCTATCTCTGCATGGTCACTAAGCTGGACAGCGCCGCCCGCGGGACCGAAAACTATGTGGAAATGCAGGATGCCTTCCTGCGCATCAAGGACCGTATGATCGCCCAGATCGGTGAACTTTCCCGCGAGGAGGGCCGCAGCTGCATCTCTATTCATCGTGGCAGCCTTATTATCACCTTTCTGCGCATTGTCCATACCGAACCGGACCAGCGCATTAGTGAGGAAAATCGGCGGTTTATCCAGCGGCTTTACCACCGTCTGCATGCCATCACACAGCAGTATGTCCTCAATATCGGTGTGGGGGAGCCGACCGCCCGTCTTATCAATGTGCGCCGCAGCTTTACCCAGGCGCAGGAGGCTATCCGGGTCTCCGGCAATTTGCGCAGCGTGGCAGGGGTGCATTTTTACGAGGACCTCATCATCTATCAGCTACTTAGCAGCGGAGTGGAAAATGAAAAATCCGCCGAGCTTTATACGCTGTCTATCCGCAGTCTGGTAGAGTATGATAAACAGAACGCGACCAACATGGTGGAAACGCTGGACTGTTACTTTGCCTGCAACTGTAATGTTAGCGAAACAGCCAAAGCCCTCTTCATCCATCGCAACACCCTCATTTACCGCATTGATAAGATCAAATCTATTCTGGGGAGGGATCTCAAAGATTCCGAAGAGCGTGGGCCTGCGGGTCTATCAGGTGCGGCAGATTCGTGAAGCGGCCGCCAATTCTTGAGCTTGACCGCGGGAATGTTTTTCTCTCTACTGCCATACAAAAGAGCAGGAGGGGGAGTTTGCATGAAAAGATGGATGACCCTGCTGCTGGGGTGCCTGCTGCTGTGCACCGCCTGTGGAAAAAAGGAACTGTTAGGATCCATTGCACTGCGGGAAGATACCACCCCGGAGCAGATGATAGAAGAGCTTTCCCAGCGGTATGATTTGCCGGAAAGTATGCTGCTGGAATCTGCCGCGGACCTGGCAGCACTGCTGCAAATAAAGGAAAAGTACCTGCTGTTGGGTTGTGGGCGTATTGCAGCCCCGGAGGACAACCCACAGCAAATACTATTGGCGCAGGCGGCCCCGGGCAAAACGGAAAAGGTGACTGCCACCCTGCAAAAGCGTCTGGAGACAGTACAGCGGGCATTTCCCGGGTATCCTTCGGCGCAGGCCGGGCGGGTCATTACAGCAGGGGATTATGCTCTTTTGGTCATCGTCACCGCCGATGATATGGATA
>ENA-ORSY01002116-ORSY01002116.1-human-gut-metagenome-genome-assembly--contig:-NODE-2116-length-12025-cov-4.235422_pt1 | contig 12025 bp, 9 predicted proteins | sample MGYA00242193_ERZ509160 | MGnify/ENA primary metagenome ERZ509160 (study PRJEB26280, sample SAMEA2338670) | human gut metagenome | biome: human gut; feature: human-associated habitat; material: faeces...
GCCCCTTTGGCAAGGTAAGCCCGCTGGCGGGCGGTGGGAGTTTCCGCAGAAACTGCCATACCTTGTATTGCAGATTACAGCTGCAATACAGCCCCGTCCGCAGGCCCCGGTAGATTTAAGGGCGCGCGGCAAGCGCGAGAAAGGAGCAACGCGACATGGCGAGCGTAGTAAAATTTACGCAGGGCGCAGTCTACAATCAACTGCGCCACAACCTGCGGCAAATCGCTCATTCCGGCAACCCGGACATTGACCCGGCGCGGCTGCGGCAGGACTATGTACTGTCGCCCGACAGGGGCATGAGCGATTACGACTATTTCCAAGAGCGGTTAAGCCAACTGTACGTCTATGGCCGTAACGACGTTAAGGTCATGGCGGGCTGGGTCGTAACCGCGCCGCAGGACTTGGAGCAGGAACAGTACGACGATTTTTTCCTAGCCGTCTATGATTTTTTGGAAAATCGCTACGGTGAGGAAAACGTCGTACAGGCTGTCGTCCACGATGACGAGGGAGGACAACCGCACCTGCATTTTTGCTTTGTGCCTGTGGTCGAGGACAAAAAACACGAGGAGGGGTACAAGGTGTGCGCCAACGATGTATTAGACCGCCGCGAGCTTCGCAATTTCCACCCGGATTTGCAGCGGTACTTGGATGAACACGGCCTGGAGGATGCCTGTGTTATGACGGGCGTGACCCGCGCACAGGGCGGAAATCGGACGGTGGCCGAGCTAAAAGCCGAGCGTGAGCAGGAATACGAGCAGGAAACCGAGCGCCCAGAATTAGACTTCGGCAAACCAAAGGTCGAGCAGGAATTACATTTTTGAGGTGCGCTATGAAACAGGCCGTATTACTTATAGACTGTTATCTGTACGGCACAATAGCGATTCTGGCCGTTGTGCTGCTCGCGTTGGTCTATCTGCACGGACAGGCCAACCACCTGCCCAATCCATTTGCGCGAAAAAATATTGTCTATCGCCCAGCCCCCAAAGCGCGGGGCGTGCTGTTAGGTAAAAAATATGGTCTGTTGGCTTACTCACCAGAACAGGACGAGGGGCACATTATTGTGATGGGCCCGTCCGGCACTGGCAAGACAAGTGCCCTGCTGATTCCGACGCTGCGGAGTTGGCAGGGCACTGCCCTTGTTGTGGATATATCCGGCGACATATCCGCCAACGTGGACACGCCCAACAAAATCATTTTTGACCCAACGGCGGCCAACTGTGTGCCTTATGATGTGTTTGCGTCTATCGACGCGGCCCCGGATGATAGCGAACGACAGGAGCGGTTGGAACAGCTTGCCTATTTGCTGCTCCCCGACAAAGTCAACGACAGTGAGGCGGGTATATTTTTTGCGAAAAATGGCCGCAAAATGATAACAGCGGCGCTGATTTGCTATTATGGCATGGGCTGGGGCTTTGTGGAAATCTGCGAGCATTTCCTAGGCCACGACTGGCGCGGGCTGTTGAATGATATTGCAAAGCAAAAGAACAAAATCGCCAATATGTATATCAGTTCCTTTGTAGGAGCATCAGAGCAGAACACGGCGGGCTGCAAACAGGCGGCAGACGATGCGCTAAAATTATTTGCCACAAATGACAAAATTAAAAATGCACTTAGAAAAACAGCCAGCTATGAGCCATCCATTAGTCCGGCCACGCTGGAAAACAACAGCGTCTATATCTACATCCCGGACGAAAAGCTAAAAATCTACGGCGACCTGCTGCGCATTATCACGGCGCAATCAATGGAGTATTTTTCTTCAAGACCAAAAGAGCATACGCAAATGATTTTGTTTTGCTTGGATGAATTTGCATCCTTTGGCAAGCTACAAATCACCGAAGCTCTGCGCAAGCTGCGTAAACGGCACATCCGTATAATGGTGCTGACGCAATCGTTGGCTGACCTTGACATGATTTATGGTAAGGACGAGCGGAAAGCAATGCTCGGTAATTTCAAATTTACAGTTCTTTTGGGGTGTAAGGACACCGAAACACAGGAGTACTTTTCAAAAATGATAGGCGACAAACGCTCTCCCTTGGAAACGGATTCCAGCGCCAAGCCCCAGCCGATAATCAAGCCCGCCGACCTTGCGCATTTGGAGCAGGATTTGTTTGTGATTTGTGATGATGGTGCAGTTCGGTTGCGGAAAAATTTCTATTTCAAATAGGGCGCGGGGAAAGCTGCCGTCTCCCCGTTAGCGGATCACTACCGGGAGGCCCGCGCCCTCACCCAAACGTCCTGTCTGTTGTGGATAAAATAGAAAAAAGCGCTGATGGAATGTCAGCGCTTAATTATTATGGTAGGAACTTATTGTTTGACCGTGCGAACGCCGCTTGAGAGCGCCTCGCTGGAATCGTAGATGTAGCTTGCCAGCCACTCGCTATCCTGCGGCAAAGGAATCAGCAGATTCCATGTGATGGTGCTTTGGTCTTCGTCGTGTTGCGCGGAAACAATGCCGTTGTACGCGGAAAGAATCTTAGCTGTGCTTTGTTCAATTTCGGCCATCCGGGCTGAATCAGCAGAATCAAAGACAGCCGCATTTGACGAAACAAAGACCTTTAGTTGGTTGCCTTGGTCTTGCAGCACAATTTTGATTTTCTTATCCTTGGGCTGCTTGTTACTGGTGGCGACGGCAAAATCCAGAATCGAACCGAAGACCTCACAGGTGTCTTCCTCGCGCATGATGTGCGAGGGGATTTCGACTTTCATGTCAAGAACAATACCGTTGTCAAGGCACTCGTCAATTTTCTGGGTCAGAATGGCATCCACAATGACATTGCCGCTCTTGATGGCAATCGTTTCGACCTGCATTGAGGCAAGACGGTCTTTCAGCAGCAGTTCGGCCTCGGCGGTGCGGCCCTGCTGCATCATCAAAAGTGCACCGTTCATGGCTTCGCGCGTGTCGTGTTTCCACTCGCGGATTGTATCGCTCTTTTCCGCAAGACGCAAATATTGTGTCTTGCTTATCTCGTTGATTTTGACCTTGGATTCAGCCTCAACAACCTGTTTTACGCTTTTGGACGTTGCGAACATTAGGTCAACAGCTATTATGTCGCACAAAATCATAAAGAAAATAAGTAATAGAAATAATCCGCCAGATGCTTTGCCCTGCGACATTTCATTAACCATAATCATACCAATTATGGCAGATAAGACCGGGAGCAACAAAAATCGCAGAATGATTTTATCAGATATAGGGGTAGAAATTCTTTTTCTCGTTACGAAAATAAAGAAAATTATGTCACATAATTTTACCAACAAGCAGATAGCCAAAAAGCCGGGACTTCTCTGCAAATTTAATTCTAACAGTAAATCGTCCTGCCCTGTAATGACAATCAGTATGGTGTTTACAAGTAAGTCAATTACAATCTGGGCAATTAGTACGGCTGCTGTCCATGCTATAACAGCAATGGGCTTTTCCCGTACCAAAAGCAAGGTCGTAGCAAATGCCACAATGGGATAAACAACATTCCCCAGTTGCCCTACGTCGAAAACATTGGTTACATTTAGTACGCACATCAAAAAAGCTATTGCAACATAAGCATCCCATTTGATTTTGGATTGCTTAACCATAATGTAAGGCAATAAAACAACCAATGCGGCATCCACAATATTAACCGCACAATTACTTAGTGTCCACGCAAAATCCGACATTATAACACCCCATTCTTATCACTTAAAACTGCACTTTTAACGCTTTCAAAATAGGAACGCCCTATGTCCAGTGTCTCCCCGGTGACGAGCCGAACCTTTAGCTGTGTCTTTGATTCGACAACGGTAATTTTATTAACATTGACGATGCACGAGCGATGACACCGCACAAAACGGTCTGCGGGGAGCATTGGCTGTACCTCACCGATGGAAATATTGTAGGACTGCGCTCCCTCGGCGGTCACGACCTCAACAGTGTGCAGACGCGCCTTGACATACAGTATATCGGACACATAGTATTTATCAACGCCAGTTCCGCGTTTCAATGCGATTATCGGCTGTCCCTCTTTGTAAGATAATCGCTTTTGGACATAATCCAGTACATTATATAGCCGTGCGTTGGAAATCGGCTTGCACAGATAATCCGCAGCATGGACATTGTAACCATGCAAAGAAAATTCAGAATGTGCCGAGATAAATACGATTTCAATTCGTGCGTTTTGCTCCCGAATACATTTTGCCAACGACATACCATCAAGGCCGGGCATCTCTATATCAAGAAAAATCACATCTGCATCTTGATATGTCCGCATTGCAGGGGAATTGCAAGCGGCGTGGGTCATCTCTTGGATGGTCAGTGGCACACTATGCAAAGCACCCCACTTTTTTGTTTTGCCAATCAAAACGGAACGGTCTCGTTCGATGTCATCCATTACAAGGATATTCATAGCATCCTCCCAAGTGAGTGTAAGGTAATTATAGGGTAAAAAAATCTAAAATGCAACAAATAACCGCGCAATGACAAATTTTTCGGCATTAAAACAGCGTCACATTACATTCGTGCTGTCAAACCTACGTTTGGTGCTGAATCTGTTGCAGTTTGCCACTATATGCTCTAAATTGTACTATATGGCAAAACCAAAAAATAAGGGGAATCGAAAATGAGAAAAAAGCATCCGATAACCAGAAAAAACGCGGTTGCCGTTGCCATGGCAGCTATGGTTGCGTTGAGCGCAACTGCCTGTGGGTCAAAATCCACGGCAGACACAGCAGATATGTCGTCTACCAGCCAGAGCGAGGCGGCCAGCTCGGCGGCTGAAACGCCTACCGCTACGCCAGCACCGACTGCAACCCCGGCCCCTACGGCCACGCCCGCTCCGGCGGAATCGACAGCAGAATCCACCGACAGCAAGAGCGAGCAGGGCAGCACCGATAACGGCGGCTTGTCTTCCGGCTCGCAGAGCGGCAATGCCAACAAGGGCAGTCAGTCCGGTAAAACGACCAATACGGCCAAAGCACCTGCACAGGCTGCTGCTCCTGCACCCACGGCTACGCCGAAGCCCATTACCTACACTTACGTCGTCCGCAAGCACCCCGCAAGCTGCACGACGGCGGGCTATGACGAGCACATCTGCCAAGAGTGGGGCGGTATGAACTACAACGACAACTACGTTGCCCCCAACGGCCACGACTGGGGCACGGGCGTTGTCACCAAGCAAGCCACCTACTACGAAAAGGGTGCAATTACTTACACTTGTAAAAACTGCGGCGAGACCCGCACCGAGGAAACGCCGGAGCTGGATAAAACCTACCATATCAAAGAGGTCATTGCGCCGACCTGCACATCCGAGGGCTACACGATTTACGAGTGCAACGAGGTTCCCGGCCTGACCTACAAGGGCGAGTACACCGCCAAGCTGCCCCACAGCTGGGATGGCGGTGTTGTCACCAAGGCCGCAACGATTTACGAGAAGGGCGTCAAGACCTTTACCTGCACGGTTTGCGGCGAGACCCGCACCGAGGACATTCAGGTGCTGGATAAGACATGGCACAAGGGCCAGACCGTCGCTCCGACCTGCACCGAGCAGGGCTACACCGTCTACATCTGCGACCAGGACAAGAACCTGACCGAGAAGCGCGACTACACTGCCGCCCTCGGCCATGATTACGACAACGGCGTTGTCACGACTCCGGCAACCTGCACGACAGAGGGTGTGATGACCTACACCTGCACCCGCGACGGCGCAACGAAGACCGAGACCATCCCCGCGCTGGGTCACAAGTGGGATGACGGCACAATCACCACCGCGCCGACCTGTGAGACCGAGGGTGAAAAGACCTACAAATGCACAAACGACGGTTGCACCGAGACCAAGACGGAGGCCGTTGCAGCGTTGGGCCACGACTGGGATAATGGCACGGTCACGACCCCGGCGACCTGTACCGCAGAGGGCGTGTTGACTTACATTTGCAAGCGCGATGCCAGCCACAGCAAGACCGAAGCCATCCCTGCGCTGGGTCACAAGTGGGATGACGGTACGATTACCACCGCGCCCACCTGCGAGACCGAGGGCGTGAAGACCTACAAATGCACCAACGATGGCTGCACCGAAACAAAGACGGAATCCGTTGCAGCACTCGGCCATGACTGGGATGACGGTGTTGTCACGACCAAGCCGACCTGCGAAGCGGATGGCGTGAAGACCTATACCTGCAAGAACGATGGCAGCCACACCAAGACCGAGAGCATCCCCGCGCTGGGCCACGACTGGAACGACGGCGAGGTCACTACCCCGGCAACCTGCGAGACGGACGGTGTTAAAACCTACACTTGTAAAAATGATGCCAGCCACACCAAGACCGAGACTATTGCCAAGCTCGGCCACAAGTGGGATGCGGGCAAGGTTACCAAAGAACCGACCTACGATAGCGACGGCACAATGACCTTTACCTGCCAGAACGACCCGACCCACACCTACACCGAGACCATCCCGGCGAAGAAGTACACATTTACGGTGACTGTGGTTGACCCCACCTGCACCGAGCAGGGCTACACGCTGCACACCTGCAACCAGAACGCCGAAAAATCCTACAAGGACAACTACACCGACGCGCTGGGCCATGATTACAAGGAAGTCACCACCCCGGCGACCTGCAAGGATGCGGGCAAGGTCGAGAACATTTGCCAGCGCTGCGGCGATACCCAGCACGTCAAAGACCTGCCTGTCACTGAAGACCACAAATGGAATGACGGCGTTGTGACCAAGGCCGCTACCTGCACCGAGGCAGGGGAGAAGTTGTACACCTGCACCGTCTGCAACAAGACCAAGACGGAGACCATCGAGGCCACGGGTCACGACTGGAACGAGACCACCACCCCGGCTACCTGCGGTAAGGCTGGCAGCGTTGACCGTACCTGCAAGACCTGCGGCACGACGGAACACGTAAAAGACCTGCCCGCAACCGGCAATCACGCATGGGATGCCGGAACGATTACCACCGAGGCCACCTGCGACGGCAAGGGCGTCAAGACGTTTACCTGCACTGTCTGCAACGAGACCAAGACCGAGGAAATTGCCGCATTGGGGCATAACTTCTCTTATGGCTATTGCAGCCGTTGTGGTTTAAACAGTAATTATAACCAGAAAGCATACGAACAGGATATTTTTGAAAAGACGAACAGCTTGCGTGTGAATTCCGGCCTTAGTGAACTTACATATCGCTCTGACTTGCAGTTTGCTGCCGACATTCGTGTAGAGGAAATTCTACAAAATTACATTATTTATGGCTCTATTGATGGAAAGTGGGGCGCTCATACGAGACCCGACCATAGCAGCGCTGGTACAGCTCTAGGCGACAAGTCTGACTTGGCTTGCGGCGAGAACGCGGCAATGGAAAGTTGCATTTTCGACGAGGAACATCTATATTACCTTTGGTACAACTCTAAAGGTCACCGCGACGCAATGCTAAATCCCAATGCCAATGGTATGGCTTGCGCTGTACGCGAGTACAATGGTCTGGTTTTCGGTATCCAGATTTTTGTTAATGACCCGAACTACACCGCAAGCACCCAGTCTGCCGCCAGCGACACCTCCACCCCGGTGGAAATTGCCGCTGTAGTTGTCGCAGACTCTACAACCACGGAGACCGCAGCAAACTAAAATAAATCCCATCCATAAGGCCGGAGCTATCACAGCCCCGGTCTTTTTGCTGTATAGGGTATTATTGCTGATTCCCTAATAATAGAGGGCCTTTGTAGCTGTAATAATGGCTGTCTGCCGTTGCCGCTCGGTTATCGGTGAGGCACGAGCGCAGCCACCAAGCCCCTTTTTTCACACAAAGGATAGAGAAACCTTGCCCCTACTACCCGCTGCCGGGTTGAACAGACGCTATAAACAAGCAGCGTACCTATGCAGTAATTGCAGCTAAAACGGTTGCGAAGGCGTTTTCTGATGCAGTATAATAATATTAAGCAGAATCTCCCCTATAAGGAAAAAGGAAAAAGGATGCTGACCCGGAAAGTGAGTGCTGACAGGAAAGGTGCTAATATTATAATAAGAAAGGCAAAACAGAAATTGCTAAAATATAGCGATAATACGATAAAATCAAAACGATGAAAACGAAAATATGATAGTTTTATCTATCACAAACAAGCACACAATATATCAAATGGAACGGTAAAATTATGCCTAAAACAGTCAAAACCACATATACTGCAATCAACCTAGAGACGGGCGAGGTCTACACAGGCATTGATGCCCCGCAGTCCATCACGCGCGGAGAAACGCATTTTTGGCAAGCCAGCAAGGATTTTTTCGCCGCGCTGCTGGGGTATGGCACGGTGGAGAGCAAGGTTGTGGCAAATCTGCTGCACCGCACAGACCCTAAAACAAACCATATAGCGTGTACCCTGCCGGAGCTTAGAAAGGAACTTTCCTGCACAAGAGATACCGTTGCGAGCGCCATAAAAAAGATGGAAAGCAAGCGGCTGATTATCGGCATAGGGCAGGGCGTGTGGATGCTTAACCCGCGTATGCTTGCAATGGGTAATCAGACACAGATTGCACTATTGATGGCCGAGTACGATAAGTACGTCAGTGAGCGGACGGGTGCTGCATTGGTTGTGGGAAAGTATGTCTTGAAAAATCCAGTCACGGCGGAAGAACTCCCGCTGCCGCCAGAGTGCGACGACAAGTTGATGTTTCTTGATGGTAATACGCAATTCTGGAAAATCTACGATGTGTTTTTTGGAGCGATTGCAGGATTGAGCGAAAACGAATTGAGAGTTGTGCCCAACAGAGCGTCCAACTGCAAATATATGTCCAGTATCATTGCCTTGACAGAGCCGTCGTGCGGGGTCTGTACGACCAGATAGGGAATTTGCTGACAGCAAAGCATTTGCCCGTTGTAGCGCTCGTGGTGAATGATTTGCGGAAATAGAGATAGAACCCGCTGCAATGCCGTTGACTTGCCCAGCCCGGACACACCGACAACGGAAAAAGAGTTGCCGCCGCCGATGGATGCGGCAACAGCCTTGCCCTGCATGGCGGCGTAGCCCTGTTGGAGAGAGGCTGCCTCTCGCTGCGGTGTGTACTGCCCATAACAGTGCTGCATGGCGTTGTAAACCTCGCAATACAGGTCGAGGGTCATAGTCAAGGGCTGATAAAATTCATATAGTGCAGACAAAAGTTGCAGACGCTCCCCGGTGCTTCGGTCACGGTCACTGTCGCTGTACGGCAGTACGGACGCCAAGGCTCGGATAAGCTCTTGCCCTGCGAGCATAGGCGGCAAGGCTTCGACGTATGGATTGCCGGGGTATAAAAGGCTTGTTGTATATTCAGCGTTCATTAAAGTTCTCCTTTTGCTCGGCAGTCAGCAAATCAATCATGGACATATGTTCCTGCGCCCGTGCAATCGTGCGTCCGCGCTGTATCTGCGGGCTGATTTTACCCTTGTCGCTGATGCCGCGCTCGGCGCTGTCGGCAATCTGCATTATGTCATTCATCAAATCAATTTGGGCTTGCAATTCCTGCCGTTTCCAATTTGCGCTCTCGCTTTTCTCGGATTGCTGCATATCCGCGATTTCGGCGAGGGATTTTCCGAGATACATTTTTTGCGACAGCGTGAATGGCATATAGTCGCCGTCTTCATATAGATAAACGGTGTCAAGACAATCTGGACTATATGCGACTTTGACAAGTTCCCGACCATTCAATCCGGCAGCAACAAAGCGTTTTTTAAAAGTGCAGTTTGAAAAACGAAGATTAAATAATTCAAGCCCGCGCTGTGTGATTTCTCCGTCCGCGCGTGGGAGTAGCGCGTAAAGCAAATGGGGGTCACTGGCAACTGACACAGGGCAATCATCTTGTGCCAAGCAAAACGACCAGATGGCAGCAGCGGTGGGCGTGATGCCAGCGCTTGCCATATTAGGAGTGCGGATAAAGCCTGTTTGGATATATTGAGAGTTGTAAAAAAGGACACAGCGGAGAACGATGGCAGTAAATTGTTCCAAATCCAGTGTGCCTTGTCTGCGATAATCGGGAGCGCCGCGCTCCTGTGTGTCGGATTCGACAACGCCTTTGCCTTTCAGTAACGGTTTGTAGGCGCACTGTATTAAATCAAACAGTTTTTCAACCACACCTTTTAAGTCGGGCCGATAAGAGGGCAGATTCTCGATTTCGATTCCATAACTCTCGCAAAGGTTTTCCAGCGGGCCGCCGAGAAACTCGCTCCCTCGGTCAGTCATAATTTTGGTCGGCAGATGGCGGCTCGGCCAGTCCTGCGGGTCAATTTCTAGGCCGTGCTGACGGCAGAAAGAAACCTTGTCTGCAAAGGTGTTTTGCAGTAGCAAACGCAGAGCGTATTGTCCACCCTCTAAGCCAACATACACACCAGTAATCAGACGGCTGTACGCATCGACCATTGTGTAGATAACAGGTCTTCCGATGGGACGGCGAGACAGGCGGCTGACAATGTAAATGTCCGCAACGGTGGCATCGGTCATGTATGTGCCAATCGTGCCCGCATAGTCGCTGACAGCCCCAACAAATGGACGGTGGTTGCGCTGGTATGCCTTGATACCCTCGCGGCTGATGCTTTCACTGATGGGGTCACGGTGCTGGCGGAAAAAATAACGAAACTGCCAGAACGAGGGATAGTCTTGTTTCAATTTGCCTTTGGCATCACAATATTTTGACCGCAGCATCATTTTGTAGGAGGTCTGCAAACTTTGCTTTTGTGGAGTGTAATAAAATTTGTTGAGCGCCCAGCGGATGGCTTTTTCGTCTGTTGATAAAGGACGTTTCTCGGCGTTGGATTTTTCGGAGGGCAGTAACGCATTTTTGGACTGGTAAACCCAGTACAGCCAAAGGTATTGCAGGACTGTTTTGCGTGAGACGGAATTGACGGAGACAATCTCGCGCAAGACCCTGTTGCGATAGGATTTGTCGCAGATACATTCCTCGGCCAAAAGCGGTGCAATCAGTTCGGCGCGGCGGTCACGTTGTTGGCGCTGACGGTCTGAAATGTCTTCGTCGAGAGCGAGTAAACGGTACATATCCTGCGGCATTTTTTCCATCTGTAAAAGGCTCGGCGTTGAGATTGGAAAAGGCATTTTGCAGCGTTGACAGTTGACGACGTAGGATTGCTGGTCGCCGTAGAGCAAGACCCGCAGATGGTCACCTGTGTCGGATTTAAGCAAATCATTCTGCCTCATGGTACACGCTCCTTGTCGATAATAATGCCCCAGTCGTCAATGCCTTGCTGATGCCAGTATCGGCGGGATAATTCCAATCGTTCCGCGACAGATGGGCGGCTTAGATGTGAGCGGAAAACGGCTTCACGGACGGCGATTTTACCGGCTGCAAAGTGAATGACAAAATCCGTTGTGTAGGTCTCGCTCGGAAGATTGAGGTCGTCGGTAGGGATTTCGTCCAACGAAAGTGGAATATTACACTCTATCTGGACAATGGATGGGTCGGCGTTAAGCATCCGCGCGGCGGCAAGCTGTACCTTATCGTACAGACAGCAGACGCGCGGACATTTTTCTAGTTTGATTTTTGTACAACGCTCTTTTTGGGTTTGTTTGCGCATAGTGGCACCCTTTTCTGGGGCTGGATTTTGTACGACCAAAAAGGAAAATATCTTTGCCTCATAGGGCACAGAAAATTTCCTGTTTTCCGAAAAATCGAACGGAAATGCAGATTTTCCGTAAAAAATGGAAAATGGGTGTGCCTTTTGGCAAAATCGGAAAACGGCCTTGCCCCAACAACACAGTGTTGCAACGTGCAAATCTGTGTTGTGGGGCAAAGCCGTTTTCTCATTTCTTCCAAAACTACCGATTTATACTATATGGAGAGGCACTTGAAAATTTCCGAAAAGGCAAAGGTGTTTTCCAAATTTTTCTCGTGTAGGCTCGCTCCACTCCGTTCCGCTCGCAATCCGCCTAATCTCCAAGCCAACTCCAAGAACATTCCAAGTCCACACCAAGCAAAATCAACGCATTATCTCATGTTTTCCCGCATGGGACAGAATGAGAGAGGATTGGAAACAAAAAAGAAAGCAGGCCCCGGAGCCGGATGGCGGAGGGGCCTGCGTG
>ENA-ORSY01002120-ORSY01002120.1-human-gut-metagenome-genome-assembly--contig:-NODE-2120-length-12011-cov-4.217297_pt1 | contig 12011 bp, 10 predicted proteins | sample MGYA00242193_ERZ509160 | MGnify/ENA primary metagenome ERZ509160 (study PRJEB26280, sample SAMEA2338670) | human gut metagenome | biome: human gut; feature: human-associated habitat; material: faeces...
TCAATTCCGGCGTTTCAAATTCTACGACTTCTTCCGAAACCTTTAAATTTTGTTTCACGTCCTCCAGATCAACACGTTCCCGTTTATTCTTCAAAAACGTAAAACAAGCATTACGCACGGCAACAAACAAATAACTATCAATAGACGCCCTCTCGTCAATCCGAGTACTTTTTTCCCAGATCTTTTCAAAAACTTCCTGCACAATGTCTTCCGCCACGTCAAACTGCACGACAAACGTGGCTGCAAAACGACACAGGTTTTTGTAGCGAGTTCTGAAAAGGTAATCAAAGGCAGCTTCTTTTCCTTCTTTTAACTCTCTAGTCAATATTTCTATTTCATAATATTTTTGACTATCTTCCATCGTATTAACCCAACAATACAAAATATTCACCACCTAAAAACCACCTATCGCATCTATTGAATTGATTTCTCAAAAATAATAAAATCTAAAACAAAATTTCCTTTTTAACCTCACTTTTGTCTCTGATAATTTTTATTTATATGCGGGATAAAAGAGAAAAACGATCACGCAGAGAAAGCACGTGGGATGATAAAAGAAAAATTACCCACGGGCAAGAAAGCAAGTAGGATACTCTTGGAATGTCAGCATGAACTATTGTCCCGGTTTAACAGGCAAGGTAAACCAAAAAGTACTTCCTTGATTTTCCTCGGAAATCACCCCGATCTCTCCCCCCAACTTATGGACAATCGTCTGACAAATGGCTAATCCCAACCCAGTTCCGTTTGTAAAACTATCCAATTTGACAAAACGTTTGAAGATTTCATCTTGCTTTTCCGCAGGAATTCCTTTCCCCGTGTCGGAAACAAAGAAACGCAACCCGTTCTCCCGCTCCTCGTAACCAAAATGGATATGTCCCTCGTCGGTAAATTTAAGCGCATTATTCAGGAAATTCGAAATCACCTGCATCACCCGGTTCTTTTCCGTGTAAATAACACATTTATCCATATGGGAAGTAAAAGAAATATCAATATTAGGATGTTCTATATTCTTCTGGCGATAACTCATTTCCAATCCCCGCAACATCTCGTTTATATCAACCATATCATAAATAAACTCCAACGTTCCCGCCTCGATCTTTGATAAATCCAGAATGTCACTAATCAACTGCAACAGTAACTCATTATTTCGATTAATAATAGCCATGTACTCCTCTTTATCCTTCGGATCATCCGTGTTAACCAGTAATTCACTGAACCCCACGATAGCATTCAGGGGGGTACGAATCTCGTGACTCATATTGGACAGGAACATCGACTTCAACCGATCGGACATCTCAGCCGCTTCCTTCGCCCGTTTCCATTCATTAGCAACCCGGGTGCGTTCGGAAACATCCTCGTATTTCAATACAACTCCCCGAATCTGCCTCTCGTTCTTTATATCATAAACAGGCGTGGCCGTGATCTCCACCGTAAACCCGTCATCAAAAGTAACCTCCTTCATTTCCCGTTTTCCCGTCTCCAACGCTTTCTGCATCACGCACCCCGGACAAGGAGAATCCCGATGCATCACGCTTTTGTAGCAACACAACCCGGCCTTATACCTACCGGCCAGCGGATGCTCGGAATACTGGGCCAAGTTTTCCCACTCGATCATGTAATTCGGGTGAAGATACACTAATCCATTATTCGAGTGATCAAGAATAAGCTGGTTGATCTCCTGAATCTTTTCCACATTCTGTTTCGCCTCCATCAAGGTTTTCTCGTATAACTTACTCTCGGTTATATTACGTAACGTCCCGACAACCCGCAGGGGTTTCCCTGTAATATCTTTTTTCTCGATCGTCAAATACAAATCATAATAATCTGCATACACCCCCAGAACATCATAACGAATCTCCCGGTGCAAATTATCTATCCGTCCATTCTTTATATCCGCGAAAAGCCGGGACATGACCTCCCGATCGTCCGGATGCATGTAATCAACAGCCTCCAGCGAGGACAGACCATCCCGTTCTTTACAAAAACCTTTATTTTCAACTTTAAACTCGGGATATTTAAACCGGATAAGATCATCTTCCAAATCCCAGATCATCGGAACCGTGTTCGTAACCGAGAAAGCCATCCGCAATTGCTGATTCACCTCTTGAAGTTGTTCTTGTATACGAATAAGATCTGTTATATCCCAGCGAGTGGCCAGTAACCAATGGTGTATATCGTTGGACACCACATTTTTATTCACGATAGAAACGTGTCTCTCGCCGTCAGGAGTCTCGTATACTTCTTGCACTTGATAAGAACTTCCTTCTTCAATAATTTTAAAATCGACATCTCGGTAATGCTCGCCTCGTTCCTTTCCATATACCTCTATATCAGTCTTACCGATAATTTCTTCCCGGGAATATCCACCCTGTAACTCACACTGCTTATTCCAGAAAACATACTTCAAATCATCATCTATATCCTTTATGATCAGAGGCATTGGCATATTGTCCAGCACCGCATTCAATAATCGCTGATTCTGTTTTATCGCAACTTCGTTCTTTTTCCGTCCCGTAATATCCCGTTCAAAACAAGCCACCAAATTTTCCTGTACACGCTTGAACCGCCCCTCGTAATAGGTTATCTTACCATGAACCGACACGGTATACTCCACCTCGTACACTTTATCCGAAATCAACGCTTCCCGCAAATTGGATATCACGATATCAACAAACGGGGGATCAACACAATCCTTCAAATTCCTACCAATCAATGCCTCCACCGGTAAAGAAAGTTTCACAGGATCTGCATTATAAATTTTTTGTATATTAAACTGATGAAAATCATATCGGGAACAGAGGCAATAACCTTTTCTGCCATAAGATTTTCCATATTCTCTTGCGGAATAAAGATTTTTCTCCTACGAGAAAAAAAGAAGATGAGATTTCCCAAAATCACTACTCCAGCTATAACATATCCCCACATGGCAATCAGATTTAATTTTTACGCAATATATCGCAAATATAACAATAATAAATTACCAAACAATCCCTTTATCGCACCATGATCGAATTAAAAAGCCGTGCTGACATCAGCACGGCTTTCTAGGTACAAATTAAAACTTAAACTTATTCACTTAAATATGCACGTAGCATCCATAAATTCTTTTCTTGCTCGGAAATGTAAGGATTAATCATATCTTGAGTTCCATCATCACCGATTTCTGCGGCCAAAGCCAATATTTCACGTTCTTTCCTGATCAATATCCCCAAATTCCCCACAATCTCCTTCACACAACGATTCCCGTCGGAAACCCCCGTTACCTCTTTAATCTCAGCCTGTTTCATGTAAGCGGAATACGAATGTAACGGGGTACCCTCCAACGTAAGCACGCGTTCAGCAATCTCGTCCACCTTCTCGATAGCATCATTATAGTACTCTTCAAACTTAGCATGTAACTCGAAGAAGTTACTTCCTTTCACGTTCCAGTGGAATCCTCTCAAATTCTGGTAAAATATTTGGTAATTTGCCAACAAATCATTCAAATGGTTTACTAACTCTTTTGATTTCTCTTTGTCTAATCCGATTAAATTTAGTGTTTTCATATTATTTGATTTTTATTTATTACTATTCTCCTTATTTTTCTGATACAAATATAGAACAAGTAATATTATAAATCAAATCGATTGTTTTTATAAATTAATCTATCAAATTTATAATGCATGATTATCATTGACATACGACCACATTAACAAGAAATCATTTCAAAATTTATTTTTTAAATGTAAAATTTACAGGAACGACATAATGTACACGTGCCTTTTCACCTCTCATTTTACCTGGTTCCCAACGAGGTAAGGCTTGAACGATCCGGATCGCCTCTGCATCAAGCAAAGGATGAACACTCTTCATAATCTTCACGTTATCAACGAAACCTGATGTATCAACCACAAAAGAAACAAATACCTTTCCTTCAATTTTTTGCTCTCTAGCCTCTATCGGATATTCAATTCTCTCCGCGATATACTCCTGAAGAGATTTATGAGGAAAAACTGGCATTTCCTCTGTTACATAGCAAAAAATATCATTTCTATTTCGCAAGCTATCCAACATTTCCCGAGTAAAATTTACCGGAATTACAACACTAACCCGTTTCAACTCGCCTTGATGCCTGCCAGGTTCCCATCTAGGCATATTCTTAACCAACCTCAAAGCCTCTGCCTTCAGAAGAGGATGTTTTCCGTAAGCAACTTCAATACTATCCATTCGTCCATCTTTCTCGATAATAGCTGACACAAAAACCTTGCCGGTTATTCCTTGTTTTATAGCCTCTTCAGGATATCTTACATTTTCCATTATATAGCGTTTCAAATCTCCAGGAAAAACAGGCATATCCGACACAACCGCATAAACCGTCAATGAATCCTCAACTTCATCCCCCAATGTTACATAGCAAAACATAAATTCCTCATTTTCTCTGATCGTGTCCACTCGTAACTTTCCCGTAGAATCCGTACTCACGAAATACTCTATTTCATTCTTACTGACAGCAGCTCTCTCCGAAATTGAAGGTATAACTTTTCTTTCTGCAGCTTGTCCCTTCTTGCTTTCTCCAACACTTAAAATTACCAAAGCTGTTCCAAAAAAGATTTTACTATCATGGATCCATCTCCAATCCCATCGAACAGACAAACAATTTAAAATCTCATACAATACTCTATATACTTTTTTACGTAACATGTTCATGAAATAAAAGGTTTTAATGACAATTCTTTTACGATAGGATCAACCTGTTGCAATGTTCCCCCAACTTGTTCCGAAGCCGCCCGACAGCCACCTCTACACATATTCCATTTTTTACATCCGCGACAATTTTCGACAACGATACTATCCCAAGAACAAGCGTAACTAGAAAACAGAATATCTGGCAACGGTTGACGGTACACATTTCCAACTATATTCGGAGAATGATTACACATCCGGACATTACCAACAATATCAAAAGTTAAAGGACGATTATATACATTTGTCGGACAATTTCCAAAACGGATAAAAGGATAATCAACCGGATCAAGCAAACAATGTGGAGTACAAACACCAGAAACAACATCCAAACCATACCGCGACGCTAGCTCATTTACTTCACCAAAAACTTGATGCAAAGCTTCACGCCCGACCGAAAGCTGCATGGGCTGATTCAATCCCTCCCCTCCAATATTATACCGATTCACCATAAATCGACGTATTCCCATTTGACACAACCTTTTTATACATTCTCCAACATACAAGTAATTCAAAGCTGTAATCACAATTACCGGAACTACTTCTATTCCTCTGCCCAACATCAATTGTAACGATAACATCATTTTTTCCCATGCTCCCGGAACTCCCGTAATCCGATCATGAATTTCCGGACGAAATGATAGTATTGAAAACTCCATCAAATTCACTTGTAATGCGGCTAATTGCTCATAAACTTTTATTTCCCCATTTCCATTCGTGATAACAATTACCCTCACACCATTCACTTTTGCATGTAAAACCAACTCTATAAATCGTTCGCTAATAGTTGGTTCCCCACCTGTAAACACTACTTTACTCAGCGTTGTCTTCCTTATCAGATAATCTAACAACAGGTATGCTTTTCGAAAAGACCCCAATCTTTCCATATTTATCCCCTCTTGCTTCCACCAATTATAACAATGTTTACATCGCAAATTACAATCAGAAGTTAACTCAATAATCGCATGATTCAAAAACGCCTTTTCCATATTCTCTAATAAATATATAACAAGTATATAAAAAAAATAGAAATAAACAACATATAAATTCCTGTATTAAAGCCATACACCCCTCTCTCTCCACCTTATTACAAATAATTCGATATTAAAATTCAGTCCTTGCTACCTTTTTTTTCAAAAAAATCAGTCAATTCTTTGCAGAGTTCAAAAATTGCACTACATTTGCATCCGCAATCAAGCAACACGGGCGCTTAGCTCAGCTGGTTCAGAGCATCTGGTTTACACCCAGAGGGTCGGGGGTTCGAATCCCTCAGCGCCCACGAAATAGAAGTCTTACGAAGAAATTCGTGAGACTTTTTTTATTTCTTACCGCTTTTATACAAACTTTCTTTATCCTTTTGCCTTATAACTCAGGAAAAAGAGTTAATTTTGCAGTCTGATAATTATCTAAGAAAACGTATGGAACTTGATGTATTAACGGCCATATCTCCGATTGATGGTCGATATAGAGGCAAAACTAAAGCTTTGGCAGCTTATTTCTCTGAATTTGCACTGATTAAATACCGTGTACAGGTAGAGGTGGAATACTTTATCACCTTGTGCGAACTTCCTTTGCCGCAGTTGAAAGGAATCGATAGCAGCGTGTTTGAAACTTTACGGAATATCTACCGTAACTTCTCGGAAGCAGATGCGCAACGCATTAAAGATATCGAAAGTGTAACCAACCATGATGTAAAAGCCGTAGAATATTTCCTGAAAGAAGAATTCGATAAGCTGGGTGGAATGGATGACTATAAAGAATTCATTCACTTCGGATTGACTTCTCAAGACATTAATAATACGTCTGTGCCTCTTTCTATCAAGGAAGCTTTGGATAAAGTCTATTATCCGCTGATCGAAGAACTGATTGCACAACTGAAAACGTATGCAACAGAATGGGCTGAAATCCCGATGCTTGCCAAAACTCATGGGCAACCGGCTTCTCCGACTCGTCTGGGTAAGGAAGTGATGGTATTCGTTTACCGCCTGGAACGTCAGCTGGCTATGCTGAAAGCATGTCCGATCACTGCAAAATTCGGTGGCGCTACCGGAAATTACAATGCTCATCATGTAGCATATCCTCAATATGACTGGAAACAATTCGGTAATCGGTTTGTTGCAGAGAAACTGGGACTGGAACGCGAAGAATATACCACTCAGATTTCGAACTACGATAACTTGTCTGCTGTTTTTGACGCGATGAAACGTATCAACACCATAATGGTGGATATGAACCGTGACTTCTGGCAATATATTTCTATGGAATACTTCAAGCAGAAGATCAAAGCCGGTGAGGTAGGATCAAGCGCGATGCCGCATAAAGTGAATCCGATCGACTTTGAAAATGCGGAAGGTAATTTGGGTATCGCAACTTCTATTCTGGAACACCTGGCTGTGAAACTGCCTGTTTCCCGTTTGCAGCGTGACCTGACAGACTCTACGGTGCTCCGTAATGTAGGCGTACCTTTCGGTCATATCGTGATTGCTATTCAGAGTTCACTGAAAGGACTTCGCAAACTGTTGCTGAACGAACCGGCTATTTACCGTGATTTGGACAACTGCTGGAGCGTAGTGGCTGAGGCAATCCAGACGATTTTACGCCGCGAGGCTTACCCGCGTCCGTATGAAGCATTGAAAGCTTTGACCCGGACCAACCAGGCTATTACAGAAAGTTCTATTAAAGAGTTTATCGAAGGCTTGAACGTAAGCGAAGATATTAAAAAAGAGTTAAGAGCAATTACTCCGCATACATATACGGGACTTTAATTGTTTACTTATACAATAAACGTGTTTTTTTAATAGGCCGTGAGGCCAAAGTCTAATTTTATTCGAATAAAAAAATGAGCACAGAAAACGAAGAATGGCGCGAAAATTCTTACAATGAGGAGAATACAGGTGCCGGCCGTGATGGTAACAAGTCTTACAACAGAGAAGGTGGAGAACGTCCGTATCGTCCTTCTTACAACCGTGAAGGTGGGGATCGTCCGTATCGCCCGCGATTTAATCCGAATAGTGAAGGTGGAGAGCGCCCACAGCGTTCTTATGGTGAACGTTCTTATGATCGCCCCCAACGTCCTTCTTACAATCGTGAAGGTGGAGACCGTCCGTATCGTCCTCGCTTCAATAGCAACAATGAAGGAGGCGAACGTCCGCAACGTCCTTACAACCGCGAAGGTGGTGAACAACGTTCTTATGATCGTCCTCAACGCCCTTCTTACAACCGTGAAGGTGGAGACCGTCCGTATCGTCCGAGATTTAATCCGAACGGCGAAGGTGGCGATCGTCCGCAGCGTCCTTACAATCGTGAAGGTGGCGAGCAACGCTCTTATGGCGACCGTCCGTACCGTCCCCGTTTTAACAGTGGCGAAGGTGGCGACCGTCCTCAGCGTCCTTATAACCGCGAAGGTGGTGATCGTCCATATCGTCCCCGCTTCAACAGTGGTGAAGGTGGTGGCTACCGTAATAACAACGGTGGTGGCTATCGTCCGAGATTTAACAATGACCGTTCGCAGGGTGGCTATCGTCCGCGTCCGCGTACCAGTGATTACGATCCGAATGCTAAGTATAGCATCAAGAAGCAGATTGAGTACAAGGAACAGTTTGTTGATCCGAACGAACCGATTCGTCTGAATAAGTTCTTGGCTAATGCCGGTGTTTGCTCACGTCGCGAAGCTGATGAGTTTATCACAGCAGGTGTGGTTTCTGTAAACGGTGAAGTAGTAACTGAATTGGGTACAAAGATCAAACGCTCGGATGTGGTGAAGTTCCACGATGAACCGGTAAGCATCGAACGTAAGGTATACGTACTGTTGAATAAGCCGAAAGATACGGTTACTACATCGGATGATCCGCAGGAACGCCGCACGGTAATGGATCTGGTAAAAGGCGCTTGCAACGAACGCATTTATCCGGTAGGGCGTCTTGACCGCAACACGACTGGTGTACTTCTGTTGACAAATGACGGTGACCTGGCTTCCAAGCTGACACACCCGAAATTCTTGAAAAAGAAAATATATCATGTTCATCTGGACAAGAACCTGACAAAAGCAGATATGGATCAGATTGCAGCCGGCGTACAGTTGGAAGACGGTGAAATCCATGCAGATGCTATCAGCTACACAGATGATTTCAAGAAAGACCAGGTAGGTATCGAGATTCACTCCGGCAAGAACCGTATCGTTCGCCGTATTTTCGAATCACTGGGATATAAAGTAGTAAAACTCGACCGTGTATTCTTTGCCGGACTGACCAAAAAAGGTCTGCGCCGCGGAGACTGGCGTTACCTGTCGGAAGCAGAAGTAAACTACCTCCGCATGGGGTCGTTTGAGTAATATATAATATTGTATTAAAAAAGTTTTATGGAAAAGATTGGTAGAACAAAAATTGTTGATCTGTTGAAGCGCGAAGATATTGGCGCTATGGTCAATGTGAAAGGATGGGTTCGCACCCGCAGAGGTAGCAAACAAGTTAACTTTATCGCACTGAATGACGGTTCTACAATAAATAATGTGCAGATCGTAGTAGATCTGGCTAATTTCGATGAAGAGATGCTGAAACTGATTACTACCGGGGCTTGTATTAGCGTGAACGGAGTAATGGTGGAATCTGTGGGTTCCGGTCAGAAGGTGGAAGTGCAGGCTAAAGAAATCGAAGTGCTGGGTACTTGCGACAATACATATCCATTGCAGAAAAAAGGTCACTCCATGGAATTCTTGCGCGAGATCGCTCACTTGCGTCCGCGTACCAATACCTTTGGTGCAGTGTTCCGCATTCGTCACAACATGGCGATTGCTATTCACAAGTTTTTCCATGAAAAGGGATTTTTCTATTTCCATACACCGATTATTACAGGTTCCGACTGTGAAGGTGCCGGACAGATGTTTCAGGTAACTACCATGAATCTGTATGACTTGAAGAAAGACGAAAGAGGTTCTATCTCTTATGATGACGACTTCTTCGGCAAGCAGGCAAGTTTGACAGTATCCGGTCAGTTGGAAGGTGAATTGGCTGCCACTGCTTTGGGCGCTATCTACACATTCGGTCCTACTTTCCGTGCCGAAAACTCCAATACTCCCCGCCATTTGGCAGAGTTCTGGATGATTGAGCCGGAAGTTGCGTTCAACGACATTGCCGATAATATGGACCTGGCAGAAGAGTTTATCAAATATTGTGTGAAATGGGCGTTGGATAACTGTGCGGATGATGTGAAGTTCCTGAACGATATGTTCGATAAGGGCTTGATTGAACGTCTGCAAGGTGTATTGAAGGATGATTTCGTTCGTTTGCCTTATACGGATGGTATCAAGATTCTGGAAGATGCCGTTGCGAAAGGTCACAAGTTCGAATTCCCTGTTTACTGGGGGGTAGACTTGGCTTCCGAGCACGAACGTTATCTGGTGGAAGAACACTTCAAACGTCCGGTGATTCTGACTGATTATCCGAAGGAAATCAAAGCCTTCTATATGAAGCAGAACGAGGATGGGAAGACAGTACGTGCAATGGACGTTCTTTTCCCGAAGATCGGTGAGATCATTGGTGGTTCTGAACGTGAAGCGGATTATAACAAGTTGATGACTCGTATTGAAGAAATGCATATCCCGATGAAGGATATGTGGTGGTATCTGGATACCCGTAAGTTCGGTACTTGTCCTCACTCCGGTTTCGGACTCGGTTTTGAACGTCTGTTGCTGTTTGTAACAGGTATGTCAAATATCCGTGACGTGATACCGTTCCCGCGTACACCGAGAAATGCTGATTTCTAATATTTCGGTATATTTATGTAAAACTCGCATAATCTTTTGATTGTGCGAGTTTTTTTATGCATTTGATTGTTACTTTCTCAAAATAAATCTTTATATTTGGACATGCGCATTCAAGAGTGTTAACTAAAATCATATTGTCATGAAAAAACTCTATTTCTTTACCATGCTTTTAATCATGTTGTTAGCGGTAACAGGTGCGACGGCCCAAAAGAAAACCAAATTCAAACCGGCCGATTTGAAAGGGATCTGGCAGTTGTGCCATTATGTATCAGAATCTCCCGATGTTCCGGGATCGTTGAAACCCAGTAATACATTTAAGGTATTGAGTGATGACGGCAGAATCGTGAATTTTACCATTATTCCCGGTTCTGATGCGATTATCACAGGATATGGTACATATAAACAGTTGACCGATGATTCTTATAAGGAGAGTATCGAGAAGAATATCCACCTTCCGATGCTCGATAATCAGGATAATATTCTGGAGTTTGAAATAAAGGATAATGATTATTTGCATTTGAAATACTTCATCAAGAATGATCTGAACGGAAACGAACTGAATGCCTGGTATTATGAGACCTGGAAACGGGTGGAGATGCCGGCTAAGTTTCCGGAAGATATTGTGCGATAAATGAGATTGCAATATAGATTCTTTGTTGTTTTTTGACCTCCCCGGTGTAAATCCGGAGGAGGCCTTTTTATTTTCTGTTCCTTATTTGTAAATATAGTAAGTTCCCCTTGTCATACAACCCGATAAATCCAAAAAAAACTGGAAATAGTTTGCCAATTCAAAGAAAAGCCGTACTTTTGCAAGCCGATTATTATCACAAAATGATAAGAGATTAATTCATAGCAAGTTAGTCCTCCTTTGTCCGGGGAAGGCTGATATGTGGTGAAGAAAATTTTTAGTAGTAACATTTAAAAAACAAAATTAGAGTGGATACTTTAAGTTACAAGACCATTTCTGCAAACAAAGCGACCGTAACCAAAGAATGGGTTATCGTTGACGCTACAGACCAAACTTTAGGTCGTCTGGGAGCAAAAGTTGCAAAATTGCTGAGAGGAAAGTACAAACCAAACTTTACTCCTCACGTAGACTGCGGTGATAACGTTATTATCATCAATGCAGACAAAGTAAAACTGACTGGTAACAAATGGAATGACAGAGTATATTTGTCATATACAGGCTACCCTGGTGGTCAGAGAGAAATGACTCCTGCCCGTTTGATCACTAAACCGAACGGTGAAGAGAGATTACTGAAAAAAGTAGTGAAAGGTATGCTTCCTAAGAATATCCTGGGAGCTAAATTGCTGGGTAACCTGTATGTATACGCTGGTAGCGAACACAAACATGAAGCTCAGAGCCCGAAAATGATTGATATTAATTCATATAAATAAGATATAATGGAAGTAGTAAATGCATTAGGCAGACGTAAACGTGCAATTGCACGTGTATTCGTAAGCGAAGGTACAGGAAAGATTACTATTAACAAGAGAGACCTTGCAGAGTACTTTCCATCAACTATTC
>ENA-ORSY01002130-ORSY01002130.1-human-gut-metagenome-genome-assembly--contig:-NODE-2130-length-11962-cov-2.488200_pt1 | contig 11962 bp, 10 predicted proteins | sample MGYA00242193_ERZ509160 | MGnify/ENA primary metagenome ERZ509160 (study PRJEB26280, sample SAMEA2338670) | human gut metagenome | biome: human gut; feature: human-associated habitat; material: faeces...
ATGGTGGTGAAATATCGAAGAAAAGTTATCAATGACCCAATTTCAGAAAGAGCAAAAGAAATATGGGAATATATTGCACCCCGATATGGAATTGTTTTGGAGGAATGGAATCATGATATTGACCATGTGCATGTAATGTTTCGTGCACAGCCTAAAACGGAACTCAGTAAATTTATCAATGCTTATAAAAGTGCCAGCAGTAGGCTGCTGAAAAAAGAGTATCCGGAAATCCGGGAAAAACTTTGGAAAGAAGCATTCTGGAGCCAGAGTTTCTGCCTTTTGACGGCAGGAGGGGCGCCAGTAGAAGTGATCCGTCAATACATCGAAACCCAGGGAGAGAAAAAGAATTGAACATAGCATATCGTTTCCGGATTTATCCAACAGAAGAACAGAAGATACTCCTTGGAAAAACATTTGGCTGCTGTCGTTTTCTGTATAACCAGATGCTTAATGACAAGATCCAGGAGTATAAAAAGACAAAGAAGATGTTAAAGAATACACCAGCTATGTATAAAAAGGCGTATCCATTTCTGAAAGAAGTTGATTCGCTGGCACTGGCAAATGTTCAGCTCCATCTGGAAATAGCATATAAGAATTTTTTTCGTGATCCTAAGGTTGGATTTCCACGTTTCAAGTCAAAACATCACTCCAAAAACAGCTATACAACAAATGTGGTCAACGGAAATATTCTGGTAGAAGGTAACCGGATCCGGCTTCCGAAATTAAAATGGATCTCCATGAAAAAACACAGGGAGCCTGCAGAAAACTGTCGTCTGAAATCAGTGACAGTCAGTATGGAGTCATCTGGAAAGTATTTTGCAAGCCTGCTGTATGAAGGATACAGCTGCGAAAACCAAGCAGCAGATAAGGATTACAGCAATGCAAAAATACTGGGGATTGATTATGCGATGCAGGGGATGGCAGTGTTTTCAGAAGAGATCGAGCTTGAAAAAGCAGGGTTCTTCAGAAAAAATGAAAAAAGGCTGGCAAGGGAACAGCGTAAACTGTCAAGATGTGTAAAAGGGAGCCACAATTATGTGCGGCAGAAAAAGAAAGTTGCCAGGTGCCATGAAAAAATACGCAGCCAGAGAAGAGATTATCTGCATAAACTGAGCCGCAGGATCGCAGACCAATACGATATAGTTGCGGTAGAAGATATTGATATGAAAGCGATGAGCCAGTGTCTGCATTTTGGGAAAAGTGTACAGGATAATGGATACGGGATGTTCCGGAATATGCTGGATTATAAGCTTGCCTGGAAGGGAAAAGAATTAGTAAAGGTAGACCGCTTTTTCCCTTCAAGCAAAAAATGCAGTAAATGCGGAAAGATAAAAAAAGAGCTGAAATTATCCGAAAGAGTTTATCACTGTACGTGTGGGAATGAGATGGATAGAGATCGAAATGCAGCAATCAACATCCGCGAAGAGGCAAGAAGGATGCTGGCAGCATAAACTGTCCGTATCCGGATAATAAGAAAGAAAATAAGCCCGCGTCCGGGCAAAAAAATCGCGGGGCACGCGAGGATAGCTTGTAGATACTTGGCTCAGTAGAGCCATTGAGCAAGAAGCCCCCACTTCAAAATCAGAGATTTAAGTGGTGGGAGCATGTCACGATATAGATAGGTAAATGCAGAATTATCTGATATAATGAAGCTACTTGTATTGAAAATGAAAGAGGAGGAATAAGCAGTGATTTGTGGAATGACATATTTTCAGATATGCCTGTATTTCCTGGTCTATTCTTTTGGAGGATGGGTAGTTGAAGTTATTTTTCATGCAGTTGCGCTTGGAAAAGTAATAAACAGAGGATTTCTGAACGGACCGGTCTGCCCGGTATATGGCTTTGGTGTGCTCTCTGTTTTTGCCCTGCTTAATACGATTCAAAGTGGTGGACATCAGATGAGTGAAGGAATGATCTTTGTATTTGGATTTGTTCTTGCTACAGCGGTTGAGTTGATCGCAGGATGGCTGCTTGATGTGTGTTTCCATACAAGATGGTGGGATTATTCAGATAAACCGTTGAATTTTCATGGATATATCTGCCTGGAGTTCTCTCTGATCTGGGGTCTTGCAATCGTTATGGTAGTAAAGGTTTTTCAGAAATATGTAGAAAATCAGGCGTCTCATACACCGGCAACCTGGGAGTGGGTTGTGATAGCAATCTTATATGCAGTGTATCTGACAGACTTTATTGTAACAGTAGCAGTTATCCGTGGATTGAATAAGAAACTTACCAGATTGGATAAAGTCAGCTCAGATCTGAGAATTGTGAGTGATAAGCTTAGTGATACACTGGCAACGACTACGATTGATACAGCGCAGAAGGTTGGCGAAAGAAAGGTTCAGGCAGCACTTGCAAAAGCCGAACTGCTTGAGACGACAGCTGCCCAGAAAGAAAAAACTGTTGAAATGCTCCGTATGAAAAAAGCAGAACTTCAGGCACAGTTTGACGAGTTATCCAGTTCCATCACAAATCATACTGTATTCGGTCAGGGACGACTTCTTAAAGCTTTCCCTGAGATGAAACACAGAGATTACTTTGAGCTGATTCAGGAATTGAAGAAAAAACTGAAATAAAATAAAAACAGTTTTATGATAAGAAAACGAAACAACATAGTTGTATTATAGAAAGATTAACAGGCACTCGCCCTATCTCTCCATAACTCTCCATAAGTGATACCCGTATTACCTTTTGGGGATTTCAACTTTCCCTAACTCGGTCTATCACACCATATCACGCCGTAAGTTTAGTATTACGATAGTATAAAGAAAAGCCTTAACCATTTGTTTCGTGGTCAAGGCTTTTGTTTTTACTGTATTTCTTCTATTTCGCCAGTATCTTTGTTCACATGATATTCTTTGAGAAGTTTACCACTGAAAAGCAGTTTTGCATCATGTTCTTCTTTGTCAACATATTCATATTCAGAAAAAAGCAGAACCCGGCAGTAATGCAGAGTTCTGTTTTTTGTTACAGCGAAAGAGAGAGCTTGACAATTTCTCCAACTCCTATATAATTAACAATGGTAATTATCAAAGATAACTATATAGGAGCTTTTTATGACTAACGAAAAAGTAAAGAGAATGCTTGATGCATGTTATCAGGCAAAGAGGATACGGGAACTGCTTCCTCCACTTCCGCAGGGAGTCATGCCGTCTTATATTCAGTATATGGATACGATCCAGAAACTGGAAAAGCAGGGAATTAAGGTGAAGATCTCAGACATCAGTGATGCAATGAATCTGCCGCGTCCGGGAGTGACCAGAACCGTAAAAGAGATGGAAGCGAAGGGCTATCTTCATAAGTTTGCATCCAAGGAGGATGGACGTGTCACATATATAGCCATCACCGAAGAAGGAAAGAAGCTGTCCCAGAAATATGATAAGGATTATTTCAGTGAGCTGGCTCTTTCTCTCAGTGATATTTCTGAGGAAGACGTGGATTGTATGATCCGCACGATCGAAAAGTTCTATCAGATTATGTGCGAGAGGAGAAAAGAATATGACAAACGATAAAGCAGATTTTACACAGGGAAGCATCCTGAAAAAACTGGTTGCATTTATGATGCCGGTTCTTGGAGCCTTGATCCTGCAGGCTGCGTATGGTGCAGTTGACCTCCTGGTCGTAGGTAGATTTGGTTCCACATCAGGGCTTTCAGCAGTTTCCACCGGAAGTCAGGTACTGAACCTGGTAACCTTTGTGGTAGTCCAGTTTGCAATGGGCATCACGGTCCTGATCGCCCGTTATCTTGGTGAAAAAAGACCGGAAAAAATCGGTGCCGTCATTGGTGGCGGCGTTGTTGTATTTACGATCATCTCCATAGCATTGTTTTTTGTAATGGTGTGCTTCGCACGTCCGATTTCTGTACTGATGCAGGCACCGACTGAGGCAGTTGATCTTACCTCCAGTTATGTACGAATCTGCGGTGGCGGAATCTTTTTTATTGTAGCTTATAATCTGTTGTCAGCAATTTTTCGTGGGCTGGGAGACAGTAAGTCACCGCTGCTTTTTGTACTGGTTGCATGTATCGTAAATGTGATCGGAGATATGGTCCTGGTAGCCGGATTTCATATGGATGCAGCAGGCGCTGCAATTGCAACGGTTACAGCACAGGCGCTCAGCGTTGTATTTGCCGTGCTTCTTCTTATCAAAAAAGATCTGCCGTTTACGATCAAAAAAAGTGATTTCAGACTGAACCCACAATGTAAGAGATTTCTTCAGATCGGATTACCGCTTGCACTGCAGGAGTTTCTGACCCAGCTTTCCTTCCTGGCACTCTGTGCCTTTGTCAACCGACTTGGTCTGGAAGCCTCTTCTGGATATGGGGTGGCCTGCAAGATCGTTAACTTTGCAATGCTCGTACCAAGTTCACTGATGCAGTCCATGGCGTCCTTTGTATCCCAAAATGTAGGTGCAGGAAAGAAAAAACGTGCAAAACAGTCCATGTTTACCGGAATCGGAGTGGGACTGGTGGTTGGATGCCTGGTATTTGTGCTTGTGATGTTTAAAGGGGATGTAGTCGCAGGTATTTTCTCAACCGATGCCTCAGTTATCCAGAATGCCTTTGACTATCTGAAAGGTTTTGCACCGGAGACAATCGTAACTGCGATTTTGTTCAGCATGGTTGGTTATTTCAATGGAAATAATAAGACCGTCTGGGTTATGATCCAGGGACTGGTCCAGACACTTCTGGTTCGATTGCCGTTGGCATACTATATGAGTATCCAGCCAAATGCAAGCCTGACCAAGATCGGTCTGGCCGCACCGGTGGCAACTGTGACAGGAATTATTTTGAATGTGGGATTCTTTATTTATCTGAATCGCAAAGAGAAAGCAGTTACTTCTCCATCTTTTTAAGCTCTGGCAGCACGGTACAGAGCATGGTCACAAAGCAGATGCTTCCGCCGATTACATTTGATACAGGTTCTGCGAGGAATACGCCTTTGGTTCCCATGTGCAGGGCATATGGCATCAGGTAGGTAAGCGGAACAACTATAAATACCTTGCGGAGCAAAGAGAAAAAAATTGCAAATTTCTTCTTATTTAATGACTTAAATACAGTCTGTCCGATATACTGCAGATCCATAAAAATAAAGGCAGCGAAATACTGTTTTAATGCAATTACGGCATCCTTTAATAAAATCTTATCGGAGCTGAAAATGCGGATCAGTACTTCCGGGATCAAAATGATCATACTCCATGTAACAGCGGTATAGATGAGAACCATGACTGACAGTATAACACCGGCTTTGCGTACGTGTTTTGGGCGGCATGCACCATAATTATAGCTCAGGATTGGAGATGCTCCTTCGTTTATAGCATGAAGAGGTGTTTCTACCAGCTGGCGTACACTGGATATAATGGTCATAACAGAGATATAAATATCGCCACCCGCGACAGAGAGTACATTGTTGCAGCAGATTGTTACCAGACTGTTTGTCAGTTGCATGATAAAGCCGGCAGAGCCAAGACTTACAATATCTCTAGCATAAGCAGTACATTGTGAAATTTCATTTTTCCTGAGAAAGCGGACTTTTAATTCTGATTTTCTGGTAAGGAAAAATAAAACAAAAGCCGCGGACAAAGTCTGAGAGAGTATAGTAGCAATCGCAGCTCCCTGTACTCCAAAACCAAGGACAAAGATAAACAAAGGATCGAGCAGAAGGTTTGCAACAGCTCCGATGGCAACAGAAAGCATGCCGATGGTTGAATATCCCTGGGCGTTGATAAAAGGATTCATCCCGATGGAAATCATGGAAGGAATCGTTCCGATCAGGTAGATCATTATATAAGGATAAGCATAAGTAAGGGCATTCGAAGAAGCACCGAATACGACCAGGATCGGACGGGCAAACAGAAAGCCGATGAGCATCAGGAAAACACCGCAGATGCAGAGCATGGAAAAAGAAGTATCCATGATCTGGACGGCAGTGTTTTCCTGTTTTTTTCCTCTGTAAATGGAGAACAGCGGCGCACCGCCACTTCCGAACAGATTAGAGAAGGCCGTGATGATCACGATGATAGGGAAACAAAGTCCTACTGCGCCAAGTGCAGTAGTTCCTACTTTGGGGATTCGTGCAATATAGACACGGTCAACGATGTTATACAATAAATTTAAGATCTGAGCGACTAGCATAGGAAGAGTAGCACCTAAAATATTTCCGGTCACGCTTCCGTTTTCAAAGTCAATTCTTTTCATTTTATTCATGTCCTTAGAGTTATTATTGTAACTGAGTATAGCATTTTATTAAATATATGTAAAACGTAGTGAAGTGGTGAATGTAGTGAATTAAGTAATCATTGACAGCGCTTTTTTTACGTGTTATGATGAATTCGATTTTGAGAGACGAAGATGCAGAGTAACAGACAGAGTCTTTTCAAAGCAATTGTTTTGGACCACCCGTCAGGGTTAAGGCCATACGGACAGCCGGGTCCACTGCCGATTATGGTAACTTTGGTTACCTTATTGATTGAGTTAAAAGCTCAAATTTTATAAGTAGGTTCCTTTGATAACCGAGATGCGCCCAAAGCGCAGACTTGTGAAACGATCAATAAGAGTAGTAAAAGTATGATTGCTATATAGACTCTGATACGCATGCGGATATAGATCAAACGCAGGTTTGTGGCTTAGTGCCCTGACCTGCTTTTTTTATTCAGTCTGTGGAATGTAGATTAAGGGTTGATACAAAGGAAACTGGAATTGGAGGAATGATGAAAGGAAGTCGTTTTAAATTAAACCAGAATCATGCACCAATACATGAAGCTCTGGAGACTTTCCGTCGTATGAGGGTTGTACCATTTGATGTACCTGGCCATAAACGAGGAAGAGGCAATCCGGAACTGACAGAATTTCTGGGACAAAAATGTGTAGGTGTCGATGTTAACAGTATGAAGCCACTGGATAATCTCTGCCATCCGGTATCAGTAATACGGGAGGCAGAAGAACTGGCAGCAGATGCTTTTGGAGCAGCACATGCATTCTTGATGGTAGGAGGCACGACAAGTTCCGTACAGACGATGGTCCTGACTGCCTGCAAACGTGGAGATGAGATCATACTGCCTCGTAATGTCCACAGGAGTGTTTTGAATGCACTTGTTTTATGCGGTGCGATTCCTGTTTATGTAAACCCGGAGGTGGATCAGCGGCTCGGAATTTCCCTTGGAATGAAAAGGGAACAAGTGGAGAAAGCAATAAAAGAACATCCAAAGGCAGTTGCAGTACTGGTAAACAATCCGACTTATTATGGAATATGCAGTGACCTGCGTGCGATCGTCAAGATGGCCCATGATGCAGGAATGCTTTGCCTGGCAGATGAGGCACATGGAACGCATTTTTATTTTGGAGGAGGTCTTCCGGTTTCTGCCATGGCAGCAGGTGCAGATATGGCAGCTGTGTCCATGCATAAGAGTGGAGGAAGTCTTACACAGTCAAGCCTTCTTCTTACTGGTCCGGACGTACACGCAGGATATGTGCGCCAGATCATCAACCTGACACAGACGACCTCAGGAAGCTATCTTCTTATGTCAAGCCTTGATATTTCAAGAAGAAACCTTGCGTTAAGAGGTGAGGAATCCTTTGCCAAAGTTTCCGAGATGGCAGAGTATGCAAGAAATGAGATCAACAATATCGGTGGATATTATGCTTATGGGAAGGATCTGATCAACGGAACCAGCATCTACGATTATGATGTGACAAAGCTTTCTATCTACACGCTTGGTATCGGGCTGGCAGGGATCGAAGTGTATGATCTTCTTCGCGATGAATATGATATTCAGATCGAATTTGGGGATATCTGTAATATTTTGGCCTATATTTCCATTGGAGACCGGACACAGGATATTGAGCGCCTGGTGGGGGCGCTGGCAGATATCGCAAGACTGTATAAAAAAGACAGGGCAGGACTTTTATCCGGTGAATATATAGCACCGAAAGTCATCCGTTCACCACAGGAAGCTTTCTATGCGGAAAAGAAATCCCTTCAGATCCGTGAGACCAGCGGCTGTATTTCCGGTGAATTTGTCATGTGCTATCCGCCGGGAATCCCAATCCTGGCACCGGGTGAGATGATCACAGATGAAATCATCGAATATATCATTTATGCGAAGGAAAAAGGCTGCTCCATGCAGGGAACGGAAGATCCGGCAGTGGAACATCTGATGGTGCTGGTGTAAGAGATGAGTGATCCCGGAGAAAACGGTGGAAACCGGGACAGGGAAGGAGAAGCAGAAAAATGGAAATGTGGTTTTCGGAGCTTCACACATCGAATGTAAAGCTCTCAATGAGAATCGAAAAACAATTATTCAGCGGTAACAGTGACTGCCAGAGGATCGATGTTCTGGAATCGGTAGAATTTGGCAAGTTTCTGGCTTTGGATGGAGATATCCTTTTTTCGGAAAAGGATGAATTTATTTATGACGAGATGGTAACGCATGTGCCGATGGCAGTACATCCGGACGTGCGTCACGTGCTGATCATCGGTGGCGGTGATGGCGGTGGTGTTCGCGCCGCGCGAGGTACTCCCCGGCTTCGTCGTCGGTGAGCACGACGACCATATCGGCCTCGCTGCGCCGCAGCGAGATGTCGTAGCCCATGATTTTATATTCGATCGGGTCTTTCAGGGGTGCGTTGAGCAGTACTTCGACCCGCTGCCCGCGAACGAATCCCATCTCCATGATGCGCCGGCGGAAGCCTCCGTGGCCCGTCACCTTGAGGATCGTGGCCGACTCGCCGGTTTTAAGTTCGGATAAACGCATTGTCGCTCTTTAGTTTTGGCGCCAAAGATACGACTTTGCGGCCGGATATGCAATCCCCATTTGTGGGTATATTCGGGCGGCCTTACCACCCGCCGCCCAGTGCCTTGCAGAGGTTCACGTAGTTGATGTACTGCTGTGCCGCGATGTTCACCAGCTCCATCTGCGACTGGTAGAGGCTCCGCTCGGCGTCAATCACGTCGAGGTAGTCCGACAGCCCGCTGCGGTAGAGCGCCTGCGTCATGGTGGCAATGCGGTCGTTCGAAACGACCAGTTCGCAGGAACGCTCTGTCTGGGTGCGGTAGGTGGCGATGGCGACCAGCGCCTTCTCGACATCTGCGAATGCCGTCAGTACGGTTTGCTCGTAAGTCTTTGCCGCCTGCGTATAACGCTCCATGGCCGCCATCTCCGAGCGGCGCAGCTTGCCGAAGGCGAACAGGGGTTGCGTGAGCGAGCCCAGCGCATCCCACGCCCAAGGGTTTGCCGCAGTTAAACCTTTGATCGAGTTGGAGGCTATTCCTCCTTTGGCTGTCAGTGCGATGGACGGGAATCTTGCCCCGCGTGCGACCCCGGCATTCGCGGCCGCCTGGAGCATATTGTAACGCGCCTCCATGATGTCCGGGCGCCGCTTGAGCAGTTCCGACGGAAGCCCTACGGGGATGTCGGCGGGATGGCGGTCTGCGAGCAGGCGCATCCCCGAGCCCGTGCTGTCCGCCGCCTGCGGCGTTTCGCCCAGCAGGATGTCGAGCGACAGCCGCGTCTGCTTCACGGCGCGCTCGTATTGCGGGATGTCCGCCTCGGCCGTATAGACCAGGCTGCGTGCCTGCTCCAGCGCCACGCCGTCCGACATGCCGTAGCGGAACATCGAGTCGATCAGTGCGGCCGATTCGCGCCGCAGGGTGCAGCTGCGCCGGGCGATCGCCAGGTCGCGTTCGTATTCGAGCAGCGTGAAGTAGGTCGTGGCGACCTCCGCGGCCAGCGACAGCCGCACGCCCCGCAGCGCCCATTCCGAGGAGGCGATCTGCGCCCTGGCCGCCCGTTTGGCGTTACGCAGCTGCCCGAACAGGGCGATCTCCCACGAGAGCGACGGTTCGACGGCATAGGTCTGTACGATCTTGGTCTGCGGCGTGTATTCCCCCTCGGCCGTGACGCCTATGCCCACCTGGGGCAGGAACTGCGCCCGCACGACGCCGAGGTTCTGCCGCGCCTCTTCCACGCGCGAAGCCGCTACGGCCACGTCGCGGTTGTTCTCCAGCGCCCGCTGCACGAGGTTGTCGAGCACCGTGTCCCCGAACAGTCGGAGGCGAGCGCCGCGGTGTCCCGCGGGAAGCCTTCGCCGTAGAGGTAGCCGTCGGGCACGTCGACCTTGGGCGGGTAGAAACGGGGTGTGCAGGCCGCGCAGGCGAGTGCGAAGATTAGGGTAAGGTATCCGGTTTTCATAGTTTTTCCTCCTGTTTTTTGCGTTCGCGGCGGCGTTCGAAATTCCCGATGCGCCCCACGAAATAGTAGAGTGCCGGGTAGACGAAGATGCCCAGCAGCGTGGCGAACAGCATACCGCCCACCAGTGCCACGCCCATGATGTTGCGTGCCGTGGCGTAGACCCCGCTGGCGAATACCAGCGGCATGACGCCGAGGATGAACGCGAAGGCGGTCATGATGATCGGCCGCACGCGCAGTTTGGCGGCGCCGATCGCGGCGTCCATCAGCGACAGGCCTTTTTCGTTGACCAGCCGGTCGGCATATTCCACAACCAGGATGGCATTCTTGGCCGCCAGGCCGATGAGCATGACCAGCGAAATCTGCATGTAGACGTCGTTGACGAAGAAGGCGTCCAGCAGGTGCGATCCCCCGATGAAGAGCACGGCGCCCAGCACCGCGACGGGGACGCTCATCAGGATCGCCAGCGGCAGTCCCCACGACTCGTAGAGCGCCGCGAGGGCCAGGAAGACGAACACCAGCGCCAGCAGGTAGACCAGCCCGCCCGTCTTCGAGGCATTGGCTTCCTGGTAGGAGGTGCCGCTCCACGCCGTGCCGATGTCGTCGGGCAGCACCTCGCCGGCCGTACGGGTGATCTCCTGCATGACGGTCGTGGTCGAGGCGCGTGCCGCGGGCGTCACCGTGAGGGAGATCGAGCGGTAGAGGTTGAACTGCGAGACGTATTCCACGCCCACCGTGTCGACCACCTCCACGAACGACGATACGGGCACGCTCTCGCCCGAGGACGAAGCGACGTAGTAGTTGTCGAGCGAGCGTTTGTCGAGGCGGTATTCGGGCGCCGCCTGGATATAGGTCTGGTAGAGCTTGCCGAAGCGCGAGAAGTTGTTGATGTAGGCGCCGCCCAGCAGGGTCGTCAGTTCGCCGTACAATACGCCCAGGTCGACGCCTGCGGCCAGCGCCTGCTCCTTGTCGATGCGCAGGCGGCGCTGGGGCACCCCGGCGTTGAACTGCGTGGTCACCGAGGCGATCGAAGGCTGTTTGCGCAACGAGTCCATCAGCCGCCCGGCCTGGGCGAGCAGGTAGGCCGTGCCGCGCCCTTCGAGATCCTGCACCTCGACCGATACGCCCGAGGTGATGCCCAGCCCGGGGATCGAGGGCGGGATGAAGGCATAGCACTCGGCTCCCGGCACGGCGACGTACAGCTCGTCGGTGAGTTTCTGTGCGATCTCCATGGCCGAGAGTTTGCGGTCGGCGAAGTCGACCAGCGAGACGAAGATGATGCCGCTGTCGGTCGAGGCGATGCCCGCCATCATGTTGAAACCTGCGGCGAACGAGGTCGAAGCCGACAGCGGCACGGCATAGGCGGCCAGGGCCAGCGGAACCGTCTCGCGCCGCACGCGGGAGTTGCGCACCCTGCCGTCCTGCCAGCCCCACGCCGGGTTGTAGAGACGGTCGCCCGTGAGCGTGAAAGCCTCCTCCGAAGAGGAGAGGCGCGTGCCCCGCACCGAGGGCGGCACGATACACAGCACGGAGAGTTCGTGCCCTTCGCCGAAACGCCGGGCAAGGCGCAGTCCGGCGGTCACGGCATTGGTGAAGACCCCTTCGACGTGCATGTCGCGGCCGGAGCGGGCGTCGAGAGCCGCCGAAATGCGCCAGCCGTCGCCCGGCGACGCCGAGACGGCGGCTTTCGCTCCCACGAGGTAATTGCGGTCGGTGAAGCGGACCGAAGCCAGAAAGGGCTGCAACGGCTGCCCGTCCGAAAACCGGAACGCCCGCA
>ENA-ORSY01002133-ORSY01002133.1-human-gut-metagenome-genome-assembly--contig:-NODE-2133-length-11947-cov-2.416246_pt1 | contig 11947 bp, 13 predicted proteins | sample MGYA00242193_ERZ509160 | MGnify/ENA primary metagenome ERZ509160 (study PRJEB26280, sample SAMEA2338670) | human gut metagenome | biome: human gut; feature: human-associated habitat; material: faeces...
TATCCATGATCGTCCCCGCAAAAATAAAGCTGTCCTGCATCATGATTCCCATCTGGGTGCGCAGTGAATGAAGTGTCACCTTTGAGATATCAATGCCATCGATCGTGATTTTCCCGGAATCCACATTGTAAAAACGGCTGATGAGATTTACGATCGTGGATTTTCCTGCCCCGGTCGGGCCGACGATCGCATACGTTTCACCCGGTTTTGCCGTAAAATTGATATCCTCCAAAATCTTCTGCCCCGGCTCATAACCAGGACACATGGGAAAACTTCACTTCTCCTGCCACCTCCGGCATCTGGATTGCATCCGGCTCATCCCTGACACCCACCGGCTCATCGATCGTCTCAAAAATCCTCTCAAGATAAGAGATTGCTGTCAAAAGAGAATTGTAAAATCCGGCAAGTGTGTTGATTGGTGCCCAGAAACGCCCAATGTACGCGGTAAATGCGATCAGAACACCGACGGTCAGTGTCATATCCGGTGCTAAAATCCAACGGACACCCAGCACATAGATCAGTGCCGTCGTAAATGTCGAAATAATATCCACGCTCGGTCCCATCGTAAAGTTAAACATTACCGCACGCATCCAGGATTTCCGGTAATTTTTACTTAGGTTATTAAAGATTCCGGTATTCTCATTTTCCCTTACAAAAGACTGCGTCACACGGATTCCATTGATACTCTCCGCAATGTACGCATTTAAGTTTGACTGTTTGTTGCTCTGGATCTGCCATGCCCTGCGCTGTTTTTTCTTGATTAAGATAATCACAAATGCAAGAACCGGCAATCCGCACAGACAGATCAGCGTCAGCCGGACATCGAGTGCAAACATAAACATCAGGATAAAGATCAGGTTGCACAGATCTGTGAATGTGTTGACAATACCATTGCTCAAAAGATCACTTAGGCTGTTCACATAATTGACCACACGCACCTGAATTTTTCCATGTGGTCTGTCATCATAATAGGAAAATGGAAGTTCCTGCAGATGACAGAAAATATCATAGCGGATGTCATGTACGATATTCTGCCCGATCACACTCATGGTCTTGATCTTGATCCGCAGGGAAATATGACAAGCGGATTAGGTGTAAATAAAAATGAACTGGAAAACACGGTATATGAATTAATGCTTGATGAATGTTCTATCAAGGAAAGTATGGTTGATACTGTAGTGGATGGAATGAAGATTATACCGTCCAATGTGAATCTTGCGGGGGCGGAGATTGAATTGTTAGGCATTGAAGATAAAGAATACATTTTGAAAAATGCTGTAGATTACGTTCGTGATGATTATGATTTTATCATTATTGATTGTCCACCATCACTTGGACTATTGAATACCAATGCATTGACAGCAGCTGACAGTATTTTGATTCCAGTACAGTGTGAATATTATGCATTGGAAGGAGTTACGCAGTTGTTGATCACAATTCGTCTTGTCCAAAGAACAAGTAACCGAAATTTAAAAATTGAAGGTATTTTATTAACAATGTTTGATATTCGTACAAGATTAAGTGTAGAAGTTTCGCAGGATGTGCGTCAAACTTTTGGCAAGCTTGTATATCAAAATTCTATTCCGAGAAATGTAAAATTATCGGAAGCACCTAGCCGTGGCATGTCTATTTTTGAATATGATCCAAAAAGTACAGGAGCCAAGGCATATGCTGGTTTAACTGAAGAAGTACTAAAACGTAATTCAAAGGAGGCATAGCTATGGATAACAAAAATAATGCTCGTTTAGGAAAAGGATTGTCCAGTATTTTTGGGCAAGATGTTTCTAAAGTATTAGATGATATTCAAAATGGAGATATGGAAGTTGAAAGACAGGAACAGTCAAAAATTCCTGTGGATGAGATTCGTCCAAATCCATATCAGCCTCGTAAAGTATTTAATGATGAAGCTTTAAAAGAATTAAGTTCATCAATTAAGCAACATGGTGTGTTTACGCCGATTCTAGTAAAAAAAAGCATTCAAGGATATGATTTGATTGCCGGTGAAAGAAGATTAAGAGCTTCAAAACTTGCCGGATTAAAAGATATTCCAGCTATCATTGTTGATTTTGATGATCAGGAAATGATGGAAATTGCTTTGTTGGAGAATATTCAGCGTGAAGATCTAAATGTAATAGAAGAAGCAAAAGCGTATGAAAAATTAATTCAACGATTAGGATATACACAAGAACAGTTAGCTCATCGTGTCGGAAAATCACGCGAACATATCACAAACTTATTGCGATTGTTAAAACTTCCAGAAGATGTCCAGGAATACGTTGTGAGTAAACAATTAAGTATGGGGCATGTACGAGCTTTACTTGGTCTTAAGACAGAGGCAAGTATGCGTAAAGTCGCTAAACAGGCTATTGATCAAGGTTTGTCTGTTCGTAAAGTAGAACAAATTGTAAAAGATACAAACAATAAAAAAACGATAGAAAAGCCAAAAGAAGATATTTATGTGAAGGCAGCTAAAGAAAAGCTTCAGGAATTCTTCCAAACATCGGTATCTATCAGTAAAAATGCCATTTCTATTCATTATGAAAATAAAGAAGACTTAAATCGAATACTAGAATTATTGAACCTAGTTGAAGAAGAATAAGTCTTCTTTTTTTGACAAATGTTCTGTTTTTTGTATAATATTCATTATTCATGGAGATGTAGTAAAAAAATAGCGCCAGGACTAAGTATTTAGTTGACGAGGACCAGACTTATCGAAAGATTCGGCGGGTAGTCTGGAGGTTGATACAACCTTTAACGATGGACAAAACCAATGTGTGAACATTGAACAAAGCCATTTGGTATCCTCCATGATAATAATTTATAGGAGGATTTTTTATAATGTGTGGAATCACAGCGTACGCAGGTAAAGAGAGTGCTTTACCATTTTTATTGCAGGGTTTAGAAAAACTCGAATATCGAGGATACGACTCTGCAGGAGTGACTCTCGTTTCGAATCACCATCTAGAAACGTATAAGGCGAAGGGGCGTCTTACAAATTTAAAGGAATTGTTGAATGAAAAAGAACATCCTGAACATACAGGAATTGGACATACACGTTGGGCAACACATGGTGTTCCAAGTAATATGAATTCACATCCTCATACAAATGAGAGTGAAACAATTTCAATCGTGCACAATGGAATCATTGAAAACTATGCATCAATCAAGGAATGTTTATTAGAACAAGGATATACATTCCAGTCACAGACGGATAGTGAAGTTATCGTTCATATGTTGGATTACTATTATCAAGGCGATATGATGTACGCTTTAAAAAAATGTGTGCAATACCTTCAAGGTAGTTTTGCGCTATGTGTAGTTTGTACAGATTATCCTGACTGCGTTTTTGTCGCAAAAAAAGAAAGTCCAATGATTTTAGGAAAAACAGATACATCTGCATTTTGTGCAAGTGATATTCCAGCTGTGTTAGATTACACAAAAGATATTTGTGCTTTAGAAGATGGACAGATGGCCGTATTAAGACCTGGAAGTATTGAAGTCTATGATTTCTTTGGAGATCCCGTTTCAACAACTTGGATGCATATCTCATATGATGCTTGTGCAGCTCAAAAAGGTGGATATGATACTTTTATGCAGAAGGAAATGCATGAACAACCGTATGTGATCAAAGAAACATTGAGAGCTCATATTGAAAATAATTTGGCTATGCCAGAATTATCTGGTTTAGATGTTTCAAAAATCAATCAAATTTATTTTGTCGCATGCGGAACAGCTTACCATGCAAGTTTGTATGCTCAATACTTATTGCGCACATGGATTGATTTACCAATTTACTGCATTAGTGCAAGTGAGTTTAGATATGGAAATTATCGAATTGATGAAAACACTTTATGCATCTTTGTTTCACAATCTGGAGAAACGGCCGATACTTTGGCAGCATTAAAACTTTCGAAAGAAAACAAAGCCCAAACACTATCTGTGACAAATGTGTTAGGTTCTAGTTTAGCTCGATTATCTGATTACGTTTTATATACTTGTGCTGGACCAGAAATTGCGGTCGCAAGTACAAAAGCTTATACAACACAACTTGTGTTGTTGGCATGTCTATGTTTAAAGTTAGCGTCTTTATTTAATAAGGGTGTGGCATGTAAAAATCATATGATCAATCAGTTGAAACAAATGCCAGATGTAGTTGAACAAATGCTTGCACAAGAAGAAAAAATGGCTGAATTTGCTAAACTGTTAACGAATCAAAAAGATGCCTACTTTATTGGTAGACAACTGGATTATTTAAGTGTTTTAGAAGGTGCGTTAAAACTAAAAGAAGTTTCGTATGTGCATGCCGATGTATATATGGCTGGTGAATTGAAACATGGTCCAATCGCATTGATAGAAAAAGATACAGTTGTGATTGCGCTAGCTACGCAGCCTAGTGTTGCACAGAAGACAATTTCGAATATTTTGGAAACGGTTGCTCGAGGAGCCAAGGTCATTTTGATTGCTTCACAAAGCCAAAATACGGAAGGCTTTGAGTATGTGATTCGCATTCCAGATGTAGATCCATTACTAAGTTGTATTCCGGCAACAGTTTTATTGCAAGAATTAGCTTACTATGTCGCAAAAGAAAAAGGTTGCGATGTAGATAAACCTCGTAACCTTGCGAAAAGTGTAACTGTAGAATAATTATTCTTTAATTTCAGTGATGATATAGTGAATGGTTTGATCTAAACCATGCTCAGATAAATATTTTAATAAATGATGGATGAGGGCGTCTGTTTCAGGATGAATCAGAATTTTACCTCGTCCATTTTCATAATATTCAAGTGCACTAGAGTCTGTGTACTTTTCTTTTTGATAGATCATACTTGCAGCGACTCGATCACAAAACATTTCAATGACATAGTTTGTAGGCATCTTACATGCATAAATGCCATCTACTCCAAAATCAAGCCAATATTCCCAATGATGTTTGTTTCTTCCTTTATGATGTAACCAACCTAATGAATAGCCTTTTTCTTCTTTCTCGGCATCTATAGGAGAGCGGAATCCTTGATAATAATGAAAACCTGTCTTTAATTCAATATAAGAGTATTTGCTTAAATCATGGAGTAAACCTTGTTTATATAGGTGACAACGAAAACAAAGCCAAGTAACTTTTACTTTGTGCTTGTTGATCGTATGTAAATGAGATAATGCTTTATTCATAAATTCACTTCTTTCTTGCCTATTCTATCATAAATTAAGAAAACCATTCTAGTGTAGGCATCTAGAATGGTTTCTTTTTGTTTATTATTTTTAAAAGAGAGATATGAATAAATGAGGATTGGATTTAAAATTGAACTTAATTTTCATGATTTACATAAAAATCTAGTGTATATAGACAAATGTTTGTGAATGAAATACGAAAAGCTAAATGAAAGCGAATACAATGAAAATGCTTGATATAAAGACAAAATGCTGTGTTTTGTTCATGAAAAATATACATAAATGTAAATTTGTATGTAAATTTCTTTCTTAAACCCTTGAAAACGTGTTTCTAACATAGTATAATTTCTTCACACATAGTGAGCAGACTATAGGAGGAAAGAGAAATGAATAAACAAAGAATTGTTGCTGGTTTAGCATCTGTAGCAATGGCTTCTACTTTAGTAGCATGTTCAGGCGGATCTAGCAGTAACGCAAAAACATTAACAGTATCTGTAAACCAAAGTTTAACTGGACAGTTTACGCCTCAATATGCATCAAGTGCTTATGATCAATATGTAGTAAACTTATGCTACGAATCAATGTTAAAGTACAATGCGGATAACGAATTGGAACCAGAATTGGCTAAAGAATTACCAGAAGTAAGTGCAGATGGTTTAACATTAACTTACAAATTGGAAAAAGGACACAAATTCAGTGATGGAACTGAAGTAACTTCAAAAGACGTTAAATTTACATTCGCAACATTAGCTGACCCAAGTTATGCTGGTCCTAATGGTGGTGGATTGGAAAACCTAGTAGGATATAAAGAATATAATAGCGGAGCTGCTAAAGAATTAACTGGTATTGAAACTCCAGATGATTACACAGTAGTATTCCACTTAGTATCACCTCAAATCGATGCAATCGCAAAATTTGGTGGAATGGGAATCACCAGTGCTGATCACTACTCAAAATACAAACAAGGTAAAGTAAAAGTTGTTGAAAAGAACCAAGAAGAATCATGTGGTTCTGGTGCTTACCAAATAAAGAGCTATGATAAAGCAAGTGGAGCTTCATTTGTTCGTAATGAAGAATTCAAACCTGAAAAGGGACAATACCAAGTAGATCGTATTGTTATCAAGAAAACAGATGTAACTACAGAAGTTTCTGAATTGAAAAAAGGAACAGTTGATTTAATTCCAGATGTAATTGAAACAAATAAAGTAAGTGAAGCAAGTCAAGATAAAAACATGGCATTCAACTACTACTCTCGTAGTGCTGTTGGTTTCGTAGCTATGAACGCTAACAATGGAGCTACAGCTGACAAAGCTGTACGTCAAGCATTGATGTATGCGACAGATCGTCAAGGATTCTGTGATTCTTACTTCGGATGGGATAAAAAAGCAAGTGACGAAGTTAAAAAAGTTAAAGGTGGATATGTACCAGCTGCATACTGGAGTCCAGCATCAGTAAACTGTGGTGCCGTTGTTCGTAATGAAGAAACAATCGATGGATTAAATACATATGCATTTGATATGGATAAAGCGAACCAAGTATTAGATGAAGCTGGTTGGGTTCGTGGTGCTGATGGAATCCGTGCTAAAGACGGACAAAAACTAGAAATCAAATTCTTATTGTCAGAAGGTAACTCAGTACTTGAAACTTTAATTCCTATGGTTAAGAAAACTTGGAGCGATTTAGGTGTTGACTTAAAACAAACTACAGTTGACTTCTCTACATTATTAAGCAACATTCAAGATGAAAGCCACGATAGCGAATGGAATATGTGTTTCTTAGCTACTAGCTTTACAGATAACCAAGATGCTGGAGCTAATGATTCATATACAAATAATCCAAATAACATGGCTGTAAATAACTACTCTCGTGTTAATGATCAAGCATTGGTTGACCAATTGACAAAAGCTCGTGCTGAGTCAAATGCAGAAAAATCAAAAGCAGAATATGTTGAAGCTATGAAGATGGCTGCTGATGATGCAGGTTACATGCCAGTTTACTCAGGTATGCAGTTCAACCTTTACAATAAGAAAGTTGTCTTGACTGGAACAGGAACATTACGTAACTGGTCTCAATCAATGGATACAATTACTGTAAAATAATTTAAAATTTGCACAAAGGTGTGTTAAAATAGTTGATGTTAAAGGACAAATGTTCATTAACAGAAACGTGGCAACGTTAAATAGTCTGCATGAAAAAATCGTGGATTGTTTATAAAATTAAGGGCAAGCCGTATTGACTTGCTCTTATATGCATTTAGTGGATAGAAAGGATCGATAACTATGCTAAAGTATGTATTTAAAAGAATTTTAGCGATGATTCCTGTCCTTTTCATCATTTCAATCGTTATTTTCGGTACTGTAAAGGCGATGCCAGGTGATGAGGTAACAGCTTATTTTGGAGCCGGTTCAAAGGTTACACAAGAACAACGTGATCACGTTCGTGAGTTGTTAGGATTGGATAAATCGTTACCTGAACAATATGTACGTTGGGTTGGACGTATGTGTACAGGAGATTTAGGATCAAGTATTACCCTTAAAAAACCAGTTGGAACTATTATTGGTGACTATGTATGGAATACATTCTATTTGAATGTTGTATCATTAATTGTGGCTTTGATTTTTGCCATTCCAGTTGGAATAAAACAGGCAGTAAAGAAAGGTACAGTGTTTGATAACTTCTGGACTGTATTCTCATTGTTAGGAATAAGTGTTCCAACATTCTTCTTTGCCTTAGTATTAATTTTCTTCGTTGGTTTGCAGATTCCAGGTATGCCTATCAACGGAATGCGTGACACAATGCTATCAAGCTTTGGTTACTCAAGTATTTTCCAAGAAATTGGAGATATTGCTTTACACTCAATTTTACCTGTAATCGTATTGGCGTTTAGTTCATTTGCGTCATTCTCACGTTATGTACGTAACTCTATGGTTGAAGTCATCAACATGGATTATGTTCGTACAGCACGTTCAAAGGGTCTTAAAGAAAAGACTGTTATCTACAAACATGCATTTAAAAATGCACAAATTCCTTTAGTAACATTACTAGGATTATACATTCCATCATTATTCTCAGGAGCCGTAATCTTGGAATCTGTATTTATCTGGCCAGGAATTGGAAAAGTGTTAATTGATGCGATCAACCAACGTGATAACTCTTTAGTTATGGCTTGTTTGATGTTTAGTGCCTTATTGATGTTGTTAGGTAACTTATTGTCTGACATTTGTTATACATTAGTTGACCCACGTATCAAGGTAGATGAATAGGAGGGAACTATAGATGGCTAAAAAAGATGCTGTAGTATTAGAATCTGGCGAAAAAATCGAATCTATAGGTCCTTGGACCATAGCATGGCGTAAGTTCAAACAAAACCGTGTTGCCATGGCTGGTTTGATTATTTTTGTATTAATTGTTGTTGCTGTTATTGTTGTACCACCAATGCTTGGATATAGCGTTAATGACTATGATTTATCAAATCCTAACTTAACTCCAGGAGGAGAACACTTATTAGGTACAGATAAACAAGGTCGTGACTGCTTATTCCGTTTATTCTTAGGTGGACGAATCTCTATCATGGTTGGTATTATTGCTGCTGTTATTACTGTCATCTTAGGATGTACAATTGGTGGTATTTCAGGATATTATGGTGGAAAATTAGATAACGTATTAATGCGTTTTGCAGAAATCGTTTATTCATTACCATTTACACCAATGATTATTGCGGTTGCCTCAACTATGTTGTGGGTTCCACAAAGTCAAAAAATGTATACTGTATCATTATTAATTGGTTTATTATCATGGCCAGGACTAGCACGTTTAGTTCGTGGACAGATTTTGACTTTACGTGAACAAGAATTTATGCAGGCTTGTGAAGCTTTGGGTATTTCAGATTTCTCAAAAATCTTTAAACACTTACTTCCAAACGTTATTTCTTTAGTAATCGTAAATGCTACACTACAAATGGCAAGTGCTATTTTGACTGAGGCTGGTTTATCATTCTTAGGTATGGGTGTGACTGCACCAACTCCTTCTTGGGGCAACTTAATGAACTTAGCACGTGATTCTTACGTGTTCCAAAACTATCCTTGGGAATGGATGCCTGCAGGTTTAATGTGTTTGTTAACTGTAATCTCAATCAACTTAATTGGTGAAGGATTGCGTGATGCATTCGACCCTAAAGAATTACAGTAGTAAGGAGGATACACAATGTCTGTAAATAAAAAAGTAATTAAAGTGGAAGACCTTCGTGTATACTTCCATACAAAAAAAGGTGATTCAAAAGCAGTTGATGGAAACCACTTTACAATGTATGAAAATGAAACACTTGCGATTGTAGGTGAATCAGGTTGTGGTAAATCAGTAACTGCCATGTCTATTTTAGGCTTAGTAAGTGAACCAGGAGAAATTATGCCTGGATCAAAAATCGTATATATGGGAAATGTAGACCGTGATGAAGATGGTTTAAACTTAGCTACAGCTACAGATGAACAAATTCGTCACATTCGTGGTAACGAAATCTCTATGATTTTCCAGGAACCAATGTCAAGTTTGAACCCAGTTATTACAGTTGGGGATCAGATTATGGAAAACATTTTGACGCACGAAGAAGTTTCTAAAGAAGAAGCTAAACAACGTGCAATTGATTTGTTGGCAGAAGTAGGTATTTCTCGTCCAGAAAAAGTTGTTGATAACTATCCATTCCAATTATCAGGTGGTATGTGTCAGCGTGTTATGATTGCGATGGCTTTATCTTGTCATCCAAAATTATTGATTGCCGATGAACCTACAACAGCTTTAGACGTTACAATTCAGGCTCAGATTCTTTCTTTAATGAACAGATTGAAGAATGAAACAGGTACATCTATCATGTTGATCACACACGACTTAGGTGTAGTTGCTCAGGTTGCCGATAACGTTAACGTTATGTATGCAGGTAAAGTTGTTGAAACAGCTCCAGTTGAAGAATTGTTCAGCAACCCTAAACACCCATATACAGTTGGATTAATGAATTCAATGCCTTCATTAGCTGAAGAAGGTAAACGTTTAAATACAATTGAAGGTAGTGTACCTAACCCATTGTATTTACCAAAAGGATGCTACTTTGCAGATCGTTGTCCATATGTAACAGATCGTTGTAGAGAAGGTCAACCAGTAGATACAAAAGTTAAATCACGTCACCACGTATGGTGCTTCAAAGTTGAAGAAGAAATGAAACAGGAGGGATAGTCATGGCAGAAAAAAGAAAAATTCTTGAAGTAAAACACTTAAAAAAATACTTCCCTCTAAAAAAAGGAAAATTTAAAGAAGGCGACCCATGTGTTAAGGCCGTAGATGATATTACTTTCGACTTATACGAAGGTGAAACATTAGGTCTAGTAGGTGAATCAGGATGTGGTAAATCTACTTTAGGTCGTACAATCATTCGTCTTTATGAACCAACAAGCGGAGAGGTAATCTTCGAAGGTGAAGATGTAGCGAAAAAATCTCGTAAAGAAATGCGTGCTTTACGTGAAGAAATGCAGTTTATCTTCCAGGATCCATATTCTTCATTGAATCCACGTATGACTGTATTCAATATTTTGGCTGAACCATTGATTGCTCACGGAAAATTCAAACGTGGTCCAGAACTAGATGCATATGTTAAAAACCTAATGGACCGTTGTGGTTTGCCAAGCTACTATTGCTATCGTTATCCTCACCAATTCTCAGGTGGACAAAGACAACGTATTGGTATCGCACGTTCTTTAGCGTTAGATCCAAGCTTCATTATTTGTGATGAACCAGTAAGTGCATTGGACGTTTCTATCCAATCACAAATCATCAACTTAATGAAAGATATGCAAGAAGAAAAGAACATTTCTTATATCTTCATTTCACATGACTTGTCTGTTGTAAAACACATTTCTGACCGTGTAGGTGTAATGTATTTAGGTAGTATGATGGAACTTGCAGATAAGAATGAAATCTACTCTAACCCTCAACACCCTTATACAAGAGCGTTGATTGGTGCAATTCCTTTACCAGACCCTACAAAACGTAAAGAAATGCAAGTTATTCAAGGTGAAATTCCAAGTAACGTAAACATTCCTAAGGGATGTAAATTCAACCCTCGTTGCCCATTTGCGAAAGATATTTGTCGTGAACAAGAACCAGCAACAAAAGAGGTTAAGCCAAATCACTTTGTTAAGTGTCACTTTGGAGGTGAATTCTAATGTCTAAGCGCCCATCTATGCGTGAGATGTTAGAAAAAAAAGATAAACAAAAAGGTAAAGAAGATCGTCTTGAAAAAGGGGATTTTCTAGCCTTATTAATTGCAGCTAGTAGTACATTCTGGCCAATTTTATTAGGTGCCATTGTTATTTTAGCGCTATTAATTTTTGGTTGGAATGCCATCTTTGCATAATACGAGAAGCTTTCGGCTTCTCTATTTTTTTAGGAGAAAGATATGAAATTTACAGATTATAAATATGAACATATGGATATTGAAGCTTTGCAGGCACAATTAAAGGCGATTTGTTCAAAATTAAAGAATGCAGCTTCTTATGATGATTTTAAAAATGCGTTTATTGAATTGAATGACGTAAATAAATATATCAATACAAATCAGACTCTTGTTGAAGTGCGTCATACAGTAGATACAAGAGATGAATATTATACAAAAGAAAATGACTTTTTAAATATTGAAAATGAACGACTAATAAGAATAAACAAAGAATTACGTGAAGATATAAGAAGAAGAATTAGAAATGCCAATAACACATCAGGAACATAAAAAAATCCCATT
>ENA-ORSY01002135-ORSY01002135.1-human-gut-metagenome-genome-assembly--contig:-NODE-2135-length-11942-cov-3.543198_pt1 | contig 11942 bp, 10 predicted proteins | sample MGYA00242193_ERZ509160 | MGnify/ENA primary metagenome ERZ509160 (study PRJEB26280, sample SAMEA2338670) | human gut metagenome | biome: human gut; feature: human-associated habitat; material: faeces...
CCTCAATAGAGGCTCCCTGCCGCTTGGATTCTTACTTGCCCTGATAGGCTCTGAAAAGGAAAGTAACGATTTGTGCGCGGGTGCAGCTATTGTCCGGCCCGAACAGGCCATCACCAATGCCGTTTGTGACGCCGTTCTCCACGGCCCAGTCCACCGCGTTTGCATAGTAGCTGTCGGCGAGCACATCGCTGAACTCAGCCTTGCTATCGACCAGCTTACCAATGGCACGGAACAGGAAAGTCACGCTCTGGGCACGGGTGCAAGTGGCGTCAGGACTGAATTTGCCATCGCCCGTGCCGGTGGTGATACCATTCTCTACTGCCCATGCAACTGCCTTTGCATAATAGGCATCCATGGACACATCGGCGAAGCTGCTCATGGTCTTGGGTTCAGGGGAACCGGCAGCACGCCACAGGAAGGTGACGATCTGTGCGCGGGTGCAGGAAGCGTCCGGGCTGAACGTGGTGTCGCTCGTGCCCTTGGTGATGCCGTTTTCAACCGCCCAGAGGACAGCCTTCTCGAAGTAGCTGCCTGCCGGGATATCGGTAAACGGCATGGCCGCGGACTTCGGCTCGGGAGAGCCTGCCGCACGCCACAGGAAGGTCACAGCCTGCGCGCGTGTGCAGCTGCCGTCCGGGTTGAAGGTCGTTGCGCTCGTGCCGGAGGTAATGTCCTTCTTAACCGCCCAGATAACAGCGTCCTCGTAATAAGCGCCGGAGGGAACGTCGGTAAACGGGTTCTCAAATGCCGGAGCCGCCGCCTTGAAGGCTGCGGAAACCGTAACCTTGCCGGACGGCATGGTGAAGGTGTACTTTCCGTTCTTCTCGGTCAGCTTGACCGCCTTGTTCTTGCTGTCCAGAACGGTCAGGGTATCGAGCACGTAGCCCTTGTCGGGGGTGACGGTCAGGGTCACGGCCGTATCCTTGGCTGCGGACTTGTGGCTTGCGGTCACGCCGCCGTTCTTGCTGTTCTGAACGGTGATCGCATAGGTGGTGACACCGGCGCCACCGCCACCGCCGCCGCCGGAGGAAGAACCGCCGCCGGTTGCGGGAATCTCGGTGTTTGCATTGCGCGTTGCGGTGCATTTAGTGCACTTCTCGTGCTTCTTGCCTGCCGTGGTGGAGGTTGCAGGGGTATCTACCACCCACTGCCAGGTGTGCAGTTCATACTTCGTATCGTCGCCTGCTGTGCAGGTTTTGGTATGCGTGCCGGGGTCCATGTATACCCAAGGCTGTGCTTCGGTATCGTGGGTATGAGCAACCGTAACGGTGCAGGTGGCCTTCTTATCGCCGCAGGTGACTGTGATAATTGCCGTGCCCTGTGCCTTAGCGGTCACCTCGCCGGTGCTGCTAACTGTTGCAATGTCCGGCTTGTCGCTCGTCCAAGTCAGGTCGCCCGCTGCGTTGACAGGCTCCTTGACGGCGGAGAGCGTAATATTCTTGCCGATGTCCAGATTTACCTTCGTCGGGGCAACGGTGACGCCGGTAAGCGTAATCGTGGGAGCCTTGGTCACGGTGACATAGAAGATGGGAGCCTTAGGAAGCGTTTTGTATTCGTCGCTTTTATCCTTGACGGCAACCAGCTCCAGTTGGGCTTTCTCCGATCCGGTATGAGCCGCTTTCGGCTTGATCTTGCCGTCCTCCAGCTTAATATTCTCATTCTCCGTCACATACGAAGCGCCGTAGGTTCCTCTCTTGAGAATGCGCCATTCCAGATGATAGCCGCTGTTTTCGGGCAGCAGCTTCGGAAGATTGGTGGTCGGAAGCTCTGCCGTGTCGTTTTCGCTCAGGGTAATATCCTCGTATGCGTAAACGCTCTCAAGCCTCAAAGCATTGGCCACAGTGGAATCATCGTATACAACAACATTCCATGTGCCGTAGGCACTTGATGTGGCACTGGGGTAGCTGGCTCTCAGATTTGCGCTGCCCTTAGAAACGCCGGTGATCGTGATGGTATGGCCATTGGGGAACGGTGTGGCCGTCCCGGTGCTTGCGGCAATATTTCCATTGGAGATAGCGATGTTGCTTGTTGTCGCGCCCTCATCCTTGAAGGTGATCTCATTCCAATAATTGGCGTTGCTGGGATCTGCGCTGACCTTCAGCGTAACGCTCTCACCCTTCTTGATATAGATCGTTCCGTGGCTGCCGTAGCCTTCCAGCAACACACGATCCAAAGGAACATAGTCAAACAGCCTGATGCTGTTGCTGCTCACAATGGAGCCTGCCGTATGGGTAGCGGTCTCCTTGAAACGGGCGAAAACATAATAGGTGGTATCGCTCGTCAAGCCGGTTACGGTTGCGGAACTGATCTGATTTGCGCTCCAATTCGCCGTATCAGTCGTGCTGTAAACATACTCGTAGTCGGAGTCAAAGTTCGTGATTTTGAAGCCGTTGTAATTGCCTGCGCCATTCTTCACGGCCTCCAGCTTAATAACCTCGGGATAATTGTTATTGGCAGCCCTGCTGACCTTCACCGGCGCGCCGACGATTTCGCCGAGATAGCCCTCCGCCGTGACCTTCACGCGGATGCGGACATTCTCGCCCATATCAGCCGCCACGGGAGTGTACTTGCCACTGGTTGCGCCGTCAATATTCGTCCATGTGCTGCCGCTGTCCGTGCTGCGCTGCCACTGGTACGCCGGGGTGGCGCTTGTGGGGGTCACGCTGGCAGAGATGGAGATGGGCCTGCCGTAGACAATGCCGCTGGTGTAGTACACCGTACCATCGATGGTGGGATCGGGTTCAACCACCGGCGCTTCGCACACCACCAGCCTAACAATATGCTGGTTGGTGGAAGAACTGAGGTCTGCGCTTCCCTTTTTCAGATCGAGCCGGAGGTCAAAGGAATAGACTTTGGGGTCTGCGCCCTTCCGAATGGTGAAAGAGTATTCGTTGCCGGTGGGAATCTGGTCGGTGGGGATAAGGCCAGTAGTATTATCGGAAGTATAGCGCATGCACTGGGCGTCATAGCGATATCCCTCATCCTTCAGTTCGTCCGCCAAATCCTTCCATTTGAAGGTGATGGTGTGATCTTCGTCATTTTTGATCACCACAGCCGTGCCATTCCAGTCCTTGGCGTAGTCGATGGGCTTACCGTTCAGCGTGACGGACTCCATCACACCCCATGCGTTGGGGATGATTCGGACGGAGGTGGAAGCATTGCCTTCCAGCAACATTTTATAACATTTTTTACCAGAGTGGTCTAACTTTTCCAAGATAACAGCAGTGTAAGCATCGCGACCGGTAAAGGTACCGCCAGGCGTAACAACTGCGCTGTAGCCAAAGCATTTATCCAATCCCATCGCAATATTGGGGTTGCCTGTCGGTTTATCTTTATCATATATACCGTCATCTGCGTCAAGGTCTACTGTGCCCTTAAAGGTGCCGCCATTCAAACGGTACGGCATATAAAGGCGCGTTTTCCAAGGCCAGTGCTGCAAATAAACATTGCCCTCAAAGGTGCCGCCGCTCACTGTGACAGCAGGATTAGAGTTATTCTCCTCTGCTGTATACAGCACCTGCACATCCTTCTTGAAGGTGCCTTTGTTGATTTGAATAGAGCCGTTGGTGTCTTGATATCCGCTCAGCTTTACATGACCGTCAAACACGCCGCCGTCAATGATGACCTTACACTTTCCGTCTGTACGCAGAGCGTAAGAATTTCCGTCAAGATCTTTGTAGGAATGTTCAGGGTAAAATTTGCCCGGATGGCTGATAGTCACGCCTTCCTTGATCGTAATATTGCTGTCCATAGCCCGGACTGCATCGGCATTAGCCTCATGCGGCTCAGAAGTAACGGTAATACTTCCATTTTCCAGCGTTAAGCTACTTCCTCCATGCACATGGAATAAGCAACAACCTGCATCACTGGCAATATAGTTCTTAAAAGCGCCGGTGATCGCGCCGGTTTTCGCAGAGCTGCTGTCCTTGATTGTCAGATTACTTCCATCGTACACTCGAAGGAATACCCCCATAGGGAGTAACCTGGTCATCAGCGTCAGGGGTTTTCCGTTCAGGTCGAGAGTACAGGTTTGGTTTTCAAAAGTCAGCCAATCCTCTACTTCCAAGCCGCTACCTGTGGAATGGAAATTGGTGGTGTCAATGTCCTGCCCCAGCTTGATGTATTCCTTCTTGGCTGCGACTGCCGCTTTCAAATCCGCATAGTTGTAAACGGTTTCCCACTCCGGCTCCGCCGCGCTCGCCGTCACGCCCATGGCGGGCAGCAGTGAGAGCAGCATTGCCAGCGTCAGCAGTAAACTGGTAATTCGTTTTTTCATTTTTTCTTCCTCCTTTATAGAAAGATTGGTCGATTTGCCGCGTTTTTGTCCCGGTTCGCGGCCGCCGGGCGGCTTTACCGCGCGTGTCCGCTCTGCATGGCCTGCGCCGTTTCGTCCAGCCACGCTCTCGCCTGCCGGGCGGTCAGATCGCCCAGACAATAACCGTCGATCAGCCCCAGCTCCACGGCCTTTTCCAGCGCCGCCTGCTTTTCCGGGTGGCCGTCCTCACAGAGGAGATAGACCCGGCACTCCGGCAGCCTGCGCCGCACCTCGATGGCGATGTCGCAGCGGGCGGAAACGTCCTTGTCCTCCACGCCCTCGGAAAAGTCGGTCTCCAGCAGCAGGAGATCCGCCTGCTCCGCCGCACACTGCCACACTACGTCCTCGCAGTCGTCCGAGAGGATGGCAATGGGTTTGCAGCCCCCCAGCGCCCGCAGCCAGTCCGCCGCGCGGCGGGTCATGGCGGGACTGGCGCAGCAGACCGCGGCCTTCGGCGGCTCCCGCCTGCGAAACAGGCTCATCCCGCCGCCTCCCGTCTCTCCGGCAAACGCGCGCCGCACTCCGGGCAGTATCGCGCCACCTCGGTGACGGCCACGCCGCAGCCGGGGCAGCAGCGGTGGCGGGAACGGTAGAAGTCGTAGAGGGTCGTCTCCGGCAGGGGCGCGCCGCAGTCGGCGCAGTGCGTCCGGTCGGCGCGGCCCGCCCGGCCGCAGACCGGGCAGATCTTGCGTCCCCGCAAGGTCTCCGGCCCGAAGCCGTATTCCAGCAGCACCACCCGCCGCAGGGCCTCTCGCGTTCTCAGGTCATAATCTGTCATCGGCGGCTCCCTCCTTTCCGTCTGTGCCGCCTACCTGCAGTCTCGCCCCGCAGACGGGGCAGAAGCAGGCGTCCGGTTCGCGGAGCCGTGCGCCGCAGTGATGGCAGAATGAGGGGTACTCGTTCTCCCACGGCGCGCAGTCCAGACACCGGCCTGCGTTGACGTTGAACATGGCGGAGGAGACATACCGGCCGCACGCCGGGCAGCGGTTGAACCGCCACCGGCCCTCCCTCTCCCACGCGATCTCCAGCGCCGCCTGCTCGGTGTCCGCCCGGATGGGCTTCGTCTCGCAGCACAGCTCGCCGGAGATGTCGCAGTAGAAACGGAAGCTCCGTCCGCCTCCTGCATCCGTGACGACCCGGTAGGTCGCCGTTTTTTTCGACTGCGTCATCCGCATCCCTCCTTCCTTTTTCTTCCTTGTAAAAGGGCGGTGGAATATGATACAATAAAGGAACAGAAGGGGGACTCCCCCTTTACACGTTCCTTTGATTATTTTTACGGTGCCGCGCCGTATGGCATTGGCTCCGTACACCCCTCTTATACCATAGATTTGGAATCTTGTCTGTCCCCTAAATCCTTCATTTAGGGGACAAACCCCAAAAAAATTTTAAAAAAACCCGAAAAAATATCGCAAATTTACGAGCATTTGTTCTATTTTGGAGGTTCTGCCCATGAAAAAGCGCGTTTTATCCCTGCTGCTCTCTGCAGCTCTTCTTCTGGCCCTCTCCGGCTGTGGAGAGGACACTCTGCTGAATAAGAGAGAGCCTGTAACTGTCACTTTCTGGCATGTTTACGGCGAACAGTCCGGCTCCCCCATGGATGTTCTGGTGCAGGAATTCAACCGCACCGTGGGTACGGATAAGGGCGTCCGGGTACAGGTGACGAATCTCTCCAGCGCCTCCATGATCGGCGGTTTTCTGAAGGAGGCCCAGAAGGGCGGCGACCTTCAGGATATGCCGGACCTTTTCACCTGCCACATCAGTGACGCCACCGCGCTGGGCGAGGACAATCTGGTGGACTGGCGCGACTGGTTCACGGAGGAGGAGCTGTCCGACTTCGTCCCCGGATTTTTAGCGGATGGCACCGCGGAGGACGGAAAGCTGCTGCTCTTCCCTATCTCCAAGTCCACTCAGCTTTTGATGTTCAACGGCAGCGGCTTTTCCCGCTTCTCGCAGGCCACCGGCGCAAGCTATGATGACCTTGCCACCTGGGATGGCTTCTATGACACTGCCCGGAAGTTCTCTGATTGGGCCGGCACCCCTTTCTGCGCTCTGGACTACCCGATTCGCGCCGTGGAGCTTTGCGCTCTGGAGCGGGGCAGCGGGAATCTCTACACGGAAAACGGCTGGTATGACACGAACAACGCCGTTTTCAAAGAGTGCTGGATGCAGTTCGCCCGTGCGCTCGTCCAAGGCCATGTGGTGGTTTCCGATCTCTACTCCAACACGCAGGTCATGACCGGCGAGGTTCTGGGCGGTCTCGGTTCCTCGGCGGCGATCCTCTACTATAATGATACTGTCACCTATCGGGACGGTACGCGGGAGCCTATGGATCTTCATGTGCTGCCCATGCCCATGAGCGCAGGCTGCGACGCCCTGATGACTCAGGCAGGTGTAGGGCTTGGCGCTTACAAGACCACCGAGCAGAAGGCAGAGGCTGCGGCTCTCTTTGTCCGCTGGCTGACCGAGCCGGAGCGCAATCTGGACTTCGTCGCGCAGACCGGCTATATGCCGGTGCGGAATGGTGCCTTTGACGGCATCGAAAACTATGATAAGTTTCCGGAGCCGGCGGAGAGCTATCAGCAGCTCTATGCCGCGCTGAAGACCATGCGGGAGGACTATACCCCCGTATCCGAGCCCCGCTTCGAGGGCTATTACAGCAAGGTGTCCGCCCTCTACGACGGCCTGCGTCAGCTTCAGAAGGAGCTGCCCGCACGCGCCGCAGCCGGCGAAAATGTGGATGCTCTGGCAGAGGAGACCTGGGCGCTGCTTTGCTCCATCCGGTAAGGAAAACGGTCTAACGATCTTTGGAGGTTATGGGGCATGACGCGACCCGCTCTTTCAGAATTGCATAACATCCGGCGCTCCATGCAAAAGCGGCTGGCGTTCTACATGATCACCTTAGGCATCATTCTGGCAGCGACATTGGTCGCAGGACTGTTCTTCTTCAATCAGTTGAAAAGTCCCCGGGAGGAACTGGTCACATCGTTAAACTTCCGCATGGAGGCATTTGCCTCGGATATGGAATCCCTGTGGCGGAACGTTTCTGTGATGGGTGTCCATCTTTCGGAGGACATGACCGACCTCATCGAGGAACAGACATCGGATTTTTCCTCCCTCAGCGGAGATGTAAACGCTGTGGAGGCTTTGCAGGAGACTATGCTTGAGCCGCTGTGCCAGTATGGCCGACAGGTGGACTGCTCCGGCGCGTTCGTGATGCTGAACACTTCCCTGAACGACAACGGGTCTTTCAGCGGTCTGTACATCCAGCGGAGCAACTCTGCCCGCATGGCCAGTGACTTTCTGCTCTATCGTGGTATGGCTGACGTCGGGCTACGGCATCATGTGATGCCCCACCGAAAATGGTCCCAGGAATTTGATATATCCGAGTTCCCCAGCCTCGCCGAGCACCTGAATACAGCGTCTGCACCCATTGACTATGACTGCCGGACGACTGCGCTGCTGACCCTGCCCGACACCTCGGAACGGGCGATTTTGCTTACCGTGCCCATGATGGGCGTGGACGGCACGGTGTATGGACTCTGCGGCTTTTCCATCAATCAAAGCTATTTCTTCGCCCACCATGTCCAGCCCTCCGGTATCCGCAGCCTTGCCTGCCTCCTGACGGACGGTGCGACAGGACTGGATATTCCCCAAAGCCTGATCACCTATCCTGCCGACGGCTTCTGCTTCGTGCCGGATGAGATACTGACGGACAAGAGCATTCGGGAGGGACTCACCGCCTACAGCGGAACCAAACACTCCTTTGTAGGGCTTTCCGAGCCGTTTCTGGCAGCCAGCGGAGATGCACAGCCCCATACGCTGACTGTGCTGCTCCCCAAAAGCGACTATAACCAGATTCTGCTGAAAAGCGTACTGGAGATCGTCGGCCTTTTGCTGCTGCTGTTGTTTTTCGTCGTGGTCTGCTGTCTCTACTATACCCGCCGCTACCTTCGCCCCGTCATGCGGGACATCGAGCTTCTCAAGAAGGCAGACTGCGGCGGTGCGCAGATGACCTTTGACGAATTGCGGCCCGTCTCCGCAAGACTGCGCTTCCATGAGCAGACTATCACGCATCTGGAAACAGAGAAGCATGACATCCAGGAACGCGCCGACCATTTCCGCTCTCAGAACGAGCAGCTTATCAATGAAAAGCAGGACCTGCAGGGACAGGTAGAAGATATGCGCAGTCAGACAGAGGACATGCAGGGGCAGCTCGACGATTCCCTTGCCAAGATCCGCCGTTTGGCGCATTTGGGAAAAAAAGAAATCGATCTGGCGGACTATGAAAGATTTCTGGAGGGCTATGCCAAGCTGAGCGCCAAAGAGCTTGAGGTATGTAAAGCACTTGCCAGCGGGCTGAGTACCCGTCAGTGTGCAGAACAGATCGGCTGCGCTACAAGCACCATCGATACCTACCGTAAAAGACTCTATGAAAAGACCGGCATCCATAAGGCCCGGCAGCTTCAGCTTTGCTGCGCGCTTCTGCAGATGGAGCAGATGGAACAGGAAACGCAATAACAGCAAAAATGTCCCGTTCACAGTTTGCAAAGGGAAGAAAATTACCGTTGCAAACTTATGCTGTTGATTAGTATGATAGGCGGCAGCCTTGCCCCCCCTAAAATATGATTGGTTCGGGTGCGCATCGAGTACCGCAGCGTGATAAAATCCATTCTGAAACAATTAAGATGATGAGCGATACCTAAAGGCAATTATCACGTTCAAACGGCTGTATCATGTATGCTAACTGGCATTGCATCGTTTCACACTCATTGAGATAGTAACTCATAGATTCATCTCAAAAAACTCCATAATTCCCGCTTTGAGCACTCTCCACTCCCGGCCAACCTTTACGGCCGGGAGTTCTTCGTTTGCGATCATCTTGCGGACCTGCTGGCGCGTTGTCTTGAGCAGGGTAGCCGTTTCCTTGACGGTTAGAATTTCGTCATTTTTCATGCCCACGGGTCCTTCCTCGAATCAGGCTGTGACGAAGTGCGAGGCTGATTATACTGCTCCTTGTAGATGAAATTGTGCAGTTTGCGCACCAGAACCTTGCGGAAACCCCAGTTGCCGTACTGATCCTCCTGCGGCTGAATGCTGTACTTGTCCGCATAGTGGCGGAGCTCCTGCCTGCTGATTTCGAACAGTCGGCAGACCTCGTCGATTGTGTAATACTCCTTCATCCCGCGATAATCCAGATACTTCATAAAAATCATCCTTTTACATATAAGATTTGACAGCACAGATCACAGTTCATCACAATTTATGCTATCTTATATCTATGTTAGTGATTTCATTTTAGAAATAACAATCGAAACCCATGCCAATTCCATTGAAAAGGCATGGGTTTCGCAATTTACAGAACAAATTTCAATTCTTCGATCTCTGATTTATCCTTCAATGTAATCGGCTGAGTGCCAAGCTTTTCAAACTGCTTGCGCACGGTGCGCAGCTGACTTTCGGACAGCTCGCTGTTTTTCACAGCCTGTGCATAACATTTGCAGTCGGACAGCTTTTTGACAAGCAGACGCATATTTTTACGAGTTGAAGCATGTTTCACGGTCTCAATCTTTGCCATGCAGTCCGAATACCGCACAAACGGCAGGTCTGCGTGCAGCATTTCCATATAAGAACGGATGGTGTCCTCGGACTCGTCCATGACAGTTTTCAGGATTTTCTTGTTGCTGCCCTTAACCTGCTCAGACAGTCCGCGCTTGAATTTCGCGCCCGAGCGGGCCACCTCGAACCGGAGCATCGGCGCATCATACTGCTCCAGCAGATCCTCCTCCATCAGCTGAAACGTCTTGTCATAGACCGTCAATGCGGTCGTCTTGCAGCAAATACGCCACGAATGTGCGTTCTTTTTCTTACGATTTGAGAATTCTTTACCGAATGTGCACAGCTTGTACTGTTTCATGTACGGACTGCGGCGAACGACGCGCAGCGCCTCGTCAACCCAGTCCTGCGAATCGGGAAAGTAGTCCAGACAGCAGTCAATGCGTGAAAGCGTCAGCTGCTCAAAATCGCAGTTCAAACCGATTTTATGCAGCAGCTTGGTCATTTCCTTATCAAGCGATTTCAGCTGATTCTCTTTCGCTTGGAATACCTTCTTGGGCACATACTCTCCATGCAGCAAAGTATGCGGATTGAGCCGAAAATGAATAAAAGATGCAAGATTTTTCTTTGCTTTGTTCTTGCTGCGCACCTGCTGGTACAGATAAAGCACCACGCCCTGATTGCAGTAAGAGGTGCAGATATACTTCGTCAGACCTTTCTCGGAATGATATGTCGTGTCCGGATAAAAACTGCCGGAATTCAAACTTTTCAGATGCTGAAACACCTTGTTGAAGTCCTTCTTAGACACTCTGTGAAATAATTCGATCGTGTGGATGCCATAGCGAAAGTCCATTTCACTCACCGTCCTTCGCAAAGCACTCGATGACCGCATCGTGTAAATCGTCCGACGACTCGCAGATTGCATACAGTTCATTTACGGCATCAATCGCGCGTTCATCCGTATTTGAGATGATGTCAAGGTTCATCTGAAAATCAGCGTCATTCCAGAGCAGCAGCGCCTTTGCACGTTTGCCGTCGCGCCCGGCTCTGCCTGCCATCTGATAGAACGACGCTGCGCTGAATGGAAGCTGAGAGACGATAATCAGACGAATATCCGGGATATTCACGCCCATACCGAACGCAGAAGTTGCAATCATGACGTGTGCCTTGCCAGAACGAAAGCGCTGCTCCTGCTTCGCTCGGTTGGATAATTTGCTGTGGCAGATGGCAATCTCATCAGCCTCGATATCACAATCTTCAATTAAGTAATCGCGCATCTCTTCCACATCACAGACACGGGTGCAGTAGATAACGATTTTGCCCTTATCAGCATATTTTAGAATTGCTTTCTTGACTTTCCCATAACGAATTGCCTCCGTTTTCACGAACACTTTCCCCAGAGAAAGGTTAGAACGCTTGAGTTTGCCGATATGTACCGTCGGATTTTTCATACGCAGACTTTTTGTGATATATGGAATATCCTCCTGCATAACAGTTGCGCTGAACGCAGCAACAACAGGGGACGAGGGCAAATCCTTGATAAATCTACCGATATTGCGGTACATTGGACGAAATTCATTACCCCATTCGGTCAGACAATGAACCTCATCCACAACGATCGTATGCACCTTGTTCTTCAGAATTGCCTTCCACAGATGCGGATCATTCAGCCGTTCCGGTGCAACAAAGAGCGCCTGGAGTTTACCATGCTTTAATCTTTCGATAATATTGGTATTCTCCACATTGCCGCTGTACAGGCAGCCCGCTCGGATTTTGCTGTCCTCGCAGCGCTGCACTAAGTCCCGCATCAATGCAACCGTCGGGAGAATACCAATCAGCAGATCGTTTGGGTGCATAGCAATCATCGAAAGAAAGCAGATCGACTTGCCTTCCGAAGTCCGTGCTAATCCAAGAACATCTTTACCCTTGAGTAAGTCTGTAATTACATTCTTCTGAAACGCTTTCAGCTTTGCGATACCAAAGCTATTGCATATCACCTTTTCCTGTTTGTTTGTCATAATTTTCACTCCTAAACATAGAATTCTCGTTCAAAACTGAAATTTAGAAATTTCGT
>ENA-ORSY01002137-ORSY01002137.1-human-gut-metagenome-genome-assembly--contig:-NODE-2137-length-11914-cov-3.965849_pt1 | contig 11914 bp, 10 predicted proteins | sample MGYA00242193_ERZ509160 | MGnify/ENA primary metagenome ERZ509160 (study PRJEB26280, sample SAMEA2338670) | human gut metagenome | biome: human gut; feature: human-associated habitat; material: faeces...
GTCCAGATCTGGCAGCAGCCCCCGCTTCTTGAGCACCTTGGCGCCGATGGTGGCCAGGTCCATCAGGGTGCGGTTCTTTTTATCGCGGCCGGTCTCGGCACGCAGGGCCATGTAACGGTCAAATGCAGCCTGCACAACTTCGTCGTCAATCTTGACATCGTTCAGGATGGTGCCGAAGGTGGTGTGACGGCAGTGGTCAGACCAGTAGGTATCGATCAGGCGGATTTCGGTAATGGTCGGGTCGCGCTGTTCAGATTTGAAGTAGTTCTGGCAGAACACAATGTCGGCGTGGTCCATGGCCAGGCCCTTTTCATTGCGGAAATTCTCCAACGCAGCGTCATCCAAAGCGCAGAAGCCGTTCAGGGTTTCCACAGCGGTGGGCACGGCAAATTCCATTTTCAGGGTATCGCGGGTGTCCAGGCTGGCCTCACGGGCTTCCACCGGGTTGATGACGTACTTCTTGATGGCTTCCAGATCCTCTGCGCTCAGCTCGCCGTCCAGCAGGTAGATGCGGGCACTGCGCACAGACGGACGCTCGCCCTGGCTCAGCAGCTGGATACACTCGGAAGCAGAATCTGCACGCTGGTCAAACTGGCCGGGCAGATACTCCACAGCAAACACCGTCTTGGCGGTGGGCAGCTCGGTATAGGTCACATCGACTGGCGGTTCGCTGAACACGGTAGGGATGGCTTTCTCAAACAGGTCGCGGTCAATGCCTTCCACATCATAGCGGTTCAACAGGCGCAGAGCTTTCAGGCCCTTAATGCCAACCAGCTCAACCAGTTCATGCTTCAGGCCCTGGGCTTCGCCGTCAAAGCCGGGCTTTTTCTCAACATAAATGCGATATACCATTGTATTTCCTCCTGAGAGTTGAATTTGCAGGAAGTGACGGACGGAAAGCCTTCCCCCTGGGGGAAAAAAGGTGGCCGAGGCCCCGTCCGAGGTCGGATGAGGGGAAAGTGTACCGCTGTATCCCGTTGACGGAAAGCTGCGGGAAGTTTGCCCTCATCAGTCACCTTCGGTGACAGCTTCCCCAGATGGGGAAGCCTTTTTACTGCATCGCCGCCAGCGCTCTTGCCCCAATGTCACTGCGCTTGTGCAGCTTGTCAAAATGGATGCTCTCCGTGGCAGCATACGCCTTTTTCAGCGCCTCGGGCAGGGTGTTGGCCGTGGCGGTCACGCCCAGCACGCGCCCGCCGTTCGTGACGAGGCTGCCGTCCTTGATGGCCGTGCCGGCGTGGTAGACCGTCACATCGGCGGCGTCCAGCTGGCCCGCGGTCAGGCCTGTGATCTCCTTGCCCTTCTCGTAGGCGAGGGGATAGCCGCCGCTGGCTAAGATGACACAAGCCGCCGCGCCGTCGCTGAATTTGACATCGGTCTTGTCCAGCGTGCCGTTCGTTGTGGCCTCCATCACGGTCAGCAGGTCGCTTTCCAGCAGGGGCAGCACGACCTGCGTCTCGGGGTCGCCGAAGCGGCAGTTGTACTCGATGACCTTCGGGCCGTCGGGGGTCAGCATCAGGCCGAAATACAGGCAGCCCTTGAAGGGGCAGCCCTCGGCCTGCATGGCCGCAACCGTGGGCAGAAAAATCTCCTGCATGCAGCGCTCGGCGACTGCGGGCGTGTAGTAGGGGTTCGGGGCCACGGTGCCCATGCCGCCGGTGTTCAGGCCCTCGTCGTGGTCGAGAGCACGCTTGTGGTCCATGCTCGAGACCATCGGCTTGACGGTCTTGCCGTCGCAGAAGGACAGCACGCTGACCTCGGGGCCGGTCAGGAACTCCTCGACGACCACATGGTTGCCGGACGCGCCGAACTTTTTGTCCAGCATGATCTCCTTGACGCCGTCGGCGGCCTCCTGCTCATTCTGGCAGATCAGCACGCCCTTGCCCAGTGCCAGACCGTCCGCCTTGATAACGACGGGGTATTTGCCCTCGGCTTTGATGTAGTCCATGACCTTCTCGGGGTCGTCGAACGTCTCATATTTGGCCGTAGGGATGCCGTATTTCTTCATCAGGTCCTTGCTGAACACCTTGCTGGCCTCAATGCGGGCCGCAGCCTTGTCGGGACCGAATGCCGGGATGCCCACAGCGGCCAGCGCATCGACCATGCCCAGCGCCAGCGGGTCGTCCTGGGCGACGACGACATAGTCAAAGGCTTCTTCCTTGGCAAATTTGACCATGGCGTCCACGTCGGTGGCCGGGATGGCCTTGCAGTGAGCGTCATAGCTGATGCCGCCGTTGCCGGGCGCACACCAGATCTCGGAGCAGCGGGGGCTTTTTTTCAGCGCGCGGATGATGGCGTGCTCACGCCCGCCGCCGCCGACAACCAGAATTTTCATAAGCGTCCTCCTTGACAGCACAACAGCCCGCGACGAAAAATCGCCGCAGGCGAGTTGTTTTTTGCGTTTAATGATGGAACAGCCGGATGCCGCAGAACGCCATCGCAATGCCGTACTTGTTGCAGGTGTCGATCACCTGTGCGTCGCGGATGGAGCCGCCCGGCTGTACAATGGCGGTCACGCCGCTGCGGCGCGCGCGCTCGATGTTATCGCCGAACGGGAAGAAGGCATCACTGCCCAGGCTCACACCGGTCACGGCATCCAGCCAGGCGCGCTTTTCCTCGACGGTCAGCGGAGCCGGCTGCTCGGTGAAGGTCTCGGCCCAGACATCGTCGCCGATGACATCCTCCGGCGTGTCGCCGATGTAAACATCGATTGCGTTGTCGCGGTTCGGCTTGGCAATGTCAGCGCGGAACGGCAGGTCCAGCACCTTCGGCATGTGGCGCAGCTGCCAGTTGTCGGCCTTCTGGCCTGCAAGACGGGTGCAGTGCACGCGGCTCTGCTGGCCCGCACCGACGCCGATGGTCTGGCCGTCCTGCACGTAGCAGACGCTGTTGGACTGGGTGTATTTCAGCACGATCAGGCTGATGATGAGGTCGCGGCGCTGCTCGTCGCTGATGACCTTGTTCTCGGTCACAACGTTCTGCAGCATCGTCTCATTGGAAATGTCCAGGTCCTGACGGCCCTGCTCGAAGGTCACGCCAAAGACCGTGCGGGTCTCCAGCGGCTTCGGCTCATAGTCGGCGTCGATCTGGACGATGGCGTAGCCGCCCTTCTTCTTGGATTTCAGCACCTCCAGCGCGTCGGCGTCGTAGCCGGGCGCAATGATGCCGTCGGAGACCTCGTGCTGAATCAGCTTCGCGGTGCTCAGGTCGCAGACATCGGACAGCGCGATCCAGTCGCCGAAGCTGGACATACGGTCCGCACCACGGGCACGGGCGTAGGCACAGGCCAGCGGGGAAAGCTCGGTCTCCGGCGCAATGTGGTACATGGCGCGCAGGGTCTCATCCAGCGGCAGACCGATGGCCGCACCGGCGGGGGAGACGTGCTTGAAGCTGGCGGCAGCGGGCTGGCCGAGTGCCTTCTTCAAATCGCGCACGAGCTGCCAGGAGTTGAACGCATCCAGAAAGTTGATGTAGCCAGGGCGTCCGTTCAAAATCTGCACAGGCAGGTCACTGCCGTCCGCCATGTAGATGCGGGCGGGCTTCTGGTTGGGGTTCGTGCCGTATTTCAGCTGAAATTCGTTCATATTAACCCTCCACAGCGGTGTATTTATTCAGGATAATGTCCTCGTACTCGCCGGTTTCCAGCTCGATGCTGCGCACAAACAGGCTGACCTTGTTGTCCTCGTTCAGGCTCGCCCACAGCTTGTCGGCAAACTTGTCCGCGTCGTTCGTGTCGATGGTGACGCGCAGCGGCTCACCCGCAAAGCTGGGGATCGGAGCACCGTTCTTGACATAAGTGCTGATGAAGTGTCCCTCACCGGCCACGGGCTGCGGGTAGTCGAACGTCTGGCGCTGCACGCTCTCGGCGTTGCCCTCGTCGGACTTGACGATGGACAGCTTGTAGCCGCCGCGGCGCATATCGACGACGCCGGAGATGCGCGGGGTAAAGTTCGGCGCGTCGTCCTCATAGGTGCGGGTCGCCAGCGCAGCCTCAAAGCTGTAGCCGGGGAAAAGGTTGCCGTTCATGAACCGGGCAATCGTGTCGGTCTGGTCGCCGTTCGTCACGACGAGGCCGCGCCCCATCGTGCGCACGGGATGATAGATGATGAGGCTGGGGTCAGAGAGCTTGGCGGGGTCGTGCGCCTCGGTGCGGATGCCGTCCCCGGTCTTGACAAAGACGCGGTTGCGGCTGTTCTCGCTGCGCCCCATGATGAAATAATACACACAGCGGCGTCCGACAAGGATGCCGCGGCCGGGATAAGAGGTCGCCCTTAAAAACTCCAGAAAATCAGTCATTTTTCTGCTCCTTCTCTCTTACGAGCTCCGCGCAGACGCGCTCTGCCGCAAGCGGCAGCAGCTGCCATTCCGCCTGCTCCATCACGCGCCGCTGTATCGTTTCGGGCGTGTCGTCCGACGCGATCTCCACCGCCTTTTGCAGCAGGATCTCGCCGCCGTCGGGAATTTCGTTGACAAAGTGCACCGTCGCGCCCGTGACCTTCACGCCGCGCGCGAGCGCGGCCTCGTGTACCCGCAGGCCATACATCCCCTTGCCGCAGAAGGCGGGGATCAGGGACGGATGGACATTCAGGATGCGCCGCGGCCACTGCTTTGTAAATTCCGCGCTGAGGATGACCGTAAAGCCTGCGAGGAGAATGAGGTCGATCTCCTGCTCGCGCAGCAGCGCGGAAAGCTCGTTTTCAAACGGCTCCTGCCCGCAGGCGGGCGAGAGCACGCGCGCCGCAACACCCGCGTTTTCCGCCCGCGTGAGCGCATAGGCCCCCGCGCGGGAGGAAACGACCAGCACGATCTCGCCGTGCGGCATCTTTCCGTCACGCTGCGCGTCGAGCAGCGCCTGCAAATTCGTGCCGCCGCCGGAGACCAGCACGGCGATGCGGGCGGGTGTCAGCATAGCGCCACCTTTTCCTCGCCCGATACGATCTCACCGATGACGCCCGCCTCCTGGCCGAGAGAATGCAGCGCGGCGAGCGCCTTGTCGGCGCTGTCCTTCGCGGCGACGAGCACCATGCCCGTGCCCATGTTGAAGGTGTTGAACATATCGCGCTCCGGGATGCCGCCCATGCGCGCGAGCAGGGGGAAGATCGGCGGGATGCGCAGCGCTTTCTTTTCGATCTTCGCGCACAGGCCGTCGGGAATGCAGCGCGGAATGTTCTCATAGAAGCCGCCGCCGGTGATGTGGCTGATGCCGCGGATATCGGCGGCTTCGATGGCCGCTAACACAGGACGGACATAGATCTTTGTCGGGCGCAGCAGCTCCTCGCCCAGCGCGCAGCCCAGCTCACCGTAATACCGCCCGAGGTCGGCGTTCTCCACATCGAACACCTTGCGCACGAGCGAGTAGCCGTTGGAGTGCAGCCCGCTGGAGGGCAGCGCGATGACCACATCCCCCGGCTGCATTTTGTTCTTGTCCAGAATTTTGCCACGGTCCACGACGCCCACGGCAAAGCCCGCAAGGTCATAGTCGTCCGGCTTCATCGTGCCGGGGTGCTCGGCGGTCTCGCCGCCGATGAGCGCACAGCCCGCGCGTACGCAGCCCTCGGATACGCCCGAGACCAGCGACACGACCTTTTCCGGGATGTTCTTGCCGATGGCGATGTAGTCAAGGAAGAACAGCGGCTTCGCCCCGCAGCAGATGATGTCGTTGACGCACATCGCCACGCAGTCGATGCCGACGGTGTTGTGACGATCCATGAGCTGCGCGATGCGCTGTTTGGTGCCCACACCGTCCGTGCCGGAGACCAGCACCGGCTTTTCAAGCCCGTGCAGGTCCAGCGAGAAAAGCCCGCCGAAGCCGCCGAGATCGGAGATCACATCGGCTGTGAGCGTGCGCTGTACATAGCGGTTCATCATTTTTACGCCCTGATAGCCCGCCTCGATGTCAACGCCGGCGGCCGCGTATGCTTCCGAGTGAGAGATGCCCATAATGTCATTCCTTTCCGGTCCAGCAGTAGGTGCAGACCTTGTCCCTGTCAATACCGATCGCCTCCAGCAGCCCGTCAAGGGACTGATAGGAGAGTGAATCAAAGCCGAACTGTGCGCAGATCTCGTGCAGCAGGCATTTTCCGCGCTCGGTGCGGCTGTCGGCGTATTCCTCCAGATGCTTTTGGCCCTCGTTGCCCTCCAGCTCCTGCACCATGCGGCGCGCGAGCAGGTCCATGGCGCTGTTGCCGCGCGAAAAGTTCAGGTAGCGGCAGGGGTACATGATGGGCGGGCAGGCCGAGCGCATATGGACCTCCGCCGCGCCGGTGCTGTATAAAAAATCCACGGTCTCGCGCAGCTGCGTGCCGCGCACGATGGAGTCATCCACAAACAGCAGCTTCTTCCCCTCGATCAGCTCCGGCACAGGGATCTGCTTCATGCGCGCCACTCTGCTGCGCACCTGCTGATCCTCGGGCATGAAGGAGCGCGGCCAGGTCGGGGTGTATTTCACAAAGGGGCGCGCAAGGGGCTTGCCGCTGTGGCTAGCATAGCCCATGGCGTGCGGCACACCGGAATCCGGCACGCCGGCGACGAAATCCACATCGGGCACGCCGCCGCACTCCGCCTCATCCCGCGCCATGATCGCGCCGTTGCGATAGCGCATCAGCTCCACATTCACACCCTCGTAGTTGGAGTTCGGGTAGCCGTAATAGGTCCACAAAAAGGCGCAGATCTTCATCTGCTTCCCTGCGGGAGAGAGTGTTTGGAAGCCCTTGGCGTTCAGCCGGACGATCTCCCGCGGCCCCAGCTCATAGGCGTCCTGATAGTCGAGCTTATGATAGGCGAAGGACTCGAACGATACGCAGTAGCCGTCCTCGCGCTGCCCGATCAGCACAGGGAGGCGCCCCATGCTGTCACGCGCGGCGATCAGCTCTCCTTCCTCGGTCAAAATCAGGATCGTCATGGAGCCGTCGATGACCTCCTGCGCGTGGAGGATGCCGGAGACAAGGTCGTTTTCCTGATTGATGAGCGCGGCGGTCAGCTCGGTGACATTCACGCGGCCGCTGCTCAGCGTCAGAAATTGCTGGCCCTTGTCGGAGAGATAAGCCTTCACCAGCTCGTCGGTGTTGTTGATGATGCCGACCGTCACGATGGCGTACAAGCCCAGATGGGAGCGCACGAGCAGCGGCTGGGGGTCGCTGTCGCTGATGCAGCCGAGCCCCGCGTGGCCGCGGAAGTCCGCGAGGTCCCGCTCAAACTTCGTCCGAAAGGGCGTATTTTCAATGTTGTGTATCTGGCGCTGGAAGCCCTCCTTCTTGTCAAAGAGCACCATTCCGCCGCGGCGCGTGCCGAGGTGAGAATGATAGTCCGTGCCGAAAAAGACATCCAGCGCGACATCGCGGTCCGAGACCGCGCCGAAAAAGCCCCCCATTACGCAAAGAACAGCTCAGAGAGCGTCATGGGGTCGATGTACTTTCCGTCCCGATAGACGCGCATATTGCCGGAGGAGATCTCGTCGATCAGCATCACGCTGCCATCCGGCGCGTAGCCGTACTCAAACTTGATGTCGTAGAGGACAAGGCCCTTTTCGCGCAGGTCGTCCGCGACGATCTCGGTGATCTTCTGCGTCATGGCCTTGATGTCGTCATACTGCTGCTCGGTCATCACGCCCAGCGCCACAAGACCGTCCTTCGTCACCAGCGGATCGCCCAGCGCGTCATTTTTGAAGGTTGTCTCCACATAGGCGGGCAGGTCGGCGCCCTCTTCAATGTACTCGCCGTAGCGGCGGCGGAAGCTCCCCACCGCCTTGAGGCGGCAGATGACCTCCAGCCCATGGCCGAAGACCTTCGCGGGCAGGACCTCCATCGTGGTCTCCTTCAGATCTGCGGAGACATAGTGCGTGCGGATGCCGGCGGCGTTGATCTTTTCAAAAAAGTGCTTGGTCATGCGCAGGTTGACATTGCCCACGCCCTCGATGGTCAGGCCCACGCTGTTCTCGCCGGGGTCAAACACGCCGTCCTTGCCCGTGCAGTCATCCTTGAACCTGAGCAGGTAGTTACCGTTGTCCAGTGCGAATACATCCTTGGTCTTTCCGGTATATACGAGTTTCATTGCTTTCCGCTCTCCTTTTATTTCTTGAAGTGTATTCCTTATTTACTGATAAAGCGCCCGAACCTCTTCGTCCGCGCGCAGCACGGCATCCCGTTCCCGCGTCCGCGCCTCGTCCAGCTTTTGGGCGAGCTCCGCGTCGGAGACCGCCATGATCTGCACCGCCAGCAGCGCGGCGTTCTTCCCGCCGTCCACCGCCACCGTCGCCACCGGGATGCCGCTCGGCATCTGCACGGTGGAGAGCAGCGCGTCCATGCCGTCAAGCTTCGTCCCGCTGCACGGCACGCCGATCACCGGCAGCGTGGTGTTTGCCGCCATCGCGCCGGCAAGATGCGCCGCCATGCCGGCGAACGCGAGGATAACAGAAAATCCGCCCTCCCGAGCCGACGCGGCAAATTCCCTTGCCTCATTCGGACACCGGTGAGCGGATAATACGCGCACTTCCATCTGGACGCCGTAGTCTCGCAATACGCCTACGGCCTTCTCCGCGACGGGCAGATTACTCTTGCTGCCCATAACGATCGCAACCTTTCTCATCTGCATTCCCTCCCTCAAACATAAAAATAGGCGCTCCGCTGCCCTTTGCAGTTGGAGTGCCCAGACGGTCGGCCTCTGAAACGCGCTGCCTCAGAGCGATGCTCCCTGCTCCCCCGTGGTAGCCCACATTCCGTCAGTTACAAAGAGCTCAACTTGCTTTCAGTGTACCATACGCCCCGCTTTTCGTCCATTCCGCAAAAGGGAGAAAGAAGATAGAAAATCTTAGCTACATTTATATCGTTATGACAATTCATAAGATACGCTTATATTGCTCCTTGAAAAAACTTATCGTCGAAAAAACATTTTTTGTCTTGACAAGGCAATCCTCGCATGGTATTCTATCAAAAATTTGAGGAAAGAGAGGCGATAGTCGTGACCGTGGTTTTGAAGGGTGCGCAGGTGTTCCGCCGAGGTGCTTTCAGCGGAGGTGATGTTTCCGTTTCCTTTGGGGATCGTGTTTTTTGCAAGGATATTGTTTTTCCTTCGTCCCTGAATGTTTCTTCCTTTACCATATTACCCGGTTTCGTTGATGTTCATGTACATCTTCGGGAGCCGGGTTTTTCTTATAAGGAGACCATCCGCACCGGCACGCTGGCGGCGGCCCACGGCGCCTATACCGCCGTATGCGCCATGCCGAATCTGAACCCTGTGCCGGACAGCATGGAGACGCTGCAAATGGAGCTGGACGCCATTCAAAAAGACGCCGTGATCCGCGTTCTGCCCTACGGGGCCATCACGAAAGGCGAGCAGGGCAGGGAACTGGCGGACTTGGACGCCATGGCCCCCTATGTGGTGGCTTTCTCCGACGACGGAAAGGGCGTTCAGGACCGCAACATGATGCGCCGCGCCATGCTGGAGGCCAAGCGCCTCGGCAAGCTGATCGTGGCCCACTGCGAGGACAATTCCCTGCTGCGGGGCGGCTACATCCACGACGGCGCTTATGCCCGCGCCCACGGACATCGGGGCATCTGCTCCGAGAGCGAGTGGCGGCCCATCCAGCGGGACCTGGAGCTGGTGCGGGAGACGGGCTGCGGCTATCACGTCTGCCATATCTCCACCAAGGAGAGCGTCGCGCTCATCCGCAAGGCCAAGGCCGAGGGGCTGAACGTCACCTGCGAGACCGGCCCCCACTACCTGCTGCTGGACGACGCCTGTTTGCAGGAGGACGGCCGCTTCAAGATGAACCCGCCTCTACGCGATAAGAGCGACCGGGAGGCGCTGCTGGAGGGTCTGGCGGACGGCACCATCGACATGATCGCCACGGATCACGCCCCCCACAGCGCCGAGGAAAAGGGAAGGGGACTGGAAAAAAGCGCCATGGGCATCGTGGGACTGGAAACGGCCTTCCCGCTGCTCTACACCTACCTTGTAAAGCCCGGTGTCATTTCCATGGAACGGCTCATGGAGCTGCTCCACGACGCGCCCTGCCGCCGCTTCAACATCCCGACGGATACCGGTTTTACCGTGTTCGACCTGAATGACACCTATCGGATCGACCCGGCGGACTTCCTCTCCATGGGCAAGGCAACACCCTTTACAGGATGGGAGGTCCAAGGCCGCTGCCTGCTGACAGCAGCAGGCGAAACGGCTGTCTGGTATGATGCAGACCGTCTGCTGAAAGGAGAATGATCGTGAAGCAAACAACCTTGACAGTGACTGAAAACACAAGACTGGCCGATGGGATCTACCGTCTGCGGCTGGCGGGGGACACCTCTGCCATCACCGCCCCCGGCCAGTTCGTAAATCTGAAGCTCTCCGGCTTTTTCCTCCGCCGCCCCATCTCCGTGTGCGACTGGTCCGACGGAGAATTGACGCTTATTTATAAAGTCTTGGGCCACGGCACCGAGGCCATGACGGGCATGGCTGTCGGCACGGAGTTGGATGCGCTGACGGGCCTTGGCAACGGCTTTGACATGTCCCGCGGCGGGGAACACCCGCTGCTGGTGGGCGGCGGCGTGGGCATTCCGCCGCTGTACGGCCTTGCCAAGCGGCTGACCGCACAAGGTAAGCGCGTCACCGCCGTGATGGGCTTCAACCGGAAAACCGAAATTTTTCTGGCGGAGGAATTTCGGGCGCTGGGGGCGGAGGTCGTCATCGCCACCGCCGACGGCAGCGCGGGCATCCACGGCCTTGTGACCGACGGCATGGCCGCCGTGTCCGACTACACCTATCTCTACACCTGCGGCCCGGAGCCGATGCTCAAGGCGGTGTACGACGCTTGCAAGACCTCCGGCCAGTTCAGCTTTGAGGAGCGGATGGGCTGCGGTTTCGGGGCCTGCATGGGCTGCTCCTGCGAGACGAAATACGGCAATAAGCGCATCTGCAAGGACGGCCCCGTGCTGGAAAAGGAGGAGATCGTATGGTGAACACAAAAGTGATCCTCTGCGGCATTGAGATGGACAACCCCATCATCCCCGCCAGCGGCACCTTCGGCTTTGGCTATGAGTTCGCGGAGCTGTACGACATCAATGTGCTGGGCACCTTCTCTTTCAAGGGCACGACCCGGGAGCCCCGCTTTGGAAACCCCACCCCCCGCATCGCGGAGTACGCGGGCGGTCTTCTGAACGCGGTGGGGCTGCAAAACCCCGGCGTGGACGCGGTGATCGAAACGGAGCTGCCAAAGCTCAAGCAGGTATTTCACAAGCCGGTGATGGCGAATGTCAGCGGCTTTTCCGTGGCGGAATACGCCGAGGTCTGCGAGAAGTTAGACGCGCAGGAGCAGGTGGGCTGGTTGGAGGTCAACATCTCCTGTCCCAACGTCCACGGCGGCGGGGCCGCCTTCGGCGCGGATCCCAAGTCCGCCGCCGAGGTGACGAAGGCTGTCCGGGCGGTGACGAAAAAGCCCATCATTTTGAAGTTGTCCCCCACGGCGGCTGATATTGCCGCCGTTGCCAAGGCCTGCGAGGACGCGGGGGCCGACGGCGTGAGCCTTATCAACACCCTGCCGGGGATGCGCATCGACCTGAAACGCCGCCGTCCGCTACTGGCCAACACCACCGGCGGTATGTCCGGCCCGGGGATGTTCCCGCTGGCGGTGCGGATGGTGTATCAGGTGGCGCAGGCAGTGAAAGTGCCGATTATTGGTATGGGCGGTATTGCGTCGGCGGAGGATGCGCTGGAGTTTATTCTGGCGGGGGCTACGGCGGTTTCGATTGGGACGGCGAATTTCTTTAATCCGTATGCGACTGTTGAAACGGTTCGCGGTATCGAAGAGTATATGAGAAGGCATAAGGTTGACGATATTAATTCGCTGATCGGGGCGGTGAGATAAGACGGACGGCCTCGAGCGGCTTCGCATCTGCGGTGCGGCGGGCGAGAAAAAGAGGGCGGA